>Ga0335078_10014907_pt1 | contig 11535 bp, 9 predicted proteins | sample Lox_Sample_32_FD_206711 | JGI IMG/M metagenome (GOLD analysis project Ga0335078, IMG submission 206711) | Soil microbial communities from Loxahatchee National Wildlife Refuge, Florida, United States - Lox_Sample_3.2 | ecosystem: Environmental > Terrestrial > Soil > Wetlands | place: USA: Florida...
CCCGCGGGGATATCCGGTGCCGTCCATCCTCTCATGGTGCTCCAGGGCGGCCAGCGCCACGTTCTCCGGCGCGGAGAACTGCTTCAGGATCCTGTATCCAAGCACGGTGTGCGTTGCCAGGACTTTTTTCTGGTCTTCGTTCAACGGCTCCGAGGATTTTCGAAGCTCCACGGGCAGCTTGAACATGCCGATCTCGTGCAGGAGGCACGCGTTGCCCAGCTCGATGAGGCGGTGAGGCGGCGCCTTGAGATACTCCCCGATGGCAAGGGACAGGATGGTGGTGTTGACCGCGTGGCTGATCAGGTACCGGTCCCCATCCGCGTTCATGTTGATGAAGCTCAGGAGGGGGTCCCGGTTCTCATGCACCATCTGCATGGTCTTCTTCACCCACTCGGTGATCTCCCCCAGGCGCATGACGTTGTCGCTTACGTAGTTGGTGAAAAGGCCGGAGGCAAATCCGGTGAGCTCCGTGTAGAACTTGCGCGCTGCCGCCGCCTGGCGGTTGGCCTTGATGTCCTCATCAATCGTCTGGGGGGCAACGCTGGCGGACTCCGTGCCGGAAAGGTAGCTCGGGATGTCTTTCCGCGCTCCCTCCGAGAAGACTTCCGCGTATCTCCACTTTTTCAGCCGGCTGATCAGGTCAGGGGTGACCGCGGAGTCCGGGGTGAGGAGAATGAACCCCTGGTCCAGGTACACAGGCTGATCGAAATAGGTGTTGGGCACCAGCTCCGAGAGTGGCATGCCCTTCATGATCTCTCGTCCCTTTCTCCCCTTTACGGGGGACCTCTTTTCTCCTACTATAACGCGCCTGGTCTGCCTCTAGTATACCAATGTTGGCCTGGTGACCGGGAAGGAATTCCCGTCACCCGACACTAGTGAGTATAGGGGTTTTTCATGAAATTGAAAGCCATCTTCGTGATCCTCAACGTAGTGCTGGGAGTGGCATTCCTGGTCATCTTTCTCACCCCGGTCTTCATGCTGGGCGGGGACTGGTCCTCCCTCTTCTGGTCCCGGAACTGGCCCATTGCGCTGGTCTTTCTCCTGGCGCTCGGCGCGGTGGACGTGTATTTCCTCCTGAACTGGAGCCTCTTCGACGGGCTGGAAAAAGAGGATTGGACGCGCGTGGCCGGGTTCCTGGAAAAGCGGATCTACCACCACGGATGGGTGTCCCCCATGCGCGTGCGGCTTCTCCTCAATACGTACCTCGTGACGTCCAACACGGAAAGCATCCTGGCGCTGGAGACGTTCCTGCGCGGCCGGAAGCCGCGCCTTATCAACCAGTTCAGCCTTCAGTTCGGGATTCCGTACCTCCTGGCAAAGGATCCCAAGGAGCCGGAGGCTTTTTTTCGCGGACTTCTTGCCGGGAAAGTGGCTGAACGGGACTGGATGCGCTGGAACCACGCATTCAGTCTCCTGCAGATGAAGTCCCCGGCTGAGGCGCGGCCGGAGCTCACCTCGCTGGCACAGTCGGGACGTGATCCCGTTCTCCAGCTTCTTTCTATTTATCTGCTTGACGTTGTGTCCCGTGATGACCCTGCCCAGGAGCAGGAAGTGCTCTCCCTGCGGACAAGCCTCCGGGACCGCGTCACGCAGCCGGAGCTGATGAAGGCCATAGAGAAGGCCGGCAACAACATGGAGGTCATTGTGCTGTCACGGATGCTGCGGGAAGCCGTTGACTGGCTTTACGCCGCTCCCGCTCAAAGGTCGTGAAGACAAGACCGGCCGTCGTCTTTACCGCTCTTTCCGCCCTCCTGGCCGTTTCCGTGGTCCTTGGCATCTGCGTCGGGGCCGTTCCCATCCGCCTCCAGGACGTGCTCAGGCTGCTTGTCCGTTCCGTCGGCCTGCAGTCCGCTCCAGCCCCGGATGCCACTGCCGCGGTCATCATCAGCCAGCTTCGATTGCCGCGCGTCGTCGCGGCCCTCCTGGTCGGGAGCGCGCTGGCCGTCTGCGGCGTGGTGATGCAGGGATTGTTCCGGAACCCCATGGCAAGCCCGGAGATCCTGGGCGTCTCCGCGGGAGGGAGCCTGGGCGCGGTTGTGGCAATCACGTCCGGCGCAGCCGCGGCATCGCAGCTCCTGCTCCCGCTTTTCACGATTGCCGGCGCTTTTGTCTCCACCGCGCTGATCTATTCCCTTTCAAGCTCCCGCGGGACGACGTCCCTTTTCTTCATCATCATTGCCGGCATGGCCATCTCCGCCCTGTGCGGCGGCGTGACTTCCGGCCTTCTCCTTTTTGCCCGCCAGTACGAGGTGAGCCAGTACGTTTTCTGGACCATGGGGGGCCTTGACGGAAGGACCTGGCAGCACGTCCTGTACTCCGCGCCGGTTCTGATCCCCGGAATCATCATCCTGTCCCTGTTTTCCCGCGAGCTGAACCTGTTCAGCTTCGGGGAGGAGGGCGCCCATTCCCTGGGCGTTCCCGTGGAGGGAGTGAAGCGGCTTCTCCTTGCCGTCAGCGCCGTCGTGACCGGGGTGGCCATATCGGTAAGCGGCCCCGTCGGGTTCATCGGCCTCATGGTGCCCCACTTCCTGAGAATGCTCGTTGGCCCGGATCACCGGCGGCTCATGCCGGCCGCGGCGCTTGGGGGCGGGATGTTTCTTGTGGCGTGCGACCTGGTTGGGAGGGCCGTGGCGCCGCCGTTCGAGATCCGCGTCGGAATCATCACCGCCATCATCGGGAGCCCATACCTCCTGAGCCTTGTTCTCCGAACGCAGAGACGTTCACCCGGCGCCCGCTGATGGATGCTTCAAGGGATGCACCGGGTTCTTTCAGCGTCCAGGCCGCCGGACTGTCCTGGCTGGTCGGAGAGAAAAGAATCATCCACTCCGTCGACGTTTCCGTGGGGCCCGGAGAGCTTGTCGGGGTCATCGGGCCGAACGGCGCCGGCAAGACCACGCTGTTGCGGCTCATCGCCGGGGGGCTTCGTCCGACCACCGGCCGCGTGCTCCTCTCCGGCCGGCCCCTGGAAGGCATGAGCGCCCGGGAGCGCGCGCGGCGCCTCGCCTTCATGAGCCAGGATTCCTCCCAGGCCATGACGTTCACGGTGATGGAAGTGCTCCTCATGGGGCGGTATCCCCACCTGGGGAGGTTCGAATCGGAGTCAGCGGCCGACCGGGAGCGGGCGCGCGCCGCGCTTGGCGTTGTCGGAATGGCGGGGTTCCAGGACAGGATCATGGGCGGCCTCTCGGGAGGGGAGAGACAGCTCGTGCTTTTTGCGCGGATCCTTGTCCAGGACACAGGAATCCTGGTGCTGGATGAGCCCACCTCCAGCCTTGACATCGGGCACCAGGACCGGATCTTCTCCCTGGCCCAGGACATTGCGCGCTCGGGCCGGTCGGTCATTGCTTCCGTGCACAACCTCAGCGTGGCTGCGGAGTATTGCACGCGGCTTGTGCTCCTGGAGAACGGAACCGTGGCGGCTTCCGGCAACCCGGGGGACGTCCTGAGGCCTGAGCTCCTGGACAGGGTTTACAGCGTCAGGACGCTGGTTTCCTCCAGCTCGGCCACCGGCAGCCTGACGGTGACGGTGGTCCCCGGCCGCCCAGTGGCAAGGTCGGCCCGCGTTCACCTGATCGGCGGAGCGGGCAGCGCGGTGAACCTTACCCGGGCGCTGTATCGCCAGGGTTTCCGTCTCTCCGGCGGCATCGCCCACGAGTACGATTCCGATGAGAAGCTCTGGCGCAGCCTTGGCGTTCCAATGGAGTCGGTGGGCGCCTTCTCCCGGATAGCCCCTGACGACGTGGCCCGAGCTTCCCGTCTTGTGGAGGAAGCGGACGCAACCATCCTCTGCTCATTCCCCGTCGGCGCGGGCAATGCCGGCAACCTGCGCCTGGCCGGCCGCGCCCGCCGGCTCTTCATTGTGGACTCCGGCCCGGGGGATGCGGAACGTGAGTTTTTTTCCGCGGAAGCCGCGGAGGTTTTTCAGGCGCTGTGCGCGCGGGCAACCCGCATGGGGCAGCAGGAAATCATCGCAATGCTGGAGCGGCTATGACGCGCTCATTCCGAGATCGATTTTCAACCGGTCCATCTCCGCTCTCATTCCCGTGGCTGTTGGCTTGTACTTCGTTTCTCGATACGCGCTGAGGTAGTCATCCGTGGCTTCCTGCAGCCTCTTTTCCGTGTTGTCGAAGCTTCGGCAGGCGGCCGCGGCAAGCTTCGTCTTCCCGATGCCGTAGTAGAACGATGCAAGAGCCTTGTACGCGGAGAGGAGGTAGGGGTCGCACAGGACGGCCGAATGGAGAGACATTTCCACCAGGCCCGTGGCCTGGGCAAGCTGCTCGGATCCTTCCTTCATCCGTCCCATGTGCTGGATGATGTCCCCGGAGAGGCCCACCAACGTCGTTGCAAACGCAGAGAGCGCCAGCCGGGGGTCCTTCCAGATTGCAGCCAGGTCCACGTAGTTGCCCTTCACGCAGTCGTAGTACTCGGAGACGAACACGAAGCGGCTGATTTTCAGGACGTCGCTTTTTGCGTTGTCGATGAGAGCTTTCAGCACATCCGCCCTGACGCGGTCCCAGGGCTTGCGCTCCACGAGAGCTTTGAGCAGCTCGTTGCTGTCCTTGATGTTGAATAGTTTCTCACTTGCAAATAAAGCCATTCTCGCCTGCGCGTCTATTGTAGCCGAGGCTCGGCAAATTGCAATGAGGCAAAGGCGCTTGCGGCGCGTCGTCCGCGCGCCCCCAGCTCAGGCCGGCGCGGCGTGCGACAGGAGGTACTTCTCCGCTTCCCCGCACCAGAGGCCGTTGTTCCGGGCCGTGATCCGCGAAAGCTCGGCAAAGAGCGGATCCGATCTGCCTTTCTCCGCAAACTCGGCAATTGCCGTGAGCGGAAGATCGATATTCGTGTACATCAGCTTCTTGCCGCCGGGGATGGAGGGGAGATTCAGCGTGGTATGGGGCACCGCGCCCAGGCCGCCCACGTGGGTGATCATGGCCGCGGGGTTGAGCTTGCCGGACGACATCATGGCCAGGGATTCAACCATGTCCGCGGTATTTCCCCCGCTCGTTCCCACGATGTGCGTCCCGGCATAGTGGACGTTGTAGAAATTGAAGTCGGCGTGGAAATGCGGGTCGGAAGGGCCGGCAAAGAAGTTGAGGCAGCCATCCTCCCCAAGGATCTGATCAGCCTGCTCAACCACCGCTTTCACCGGCGCAAAGACGAAGACGTCGTCGAAGCCCTGGCCGATGACTGAGAGATCGGCGCCGGCCGTATTGACGTACCTCAGCTCCACGCCGTTCCGACGGGCTTCCTCCACGGTATGAATTGCCGCCGCGCGCGCAAGGCGCGCTCCGTCCACGTCGGTGACCACCAGGCGGGAAGGCCGGCGCTCCGCATGGATGGCGTAGTCGATGGCACCAAGGCCCATCGGACCCACGCCGGCAAGGATGGCCATCTTCCCGCCGGGCTTGATCCCCATGTCGTGCGCGTAGCGGCCTCGATCCGGAACGTGGTACGACGCGTGGAACGCCCCGACGATGCACGACATCGGCTCGGAGAGAGAGCCCATGAAGAAGGCGTCTGCCGTGTATTCGAGAAGGCAGTTCATCTCCATGACCTCGGAGGGGATGACGACGTGCGTGGCGTCTCCTCCGATGTACTGGTACGAATACCCGGGCGCCGCCAGGGAGCCTTTATAGTTCAGGGCGGGCTGGATGGAGAACCTCATGCCGGGGGAGAACCGGGACCGCCACTTTCGTCCCACTTCCATGATCTCCCCGCAGAACTCGTGACCAATGATCACGGGGTGATCCGCAATGTTCTTCGGAACTCGTTTGTGCTCGTTGCCCTGCAGGGAGGCCTTGTAGGATGACATGCAGATGGAGTCGGACACGATGTGCGCCAGGATCTCGTCTTCACGGATGGGCGGAAGCTCGAACTCCTCCAGCCTGAGATCCTTCTTGCCGTACATGCGGACCGCTTTGGTTCTCATCCCGCCTATACTCCTGCCGCGTTTCGACGCGCAAGGTCGTCCGCGGTCTGGACCGTGCTGACCACGTGTCCGGGGAGCGGGAGCACCCTTTCGTGAATGGTGTCCATGATCCACTCTTTCTGAGGGAAGAACAGCGCCTCCTGCTCCGCCGCGGGCGTGATCCAGTTGCGGGAGCCCACCACGACGGGCGGCGCATCCAGCTCGTCAAATGCCATCTGGGAAATGTTGGATGCCACGGTGTGCAGATAGGAGCCCCTCTCGCAGGCGTCGGAGGCCAGCACCACGCGGCCGGTCTTCTTCACCGACTCCAGGATGACGTCATAGCGCAGGGGGTTCATGAACCGCAGGTCGATCACCTCGGCGGACACGCCATGCTTCTCCTGGAGCACGCGCGCGGCCTCCATTGCCATGTAGAGCGTTGCGCCGATGGTGATGATGGTCACGTCGGTGCCCGGGCGCTTCATGGACGGCTGGCCTTCCGGAATCTCGTAGTAGCCCTCCGGCACCCCGCCTTTTTCAAACTGCTCTCCGATGTCGTACAACCGCTGGCTCTCGAAGAAAATCACCGGGTCAGTACCGCGCAACGCAAGGTTCAGCATTCCCTTGGCGTCAAACGGCGTGGCAGGGAACATCACCTTCAACCCCGGTATGTGCGCCACCATGGAAGTCCAGTCCTGGCTGTGCTGCGCGCCGTACTTGTCACCGACCGACACGCGCACCACGAGCGGCATCTTCAGGACCCCGGCGGACATGGCCTGCCACTTGGCTGCCTGGTTGAAGATCTCGTCCCCGGCCCGGCCCATGAAGTCGCAGTACATGAGCTCCACAAGGGCGCGGCCGCCGCTCAGGGCGTAGCCCACTCCCGAGCCTACAATGGCGCCTTCCGAGATGGATGCGTTGAAAAGCCGGGGGTAGGGGAGCGCTTCGGTCAAGCCGCGGTAGACGGCAAACGCTCCGCCCCAGTCCCGGTTCTCTTCTCCCCAGGCCGCCATGGTGGGATCCACGCTGAAGCGGTGAAGCACCGCCTCGAAAAGCGCATCACGATACGCAAAGACCTTGTTCTTGGACACAGGCTTGCCGTTCTGGTCCAGGCCGAATCTCGCCTTGGAGGCAAGCGCGGTCACGCGCGGATTCTGCTCCCGGGGAAGCAGGAGCTCGGGCGTACGGTCCGCCATTCGCTCCGTCGGCGTGTTGGAGAACATCACGCTTTCAATGAACGGGCCGTCGACGCGGGGGGAGAGCGAGGGATCGATGGCGCGCCGCAGCGTCCGGATCACTCTCTCCTTGATCCGGGAGCGGATCTCCTGGATGTCGGAATCTCCAAGGACCTTGTTGTCCTTAAGGTACGCTCCATACGCGTCAATGGCGTCTGCAGACTGCCACAAGGCAATCTCTTCCTTTGTACGATACGATGAGGCATCCGAGGGGGAATGTCCCGAGATGCGGTACGTGATGGTGTCCATGAGCGCCGGGCCCTTGCCTTCCAGCAGGAGCTTCTTCTTGCGGCTGATGGCGTCCGCTACGGCCAGGGGGTTGTAGCCGTCCACGCGCTCCGCATGCATGTTCTCAGGATTCACTCCCGCGCCCACGCGCGCCAGGTGGGTGAACCCCATTGTCTCACCGAAGGTCTGCCCGCCCATCCCGTAGAAGTTGTTGAAGAAGTTGAACAGGATGGGAGGCGCTCCGCCGGCGTCCTTTGGCCAGAGCGTCCGGTACTGGTCCATTGCTGCCAGCATCATGGCCTCCCAGACGGGGCCGCACCCCATGGAGGCATCTCCGATGTTGGCAATGACGATGCCGGGCTGCTTGTTGATCCGCTTGAACAGGGCTGCGCCCACGCTGATGTCCGCGCTTCCGCCGACAATGGCGTTGTTCGGCATGCTGCCGAAGGGTGCAAAAAACGCGTGCATGGATCCGCCCAGCCCGCGGTTGAATCCCGTGGCGCGGGCAAAGATCTCCGCAAGCGTCCCGTAGAGGACGAAGTCGATGGCCAGGTCCCGGACGTCGCCGTTCCTGCTTTCTTCCACCGCCTTGAGGACGGAGCCGCCCAGGTAGTCCGTCATGATGCGCAGGAGCGTGTCGGCGTCCAGCTTCGCGACGGCGGACAGGCACTTGGCCAGGATCTCGCCATGGCTTCGGTGCGATCCGAAGATGAAATCATCCGGTCCCAGGTACACGCACTCCCCGACGGCGGTTGACTCCTGTCCGATGGACAGGTGCGCCGGCCCCCGGTGGTTGTACTCGATGCCCTCGTAGCTTCCCTGGATCTTGATGGAGTTGAGCATGGACTCGAACTCCCGGATCACCGCCATGTCGTGGAAAACGGCGATAAGCCGGTCCTTCCCCAGCGCCGCCAGTTCCTTCTTGAAATCAGGGACGTACTGGTTGATGGGGATCTGCTTGATGGTGAGCTGCTGAGGCTTCCGAACCTCTTTGGGGTCAATGACAAGTGTTTTCGGCATTTGCTACTCCGCAAGCAAGAGATCGAACTGCGACACTGCGTCGCAGAGAGCGGCAAGGAAGCGCGCCGCCGGCGCGCCGTCCACCGCCTGGTGGTCGATGGTGAGAGAGAACACGATGTGCGGTACGAGAGAGACTTCCGTTCCTGATTGAACCGGCCGGGGTTGGATGGCGCACACGCCAAGGATGCCGACCTCGGGCGGATTGAGAACCGGCGTAAAATGCTCAACGCCCAGGGAACCGAGGTTCGACACCGTGAACGTGGCGCCGGAGAGCTCGTCCGGGTTGATCTTCCCGTCCCGGCACTGGGCTGCCAGGCGCGTGGTTTCCGCGCTGAGTGCCTTCAGGCTCAGGCTGTCCGCGTTGCGGATGACCGGCACAAGAAGCCCGCGCGGCGTGTCCACCGCAAAGCCAAGGTTCACGCGGCTCCACTGCCGGATCCTGTCCCCCAGGAAGTGGGCATTCATCTCCGGGAAGGATCGGAGCACCCGGGAGACTGAGAACAGCACCATGTCGTTGATGCTGATGCCGGAGAGGCCGCGCTCCGGCGCTGAACCTTTCACCTCGGCGCGATAGGCCAGGAGGCGCGCCGCATTTGCCGACATGTCCAGGGAAAGCTGCGCTGTTCCCGCCAGCGACGCCCGCATTCGTTCCGCCGTGAGCTTGCGGACGCCGCGCACGGGCATCTCCGTGAATGGCGCTGCGCCTCCCGCTGCCGTAGCCGCCGCGGGCGCGCCTGCGCCTGCGCCAGCTTTTGCCGGCGCGGCCGTCCTGCCTGTCATCGCGGCGCGCACGTCGCGTTCAATGATCCTGCCGCCGGGGCCGCTGCCCTGCACGCCGGCCACGGCGACGCCGTTCATCTCGGCCAGCCTCCGCGCGCGGGGAGAAATGGCGCGCTTGCGCATCCCCGTGCGCGCCGCGCCGACCGGCGCCGGAGACGGCGCAGGCGCCTGTGTCTCCCTTGGCGGAACGGACGCGGCGGAGGGAGCGGCCTGCGCGCGCGGCGCGTCCACTGCCGTTTCACCCGGCGCGCCCAAAATCGCAATGGGCGTCAAAACCGGCACGTCGTCGCCTTCCTTGGAGAGCAGGCGGAGGACAAGGCCGGCCTGCGGCGCCGGGACCTCGAAGGTGGCCTTGTCCGTTTCCACCTCGCACAGCGTCTCCCCTTCCGCCACCGTGTCTCCCTCGTGCTTTTTCCAGGACACAAGGATGCACGATTCGACCGTGTTGCCCTGCCGGGGCATGAGAACCTCTATCGCCATCTTGCCTCCGCTACACCAACGTCACCGAGATTCCGGCCGCCCTGATCTCTTCAACGATTTCGGGCTTCATGTCCGAGTCGGTGATGAGCTCGTGAACCTCACCGAGCCCGATCACCCGCGCGAAGCCCGCCTTGCCGTGCTTGGTTGAATCCGCCACAAGGACTGTTCGTTCCGCCTGGGACGACATCTTTCTCACGATCTCCGCGCCTTCCACCAGGTGCGTGGTGAGTCCCGAGCGCAGGGAGAAGCCGTCTGTTCCGATGAAGGCCAGCCGGACGTGGAACTGCTCAAGGTCGCGCAGGGCGACGGGCCCGACCAGGGACTCCGTTGCCGGGCGGAACTCCCCTCCCACCACGGTGAGGTGCAGTCCCGGGTTGAGGCGCGCATAAGGGATGGTAAGGGTGGAGTTGGTCACCACGTGCACGTCGCGCTTTCCCAGGAGATACCTGGCCACGAGGGCAGTCGTGGTTCCCGCCTCTATCATGATTGTGTCGCCGTCACGAACCAGGCCGGCCGCGGCTTTCGCGACACGCTGCTTCGCGCGAACGTTGTCGCGCTGCCGCGCGGCGATGCTCTCGTGGAACGCCGGTAGAGCCCCGCCATGGCTCCTGAACACAAGTCCCTTCTCCGCAAGGTTGTTGAGGTCGCTTCTGATGGTGACCGTGGAAACGGCCAGCTGGCGGCTGATCTCGCTCACCGAGGTTGAGCTGTCTTCCGTCAACAGCTCGATTATTTTGCGTTCTCTTTCCGTAAGGTTTTGGCTAATCATTGTATGCCTTGCTAAAACCTTTCATTTCACTTTCGACTGTATTTCACTTTGGCTGTATTGTCAATACTTATGTGACGCTGGTCTGGGTCGACCGCAAGAATCGTGCTAAGTTTGGTATTGGTCAGGATAAACATGAATGCGAAAGCGGGGGCCCGGCGCATCGGGCTACTTATTGTAATCTCGGTGACGGCCGGCGTCGTTATGTGGGCGTGCGCTCTCGGAGGCGGAGCGCCCCCGGCAGTTCTCTATACGACCCCAGCAGACAGGACGGCGACGTTTCCCCTTTCCGGGACAGTCATCGCAGTCTTCAACAGGTCGATGGACAGCACGACAATCACCCCCGCGACCTTCCTCCTTTATCAAGGCACCACCGCGATTGCGGGAACCGTTGCCTGCTCAGGCAACACCGCCACGTTCCAGCCGTCGAGCCCCCTGCCTTTCGGCGCTACCTTCACGGCGACCATAACCACGGGAGCGAAAGACACTTCGGGAAACTCCCTTCCCGCCAGCTACGTCTGGTCGTTTACGACGCAGCTGACGTTTGCCAGGGAGGTGCTGGAATACACGACCACGTTCATTCCGAGCACTTTCACCCGGTACGGCGGCCCCATGTCTTTTGCCAACGGCGGCAACACGCTTTCCCAGACCGTCAACTCGGACGGATCCATCACTCTGGCGATAACCGGGGCTCCCGGCTACGAGGACAATGGCTTCTATTTTACCGTTGGGCAGCTTGCCTCACTCAACTCACTCACCGTGACCGTGAGCACGGGCTCCACGGGAGTCTCGGCCAATCTCTGGCTTGATTCCAACAACGACGGGGAGTATTTCGCATGGAGCCCTGCCGGTGTCTACACGGGCGCCGCCGGCGATCAGTATTTCACCTCCTCTTCGGCCCTGGCTGGAACCACGCTGACGATCGACTCCACGACGACTTTTGGCGGCTATACCTTGGCGCAACTGAAAGCCGGCAGCCTCGCCGGAGTCAGTGGAAGCACAGTGGCCGCCATCTGGGTCGGAATCGCCGTCGGCTCAGGCAGCCTGACCGCCACGATTACGGGGATCCAGCACCAATGAAAGCGCAGCGGATTTTTTTTCTGGCCCTATTGGCGGGC
>Ga0335078_10014908_pt1 | contig 11535 bp, 9 predicted proteins | sample Lox_Sample_32_FD_206711 | JGI IMG/M metagenome (GOLD analysis project Ga0335078, IMG submission 206711) | Soil microbial communities from Loxahatchee National Wildlife Refuge, Florida, United States - Lox_Sample_3.2 | ecosystem: Environmental > Terrestrial > Soil > Wetlands | place: USA: Florida...
GTCTTCGCCCTCTTCATCCGGCTCTTCGGTAACCTCGTCGAGATATTCGGGCGTACCTTGCGATTTGAGGAACTTCACCACGTCTTCCACTTCGTGATCGGTCACGAACGGCCCATGGATGCGGCGGATGCGCCCGCCCGCCATCATATGCAGCATGTCGCCCTGGCCCAGGAGCTGCTCGGCGCCCTGTTCGCCCAGGATGGTGCGGCTGTCGATCTTGCTCGTCACCTGGAAGGAGATGCGGGTCGGGAAATTGGCCTTGATGGTGCCGGTGATGACGTCGACGGAGGGGCGCTGCGTGGCGGCGATGAGATGGATGCCGGCGGCGCGCGCCATTTGTGCGAGCCGCTGCACCGCGCCTTCGATCTCCTTGCCGGAGATCATCATCAGATCGGCCACTTCGTCGACGACGACGACGATGTAAGGCATGGGCTCGAGCTCGAGCACTTCGTCCTCGAACACCGGCTTGCCGCTCTCGCGATCGAAGCCGGTCTGCACGGTGCGCTTCAAGGTCTCGCCCTTGTCCTTGGCCTTCCTCACGCGCTCGTTGAAGGCTTCGACGCCGCGCACGCCCAGCTTGGACATCTTGCGATAGCGCTCTTCCATCTCGCGCACCGCCCATTTGAGCGCCACCACCGCCTTCTTGGGATCGGTGACGACGGGGGCGAGCAGATGTGGAATGCCTTCGTAGACCGACAGCTCCAGCATCTTGGGATCGATCAGGATCATGCGGCAGAGATCCGGCGGCATGCGGTAAAGCAGCGACAGGATCATGGTGTTTAGGCCGACGGATTTGCCCGAGCCTGTGGTGCCGGCGATGAGCAAATGAGGCATCTTGGCGAGATCGGCCATCACCGGCTCGCCGCCGATGGTCTTGCCGAGTGCCAAGGTCAGCGGCGCGCGTGCCTTCTCGAACTCGTTGGCGGACAGGAGCTCGCGCAGATAGACGGTCTCGCGATTCTGGTTCGGCAGCTCGATGCCGATGACGTTGCGTCCGGGAATCACGGCGATACGCGCTGCCACCGCCGACATCGAACGCGCCACGTCGTCGGAGAGCGAGATCACACGCGAGGATTTGACGCCGGCCGCCGGCTCGAATTCGTAAAGCGTCACCACCGGGCCAGGCCGCACGGCGACGATGCGCCCCCGCACGCCGAAATCCGACAGCACTGCTTCCAGCATGCGCGCATTCTCTTCCAGCGCTTCGTCGGAGAGCGCGGTCGCCTCGTGCTGGCGCACCGGCTCGGCGAGAAGACCGAGCGCGGGCAATTCGTATTCACTGGTCGAGAGCTTGAGCGCCGGCTGTTTGGCGGGTTTGAGCGGTTGCGGCTTCTTTAGCTCTTCGCGCTTGACGCGCAACGGCCGGCGGTCGCCATCGGGCGCGGTCGCGGCGACGGGCTCGGGACGAATCTTCAACTCGTAGCCGTCATCATCGTCGAATTGTTCGTCGTCATATTCGTGCGCGTCGTCATCGCTATCGTGGACGTAGTCGCGCTCCTTGCGGAACTCGGACAGCGCGCGCGTGGTGATGCTGTGCGTCCATACGAAGAAGGCCGGGATGTTGGCCATGCTGCGGGCGAAGCGGAAGAAGTGGATGCCGGTCGCCAGGAACGCGAGCGGCAGTCCTGCGATCAGAAGCGATAGCGGCAGCGCATAGGCGAGCCAGCTCGCGCCATAGGCTTGCGCGGTGTGCGCGGAGAGCCCTGCGGCGGCCAGGCCGATCAATCCGCCCGAGCCGCGCGTCGGCAGCGATTGCGGTCCGGGAATGACGCCCAATCCGGCGGAGACGAACAGCGTCCCCAGGAACCAGGCGAAGGCGCGCCACATCGCATGGCTCAGATGCTTGCCCGTCAGCGCGCGCACGCCCCACAAGGCCGGCGGCAAGAGGAACGCCATCGCCGCGAGGCCGAAGGTCTGCAGCAGAAGATCGGCGGCGGTGGCGCCCAGACCGCCCAAGAGATTGGTCGGCTCGGCCCCCGTCGCGTTGTTCATGCTGGCGTCGGCGGAATTGTAGGTGGCGAGCGCCAGCATCATCGCCGCGGCGGAGAGGAAGAGCACAGCGCCCGCGCCCCGCAGCATCGCGATGCCCAGCGCGCGCGACAGCTTGTGCCGCGCATCCGCCATGGCGTCGGCGAAGGCGGCTTTGCGCGTCCGCGGCTGATACGCGCCCATGGCGCGGCGCGAGGCCGTCATGCGGGACTCCCCAAAATTTCGCCCATCCTTTCGAGTGCGGCTGCAATGGTTGACAAATCGCTAACGAGCGCCACGCGGATGAAGGAAAAGCCGGGGTTTGACTGGGTTTTCCCCGGCTCGATTTCGCGCCCCATATAGGCGCCGGGGAGCACGCGGATGCCTGCCTCGCGCCACAGCCGCCGCGTCGCCTCGACCCCGCCGCCGACGTCCAGCCAGAGAAAGAAGCCGCCTTCGGGCAGACGGAATCCGGCGCGATTGCCGATCAGCCTCTGCGCCAGGCGGAAGCGCTCGGCATACATGGCGCGATTGGCATCGATATGGGCCTCGTCGCGCCAGCACGCCGCGCTCGCCGCCATGATCGGCATCGGCACCTGCGGTCCGGCGTAATTGCGGAAGGCGCGGAACGTGGCGATCAGCTTCTCGTCGCCGGCGACGATGCCCGAGCGCAAACCCGGAAGGCCTGATCGCTTCGACAGCGAATGAAAGGTGAGGAGCCGCGAGAAATTGCCCGACATTGCATGGCGCGCAGTCATGGCGCCGGCGGGTTTCTTGTCGAGATAGATATCGGCGTAGCATTCGTCCGCGAACACGGTGAATTCATACTGGTCGGCGAGCGCGAAGAGCTTGCGCCAGTAATCCTCGCTCGCCACCGCGCCTTCGGGATTGGAGGGTGAGCAGAGATAGACCGCGGCCGTTCGCTCCAGCGTGGCTTTGGGGAGCGACGCATAATCGGGCAGGAAGCCGGTAGCAGCCGTAGCCGGCACGAACACCGGCTCCGCGCCCGATGCCAGAACCGCTGCCGCGTAGCACTGATAGAACGGATTGGGCAGCAGGATCGCGGGCCGCGCGCCGGCCTTGGTCTCCGGCGTCACGATCATCGGCGCCAGGAACAGGCCTTCGCGCGTGCCGTTGAGCGGCAGCACATGCTTCTCGGGATCGACCGCGGGCAAGGCGAAGCGGCGCTCGAGCCACGACGCTGCCGCCTCGCGCCAATCCGCCGTGCCGTGGATCGCGGGATATTCGCCGAATTCGTGCGCGTGGCTGTTGAGCGCCTCGATGACGAAGGACGGCACCGAGCCACGCGGATCGCCGACCGAAAGATTGATGACGGGCGCGCCCGGCTGATCCTTCTCCAGTAGCGTGGCGAGCAAGGCGAAGGATGACGGCGGCAAGTCGGCAAATCGGCCGGGGAACATGGGAGGTTCCAGAGAAGGCCGCGGAGTCTAACCGCGCCGCTCACCGAAAACAAAACGGGCGATTCCGCTCGATGCCCGACCAAGCCTTCCGCTCCTCACGAGAGGAATTTACCCGGACAAGTCCGCGATGTGTTCTCAATGAGGGCGTGCGAGCGCGACGATTAGGGCCAAATATGCGAGCGAAAGAACCCCGCCGCCTGCGAACTTCCACCACTTCCGGCTCTCGGAGTCGTATCGCAGAACTGCCACGAGCGTTGCGCCGATGAGAATAAAATGCGCCATTGCGCCCAACGCCACCATCATCGGTACGGGCTGTTCGATGCGCCCGGTGTGCAGCGACGACCAGAATGCGACTGTGCCGGTTTGTATGAGATGCGTGATGAAAAGACCCATCGCGTTCCAAGCGACCGCAATCGTGAAGCCGGCTCCGTATCCGAAGGCGCTGTTCCTGCGTGCAAGGATAATCACCGCGACATAGATCAGCGCCTGGAAGGCATGCAGAAGTCTCAGCCCGGGAACAAGTATCGCCGAGACGAGCAGCGCCACGAGGAAAAGTGCCGCGCCGAGATAGATCGACAATCGTGTCGCGTAAGAGCCGGTCTGCTGTGCAGTTTCCATCCGGGCTTCCCCGATCCAAGCGCCGTCTTTGCTTACCGGACCGCCGCTAGTGCCGGCGCATACGTCACACGTAACGCCGCTCTGTCCGAAGCGCATCGATCGCTCATAGAGCGGGAAAGCGGCATTGCCAAAAAAAGAAAGGGCGCTCCGTTGCGGGAGCGCCCCAAGTTCAGGGAGGGAAGGTTTGTCAGCCGTGCACGCTCTCGCCGTGCAGGTTGATGTCGAGGCCTTCGACTTCGACGTCGCGTGAGACGCGGATGCCGATCACGATGTCGATGACCTTCAGGATGATGAAGGTGCCGACGCCGCAGAACACGAACACCACCGCCACGTCGAGGAACTGGATCCACATCTGATGGATGTTGCCGTCGATCAGCCAGCCCTTGGAGGATGAGTTGATCGCGTTGGAGGCGAACATGCCCGTCATCATGGCGCCGAGCGCGCCGCCGACGCCATGCACGCCCCAGGTGTCGAGCGCATCGTCATAGCCGAGCCACTTCTTGACCCACACGGACGAGAAGTAGCAGACCACGCCGGCCGCGATGCCGATCCACAGCGCGCCTTGCGCATTGACGAAGCCCGATGCCGGGGTGATGGCGACAAGCCCCGCCACCGCGCCAGAGATCATGCCCAAGACCGAAGGCTTCTTGGCGATGATCCATTCCGCGAACATCCAGCCCAGCGAAGCCGCTGCCGTGGCGATCTGCGTCGCCGCGGCCGCCATGCCGGCATTGTAGCCCGCCGTCACCGCGGAACCCGCGTTGAAGCCGAACCAGCCGACCCACAGCAGCGAGGCGCCGATCAGCGCGAAGAGAAGGTTGTGCGGCGCCATGTTCTCGCTGCCGTAACCCACGCGCTTGCCGAGCATGAGACAGGCGACGAGGCCGGCGGTGCCCGCGTTCAGATGCACCACCGTGCCGCCGGCATAGTCGAGAGCGCCCCATGCGCCGAGAAAGCCGCCGCCCCACACCCAATGCGCGATCGGTACGTAGATGAACAGCAGCCACAGCGACATGAACCACATGAAGGCGGAGAACTTCATGCGGTCCGCGATCGCGCCGGCGATCAGCGCCGGGGTGATGATCGCGAACGTCATCTGGAAGAACATGTAGACGGATTCAGGAATCGTGCCCGCCAGCGGATTGATGCTCTTCAACGTCATATGGCCGAGCATGAACTGGTCGAAGCTGCCGATGTACTGGTTGAGGTTGCTGTTGGCGTTGGTCGTAAAGGCGACCGAATAGCCGATGATCATCCACAACACGGTGATGATGCAGGTGGCGCCGAAGCTCTGCGCCGCCGTGGCCAGGATGTTCTTCTTGCGCACCATGCCGGCGTAGAACAGCGCCAGGCCTGGGATCGTCATCAAGAGGACCAGCGCCGACGAGGTGATCATCCACGCCGTGTCGCCGGAGTTGAGCGGATCGGGCGGCGGCGCCGCGGCGAAGGCCGAACCCGACAGAGCGATCGTCGCCCCCGCGGCGACCGCCAGTCCCATCCCCAATTTCTTCCAATCGAATTTCATTCTCGTCCCCTTTTTTGGATCCTGTGAGTTCTTGTCTTCAGAGCGCATCGTCGCCCGTCTCGCCGGTACGGATGCGGGTCACCGTCTCGAGCGGCGTGACGAAGATCTTGCCGTCGCCGATCTGTCCGGTCTTCGCCTTGCCCGAGATGGCCTCGATCACCGCATCGACCATCGCGGACTTGACCGCGATCTCGATCTTGATCTTGGGCAGGAAGCTCACGGCGTATTCCGCGCCGCGATAGATTTCCGTGTGCCCCTTCTGCCGTCCGTAACCTTTGACCTCGGTGACCGTCATGCCCTGCACGCCGACGGCCGAAAGTGCTTCGCGCACGTCATCGAGCTTGAACGGCTTGATGATGGCGGTGATGAGCTTCATCGCTGACCCCTTGCTGACCTTGTTTGCCGTTAATCCTTCATCAAGAACCATGCCGGTTTGCTGCGGAGCGGTAAGTCATTGATTCAGCTTGTGGATATCGCTGAAGACGCTTTTCGGACGGCATTTTCCGCCTAAAAAAGCAGCAGATTCCGCGGCGTGCTTAAATTTCAGCCGGAGTCGTGGCGCGACAACAAACTTGCGCGGAAGCCATCTTGATTCCTGATATCTAGGAGAATATATTTAGAACCAAAGCCAATGAAGGACTTCGGATTTGCATCTAGGATCGGACAGCCCTCGATTCTTTTGCCGCCCGCGGGAGGGGGAGAGGGGAGGGGGGTGTGGCCAAAGATGAGGAACAAGTCGTTGTGGCCGAGTGCTGAACGTCCTCCAGCCGTAGCCATGCGTGCATGTGACGGGGCGACAAACAATTATCTTGCGCGGATAGTGCGGGCCTCATGGCGGCAAACGAAACCGATGTGGTGATTGGCGGCGGAGGCATGGTCGGCCTCACCCTCGCTCTGGCCCTGGCCCAGGGCGGGCTAAAGGTCGCAGTCGCCGACCCCGTGCCGCCAAAGGCCGCGCTCGACGCCGGCTTCGATGGAAGGGTCAGCGCGCTCTCCTATTCCTCCCAGCGCATGTTCGAGGCGCTGGGCGTGTGGCCGCTGCTCCAGGCGGACGCTCAGCCGATCGAGGACATCCTGGTCACCGATGCCCAGCTCGGCGCCGCGCCATCGCCGTTCTCGCTCCACTTCGATTCGGCGGAGATCGGGCGGCCGATGGGGGCCATCGCCGAGAACCGGCACATCCGCCGCGCCCTGTTCGAGGCCGTGGCGAAAGAGGCGAACATCGCGCTGATCGCGCCGGCGGCGCTGGCCGGATTGGAAGAGCGCGACGGGCGGATCGTCGCTTCGCTTTCCAATGGCCAGACCATCGCGGCGAAGCTTGCGGTCGCTGCCGACGGACGCGAATCGCCGATGCGGGGCGAGATGGGCATCGGCATCATCGGATGGTCCTATCCGCAATGGGGCATCGTGGCGACGGTGGAGCACGAGAAGCCGCATGCGGGGGTGGCCTATGAGCACTTCCTGCCCTCGGGGCCTTTCGCGATCCTTCCCATGACGGCAAACCGGTCGTCGCTGGTGTGGACCGAGCGCGACGACATCGCACCGGCGATGCTGAAACTGTCCGAGGCGGATTTCGATGCGGAGATCGCGCGGCGCTTCGGTCAGCATCTCGGCGCCACGAAAGCGACCGGGCCGCGCTGGTCCTATCCGCTGAAATTCCATCTGGCGCGGGCTTATGTGAAACCGCGCTTCGCGCTCGCCGGCGATGCGGCACACGGCATCCATCCGATCGCGGGGCAGGGGCTCAATCTCGGATTGAAAGATGCCGCGGCGCTGGCGGAAACCGTGCTCGATACGGCGCGGCTCGGACTCGATATCGGAAGTCTCGATTGCCTCAAGCGCTACGAACGCTGGCGGCGATTCGATTCCACCGCGATGGCGTTCACCATGGACGCGTTCAACCGGTTGTTCTCCAACGACATCGCGCCATTGCGAATGGTGCGCGATGTGGGCCTCGGCATTGTCGACAGCATCGCACCGCTCAGACGCCTCTTCATGCGCACCGCCGGCGGCGACATCGGCAAACTGCCGCGATTGCTGCGCGGCGAAGCGGCTTAGGAGCGCGATCCGGAAAAGTGTGAAGCGATTTTCCGGATAAATCGCGCGAAATCAATTGAGCCGGTCCTTGCCGCGATGGGTGAGTGCGGCGGGAAGTTCGAGATAGAAGCCGCGTGCGATGGCGCGGATTTTCTCGGCGCGCACCTTCTCCGCTTCGTGGCGCGTGGCGAAGCGCTCGCCTTCGAAGACAAAGCGGGTGACCACGGTTGCGGTGCGCGGATCGAGCTCTGAGATCTCCGCAATCTCGTCTACCTGTTCCTCGGCGCGGCCGAGCGTGTGGCGGAAATGGGCGAGCTGGTCCTGACGATCGATGGCTTCCTGTTTCATCCGCGCGACATTGTCGGCGTCGAAGCGGCGCAACCGCGCCACGATCCGCGGCCAGTGGCGCTGGATGAGAATGGCCGCGAGAAGAATAAGGGCAACGGTGAAGAGCCGGCTCATGCGCCGATCCTATCCGATCGCCGGCGTTCCGTGCACGCCGTGGCCGCGCTGCAGATAATCCTCGCTCGCCATCTCGACGAGGCGGGAGGCGGTGCGCCGGAAGGCGGCGGAATTGTCGCCTTCGGGATAGAGCCGGTCGGGCGGTGCGGCGGCGGAGCAGATGAGCTTCACGCCCTCGTCGTAGAGCGTGTCGATCAGAAGCGTGAAGCGCCGCGCCTCGTCGCGCATCGAAGGCGTCATCGCCGGAATGCGGTCGATGAGGAGCGTATGGAAGTGCCGCGCGATGGCGAGATAATCGGCCGCCGCCAGCGGTTTGGCGCAGAGATCGGCGAAGCCGAAGCGCGCGACATGCTTGGCGGCTTGCGGCACCGTGAGCTTGCGGCCGAGCACTTTCAGCGTCATCGCCGCGCCGTGCTCGGTATGGGTCAGCCTCCGCCAGGCCGCGTCCATCTTGGCGTCGGCTTCGGGACCGAGCGGGGTGATGTAGATGTCGAGCCCGCTCATCCGGTCGAGCCGGTAATCCTCCGCGCCGCCGAGTTCGAAGACATCGAGCCGCTCTTCGATGAGCTCGATGAAAGGCAGGAACAGCTGGCGGTTGAGACCGCCTTCGTAGAGTTGCTCCGGCGCCGTGTTCGAGGTCGCCACGATCACCACACCGAGGCTGAACAGTTGTGCGAACAGCCGGCCCAGGATCATCGCATCGGCGACGTCGGTGACCTGGAATTCGTCGAAGCAGAAGAGCGCGGCTTCGGCGGCGATCATGCGGGCCACCGGCGGAATCGGATCGGGATGCTCGCCGCGCTGCCGCACTTCGTGGATGCGGGCGTGCGTCGCCGTCATGAAGGCGTTGAAGTGCGTGCGCGTCTTGCGCTCGAGCGGCGCGAATTCGAAGAACAGATCCATCAGCATGGATTTGCCGCGCCCGACATCGCCCCAGATGTAAAGCCCGCGCGGCGGCTTGGGCTTGAGGAAGAAGCTGCGGCGCTCGGAGCCGGCCGGCCGCCTCCTGTTGCGCCGGATCCGGTTTGATCTCGCCGCTCTTCACCCCGGCGCGGTATCGCTCGACGAGTTTGTTGGCCATCAGGGCGTTCGCGGCAGGATCGCCCAATAGTCGAAGTCGAGAATGACATTCTCGGGAAATGCGCCCTCGCCATTCTTGTCGGGAAATTCGGCGCAAGGAAGGTTCTTGGTGGCGATCAGGCGCAGCCGCAGCGCGCCGCAATCCTTGCGCAGCTCCGCCTTGTCGAGCACTTCGCTCCACGCGAACACCGTGTCGCCGGCGAACAGCGGATTGACATGGCGCCCGCCGTTGATCGCCGCGATCGAAACCGCGTTGGCGAGCCCGTTGAAGGAGAGTGCGCGCGCCAGGCTGATGACGTGGCCGCCATAGATCAGCCTGCGGCCGAAACGGCCCTTGGCTTCGCTGAACTGGTTGAAGTGGACTTTGGCGGTGTTCTGGTAGAGCCGCGTCGCCAGCATGTGGTCGGATTCTTCCACCGTCATGCCGTCGACGTGATCAATCTTCTCGCCGGGTTCGTAATCGTCCCAGAGATGCGGACTTCCCGATGCGGCGCAATCGAACCTGGCGAAACCGGCAGCAGGTGCGATCAGCGACTCTGGCGAAACGGCGGCTGCGGTCTTGGGCACATGCGCTTCCGGAACTGCGGCATTGGGATCGCGTTTGCGCACCATCACCCAGCGCACATAAGAGAGAACCTTGTCGCCCGTGTCGTCGAAACCGTCGGTGCGGACATAGACGACGCCAGTCTGCCGGTTGGAATTCTCCTTGAGGCCGATGACTTCCGATACCGCGGACAGCGTGGCGCCCGGATAGACCGGTTTCAGGAAGCGGCCTTCGGCATAGCCGAGATTGGCGACGGCATTGAGCGATATGTCCGGCACGCTCTTGCCGAACACGGTGTGGAAGACGAGCAGGTCGTCGATCGGCGCGCGCGGCAGTCCCAGCGAACGTGCAAAGGAATCCGCCGATTGCAGCGCGAAACGCGGGCCATAGAGCGCGGTGTAGAGCGCGACATCGCCCTCGCTCAGCGTCCGCGGCGTGGCGTGCACGAGCGTCTGGCCGAGGCGGAAATCCTCGAAGAAATTGCCGGGATTGGTCTTGGCGCTCATAGGTCCTGGATCGCAGCGATGGCGTCGGCCATGGCGACAGTCTGGCGCGCGATCTCCGCATGCAGCAGCTCGACCATGCGGCCGTCGAGCGAGATGGCGCCCTTGTCCTTGTTCTCCGGCAGGTCGAAGGCGGCGATGATGCGTTGGGCCGCCGCGACTTCTTCCTTCGATGGCGCGAACACGTCGTTGCATGGCCCGATCTGCGAAGGATGGATCAAGGTCTTGCCGTCGAAGCCATAAGCCCGCGCCTGCTTGCAGGAGTCGAGAAAGCCGTCGGCGTTCTGGATGTCGTTGTAGACGCCGTCGATCACGCTGAGGCCATAGGCGCGTGCGGCGGCAACGGAGATTCCAAGTGCGGCGGAAAGATTTGCGCGATCGGGCGTGTGCAGCCCGCGGAATTCCTTGATCAGGTCGTTGGTGCCCATGACGAAGCAGCGCAAACGCCCGCCGGCGCTAGCGATCTGGCCCGCGTTGAGGATGGCGAGCGGCGTCTCCATCATCGCCCAGATCGCGGTCCTGCGCTCGATGTCGTGCCCGGCGAAGCGCTCTTCGATGGCCTGCAGGTCCGACGAGGACGAGACCTTCGGCACGAGCACCGCGTTGGGACCGGCCGCAATGGCGGCGGAGAGATCGTCCTCGCCCCACTGCGTCCACAGCCCGTTGACCCGGATGACGATCTCGCGCTTGCCGAAGCCGCCAGCCTTTACCGCCTCGCAGACCTGCTTGCGCGCGAGCTCTTTGGCGTCAGGCGCAACGGCGTCTTCGAGGTCGAGGATGAACGCATCGGCGGGCAGTGCGCGCGCCTTCTCGATGGCGCGGGCGTTGGAGCCCGGCATGTAAAGCACAGACCGGCGCGGCCTGATCGTCATGAAATTCCCCGGCTGCATGCTGGCGCGAGAACTAGCCGATGACGGCTATTTGCGGAAGCCCTTGGCATATTCCGCAACGTCGGGCTCGGCGAGGAAGCGGTCGGCCCAGCGCCGCATCACCTTGGCCATGCGCTCCGGCGTCACACCCAGCTGTGCTTGGGCCACGCCGCCATTGACGCTCTCGTGGTATTCCGCGACGAGCCCGTCCTTGAGCACGAAGCGGCTGATGCCGTCGATCACCACTTTCTTGCCCTTGAATTCCGGAATGGTGGAGACGAAACGCGACAGAGAGCGGGCATAGCCGACATCGCCGTTCACCACTGGATCGAAGAAGCTCCAGTCGTAATCCTCGGCATCGCGATGGAAGAGGTTTTCCAGCATGTCCGCGATCGAGGCGCGGCCCTTGTGCGGCCCATAGATGTAGTCGTGATAGACGCCGTCCTCGGTGAAGCAAACCGCAAGCGCGTTGCCGTCGCCCGCCGTGGCGGCGGCGCCGAAGCGGGCG
>Ga0335078_10014910_pt1 | contig 11534 bp, 10 predicted proteins | sample Lox_Sample_32_FD_206711 | JGI IMG/M metagenome (GOLD analysis project Ga0335078, IMG submission 206711) | Soil microbial communities from Loxahatchee National Wildlife Refuge, Florida, United States - Lox_Sample_3.2 | ecosystem: Environmental > Terrestrial > Soil > Wetlands | place: USA...
GCATCGCCGACCGGGTCGGCAGGAAGCGCACGTTCGTGATCGGCCTCGCCGCGTTCGCCGCGGGCTCGACCTGGGCGGCGTTCTCCGGCTCGGTCGGATTGCTGATCGCGGCCCGTGCCAGCATGGGCATCGGCGGCGCGCTGATCATGCCGTCCACGCTGTCGATCATCACAAACATGTTCCGTGATCGCGAGGAGCGCCAGCGCGCTATCGGCCTGTGGGCAGGCACGAGCGGCGTGGGCGTGGCACTCGGGCCGATCATCGGCGGGCTGCTGCTCGCGCACTTCTGGTGGGGATCGGTCTTCCTGATCAACGTGCCGATCGCCGTGGTCGGCCTGGCGTTCGCCATCCCGCTGGTGCCGGACTCGCGCAAGCCTGCCGCCCCGCGCCCCGACATCGTCGGCGCCGCGCTGTCGGTGGTCGGGCTCGGCCTCGTGCTCTGGTCGATCATCGAGGCGCCCGTCAGGGGCTGGTCGTCCGGACTGGTGATCGGGGCCGGCGTGGCTGGCCTGGCCGTGGTCGCGGCCTTCGCGCTGTGGGAGCGCCGCAGCGCGCACCCGATGCTCAACCTGAGCCTCTTCCGCAGCCGCACGTACTCCGGCGCGATCGGATCGGTCTGGCTGGTGACCTTCGGCCTGTTCGGCGCGCTGTTCGTGCTCACCCAGTACCTGCAGTTCTCGCTCGGCTACACGGCGCTTGAGACCGGGGTCAGGGTGCTTCCAGCGGCCGGTGCCGTCGCCCTGGTCGCGCCCCTCTCGGCGCTGCTTGTCCGCTGGATTGGGACCAAGATCACCGTGGCGCTCGGCCTGCTGTGCATCGCCGCCGGGCTCTGGCAGATCTCGACCGCATCCGCCGGCACCACCTACACGGGCATCCTGGCCGGGATGCTCCTGCTCGGGGTCGGTGCCGGACTGGGCATACCCTCGGCGACCGCGTCGGTGATGGGCGCAGTCCCGCCCGATGACACCGGGGTCGGGGCGGCGACCAACGGCGCGGTCATGCAGATCGGCGGCGCGCTCGGCGTCGCTGTCATCGGCAGCCTGCTCACCACCAGGTACCAGGGCAAGATGACTGCGATGCTGGCGCCCTACCACGTACCGCACGAGGCGCTGACCGCGATACTCGGCTCACTCGGCGGCGCCCTCACCGTCGCCGAGCGGGCGGGCGGCGCGACCGGGGCGCTGCTGGCGAGCGCGGCGAGGACCGCGTTCCTCAGCGGTATGGATCTGGGCCTGCGCACCGCCGCCGCCGTCGGCGTGGCCGGCGCGCTGATCGCACTGCTCGCGCTGCCCGCCTACCGCGTGCGCAAGCGCTCCGCCCAGGACGAGCGTCCATGAGGTGAGCGGTCCGCGGCGGGCCGGGGCGCCGCCACGGGCAGCGTCGCCGCAGACAGTGTCGCCACGGGCAGTGTCGCCACGGGCAGTGTCGCCACGGGCAGTGTCGCCACGGGCAGTGTCGCCACGGGCAGTGTCGCCACGGGCAGCCGTGGCGCGGCTCTCAGCGGCAGCCGCAGGCGCCGCCGCAGCAGCCGCCGCCGGCCGGAGCCTGGCCGCCGGCGCTCGCGCGCCCGCCCACGGAGATCGTGGAAAGCAGCCGGACGGTGTCGTCGTGGCCCTGCGGGCAGGTACACGGTGCGGACGACTCGCTCATCGGACGGGTCCGCTCGAACGCGTCACCGCAGGCGCGGCAGCGGTACTCATAACGGGGCACGCTGATCATCTTACGGCAGCCGCCCGGCCAGCGCCGCCGCTCAGCCGGGCCGAGGTCGCGTGCACGGCTGTGCCCGCCGGTCCGAAAGGCGCGCCAGCGGAGCACCATCGTGGCCCGCTGATGTCGCCGAGTGCAGCATCAGCGGGCCACGATGTCTCAGGCCCGTCAGTGCGGCAGGTCGACCGTGCGCTTCTTGTGGAAGCCCTTCGGAATGGCCTTGGTGTAGGTCAGGGTCATCCGGCTGAAGTACCGCAGCCCGGAGTGGCGCGGCCAGGGCTCCGGCCGGTACAGCGAGACCAGCACCGGATAGGTCTTGAACTTGCCGTTCGCGCAGGTCGGCGTGCAGGTGTTGATCACGTCCTTGCCGAACCCCGCGGCCGGGACGCCCCAGGACGACCAGTTCAGGCCCTTGAGGTAGTCGCCGTCGTCGGCGCACGCGATCACGTAGCTGGCCGGGCTGGTGACGCCGCGGCCGGCGCAGGTGACGATCACCACGCGGCCGGACGACCGCTGCGCGGCCACGGCGGCCGGACCTGCGGCGATCGCCGCGCCTGCGATGCCGCATGCCGCCGCGACGGCCAGCGCCGCGCCGCGAACGGTCACGCCCCGGGGACTACGTACCAATCTGAGTCTCACGCCGCCTCCCTGTCCTGGTTGCTCCTCTATTGAACCGGAAGGGACGCGCGCGACGCTAGGTGCCGCTGCGCTACCCGTCGCCCTCGGCGACGGCCGGGCACGTCGCGCCGGCAAGGCTGCTGCCCACGATGGCGGCGCCCGGGACGCCGGCCCCGGGGATGCCAGCATCGGGGACGCCGGCGGCGCCCGCGTTCACCGGCTCGGCGGCATTCCGCGCGGCGGCGGCATCCGCGGCGGCATCCGGGGCGTCGTAGAAGAACTGGCTGCCGCGCAGCAGCGAGATCACCGCCGCGCCGAGCGACATCGCTATCGCCACGCCGAACACGATCACCAGGCCGTGGTGGAACGGCCCGGAAATGAGGTGCGGGAAATACTCCTTGCTGGTCAGCGCCGCCACGTCGGCCCTGGGCAGGCGGCCGAGCACGCCGGAGGGCCGGAGCAGGCTGCCGATCGGGTTGTAGCCGAGGAACGAGGCGAACAGCGTGCTCACCGGCGGAAGGCTCGCGGCGTGCCCGGCGACCGGCGCGGGAACGCCGTGCGAGCGCAGGCCCGAGGTCAGCGCGCTGGGCAGGGTCGCGGCGAGGCCAGCGATCATGAGCGAGAAGAAGATGCCGATCGACAGCGACATGCCGGAGTTCTGGAACGTCGAGCGCATGCCGGACGCCGCGCCGCGGTACCTGGCTGGGACGCTGCTCATGATCGCCGAGGTGTTCGGCGAGGCGAACAGCCCGGAGCCGACGCCGTTGCAGAAGATCACCAGTGCGAACACCCAGTAGGTGAAGGTGACGGGCAGCGCCAGCAGGCAGGCGAACGCGCAGGCGGACACGAGCAGGCCGGCGGTGGCGAACGGCCGCGGGCCGTACCGGTCGGACAGGTAGCCGGACAGCGGGCCCGCGACCAGGAAGCCGGCCGTGAGGGGCAGCAGGAAGATCCCGGCCCGCAGCGGCGTCCGCGAGAAGTCGTAGCCGTGCAGCGGCAGCCAGATGCCCTGGAGCCAGATGATCAGCATGAACTGCAGCCCGCCCCGGGCGATCGAGCCCATCAGGCTGGCGGCGTTGCCTGCCGCGAACGCGCGGATGCGGAACAGGCCGAGTTCGAACATGGGCTCGGCGATCTTGGTTTCGATCACGCAGAACGCCACGAGCAGCGCGGCTCCCAGCGCGAGGCCGCCGAGTACCCGCGGGCTGGTCCAGCCGGTCGGGTGCCCGCCGTAGGGCTGGATGCCGTAGGTGATGGCGACCAGCAGCAGGCCGGCGCCGCACGCGAACGTGACGTTGCCCCACCAGTCGATCCGCGCCCGCCGGACGGTCGCGATCTCGCGCAGCTTGCGGTACGACCAAACGGTTCCGAACACGCCGATCGGCACGTTCACCCAGAACACCGCGCGCCAGTCCCACGCGGCCAGCACGCCGCCGAGTACCAGGCCGATGAACTGCCCTGAGATGCCGCAGATCTGGTTGATCCCCAGCGCCATCCCGCGCTGCCTGGCGGGAAACGCGTCGGTCAGGATCGCGGCGGAGTTGGCCATCAGCATGGCGCCGCCGAAGGCCTGCGCGAGCCGCCAGAGGATCAGCCAGATCGCGCCGGACGGCCCGGTCAGCGGATCGAGCGACAGCGCGACGGAGGCCAGGGTGAAGACGACGAAGCCCAGGTTGTAGATCCGCACCCGGCCGAACATGTCGCCGAGCCGGCCGAGCGTGACGACCAGGACCGCGGTGACCAGCAGATAGCCGATGATCATCCAGAGCAGGTAGCTGATGTTGCCCGGCGCGGTGGGATCGAGCTTGATGCCGCGGAAGATGGCCGGCATCGCGATGATCACGATCGAGCTGTCGATGGTGGCCATCGTCATGCTGAGCGTGGTGTTGGACAGCGCTACCCACTTGTACCGGTCGCCGTCCCTCGCCGCCGCCTGCTCCGCTCCGCCTCGCGCCACGGGCAAAACCTTAGCATGGCTAAGGATCTGCCCGGGGGCGCGCCGGGGTGTGGCCGGCGCGCCCCGCAGGCCGGAGCGGTCCGGATCAGGCCGGACCGCGGCTGGTCAGCGCGTAAGTGATCGACCTCGGCGTGTGGATCGGCGGGCGCTTCTGCGTGTAGACGAGCGTCAGGTGCGTGAAGTACCAGTCGCCGTTACGCAGTTGCTTGATCCCCCATGCCAGCACAAGCACGTCGTGCTTGCGGAAATGGCCTGCCGCGCAGTTCGGCACGCAGGTGTTGATGGCCTGGATGCCGTGGCCGAAGGCCGCATGCGGAGTCCAGGACCGCCAGTGCAGGCCGATCAGCTGGTTGTTGGCGTCCGCGCAGGACAGCACGAAGACGGGCGGGAGCACGGTAGGCCTGGCGCCGCACGCGATCAGGACCGTCGTGTTCCAGGCCGGGCCGTTCTGGTGCGCCGCGGCCTGCTGGTGAGTGACGGCCGCCGAAGCGGCCGGGATGGCGGTTCCGGCAATGGCGCATGCGATGCCGAGGCCGATCACAGCGCGCGTGAATCCCTTCACAATCCCCCCTGAGATTATGAGTGCGGATATGTTCTGAATTGCCTGCTGGACCATCTCGATCCCGCGGGGTATCAGTCGATCACAGCCGCGACGCGAATGTGAGAAGACGCGCGAATTTTGTAGCTCACTGTGACCATCTCGCAACATTCCGTGGTCGAATGTGCGGGGTCAGGCAGGCTCAGTCCCCTGGGCCAGGGGGAGCGGCGGCGGGAAGGCCCGGCTCGATGCGGCTGACGGTCGCGCAGTCGTCGGCGAAGGTGATGTCGGCGACGACCCGCCGGCCGGCCAGCACCACGGGCAGCCAGTACCTCGCGTCGTCCCACATCTGGTCGTAGGGGAGCGCGTCGGCCGCGAACCAGCGCGGGATCAGCTCGTCAGACTCGGCGGGCTCGCCGTCGAAGCGGGCCGTGAGGAAGACGTCCGACGTCTGGTCCCAGGAGGGCCGGGCAGGGAACACGAAGTTCAGGGCGGCCACGTGGGCGAGTGCCGACGGGTCCACGATCAGGCCGGACTCCTCGGCAACCTCGCGCGCCGCCGCGTCGGCGAGCTCCTCGCCGTCCTCCACGTGACCACCGAGGCCGACCCACTTGCCGGCGCCGAATCCGGTCTTCTTGAAGCCAAGCAGCACCGAGCCGGCGTGCCCGCTTCCGCCGTCCGCGGCCGGGCGGATGATCAGGCACAGGCAGGTCCGGGTCGTCACCGGACCTAGGGTATGCCGGGCCCGGCTACCGCAGGCCGCGCACCATGCCGATCAGGTGGTCGAGCACGGCACCGCCGCTTGACCGCAGGCCATCGTGGTCGTGCTCGCTGGTCACCCACCGGCAGAGGCCCGCGATCTGGTCGGCGGTCTGGACCGAGAACTGCTGCGGCACGTACATGTCGTCGTAGTAGATCGCGGCGGCCGCCGGCACTGCGCAGGCCGCCAGCCTGTCGGCGTCGTAGAGCCGCGGCCACGGCTCGTGGCCGGCCAGCACCTCGGCGGCCTCCGCCAGCGGCCGAAGCACCGGGTCGGTGCGGAACATCCACGGGTAGATCATCTCCCCGGTGAACAGGATCGGCGCTCCCTCGTCGAGCGCCGCCGCCGCGTCGAAGCCGGGGAAGCTCGCCCTGACCCGCTCCGCCGACCAGGCGGTGGCCGCGCCCTGCCCGTAGCAGGCTTCGTGCAGCAGCGCGTACAGCGGGCCCGCGGCGAAGGTGAGGTGCTCCTGCACCTGGTAAAGGAAGTGATCGCCGATCTCGGCGCCGTCGAACGCGTCCTCGAGCAGGTAGTGCAGCCGGTGGCTGCCGGTGCTCATGCCGAGGCCGAAGCCGAGCGACTGGAACGCCTGGACCGTCAGCGCCGCGCCCGAGGGCAGCACGACGTCGTGGTCGGCCAGGTAGCGCGCTATCCGGCTGGCCTGATCCACGTCCTGCGGGTACCGCCGGTAGTGGGCCAGGTTCCGCGCGGCCACGAGCGGATAGGTGGCCAGGTAGACCTCGTCGGGGCCAGCCTCGAGCCCGGGCAGGCCGCCGGTGATGAAGGCTTCCGCCAGCCCCTGCGGGGCGACGGACAGGTAGCTGACCGTGCAGAACCCGCCGAAGCTCTGACCGAGCACGCTCCACGGCCGCCCGCCGGCCAGCCGTCTCCTGATCAGCTCGGCGTCGGCGACGATCGAGTCGGCGCGGAAATGAGTGAGGAAGCTCGCCTGCCTCTCCGGGGTGCCGAGCGCGGCCAGGGTCCGGCGGTTCGCCGGGCTCGACCGGCCGGTGCCGCGCTGGTCGAGCAGCAGCACCCGGTAGTCGCGCAGGGCGCGGTCCAGCCAGCTCTCCCGCCCGTTCGGCCGCGGGCCCGGCCGGCCCGGCCCGCCCTGCAGGTAGAGCAGCCAGGGCAGCTCATCGGCGGTCAGCCCGGCGTGCTCGGCGGCCACGACCTCCCTGGCGTACACGGTGATCTGCTCGCCGTCCGGCACACTGTGATCGAGCGGCACCTCGAGGGCGTGATCAGTCAGTATCGTGCCGGGATGGCGGAAAGTTGACATGACCGACACGGTACCTAGTGACGGTGTCCAGGCCGGCCGGGGCAGGAGAGGAGTGACCGCGGGGTGGCGCCCCCGGGTGGCTGGCGCGGACTGTCCTGTACGAGATCTACCCGCAGCCCTTCGCCGACTCCGCTGGCGGCACTGGCCGCCGACCGGGTCAGCGTCGAGAGCGCGCAGGTGCGCGCGGCCGGATTCGGCTACGGCGTGTTCGAGCTCTGAAGCTCCCCGAGCAGCGCGGGAAGCTCGCGCGGGTAGTACGACTCGGCGGTCGCTTCGAGCTCGGCGACCGTCCACCACCGGTGCCCGTCGACCACGGCGGCCTCCTCCTGGTCGAGCCCTTCGGTGCTGATCTCAGGCGAGCCGGCCCACAACACGAAGTAGTCCTGCTCCTGGCGGTAGGGGGTGCCGTTGAAGCCGAATTCGGCCACCTCATGCCAGACCGCCTCGCCGAGGTCGGCCACGGGCACGATGATCCCCGTCTCCTCGGCGAGCTCGCGGGCCGCGGCCGCGGCCAGCGTCTCGCCCGGCCGCGCGCCGCCGCCGATCGTGAACCAGTACGGCTCATCCGGCCTGGCCGGGTCGAATCCGTGCAGCAGCAGCACCCGGCCGCCCGCGTCGATCAGCAGCACCCGGCCTGCCCGGCGGGCCACGGCCGGCGGCACGGCGGGTTCTGGCATGGCAGCCACGATAGTTCCCGCCCGGCGGGCCGGTGCCTCGCCGCCGCCTATAATCCGGCTCGTGCCGACAATGCCGGCGGCGGGGCCGCGGCGGGGCAGGCCCCCGCGCCACAATCGCAGCGACATCCTGGACGCAGCCTCGGAGGTGCTCATCTTCCGCGGCTACGAGGCGACCCGCTACAGCGACGTCGCCGATGCCAGCGGCGTGCCCGTGGCGAGCCTGCAGCACCACTTCCCGACCCTCGAGCTGCTGCGCCGCGAGGCGCTGCGCAATAAGGTGCGCGCCGAGCTGACCGCGCTCGCCGAGCAGGTCAGCCTGATCGCCGATCCGTGGGAGCGGGTCTACCACATCATCGTCACCTCGGTGTCGCTGGATCCGGCGCGCCGCCGCGGCGGCTGGGTGCTGTGGCTTGAGTACTGGCGGGCCGCCGCGCACGACCCTGAGCTCGCGCAGGACAGCCGAGAGGTGAACGCGCTCTGGCTCAGCCTGCTCACCGAGTGCCTCGCCGACGGCGTCGCGTCCGGCCAGTTCCGGCTGGACGGCACGCCGCGCGAGGCGGCTGTGGAGCTGCACGGCCTGCTCGACGGGCTCGGCCTGCGGCTGGCCATCGAGCACCAGCCCGAGGAGGCCGCCGAGGCCATCGCGCTGCTCGAGCGGGCCGCCCGGCGGATGCTGCTGCGCGGCTGAGCCAGGCCCGCCCTGCCGGACTCACTGGGCCGGGCTCAGCGGGCCAGCCGCGCCGACGCCAGCCTGGCGCCGTCGGCCAGCAGCCAGACGTCCAGGTGCCCGGGGGAGTGGCCGGCCGCGAGCACAGGCTCGGAGCCGGGCAGGATCGGCTGGGGGTACTCGATCCCCCCGCGCGCCGGAAGCCAGTCCACCAGGGTCAGCGCGTCCTCCACGGCGGCCCAGTGCACGGAGTTGTTCACGTGCCCGGCGGTATCGAAGTCGCTGGCCCGCAGCGGCCACTTCCTGCGCTGCACGCCGGCCTGCGGCGCGGGATGGGACAGCCGCACCGAGACGACCCGGCCCTGCGACGACGGCCCGTACACGCGGTGGAACGCCGGGCTGAGCGGCGCGGGCGCCCCGGTCTCCCGGCTGACGGCGACCCAGACCGCCCTGGCCTGGATCAGGTCGCCCGGCTCGCTGGCGACCGTTGTGGTCCGCTCCGCCCATCGCGGGCCGAGCGCCGAGCAGAACGTGCGCAGCACGACGTGCTCGCCGAGCTCGGGGTAGCCGCGGATGGTGACCGAGGCCTTGCGCAGCAGCCAGTCGTACGGCTCGTCCCAGCCAGCGTCGGCGACGTCATCCTCGGCCGCCTCCTGCAGGTAGCGGGCGAGTGCGTCCAGCCGGAGCCGCCCGCCCGGCGTCGTGTCCGTGGAGCGGACCGCCCGCCCGGTCGTGTAGACGCGCCCGGTGGACGGATCCGGCACGAAACCTGTCACGGCACCTCCCGGCCGGGCTCGTCGGCCTCCCGAACCTTACAGCGGCAGCGGCGGCGAGCGCCGTTGACCCTCACCGGGCGCCGGGTTGCGAGAATACGGCCGACCGCGTCCTCGGCCGGGGGAGCGGCACCGGGCGTGCTGCGCAGTTTTGCCTGAGCTTTGCTTCCCCCATGCGCGTAAGCCGGCGTCACCGGCCCGCCGGTGCTGCCCGCCCGGCCGACGTGGTCTCGTCGCCTTACTTAACATAATGTGCATTATCGGCGCTGGGAGCTGAGCCGGGAGCCGGTGCCGCGCAGGCGGGCGACAGATCAACCTGATCGATCCCGACGTGTACCAGCGCGGCGGCCCGCCGCACAATCAGTTTCGCTGGCTGCGAGAGCACGCTCCGGTGTTCTGCGCCCCGACCGGCGTGGATGCCAGGCATCGCCAGGGACGGTCAGGCCAGCGGCGGCAGCCTCCGCAGGATCTCGGCCACGCTGTCCTTGAGCTCAGCGACGTCGGTCTTGAGCCCGGCGACGTCGGTCTTGAGCCCGGTAACGTCCGCGCGGAGGGCGGAGAGCTCGCCGGCGAACTCGAGGGTCGTGCGACGGTATTCCTGCCGGAAGCTGGTCAGCTCCGTCCGCAGGTCGGCCAGGCTGACGCTCAGCGCCTGGACCTGACCGGGCCCGGCCCACGTCTCCAGGCGGTCAACGCGCATGTCGAGGTTCCTTAAGCGCTCGTCCGTTTCGGTCATGTGCCGACCGTAAGAGGAGCCTCCGACAGTCCGGCTGGCGCAGCCAGCATCCCACCGGCACCGGCCGCGCGGGCGGGCAACGCGACAATCGGCCCTGGCTAGCTCCGGCCGGGCGCCGCCGCGCTCGGAGCGCCTGCCAGCTGCCACGTCACCGGCTCTTCGAGCTCGGCGACCGCCTGCGCGAACTGAGCCGCGTACAGTCGCGCATAGGCGCCATCGGCGGCGAGCAGCTCGTCGTGCGTGCCGTGCTCGACGATCTGGCCGTGCTCCATCACCAGGATGGTGTCGGCGTCACGGATGGTGGACAGCCGGTGCGCGATCACGAAGCTGGTGCGGCCCTGGCGCAGCGAGTTCATCGCCCGCTGGATCAGCACCTCGGTCCTGGTGTCCACCGAGCTTGTGGCCTCGTCGAGGATGAGGATGGCGGGCTGGGCCAGGAAGGCGCGGGCGATCGTGATCAGCTGCTTCTCCCCCATGCTCACATTCGAGCCCTCTTCATCAATGACCGTTTCATATCCGTTTGGAAGCATTTGTACGAAACGGTCGACGTAGGTGGCCCTGGCCGCCGCGATGATCTCCTCGCGGCTCGGCGAGTCGGCGCCGTAGGCGATGTTCTCCGCGATGGTGCCGCCGAACAGCCAGGCGTCCTGCAGCACCATGCCGGTGAGCGAGCGCAGTTCCTCTCGGCTCATGTCGGCGATGTTCACCCCGTCCAGCGTGATGGCGCCGTCGCTGACCTCGTAGAACCGCATCAGCAGGTTGACCAGGGTGGTCTTGCCCGCGCCGGTGGGGCCGACGATCGCGACGGTCTGGCCGGGCTCCACCTCAAGCGACAGGTGCTCGATCAGCGGCGCGTCGGGGAAGTAGCTGAACGAGACGTCGTCGAACCTGACCTTGCCGCGGACCGCGCCCGGCTGCGCGGGCTCGGGCTGGTCCGGCTCCTGCTCGTCGGCGTCGAGCAGCGCGAATACCCGCTCGGCCGACGCGACGCCGGACTGGAGCAGGTTGGCCATGCTGGCCACCTGGGTCAGCGGCTGGCTGAACTGGCGCGAGTACTGGATGAACGCCACCACGTCGCCCAGGGCCAGCGCGCCGGCCGCCACCCGCAGCGCGCCCACGACCGCCACCAGGACGTAGTTCAGGTTCCCGACGAACATCATGGTCGGCTGGATCGTGCCGGAGATGAACTGGGCGCGGAAGCTGGACTGGAAGAGCCGCTCGTTCTGCTCGGCGAACGTGGCCAGTGTCTCCTCGGTCCGGCCGAACGCCTTGACCAGCGAGTGGCCGGTGATGTTCTCCTCGACGTCGCCGTTGAGCCGGCCCGTCGTCGACCACTGCCTGACGAACTGGGGCTGCGCGCGCTTGCCGATCCACATCACCAGCCGGACCGACGCGGGAACCGTGATCAGGGCGATCAGCGCGAGCAGCCAGGAGATCCAGAACATGAAGGCCAGCACGCCCACGATGGTCAGTATCGAGGTCACGACCTGGCTGAGCGTCTGCTGCAGGGACTGCGCCAGGTTGTCGATGTCGTTGGTGACCCGGCTGAGGATCTCGCCGCGCGGCTGGCGGTCGAAGTAGCTGAGCGGCAGTCTGGACAGCTTCGCCTCGACCTGCTGGCGCAGGTCGTAGACGGCCTTCTGCACGAGCCTGGCGACGATCCTGCCCTGCACCACGCCGCAGGCAGCGGCCGCCGCGTAGATCAGGGCCAGCAGCAGCAGCACCATCCCGACCGTGTCGAAGTCCACGCCGTGGCCGGGGGTCAGTTGCATGGCGCCAAGCAGCTTGGCCTCGGTGGTGCTGCCGACCGCCCGCAGGT
>Ga0335078_10014911_pt1 | contig 11534 bp, 8 predicted proteins | sample Lox_Sample_32_FD_206711 | JGI IMG/M metagenome (GOLD analysis project Ga0335078, IMG submission 206711) | Soil microbial communities from Loxahatchee National Wildlife Refuge, Florida, United States - Lox_Sample_3.2 | ecosystem: Environmental > Terrestrial > Soil > Wetlands | place: USA: Florida...
GGCGCGCATGGAATCGCGGCAGCGGAGTTGCCGGTGATCAACTTCGGAACCATCACCGCGTTCCTGGCATGGTTTGGCGGGATCGGCTACCTGCTGACCAGGTACTCCGGATGGCTGGCGACGGTGGCGCTGCTGGTAGCAATCTTCGGCGGCATGATCGGCGCTGCCATCGTTTTTTTCATGGTCAGCAAGCTGCTGATGCGATACGACCGTCCACTCGATCAGGCTGATTTTGAGATGGTCGGCGTGCTGGGCCGGATCTGCAGCTCGATTCGGGAAGGCGGGACCGGCGAGATCATTTACACGCAGGAAGGAACGCGCTGGACTTGCGGGGCCCGCAGCGAGAACGGGACGGCGATTCCGAAAGGCACCGAAGTGGTCGTCACACGCTACGAGAAGGGGCTCGCTTACGTGCGGCCTTGGGACGAGATGGAGCAGGAGATGGATGACAAGAGGTCGGGAGTGAGTCGTTGAAATGAGAAAGGGATGCACGAAGGGCGAAAGTGCAAGGAGCTAGTGATGAAGAAAGTGGCATTCATAGCGGTAATGATGATGTTTATGGGAACGATGGCGATCGCACAGGACACCAAGGTCGAAGCTGCGGAAAAAGCGGCCGACAGCTGGCTGGCCCTGGTGGACAAAGGCGATTACGCCGCCAGCTATCAGCAAGCGGCGAGTTTGTTCAAAGAACACGTAACGCAAGATGAATGGGTGCACCTGGTGAAGCCGGTGCGGGCGCCGCTGGGAGCGGTTGTATCGCGGCAGTTACAGAACGCTGAATTTACCACCAGCTTGCCGGGAGCGCCGGATGGACAGTACGTGGTCATTCAGTACAGTACGTCGTTTCAGAACAAGAAGTCGGCAGTAGAGACGGTTGTTCCGATGCTCGACAAAGACGGGCAGTGGCGGGTTTCCGGCTACACGATCAAGTAACGAAGTTCCAACCCCATGGCGAACGCCGTGGGTTGCCACGGCAAAGGCCCGTGGCGAAGGGGGCGTATGAACTTTGCAATTCCAACTGGAGTTTGGGTCATTGGCGGACTCTGCGTATTGGTGCTGTTCATGATCTTCGGAGTGTTTGCGCGGCTGTATCAGAAGGCGGGCCCACATGAGGCGCTGGTGGTGTACGGCGCGGGCGGCACGAAGGTCGTCAAGGGGCACGGGACGGTGGTGGTTCCGCTGGTCCAGAACGTGCGCTATCTGTCGCTGGAGCTAATGTCGTTCGACGTCGCTCCGCAGCAGGACCTCTACACCAAGCAGGGCGTAGCGGTCACGGTGGAAGCCGTGGCGCAGATCAAGGTCAAGTCCGACCAGGTGTCGATCCTGACAGCATCGGAGCAATTTCTGACCAAGACTCCTCCGCAGCGCGAAGGACTGATCCGGCTGGTGATGGAAGGTCACCTGCGCGGCATCATCGGGCAGTTGACGGTGGAAGAAATCGTGAAGCAACCGGAAATGGTGAGCGATCGTATGCGCGGCACCTGTGCCGACGACATGAGCAAGATGGGGCTGGAGGTGATTTCGTTCACTATCAAGGAAGTTCGCGACAAGAACGAATACATCACCAATATGGGACGCCCGGATATTGTGCGCATTAAGCGCGACGCCGATGTGGCGGCCGCGGAAGCCGAGCGCGATACGGCCATCAAGCGCGCGATCGCGCAGCGGGAAGCGGCGGTAGCGAGGGCACAGGCCGACCAGGACCGCGTGATCGCCGAGACGGCTTCGCAAGCGAAGCAGGCAGAGGTAACGCGAGATTTAGAGGTCAAGAAAGCCCAATATCTGGAGACCACCAAGCGGCAGCAGGCGCAGGCGGATAAGGCCTATGAGATCCAGACCAACGTCATGCAGCAGCAGGTGATCGCCGAGCAGGTGAAGGTCCAGCAGATCGAGAAGCAGGAACAGGTCAAGGTGCAGGAAGCCGAAATCAACCGCCGCGAGAAAGAGTTGATTGCGACGGTGCTGAAGCAGGCCGAGATCGAGCGTCAGCGGATTGAGACTCTCGCGGCTGCCGAAAAGCAGCGCCTGACGATGGAAGCCGAAGGTAAGGCGGCTTCGATCCAGAAGCAGGGCGAGGCCGAAGCGTCGATCATCTTCGCCAAGGGCGAGGCCGAAGCGAAGGCGATGAACGTGAAGGCGGCGGCGTTCCAGGAGTACAACCAGGCCGCTGTCATCGACAAGCTGATCAGCAGCATGCCGGAGGTAGTGCGCGCGCTGTCGGCTCCATTGAGCCAGGTGGATCGCATCACGGTGGTGTCGACCGGCAACGGCGACTCTGCCGGCGTGAACAAGATCACCGGCGATATCGCAAAGATGGCCGCTCAGGTGCCGGCGCTCTTCGAATCGCTCTCGGGGATGAACGTGAACGAACTGCTGTCGAAGGTGCGGCTGATCGGAGACAAAGCTCCGAAGCCATTGATCGATGGCGATAGCGACGCGAACACCAAGGCGGCGGGAGCTGGAAAGTAGTCGGTGGTCTGAGCAAACTACCCCACACAGCCAGAAGATGGTTGTGTGGGGCACCAAAAGCGAGGTAACGGAGAGGTTATGACAGGCAAGTTCAAGTCGATCGCGTTGGGGCTGGCGGTCGGAGCTGGGCTGGCAATCATGCTGGGAGCCGCAGTTGGAGGGATGGCCGTGTGGCTCTCGGCTGGCATCGCCTTCGGCGTGCTGTTCATGGCAGCGGCGCAGAAGGCTTCGAAATCGGTATGAAGTTCGGCAGGTGAAAGGAGTTTCCTATGCCATTACTAGAGCGGGTATCGACATTGATCCGGGCAAATCTGAACGATCTGGTGGATCGGGCCGAAAATCCCGAGAAGATGATCAAGCAGGTGATTCTCGATATGCAGAACCAGTTCATGCAGGTGAAGACGCAAGTGGCGATCGCCATCGCCGACCTGCATATCCTGGAGAAGAAGCAGAAAGAGAATCAGGACAAAGAAAACGATTGGATGCGCAAGGCGGAACTGGCGGTCGAAAAGAAAGACGACGCGCTAGCTCGCGCCGCGCTGGAGCGGGCGATGTCGTTCAAGCAGATGGCGGCCAGTTTCGATGAACAGATTGCGGATCAGAAGATCCAAGTGGATCTGTTGCGCGATGCGCTGAAAAAGCTGGAGATGAAGATCGCCGAAGCGGAAGCCAAGGCAGAGCTATTGATTGCGCAGCACCGACGTTCCAAAGCCGTCGGCCGCGCCAGCGACGCCAGTGCCAAGGTTGGCGACAAGAACGCTGTCGCAGCGTTCGATCGCATGAAGAACAAGGTCCAGCGCGAGGAAGCCATCAGCCACGCCAAGGCGGAGGTCGAAGGCTCCGACGACATCGATCGCAAATTCGAGCGCATGGAGAAGGAAGAGCAGGTCGAAAAACTGCTGATCGAAATCAAGCAGAGGAAGAGCCTGACGGCCTGATACAGTCGGCCGCGCCAGAATTTGGCTGCCTGAAACGCCAGGCAGTTTGCGGATGAGAGGCCCGGGAAGATGCCGGGCCTCCTTTTTTGTATGCTGTTAGCGGATGGCTGAGGCAATTCGCTCGTTCTTTATCGATGGACCCGCCGGCCGGCTCGAGGCGTTGCTGAATGCTGGCAGCAAGGGTGCCAAGTACGCCGCGCTGGTCACGCACCCGCACCCGGTGTATGGCGGAACCATGCACAACAAAGTTGTCTACCATGCGGCGAAGGCGCTGGCGTCTTTTAGATTTCCCGTGTTGCGATTTAACTTCCGCGGTGCAGGACTGAGTCAAGGGGTACACGACGGACGCACCGAAGTGGATGACGTTCGCGCCGCTCTTCATTGGTTGATGAACGAGTTTGCGCTGCCAGTGGTATTTGCGGGATTCTCGTTTGGCGCGTCCACTGGATTACGCGCCTGCTGTCCGGAATCACGTGTATCCTTTCTCATCTCGCTCGGAACGCCGGTCGCAGCCGAGGGCCGCGTTTATGCTTACAAGTTCCTGGCTGATTGCAAAAAGCCGAAGCTGTTCGTCAGCGGCGATCACGATCAGTACGGTCCGGTGACGGAGATCGAACGAGTAGTCGCGAACTCAGCCGATCCAAAGAAACTCGTCATCATCCCCGACGCCGACCATTTCTTCGAAGGGCAGCTTCCGGCGATGCGAACGGCAATCGAAACCTGGATGGCCGAGCAACTGGGAACTAACCTTCCTGGTGAAGTCAGCTTCTAACAAAGTTCATTGGTGACCGAATGGCCGTAGATGGAAAATTGGCGGCGCAGATGCGTGGGGTGGCGAAACAGATCTTTCTCGATTCACTCCCTCAGTTCAGTGTCGCTTCGGCCTTTGAGCAGAACGTCCAATACGAGCAAGGGGTGCTGCAGGTCTGCGACGACCTCTATAACCTCGATGCCTACTCGCGCGTGCTTGCGGTGGCCATCGGCAAGGCGGCGCATACGATGGCCGAAGCGCTCGTGCAACAGTTGGGTTCGCGCGTCGCGGGATTCGTCGCCAGTTCGGTGAATCCGCCGGAGCGGCTCGCGCAGTTCGTCTATTTTCACGGCGGTCATCCGCTGCCGAACGAAGAATCGGTTCACGCGGCGACGGCGATCCAGAGCGTGCTTGAAACGCTGGACGAGAATTCACTCGTGATTTTTCTGCTGAGCGGCGGAGGCTCGGCGATCGTCGAACGACCCATTTTCGGCCAAATCTCCTTAGCAGATCTGGTCACCACCTACCAGGCCCTTGTGAACTGCGGCGCGCCGATCGCCGAGATCAATACTGTCCGCAAACACTTGTCGGCGGTCAAAGGCGGGAGGCTGGCGCAGGCGGCGTATCCGGCACAGCAGGTATCGATCATGGTCTCGGATGTGCCAGACAACCAGCTCGACGCGCTCGCCTCCGGGCCGACCATGCCGGATTCGAGCACGACGGAACACTGCTATCAGATCGTTAAACGATATAACCTTCTCGGGCAGTTGCCGCCGTCGGTACGCGTTGTCTTCGAACAGAAGTTGCTGCAGGAGACGCCGAAGATGCATGATCCAGCGTTCGTGAGAACGCGCTGGTGGCCGATTCTGTCGAGCGGACTTGCGGCCAAGACTGCGGCGGCAGTAGCGGCGGCGAACGGCTTCGCCGTAGAGATCGACAATTCCTGCGACGACTGGGATTATCAACGCGCCGCCGACCACCTGCTGGCGCGATTGCATAAGCTGCGCCGGGGCGCATCAAAAGTATGTCTGATTTCGGCGGGTGAGGTCACGGTGAAGGTCGATGATCACGCAGGCATAGGCGGGCGGAATCAGCACTTCGCCTTGTACTGCGCCGAGAAGATCGCGGGAGAAGACGTAACCGTTTTGAGCGCGGGCACCGACGGTATCGACGGCAACAGCGAGGCAGCGGGCGCGATCGTCGATGGCACCACGCTGCAGCGTGCCGGGTGCGAAGCCGTCCGCCAGGCGCTTCACGAGTTCAACGCGGGCCCTGTCTTTGGCGGATTAGAGGATGCGATCGTCACCGGCCCCACGGGCAACAATGTCCGAGATCTGCGCGTCCTGCTGGCCTACTAATCAAAAAAATGGGACAGCCCGAAGAATGGTGGGATCGAGCTGTCCAGCCGTTGGGGTAGGCTAATGGAGTTACATGTCGAAAATCGACAATAGCGGCCGAATGTTGCGGTCGCGTTAAAGCAGTGTGAAATTCTCGCGCTGGCAGTTGGGGCACCAGAACGTCACACGCGCGTCTGGCCCCTGTTTGCGGCTCAGGATGGGAGTTCCACAACGGCGGCAGGGCTGGCCGCGCCGCGAGTAGACCCAGAGTCGCTCGCCGGGATCGGTGCGGCGCGTGGTGCGGCGAAGCCCGGTGTAGGTGACGATGGTGGCCCCGGAGTTATCGGCAACGTTACTCGCCATGAACTTACGAGTGGTCGCAACCAGGCACTTTGTTTCCTCTTCTGTGAGAGTTGCGATCTTGCGAAATGGGCTTACGCGGCAGGCGAAGCACACTTCGGATTTGTAGACATTCCCAATTCCCGCCAGCACGCGCTGTTTCAGCAGCGCCTCTCCGATTTCCAGTTCCGGTTCTGCGCGCAGATTCGCGATTGCCTGTTGTTCGTCGAATTCTTCCGAGAGCACATCCGGGCCGAGTTGACTGAATTGACGCCGCGCCAATGAGGCTGCCGTGTGAAACTCAGCGACCGGCACCTTGAACGCAACCGCTTCGAACTGCTCGGTCGCAATCACGATGCGCATGTCGAACCGGGGTCTTTGCCAGCGCTCCCCGGGACGATAAATATGCCAGCTTCCGCTCATTAACATGTGCGTTAGCAAGACCAGGTCGCCGGAGAAGCGGATGGTCATCCACTTGCCCGAGGCACTGACGTCCTCGATGGTTCGACCCGTGATCGGAGTATCGTCGTGAACACGTTGCAGCTGCGGAAGTAGGGTTTCAAAGCGCGTGACCGTCTGTCCCGCCAAGGCGCGCTGTAGCGTTCGCGCGGCGCGGAAGATGGTATCGCCTTCGGGCACTCAGGCGCTCTCCACGGAGTCATCTTCCTCGATCTCCGGATCGCGCGCTTTCTCGACAACGTTGGTGCGGCGCATCTGGAAGCCGAGCACGGTCGAGACGAATCCGCTCTCTTCGAGGAACCGCGCGAGGAAATGTTCGCGCGCGTCACGGCCGTTGATTTCACCGATCAGCAGTCCGGATTTCCGGCTCTGCCGCTGGATCGCCACTTCCGCTAATTTGCGGGCTAGTGCACGAGCGAATTGCGAGCGGTCGGGCTCATCCTCCGGTAGGAAAACGCGCAGGCTTGGATTGCGCCGCCGCAAAAATGCCGCCAACACGCCATTGACGAGGACTACGCTCGCTCCGCTGGCGCGTGCCATACCGTGCGCCTGCTCGTCGGATTCACGCGGCCAAGGTAGAAAAGCGCCATAGACATTCGCCGGATCCGAGGCTGCCAGGTGAACGGCCTCGGGCGTCTCGGGAGAAGTCCGCAACGATCGCAGCATGTCGACCGCTGATGTCATCGCGAACTGCGCCGCACCCATGGCGGCAATGAACATGCCCCGGCGAATCCATCCACTTTCTTCCATCGTGCGTAGAGCCGGATAGATCGTGCTGTAGCCGTTTGGGATACTTTCAGCCACCGCCGTCTCGCGCATGATAATTCCGTAACGGACCAGCAACTGCTGGGCAATATTGGCCGACCACTCGGTCGGCGTCACCGATGGTGACATTCGTGCCGAGATCAACGACCAGCGCCCGTGCGACGGCGCACCGCCTTCGGTCCGTGAGCGGAAGCGTCGCAGGAACTCCGGCGAGCCGGGCGGTCCATCGGCCGCGAGCGCGCGGGCGCGACGATCGTCTTTCGGGCGAAGAAACGATCGCAGCGGATGAAAGGTGTCGTTGGTGACGAGCCCCGCCCAGACCAGTTCCCAGATTGCATCAAGCGTATCGTTAGGAAATCCGCCGCCAGCAGCTGAATGCAGAGAGGGAAAGAATTGGGCACCCTGATTCTTGAGTGCCTCGAGAATCGACGTCGCGCGGTCGGACAATTCCGGCTGCGTGACCACCGGCGGCAATAGCTTCGGCAGATTCTGCGAAAGGTAAAGCGCAAGGCGCCCGTCGCGCTCGCCAATGCGTTCGACGCCAACCCACACAACCTCTCCGGCAGCCACCAAGGTGTCGAGGTCGGAAGGCGTGTAGCCGGTAACGCGTGCGCGAAAGATCTCGCGCTCGAGATCGGAGGCGGGAATCGCAGTACCCTGCAGCGAATCGATGGCATCGAGCAGCGCGTCGAGACCGCGGCGCGGCGTCACGACACCCTGCCAGCGCGTGACGAGTCGCGAAAACACGCGCTGATCGACGGGTTCCACTTCGCGACGTAAGCGCGCCAGCGTGCGGCGGCGAATCATGCGCAGCACATCACTGTCGCACCACTCGCGATGATGGCCTTCGGGGCGGAACTCGCCTTCAAGCAACCGCCCCTGCACGTGAAGCGACTTTAGTACCGGCTCCGTTACACGGTTGTCGAGCCCGAATCGTGCGGATACTTCGGTGATGGTGAACGGCCCGTGCGTACGGGCGTAGCGGCGAATCAATTCCAGCAGCGGATCGGTTGTAGCCCGCAGCCAGATCTCGGCTAATCCAGGTGGAAGCGGCGCACCGAGGGCATCGCGATACCGCGCCGCATCTTCTACGGCGATGAAGCGGCGTTCGCCCGCAATCTGCACCTGCACTGCCCGGCGAGTGTCTCTCAACGTTTGAATCTGCGCAGCAACCGCCGGCGATTCACAACGCGCGAGCAATTCCTGCTCACTGAGGTCGCCGATCCGCAGCAGCATATCGTGGATCGCGTCAGCGTGGCGCGCCTGGTATTCCGGATCGCGCCCCTGCAATTGGGCTTCAACCTCTTCGATTGCAGCCGCATCGAGCAGCTCGCGCAGATCGGTGTCGGCAAGCAGTTCCTGCAACTGAGACTGGTCGATGGCGAGCGCCTGCGCGCGGCGTTCAGCGAGCGGCGCGTCACCCTCGTAGATGTAATTCGCGATATAAGAGAACAGCAGTGCCGACGCATACGGCGACGGCTTCTCCGAGTCAATGGTGGTGACACGAATCTGGCCCGAATGAATCTTGCGCAGAATCGACGTCGCCGCGGGCAGGTCGAAGGTCTCGCGCACGCATTCGCGATAGGCCTCGAGCAGAATCGGAAATGTCGAAAAGCGCGAGGCAACGGCGAGCAGGTCGGACGCGCGCTTGCGTTGTTGCCACAACGGCGCGCGCGATCCGGGCCGGCGCTTCGGCAGCAACAAAGCTCTTCCGGCGGCCTCGCGGAATTTTGCCGCGAACAATGAAGTGGCTCCGAGTTGGCGCAGCACAAGATCCTTGAACTCGGCTACAGCCGGGAATAAGACTTCACTGGCGATCGGCTCATCGCTCTCCGGCAGACGGACCACGAAGCCGTCGTCCGACCACATTGATTCCGCCTCGATACCGAGTTCCGAAGAAATGCGCGCCATCGCCGCCATGCACCACGGCGCATGAACGCGGCTCCCGAACGGCGTCATCACGCAGATGCGCCAATCGCCGAGTTCATCACGCACGCGCTCAATAAGGATGTCTTCATCGCTCGGCACCCGTTGCGTCGCCTCTCGCTGGTCTTCCAGATAGCGCAGCAGGTTTTCGGCGGCGTTTGCATCGAGCGAATGGTCTTCAACGAGCCTGGTGTATGCCGTGGGGCGGGGAAGCGCGAGCAATTCGCGCGTCATACGCCCGATGTGCTCGCCGAACTCCGCTGGACGCCCCGCCGTATCGCCGTGCCAGAACGGCATTTTGCCGGGTTCTCCGGGAGCCGGCGAGACCACTACTCGGTCGTGCGAGATCTCTTCGATTCGCCACGTGGTCGCACCCAGAATGATGGTGTCTCCGGCACGGCTCTCGAACACCATCTCTTCGTCGAGTTCGCCGACGCGAGCGCCTTTGGTCTGTCCGGCGAGAAAGACGCCGAACAGTCCGCGATCGGGAATCGTTCCGCCATTTACGATGGCGATGCTACGCGCTCCCTCCCGCGAGGTGAGCTGGTTCGAGACGCGGTCCCACGTTACACGCGGCCGCAGTTCGGCGAATTCGTCGGACGGATACCGTCCGGCAAGCATGTCGAGCAGGTTCTCGAATACCGCTCGCGTTAGGGCCGCATAGGGTGCCGCACGACGAACGCAGGCAAAGAGCTCGTCCACCTCCCACTCATCCATCGCGACCATGGCCACGATCTGCTGTGCGAGCACGTCGAGCGGGTTCCGCGGATAGTGGACCGACTCAACCTTCCCTTCATACATCGCGGCAGTGACCGCGGCGCAGGCAACCAGGTCCGCACGGTATTTCGGGATGATGATGCCGTTCGACACCGCGCCGACGTTGTGGCTGGCGCGTCCGATGCGCTGTATGCCGCTTGCCACCGACGGCGGAGCCTCGATCTGCACGACAAGATCGATTGCACCCATATCGATCCCGAGTTCGAGTGACGACGTTGCCACCAATCCTCGCAACGTGCCCAGCTTCAGCCGATCCTCGATCTCTCTCCGCTGCCCCACGGCGACGCTGCCGTGGTGCGCACGCACCAGAACGTCTCCGGCGAGCTCATTGATTGCGCCGGCAATTCGCTCCGCCAGTCTTCGGTTGTTGACGAAGATCAGCGTCGACGTGTGCGATTTCACCAGTTCTAACAACTGCGGGTGAATCGCGCTCCAGATCGACGGCCGCACCGGTCCTTGCGCCGCCGGGCCGCTCGGTATCGGCTCGATTTCGTCCACCCGCGACATGTCTTCCAACGGCACCTCGATACGCAGGTCGAGCCTCTTCTTTTCCCCCGCGTCAACAATGGTGACCGCGCGATACGTCACCGGAGTGGTGGACGCCTCGAACTCCGCCAGCGCCTGCTCCGGACCCTGTTCTGCCGGTGACGGGCCGGCGGCAGGACTTGACTCGGCGCCGCCTAGAAAATGCGCCACTTCTTCCAGCGGTCGCTGTGTCGCCGAAAGACCGATCCGCTGCAACGGCCTTTCGGTCAGCCGCTCGAGTCGCTCAAGGGAAAGCGCCAGGTGCGACCCACGTTTGGTCGGCACCAGCGCATGAATCTCATCGACGATCACTGTTTCAATCGACGTTAGCACCGAACGTGCGTTCGAGGTCAGCAGCAGGTACAGCGATTCCGGCGTCGTGATGAGGATGTCAGCCGGATGCCGGGCAAACCGGGCGCGCTCCGCCGAGGGCGTATCACCGGTGCGAATGGCGATCGCAGGTTCGTGGTACTCGATGCCGAGTTTCCTTGCCTCGTTAGCGATGCCGACCAGCGGCGAGCGCAGGTTGCGTTCCACATCGACGGCGAGGGCCTTGATTGGAGAAAGATAGAGGATGCGGCACCGTTTCTCCGGTGAAGGTACCGCTGAAAACATGAGACGGTCGATGGCCCACAGGAAAGCCGCCAACGTTTTCCCGGTACCCGTCGGGGCGAGAATCAGCGTCGATTCGCCACGCGCTATCGTCGGCCACCCGAGAATCTGTGGGCGTGTCGCCGACGGGAATACCGCCTCGAACCACTTGCGTACGGCAGGATGAAAGTGCGACAGCCCGTCGTGTTCGGACTCGGTCCGTTCGGTCATAGCTCGAGCAAGCCGGCGAGCGGAGGCCAGCCCAGCAGTTTACGCCGTCCTGAATCGGCAACTTGCACCATATCTTCGTCTCCTTGGATGTTCTCCAGGTACAGCCGGATCGGCTCCAGACCCTGTCGTTGGGACCAAAACTGGCACTAGGGTTGAAATATGGCTAAATCCCAGGGAATCACCTGTGCCGGGGAGTACGTGTACTGTCGTAAGTAACTCAAATATCTGCAAATAAGCACTTGAAGTGAGCCAGAGTTGAAGCTACGCTTTTGACAATAAGTTCCTGTCTCCCCCCGAACCAAGTGAAACCGGATGCGCCCCTCGGGGCGCCAGCGGGCCTTTTTACCCTTAGGGAAATCTGTACGGAAGCCAAAATGACAAAGCTCGTAGTCCGTTCGTCTGTTGCTGTTCTGCTTCTGTTGCTGC
>Ga0335078_10014912_pt1 | contig 11534 bp, 10 predicted proteins | sample Lox_Sample_32_FD_206711 | JGI IMG/M metagenome (GOLD analysis project Ga0335078, IMG submission 206711) | Soil microbial communities from Loxahatchee National Wildlife Refuge, Florida, United States - Lox_Sample_3.2 | ecosystem: Environmental > Terrestrial > Soil > Wetlands | place: USA...
ACATACGACCTTTCGCCAAATAAGATTCGCGCTCCGCGGGATGTGCAAACCCTGCAGGTGATTCCCAGCCAATTTCGCATCAGCTTCGACAAGCGTGCGATCCGGACGGTGAAGGTTCAGCCTCGCGTGATTGGATCGACAGCCCCGGGCTTTCGATTGGGAGAGGTCACGGTCGATCCACCGACGGTTAACATCGCCGGTCCAGAAAAGCGGGTCGACGCCATCGATACGCTGATCACGGATCCGGTGGACGCATCCGGCGTGATGGGCAGCGCGACGTTCACGACCCACGTGTACGTGTCCGACCCGCTGGTACGGCTGACGAGTCCGTCGACGGTGCGCGTAACTGTGGACACGGTACCGCAGAGCCACGGCGAAGCCACAACTCAGGATCGGCGATAATCATCGTTCATGTTTTATCCTGCCGAGTTCTTCGGCGGAGGGGCGAATACGAATGGCAAGAATGTTGTTTGGAACGGATGGCATTCGCGGCGTCGCGGGCGACCCTCCGCTGGACCATCCGACGGTGTACGCCGTAGGCGTGGCGCTGGGCCGATACCTGTCGCAATCACGCAAAGATCCGAAAGTAGTGATTGGACAAGACACACGTGAGTCGAGTTGGTGGATTTGCGATTCGATCACCCAGGGGCTCGAGTCAGAGGGCGTGCAGGTGCGGAGCGCTGGCGTTATCACCACGCCGGCGGTGGCGTTCCTCGCGCGACAGGCCTACGACGCGGGTATGGTGATTTCGGCGTCGCACAATCCGTGGACCGACAACGGCATCAAGGTATTCGGGCACGACGGCTACAAGCTTTCCGACGGCATCGAGGAGCAGATCGAGACGGTAATCTTCGACCTGCTGCACGGGCGAGTCGAAGGATTCGACGCGTCAAAGATTCCCGCACCAAAGACGCTTACGCGTGGGGTGGCGACTACCGATCCGGAACTGCTGCGTGATTACGTTGGCTGGCTGGCAGCGCAAGTCGAGGGCTGTAAGTTCGCGCACCTGAATGTACTGATTGATTGCGCCAATGGCGCGGCGACACCGGTGGCACACGAGGTGTTTAGTGCGTGCGGAATTCATGCGACGTTCCTGCATGACCAACCGAACGGGCGGAACATCAACGAAAACTGCGGCGCGCTGCATCCTGAGGTGGTAGCGAAGGAGGTTGCGAACAGCGGCGGCAAATTCGACATGGGCATCACCTTCGATGGCGATGCGGATCGCGCTCTCTTTTCAGATCGCAAGGGGCGAGTGGTAAATGGCGATGCGGTCCTGCTAATGGCAGGGCGCGACATGAAATCGCGGGGTAAGCTGAGGGCGGACACCATTGTCGCTACGACAATGTCGAACATGGGGTTGGAAATTGCCCTGCGCGCATCGGGGATCAAGATGCTGCGCGCGCCGGTCGGCGACAAGTACGTGCTCGAGGAGATGTTCAAGACAGGCGCGACGCTCGGCGGCGAGCAGTCGGGACATATCATTTTCCGCGATGGCGACGCAACGACCGGAGACGGAATTCTAACCGCGTTACGCGTGGTCGAAAGCATGACTCACGCGGGCAAGTCGCTCGACGAACTCGTAGGCGATCTGAGGGTGTTCCCGCAAACCATCAAGAACGTGCGCGTGAAAGAGAAGAAGCCGCTGGAATCGTTTCCGGAGGTGGTCTCGGCGATGAAACAGGGCGACTCGGATCTTGGCGGAAATGGCCGTATCGTGGTGCGCTATTCCGGCACCGAGGCTCTGGCGCGTGTGATGGTGGAAGCTGAGTCGGAAGAGAAGATGAAACGCATCACCGATTCGATAGCCGGGGCGATTCAGAGGGCAATTGGGGTTTAAAGAAAGCTTGTCAGTTCATCAGTATTTCGGTTCCTCAGTTTCCCCGATGAATGACGACCCGAGAAACGGATGAACTGGATTCCAAAGAATCCGAAAACGATTGCGCGCATTCTCGGCGTGCTGTTGTTTGGATTGCTCTTCTGGCTGCAGTCGCCTCCGGTGTTCCTGCAAAAAGCCGGGTGGGCCAGCTATGTTTTCGTCGTCGTTATCTGGATTGGCGAGTTGCTGGCCTATGCAATCGGAATCGCCGGTATCGTTGTTCTGCTGATCTTTCTTGGTTCTCACGTCATCTATTCGGTTCGCTCGGCGCGGCGATGGTATCGGCTACAGGAGATCCGCTCGTGGCGGGCCAAGCGGCCGTGCAACTACCAGAAACCGAAGATCCAGGCGTAAAGGAATCCGGGCTGCGGTCTTCGAACAGGATGTTCCCGAAATGGAACCGTGCTTTGCACGTGAGGCCAGCACTCGGCTTACCCGATTGTGCAAGAAGATGTCATGGCCCCGTTCCGGTTCCGTGCTAAGTTCATCCTGCGAGGTTTCATGGAGACGGCGCTGCGTCCAATGAGCACGGGTGAACTGCTCGACCGCACGTTCACGCTGTACAAGCGCCATTTCGTGTTGTTCATCGGCATCTCGGTTCCGGGGCCCGCGATCATTGTCCTCATCACTCTTGTCTCGGCGATGATGGATGCCCTACCCGCGATGAAGTCGCATACGGGTGAAACTGTGGTAGCCGTGATTGGGTTCATCGCTATCGGTATTGCTGTGCTCGCATTGCTGCTCGGATTTGCGCTGGCGCACGCAGCAACGATCCGCGCGGTTTCCGCGCTGCACCTCTCGAAGCCGACCAGCATTCGCCGCGCCTACATCGAGCTTCGCGGACACTACATGCGGATTGTCGGCATCTTTGTATCGGTTTTGATTCGAGTGGTTGGCGGATCGATGCTGTTGTACTTCGCGTCGGTGATGGTCGGATTCATGATTGGTGGCACCGCCACGCTGATGGGCAGAATTGGACTGTACGTCGCCATCGTGGTGGGAATTGCCACTTTCGTTGGTGGAATCGGGTTGGCGCTCACGCTTGTTGTTCGCTATGCCTACGCAATTCAGGCGTGCGTGATCGAGGACATTCCGGGAAGGCAGGCGCTGAAGCGCAGCGCCTTCCTCGCCAAAGGCAGTCGCAGCCGAGTACTGACGGTTTACGTGCTGTTCTCGGTGCTCTCCAGCGCGATGTGGGGATGCCTGGCTCTGCTGGTGTCGACTTGCGAGGCATTTATCCACTCGTCTCAGGTGATCTCGACTTTGATGTCGTTCGCGTTTTTCCTGACCATGGTGCTAACGCTACCGCTTGCGACCGTCGCCATGTCGCTTGCATATTACGACGAGCGCGTCCGCAAGGAAGGATTCGACCTGCAGGTGCTGATCGCGGGCATCGAGGCTCCGCTTGCGGCCAAAGCGACGGCGAGCAATTAGGCCCAGAATGGGATTTCCATTTTCCGGACTAACCTTCTACAGCGGTAAAAGAGGCGATGTCCTGTGTTAGCATCCGCGTTTCGGAGTTGCAGAACTCATGGCTGAACCATTACGCCCGATGAGCACGGGCGAACTGCTGGACAGGACCTTTGCCATATACAAGCAGCACTTCGCACTGTTCCTTGGAATCGCACTTCCGGCCCCGACTCTCTACCTACTGCTTCAGTTGATCAGAATTGAATGGTTTCTCAGGCATTCCGGGCTGCACGGTGGCAATGTCTTCATGAGGCCGCAGGTGCTCTGGTTTTGGGTGTCGGTACTACTGGTCTGGTTGCTGGGTATCGCGTTTGTTAATCCACCTACGATTCGCGCGGTTTCCGCCGTGCATCTCGGACGCGAAATCAGCGTCACTGAGTCTTACAGGGCGCTGCGCGGACGCGTGCTGACAGTGACCGGGATCGTTGCTCGATGGATGGGCCCCGTCATTCTCGGTACTGTTGCCGGTTTTGTGGGGATCGTAATCGTAGGGACCATCATCGAGTTGTCTTCAGTAAGCCTCGGACTCTCATCCTTCATTAGCAGCCTGATGGTCGGATTTCTTGCGTTGGTTACCATGGTCGTGGCCGTGCTCCTAGTATGGGTGCGCTATGCTCTCGCGATCCAAGTCTGTGTCGTGGAGGACTTGGGCGCTGCTGCTTCGGTGCGCCGGAGCAAGTCCCTGACTCAGGGAAGCGTTGTCAAAATAGCCGTGATCTACCTCATGGTTTTGGTCATCGGCATGGTTGTTTCGTTTACCCTCACCTACGCCGCAAGGTACGTTTCTCTGCCGATGCATTCCGCGCGACTGCTGGGAATCCTGAACGCTGTGGGCGGCTTCGTTTCCGGCGCCCTAACCAGTCCTCTGGCGACGATCGCCATGTCGCTGGTTTACTATGACGAGCGAGTTCGCAAGGAAGGCTTCGATCTGCAACTCATGATGGTGGTACTTGACGAACCCCATGCAGACGCAGCCTTCTTAGTCACCTAACGATGATGCGACGACTGATCGCGGTTTTCTCGTTCTCTCTCCTGCTTGGGACAGCATTGGCTCAGGAGCAACCCCATGGGCCGACGCTGTCGCTCGCGCAGTTTCAGGCGCAACTCGGAGAACTTACCACGAAGGTCGACGGACTGAGCACCCACGCGGAGAACGCCGAGGCGCTGCGGAAATCACTTCCACCTAACTGGACGGTTACCGGAGGGCGGGCTCCCGTCGAAGTCAGCGCGAAGTTCTTAGACGATGCCTTAACGGACTTCCAGAAGCAGACTCCGGAAGCAAAGCAGCTCACACTTCGGGAACTGCACACGCGGCTGGCCGCGATGCAATCCGGGCTGGACGGTTTCACTGCATCGGAAGCGGCGAATGCCGCGATGCGCAAGCGTCTCGACGACATCCTGGCGGCGAGCGAGTTCAGTAGCGTGCATCCGCCCAGCGTCTTCGAGGTCTGGATGGAGAAGCTGCGGGCTTGGTTGCAGGAGGAGTGGGACAAGCTGTTCCGGGCGCTTAATATCAATCCTCCGGAGTTCACTTGGCTGGGACGCATCTTCGTCTGGCTGGTGATTGCGGCCGGCGCCAGTGTGCTGGGCATCTGGCTTTACCGGGTTTATCGACGAAAGCCGCCAGCCTATACGCGCGAGATCATTCCTTTTGCGCCTTCGGCCAAGAGCTGGCGACTATGGCTGGCAGAAGCGCGCGCCAAGGCGGAACAGTCCGAGTGGCGAGACGCCATTCATCTCTCTTATTGGGCGGGGGTGTCTTACCTGGAGGCATCGGGAGAGTGGGCTCCAGACCGGGCGCGCACGCCGCGCGAGTATCTGCGGGCGCTTGAGGCGCAGAACCCGAAAAAACTTCCGTTTACAGCGTTGACGCGACGCTTCGAGAGCGTGTGGTACGGATCGCGCCGCGCCCATGCCGACGATTTTGACTTAGCCCTCACCGAACTGGAGAAACTCGGGTGCCAGTAAATCTCTCCAGCGGCGATCGCAAACTGCTGTACGTCGTCATGGCGGTTGTGGTCGTGATGCTTGTAGCGATGGCGTTACTGACGCCGAAGGAGCCGGATGACGACGGTTCTCCTTCATCCTACTCGACGAAACGACACGGCGGGAAAGCGGCATACCTGCTGCTGAAGCAATCGGGCTACAACATCGATCGCTGGGAGAAGGCTCCGCAGGATCTGCCGGTAAATCCGCAGAACGAATTGCTGATCATCGCCGAGCCGAACCAGTATCCCGACCACGACGAGTCGAATGCGCTGCGCAAGTTTGTTGCGGCCGGTGGAACGTTGCTGGTCGCGGGGAGCTGGTCGGATGACTTCGCCCCGGAGAGCCATGTTGCGTTCGGTAAATTCCGCGCCGGTTGGGCCGAATGCGATCCGGCGCTGCCGACAGGATTGTCGCGCGGCGGACCAATCTCGATGTCGGGCTCACTCGTCTGGAACAAGGCAAAGGCCCTGCAGACGATCGTTCACTTTACGTATAAAGATGAACCGGTCGTGGTCTCGTACATGGTTGGGCATGGTGAAGTGATCTGGTGGGCAAGCGCTCTGCCCCTAACCAACGCCGGAATACGCGACAAGAACAACCTGAATCTGCTCATCAATTCGCTCGGCGACGGCAAGCACATTTTGTGGGATGAGTACTTCCAGAGCGAGGCAAAGCACGAGATCGTGGCGTTTCCGCCGGCGGTGAGGTGGGCGCTGGCTGGGCAGTGCCTTGCGTTCGGGCTGATGTTGGTGTTCACGTATTCGCGACGCAGCGGGCCGGTGCTTCCGCTCGTACCGGAATCACGGCTGTCGCCGCTGGAATTCGTCGACACACTGGGAAATCTGTACGGACGCGCGGGGGCGGCACAGGTTCCCGTGGAGATTGCGTTCACGCGTTTCCGCCAACTGGCGTCGCGGCGGCTGGGATTGTTGGGTACGATCAACGCCCAACAACTGGCGCAGGCGATGGTGGTGCGGCGGCTGGTTCCCAACAAAGAATTCGCCGTTCGTTTGCAACGCTGCGAAGATGCGATTTCCGATCCGACATTGACGGAAAAGGAAGCGCTGCGCCTGGTGCAGTTCCTCAACCAGGCGGCTGAGGCGCTGAAGAAGACTTCTGCCGTAGCTGTTTCCGAAAAACAGGAGAAGCAAAATGCAGGCGATACCCCAGGTGCTATCCCACTGCCGAAACGAACTGCAAAAAGCCATCGTGGGGCAGCAGGAGTTCATTGACGAAGTTCTGGTAACGCTGTTGTGCGGCGGACACGCATTGGTCGAGGGCGTGCCCGGGTTGGCGAAGACGCTGGTTGTGAAGTTGCTCGCGCGCATTCTGCAGGTCGACTTCCAGCGCGTGCAGTGCACGTCGGACCTGATGCCTGCCGACCTGCTCGGCACCAACGTGCTCAATATGGCGACCAGCACATTCAATCTGCATCGCGGACCGATCTTCACGCAGCTGTTGCTGGTGGACGAGATCAACCGCATGCCTCCCCGTACGCAGGCGTCGCTGCTCGAGTGCATGGAAGAGCGGCAGGTGACGATCGATGGTGTGCGGCATCCGCTGTCGCAGTTCTTCACCGTGCTGGCGACGCAGAACCCAGTGGAATTTGAGGGAACGTATCCGCTGCCCGAAGCGCAGCTTGACCGCTTCCTGCTGAAGATCAAGGTCGATTACCCGACGGTGGCCGAAGAAGTAAAGGTGCTCGAGGAGCATCAGAATGGCTTCGACGCCCGCAACCTGGATCAACTGGGCATCGTGCCGCTCCCCGAGTCGGTGCTGGGAGCGGCGCGCGAGGAGCTGCGCAACGTAAGAGTTGAACCGGCGCTCCTGAAGTACATCACCAACGTCGTGCGGACTACGCGCACGTGGCCGGCGCTGGCTCTGGGTGCAAGCCCGAGAGCCGCGATCAGCCTGCTGCTGGTGTCGAAGGGAATGGCGGTGCTGGAGGATCGCGACTACATCGTGCCCGACGATGTGAAGGCGGCGGCATTGCCGGCGCTTCGTCATCGCATGCTGCTGAAGCCGGAAGCGGAACTGGAGGGTATCAATACGGATCGCGTGATTACCGACGTGCTCGGTTCGGTTGAGGTGCCTAAGTGAGTATTGCTCCCCTGGCCCCGAACGCGGTGCGGGCGCATGCGCGTCCGTACGGACGAATCGGGTACGGCTTTGGGCGGCGTGCGATGTTCCTTTGGCTGCTCGGACTGGCGTGGGTGGTGCCGGCCTTTTGGGACAAGACGTTCGCGTATGCAGTGGCCATTTTTGACGGCATCCTGATTCTCGCGATGCTTGTCGATTTCGCAGTCCTGGCGAAGCCGGAGCAGATAGAAGCGGAGCGCACGTGGGACTCGGCTCCGGCGCTGACGGCCATGACGCAATTGCACCTTCGCCTGTCGAATGAGTCAGGGACGACAGTGAACTGCAAGGTACTGGATGAGCTGAGTTCGGCGCTGAGGAAAGAGCCAGTCACGTTCGCTTTGGCGATTCCGGCGAAGGGCTCCGCGGTCCACAAGTACGTCGTGTTCCCAAATGAGCGCGGCGATCATCGTCTCGGTCGGGTGTATCTGCGCTATACGACAGCGTTGCAACTGCTCGAGCGTTGGGCAGTAGCCGATCTTGCGCAAACTGTGCGCGTGTACCCGAACTTCGAGAAGGTCAAAAAGCACAACATCTTTCTCGCGCGGACTCGCCAAATCGAGATGCAGATGCGCCTGTTGCGCCAGCGCGGCCAAGGCAAGGAATTCGAAAGCCTGCGCGAGTACCGCGAGGGAGACGAGTATCGCGATATCTGCTGGACCGCGACCGCACGGCGCGGGAAGCTGGTAACGAAGGTGCACCAGACAGAGCGGAGCCAGGCTGTGTGGATCGTCCTCGACTCCGGACGCCTCATGCGCGCTCGCACTGAAGGCTACAGCAAGCTCGATCACTCAGTGGATGCGGCGCTCGCTCTGTCGCAACTGGCAATGTATTCCGGAGACCGTGTCGGCCTGCTTGGTTACGGGCGCAAGGTGAACCAGCGCGTCGCGCCAGGACGCGGCCCTGCGCATCTGCGCAACCTGCTTGAACAACTGGCAACGGTTCGGGCGGAAGTGCCGGAGGCAGATCACCAGCGAGCCGCAACCAGATTGTTACAGGATCAGAAGCGGCGTTCGTTAATTGTTTGGTTGACGGACCTGGCCGAGACGGCAATGACGCCGGAGGTGGTGGAGGCGGCTGGACAACTGGTGTCACGACATCTATTGATCTTTCTCGTCATGGGGCAGCCGGACCTAAACATGACGGCGGCCGAGTGTCCGGAGAACGTGGCCGAGATGTACCGCTCTGTAGCGGCACAGGAAGTGGTGTACCGGCGCGAGTTATTGCTGGGACGGCTGCGCGAACGCGGCGCGCTGGCGATGGAAGTCTCTCCGCATCAGTTCTCCACGACTCTGCTGAATCAGTACCTCTTCGTGAAAGAGCGCAGCTTGCTGTGAGCGCTCAGCGGGCCAGGGCGAAGAACATGCTTCCTTGAAACTGCGACCGGTGAAGCTCACCGGTGGTGTAGTCAACGAAGAGCATTTTTTGAATTTTCAGGCCGGCGTTACCCACCAACTTGATGATCTCCGCCGGGGCAAAAACATGCCCGTAGGTTCGTATGTTTTCACCATCGTTTGTCCACTGAACAGTTACATCGCCGTTGCAGGATGACGGACGCGCCATATCGTAAAGCAGGCGCCAGAGGGTGGGGGCCACCCCGTAGGCGCGTGCGTTGTAGCGATTGTTGACGTCGAGAAAAAGAGTGCCCTCCCGAGAAAGCAGCGACCGCATGTTTTTGAGGGCCAGCAGACGTTGTTCCGCCGGACGGACATGTCCGAGCACGTTCCAGAGACACGTAATCACGTCAAAGCGGCGATTCGAGATCCGAATATCTTCGATGCGATCGCTCCAGACTTTGCGGTGCGGATCGATAAGCTTACGCATGCCGGAACTCGGCTCTATGAGAACGATGTTACCGATACCTGCATCCCGCGCGACCTTCTCGCCGCGCCGGCCGTCGCCGGCTCCGACATCGAGCAGAGAAGAGGGATGCTTCGGTAAGTTGGCGACGATCAGCCGATCGATCGCGTCACAGTAGGCACTCCTCTCCGTTCGAATTGCTTCGTAGCGTGGCGCGAGTTGATCGTAGGCAGCGATGACGTCGAGTTGTTCTGAGGCTGCGGATGGCATGCGGAGCGTGCTCTGGCCTTCTCTATAATCTACCTGACATGAAGCGCACCATCGCTGTGATCACCACCTCGCGTTCGGACTACACGTATCTGTACTGGATTTTGCGCGAGCTTGAAACGCGGCCGGACGTCGACTTGCGGCTGATCGCGATGGGAGCGCATCTTTCGCCGGAGTTTGGGAACACAGTCGAGCAGATTGAGCGTGATGGGTTCCCAGTGCGGCGGGTCGAGTGCCTGCTCAGTTCGGACAGCGATGTCGGCATGGCGAAGACGATCGGTGTAGCGACGCTGAGTTTGGCTGACCTGTTGGGCGAGATGCGTCCGGACGTGTTGCTGTTGATTGCCGATCGTTACGAGATGCTGGCTCCGGCATCAGTTGCTCTCGCCCTGCGAATTCCCGTGGCACACATTGAGGGCGGCGAGATCAGCGAGGGTGCGATTGATGATGCGGTCCGGAACGCGCTGACCAAGTTGAGCCATCTTCACTTCACTTCCACTGCGTGTGCGCGTGCGCGTGTGATTGCATTGGGTGAGGATCCGTCGCGTGTGCACCAGGTGGGTGCGGCATCGCTCGATCATCTGCGACGGTCAGAGCTGCTGACACGGGAAGAGGTAGAGCGGAAACTCGCGATCGAACTGCGTCGTTCAGTGATTTTCATTGGCTATCACCCAGTGACGGTGCTGCGCGATACGCTGGCCGAGGCGGACGCGCTGTTTGCGGCGTTGACGAGGATCGAAGGGCAGATGCTGTTCTGCTATCCCAACGCGGATGCGGGAAGCCGCATTCTGATCGAGCGGACAGACGCCTTCGTTACAGAACGTCGAGATGCGAAGACATTTGTGAATCTTGATCCGCTGACGTACTGGAGCCTGCTGAGGCAGGCTGATCTGTTTATCGGCAATTCGAGCAGCGCAATCATCGAGACCGCGTCATTCGCGCTGCCGACAGTTAACGTGGGTATCCGCCAGCGGGGACGCGAGCATGGAGTGAATGTCATCGATGTCGAGGCGAACGTTGATGCGATCGTCGCTGCGGCTGAGAAAGCACAGAGCAGGAACTTCCGCGAGGCGTTGCGGGGAATGGCTAACCCGTATGGTGATGGTGGCGCGGCGGCGCGAATTGCCCGGATCCTGGCCGACACTCCTATCGACGAGCAGTTCATTATCAAGCGCGCGGGCGAAGTTCCGGCATGAAGATCCCACTGTCGGCGCCTGACATTTCCGAAACTGAGATTGAAGCGGTCGTGGAGGTGCTGCGCGGAACGCAGCTCAGTCGAGGACCAAAGGTGGAGGCGTTTGAGGGTGCGATCGCCAGGTACGTGGGTGTGCCGTATGTGGTTGCGGTGAATTCCGGCACGAGCGCAATGCACCTCTGTTTGCGGGGTTTGGGGATCGAAGCTGGCGATGAGGTTATTGTTCCTTCGTTTACCTTTGTCGCAGTGGCCAATGCGGTTCGGTACGAGCGCGCGACACCAGTGTTCGTCGATATCGAGCCACATACGTTAAATCTCGATCCGGAGAAGGTCGAGGCGGCGATCACGCCGCGAACGAAGGCGATCATCGCGGTACACACGTTCGGGGTGCCGGCCGAAATGGACGCGATTATCGAGATAGCGCGGCGGCACAGCCTCTGGTTAGTCGAAGATGCCTGTGAAGCGATCGGAGCGGAATACCGCGGACACAAGGTGGGAACTTTCGGTGATGCCGCGGCATTTGGCTTTTATCCGAACAAGCAGATCACAACGGGGGAAGGCGGCGTTCTGGTGACGGGCAATCCGGAACTCGCAACCAGGGCTCGGTCCCTGCGCAATCATGGGCGCGATGAGGGCGATCCGCGGCATCAGGAACTCGGGTTCAACTATCGTATCGCGGACCTCAACTGTGCACTAGGTCTAGCGCAGGTGGGCCGAATCGAAGGGATTCTCGCTCGGCGAGCGCACGTAGCGCGGAAATACGATGCTGCACTGCGGGATGTTCCGGGGTTGATTTTG
>Ga0335078_10014913_pt1 | contig 11533 bp, 13 predicted proteins | sample Lox_Sample_32_FD_206711 | JGI IMG/M metagenome (GOLD analysis project Ga0335078, IMG submission 206711) | Soil microbial communities from Loxahatchee National Wildlife Refuge, Florida, United States - Lox_Sample_3.2 | ecosystem: Environmental > Terrestrial > Soil > Wetlands | place: USA...
GGGCATAGCGGGGATTGTATCGAATCGGACAGCGAAGCGGATTGCAGGGGGCGGACCTTGGAGCTCACCTGGGCCGCCGGACGGCCCTCACCTTCCCGCTGGGCCCTCCGCCGCAGAAGAATTGATCGCCGCCGTCGGACTCCAGGCCCGACACGCCCACTCCGGCCGGCATATCGAGCCGCTCCAGGACCTCGCCCGTCCGGGCGTCTATTCGCCTCAGATCGCTTTCGTCGCCTTCCCAAGTGCCGTGCCAAAGCTCTCCGTCGACCCAGGTGACCCCGGTGACAAAGCGGTTGGACTCAATGGTGCGAAGAATCGCCCCGGTCTCGGGATCGATCTGATGGATCTTGCGGTCGCGATACTGGCCCACCCACAACGTGCCTTCGGCCCATGCGAGCCCGGAGTCGCGGCCGCCGCCGGGCGACGGGATCGTGGCAAGCACCCGGCCGTTCTCCGGATCGATCTTCAGGATGCGATCTTCGGCGATCTGAAACAGGTGCCGTCCGTCGAAAGCCGTTCCGGCGTGGCCTTGGACCTCGATCGAGCGGAGCGTTTTGCCGCTCGCCGGATCGAAGGCATTCAGCTTGTCCCCGGAGGCAAACCAGATTTGCCGGCCGTCATAAGTGACGCCATGCACTTTCCCGGCTTCCGGAAACGGCCCGTATTCGCGAGTGATTTTGGCCGCTGACCGATGCATGCTTCCATCCTAGTCGCCCGGCAGCGGAGCGGGGAGTAACAATGTCGTCGTGAATCCCGGCACGGGTGGAGTCATCCAACGGCGAGCCCGGGCGCGGCCGAATGCCTGGACTTTGCCTGCAGCCGCGAGCGAGTCGAGCGCGCGCTGCACCGTGCGCTGGCTGGTGCCGAGCGCCAGCGCCAGGGCCGAGCTGGACCAGGACTCACCGTCGGTGAGAAAGGCGAGCACCGCCGCATGCTCATCCTCGACCGGCCGTGCGATCACCACGACCTCGCGCGCGCGGCACGGGGCCAGCAGGAACCCGCGATCAGTCGCACTTATCGTGGCGAACGCGCGCAGCATTCTGCGCAGCCGCCCGATTTCGACACGCAGCCGCGCGCGGTGCGATTCGTCCGCGAGTTTCGCTCCGAATGCGCGTGCCAGCAGAACATCCCGCGGAACGTCTCCGGGCCACGCTTCAGCCAGCGCGCGGGCGAGTTCGAACAACACCGGACGGCGTGCCAGCGACACCGTCTTACCGGCAGTGCGCACGACGTACCGGCACGCATCCACGACCAGCGCCTTGGATGCCTGCAGCGCTTCGACATCCGCCAGTAGCAGGGGCCGCTCCGCGCCGTTGGCAATCAAGCGCGCCGCGGGCGTGTTCAGCACGAGGGAGGCGCCTTCCACCTCGGCGGAGAGCGCGGGGATGCCCGCCTGGCTCGCGGCCATTTCGGCGCGGACGAGTGCGTCCCGGGCTGCCTTTGCCTTTATGCGGCGCATGGCGACCCCGGCAACCACCAGCTCGTGAACGGTCTCCAATGCGGGCGGGAGGTTGGCGCGGTCGATCTGGGCGAGCGTGCGCTCCGCCTGGTCGAGTCGGCCGATCAGCAGAAGGCGCCGCACTTCGAGGTATCGCGCGTGCGCGGCGTTCCGCCGGTCACCATGCGCTTCGAGCGTCGCCCGCGCCGCATCCAGCGACTTCGCCGGCCAGCTCAGATCGCGCGAAGCGAGCGCGATTTCGGCCTCCGCGACCAGGCACCTCGCCCGGGCGACGGCCTCTCTCGGACTAAACGCGCGCGCCGCCCTGCGCAAGAGAGACCTGGCCCGGACCAGATCGCCCAGCTGCGCCATGGCGATGCCGCGAAGCGCCAGAGCCGGCGCGTCGTCGCGCAGGGAGACCCGCTTCAAGGCGCCGATGGGATCGCCGGCGGCCAGCGCGCGCGCCGCGGCCGTGATCAGCGAGTCCATCCGAATCCCGCCACATTTGTCACTCCCGCCATTTCGATGTCCGGCCTTAAATTCGTCTTATGGGCAGCAAAAACCAGGTTATATCGGGAACGGAACGGCCGGTCAACGAAGAACCGAACAGCGGCGCCAAGCCGGAGAGGCTGGACCCGATCTTCATCGGCAGATGGACGCCCAAGATCCTGTTTTCGCTTAAGGCGAGGCCTCATCGGCATGGGGAATTGCGGCGTCGCGTAGGAAGCGTGTCGCAGCGCATGCTGACCAGAACTCTTCGCAACCTGGAATACACCGGCTTAATCGTCAGGCGCGTGACCAGGTCGAAGCCCATAGCCGTGGAATATTCGTTGAGCAAGTTCGGAAGAACCATTATCGGGCCACTCGGCGGCATGTGCCGCTGGGCGAAACGACACAGAAAAGACGTGAGCGCCGACGTATACATTTAGTGCCACGGTACATATGTGTTCCTGATTGCGCCAGGCTCGCAAGGCTGGCAATCTGACAATACCAGGGAGAGGAGAAAGAAGATGGCAACAAGCAAGCAAAGTGATGTGCAACAACGGAACGTGAACATTCCAACGCACACCCCCCCGATTGTGTCGCCGCAGGAGTGGGAGACTGCGCGGCAGCAGCTTCTCGTGAAGGAAAAGGCCTTGACCCGCGCTCGTGACGCGCTGGCGGCCGAGCGCCGGCGGATGCCGTGGATGGCCGTCGAGAAAGCGTACGAATTCGAGGGGCCCAGTGGCAAGGTGAGCCTGCTCGATTTGTTCGAAGGCCGCCGGCAGTTGGTCCTGTATCGCGCCTTTTTCGAGCCTGGGGTGTTCGGCTGGCCCGACCACGCCTGCCGCGGCTGCTCGCTGGGCGCCGACCAGGTGGCCCACCTGGCGCATCTGAACGCCCGCGACACCACGCTCGCCTACGCCTCGCGCGCGCCGCAGAAGGACATCGAGCGGCTGAAGGCGCGCATGGGTTGGAAGATGGCGTGGTACACCATTACAGACAGCTTCGACAAAGACTTCGGCGTGGACGAGTGGCACGGCCACAATGTATTCATCCGCGACGACCAGGGCAAGATCTTTCGCACGTACTTCATCAACAACCGCGGGGACGAGGCGATGGGGACCACCTGGAGCTACCTCGATATCACGCCACTCGGCCGTCAGGAGAGTTGGGAGGACTCGCCCGAGGGTTACCCGCAAACCCCGCCGTACAAGTGGTGGAACTGGCACGACAACTACGGCGCCGAGGCCTCGCCTGACCGGAAGTGGGTCGACATAATCACCGACCCTCAAGAAGCCGCCCGAAAGCGCGACGCTGAGGCGAAAGCATGACCGGTGTCGCAACGGAGAGGGTGATGCGCCAAACGGCCGATCGCACGTTCCAGGCGCAGGCGAACGCCTTGCGGGTTCGAGAGAGGGCATGACTCACTCAACTTCCTTCGCCAACGATCTGGAGTGCCGCATCCGCCATGGAATGGACGGCGGCAGGGCTTCCGAGCGAGTTTCCGATCGCGCCCTCGCCGGCGTCTCCGCGTTGCTCTTCGCCGGCAGCGCCGCGCTGACCATTGTCCGGTGCGCATCCATGTCGGCGATGCGAGGGATGGCGATGCCGGGCGGCTGGACGATGTCGATGGCGTGGATGCGGATGCCCGGACAGACGTGGCTCGAAGCCGCGGCGTCGTTCACCGGCATGTGGGTGGTGATGATGGTGGCGATGATGCTGCCGTCGTTGGCGCCCGTGTTGCGGGGCTGCCGCCGGCCCGTCGGGAGCCCTTGCGAACCTCGCAAGCCATGGCTGACGTTGCTAACGGCCGCCGGCTACTTCTTGGTGTGGACCCTGTTCGGGATGGCGGTCTATCTTCCGGGTGTTGCGCTGGCGGCGGTCGAGATGCACCAGCCCGCGCTGGCGCGCAGCGTTCCGCTTGCCGCCGGTGTGGTCGTCCTTATCGCCGGCATGATGCAATTCACGTCGTTTAAGGCACATCACCTGGGCTGCTGCCGGGGCGCGCCGGGGCGCGCCCGCACACTACCGAATGACGCTGGTACGGCATGGCGGCACGGCCTGGGGCTCGGTCTCCACTGCATCTACTGCTGCGGCAGCTTCACGGCGGTACTGCTTGCCATCGGCGTCATGGATTTGCGGGCGATGGCTTTCGTGACGGCGGCCATCACCATGGAACGCCTCGCGCCGGGAGGTAAGCGCGTCGCGCAGGTGACCGGAGCCGTCCTGGCCGGGGTCGGGCTGCTTTTGATGGCGCGAGCGGCCGGGCTGGCATGATCCGTATCGTCCCGAGATTTCCGCCGGCCACGCGCTAAATGCCGGCGGTCTGCACCGACAGCTCCATCAGCCGGTTCCAGCTCTCACTGCCCAGCGCCTGAACAAACTCCGCCTGGGCGCGCTCCCAGTAAGGGAGGGCGCGCATATAGGCGCGCTTGCCTGCCGCGGTAAGCGCGAGATGCAGTTCCCGCCGGTCGTCGCCCGCCGTGGAGCGCAACCATCGGGCGCGGCGCAAGGGCGCCAGCGTTCGGGTCAGGGTTGTACTGTCGATCTCCAACAGACTGGCAAGCTGCTTCTGTGACAGGCCTGGCGCGGTATTCAACGCCTGCAGCAGGGTGAACTGCGCGATGCCCAGGCCGCTGGGGCGGAGCGCCGCGTCGTAAATCCTGCTGATGACGCGGGCGGCCCGGCGCAAGTTCGCGCAGCCGCATGGCAGCCGGATTGCCTGGGCCCGGTTTTCCGTCTTTTCTCCCATACTGGATGTATCTACATCGATTTAAGCAGGCGCCCCTCCGGCCTGTCAAATATTGCGACCAATTAGATGTATATACATCTAAATCAAGCGAAGGAGATTCGAAACCATGCAGAGTCCAATTCCCTTTTTGACAGTCTACGTGGCGGTTGCGAGCGCGGCTGCCGTGGTCACCCTTTTGTGGGGACTCCGGGCCGCCGTCATTCGCGCGGAGCTGACAGCGCGAGAGCGGCGCCGGAGTCTTTGGGCTGGTGCAACTCTCCTCGTCGGGTGGTTCTTTACCGCGCTATTGCCGGCCCGGCTGGAACTGTACCAGGGAGGGCATACGCGAATCCCGACCATTGAATTCGGTCTGCTGCTCCCGATCATCGCGGGCGTTATCTTCTACCGCAGCTCGTCGCTGCTGAGGCGCATCACCGCGGCCGCTTCGCAAGGCTTGCTGGTGGGCATCCAGTTTTACCGTGTCCTGGGTGTCATCTTCCTCGTCCTGCTGGTCACCGGGTCCATGCCCCGCGTTTTCGCGCTTCCGGCGGGCGCCGGCGATCTCGCGGTCGGCTTTCTGGCCCCGGTGGTAGCTTTGGCCTTCACGCGGGGTTGGCGAGGCGCGCCTGGACTCGTTCGTGCCTGGAACCTGTTAGGATTGGCAGACCTCGTCGTGGCTGTCACGACCGGTTTTCTAAGCTCCCCCTCGCCGCTCCAGTCCTTCGCAATGGATCACCCGAACACGCTCATCACGACGTTCCCCGTGGTGATGATTCCGGTTTTCCTGGTGCCGCTCGCGGTGTTGCTTCATTTGGCCTCTCTGGCCAATCTCGCCCGGAATGACGCGCCTTCGCCAACCAGCTTCTTGCCCCGGCATCATCTCGAGCAAACCTCTTGACATTGCCTACGCACGTAGGCATAATTGCCTACAGGTATAGGCAATCATGCGGCAGCCCGATCTATCCCGATTGACCCCCGCACAACTGGAGATCGTGAATCTCTTTTGGGAGCGGGGCGAATTGGGGGTCGCGCAGGTCTGGAGGCTTCTCGCGGAGCGGCGCAACGTGGCGCGAAATACCGTGCAGACGATGTTGACGCGCCTTGTCGAAAAGGGCTGGCTCACCGTGCGCGCGGCAGGCAATACGTTCTATTTCCAGGCGAGCCGTCCGCGCGCGTCAACGTTGCGCGGAATAGTACGGCACCTGGTCGACACGGCCTTCGAAGGGTCTCCGGCGGGGCTGGTGATGGCGCTGTTGGAAGACCGCCGGATCACCGCGGACGAGGCTCGCCGCATCCGGGAATTGATCGACAAGGCGCAGGAGGATCGAGTATGACCGGCTGGGCCGGGGGATTGAATCATTTGTGGGCGCCGGGCATGGCTCTGGTAGGGCAGGTGAGCCTGATCCTGGCGGCCGGCATTACGTTCCAGCAAATTGTCCGTCGATCGGCCGCGGCGCGGCACGCGGTCCTCCTCTGGTCTCTGGCAGCGGCAGGGGCCAGTCCGGTGATCATGGTGTGGTTGCGATGGGTGGGCTGGCGGCCGCTGTTGTCGACGCCACGCGCGGATGTGGCAGGTATTTGGCGCTTTCCCGCCATGGCGGCAACGGTTCTCTCGCACGCCGGGGCGGCCCCGGTTGCGCACGGTCCAGCCGTGGCTTCCATCCTGTTGATGGTGTGGCTGGGTGGTTCGGTGTTGGGCGCGGCGCGCCTGGCCTTGGGATGGCGGGCCGTGAGAAGGGTAAGGGCTACGGCTGTACCCATCGGCGCCGGACGAGTCGCCCTGGTCTGGGACCAGGTCGCTCGGCGCCTGGCGCGCAAAGTGCCGGAGATCAGGGTTTCCGAACAGGTGCGCGTGCCCATGGTGGTGGGCTGCCGGCGGCCTGTAATCCTGCTTCCGACAGCTCTCCCCGATCGCCTCGAGGACGGCCAGTTGGCTCAGGTTCTGCTGCATGAGTGCGCTCATTCGTTGCGGAGCGACGCCGCCGTCGGCCTCGGCCAGCGGCTGCTCACTTGCCTCTTCTGGTTTCACCCGCTGATTCATTGGGCCAATCGCCTGCTCGACCGCGCACGCGAAGAGATCTGCGACAACTATGTTCTCCAGGCCGGGGACGCCAGCTCCTACTCGCGCGCGCTGTTGGCGGCGGCCGAGTCGGTTCGATCGGCGCCTGAGTGCCGCTTCGGGCCGGCATTATGGGCAGCGGCATGGCGCCTGGAAGACAGGGTGGCCGGGCTGCTCGATGCAAGGAGGTGCCTTATGACGAAACTGACAGCGAAACGGTCGGCCATGATCGCGTCCGCGTTTCTCGGCGGAGGGTTGGCGCTCGGTTGTCTGGCTGGAGCGCCGCAAAGCTCAAACCCGGCTTCGAACGACTTCGCGCGTGTGGTGGCGGTACGGAAGACGTATTCGCAGGACGGGGATCGAATCACCGTGGATGAGGTCCGCGGGCCTGTTGAGAAGTTCGTCGCGGGCGACACTTACGAGGTCCGGGGCTCCTACGTCCTGAGATCCCGCGACAAGGCGATACTGGCGGCGTTTGTGACCACCCCGGCGGCGGATTCGGAGCCGCACGACACTTCCGCCGACCAGGTAAAGGAAGTGTCGAGGGGCAAGGGACGATTCAGGCTGCGTTTCCACATGTGGCATGCGGGCGACCCACATGTCAGCTTTTACCCTGCCGGAGGCGGCGGATCCTTCGGCGGCGTCTACTTCTAGCGCCGCTTCGCGACCCTGGCGCGTTACACGCCGCGGCGCCTCCGCTCCAGCTCCGCCTGCTCCTCGACTGCCCGCAACTTGTCCATCACCTTGCGCGCATTGATGGCGAACATGGTGCCGCAAGCCGGGCATCGCAGGCGCGGCGACGTCTGGATAGTCGCCACGGTCTGCGCGGTTTTCTCGCCACATTGCGGACAAGGAATATTCACCAGGGCGGACGGATCAATGTTGTACGGCATGGCGGCAGATTAGCGGATGCGAGGGCAGAAGTCAATGCGGCGCGACCCGTACAGCGGGACAGCAAGGCGGCGTTCGACCGCAATACCATTTCCGCGGCGGCGAGGCGGACCGTCATGGCATTCGATCGCGGCCGGTAACGTTCAATTTGGGGACACAGGCTGCTCTGTTAAAATTTGCGTGTGCAAGCGGGTGGCAGCCTTTACTTCATTTTTCTCGGCGCCGTTTTCTTTCTCTACTGGGCGACATCCGCTTCACGGCTGGCCCGCCTCACCATCATCCTCACCGCGAATTTCCTGTTCTGCGCCCGATACGGGTTGTTCTATATCGTTCTGATTCCGGCCTGCGCGTTCATCGACTACCTGGTTGGCCTCGGACTCGGCCGCTTTCGCGCGGCGGTCCTACGCCGCCTGCTGGTATCCGTCAGCATCCTGATGAACCTCGCATTGCTCATCGGATCGCGGCACATGGGGTGGTTTTTGAGCCAGGGTTGGATCCCCGAGCATCGCGCGGGCGACTGGGATTGGGTCTTCCCGCTGGGGCTGTCGTTCTACACGTTCCAGGCTCTCACCTATACCATCGATATCTATCGTCGCGACGCCAGCGCCACTCCCAGCCTGCTGGCGCATCTTTCCGCCGTCTCATTTTTCCCGACGCTGCAAGCCGGACCGATCACGCGTGTCGCCGAACTGATCAAGCAGTTCGCCAAACCGCCCGTGCTCAACCGCGAAACCGGCGGGCGCGCATTTTTCTTGATCGCCACCGGCGTCCTCAAGAAGGCGCTGGTCGCCGATTTCCTGGCGGAAAACCTGGTCAACCGGGTTTTCGACACTCCGAATTTGTACAGCGGCGCGCAAGCCCTGCTGGCCGTTTACGCCTACTCTCTGCAGCTCTATTTCGATTTCTCGGGCTATACGGATATCGCGCGCGGAGCCGGCCTGCTGCTCGGCGTCGACCTGCCGCGCAATTTCGACCGGCCGTATCTCTCCGCCAACGTCGCCGAATTCTGGCGGCGGTGGCACATCAGTTTTTCCAACTGGCTGCGCGATTATCTTTATTATTCGATTCCCGGCAAGCGGACGCGCGTCATGCCATATCTCGGACTGGTGATTACCATGCTGCTCGGCGGCCTGTGGCACGGAGTGAGCTGGACATTCGCGATCTGGGGACTGCTGCATGGCGTGGGGCTGGCGGTGGCGAGATGGCGGCAGGCCCGCCGGGGACGGAACCGGCCGCAGGGCAGCCGGCTGGGCCGCGCGGCCGCCATCTTTTGCACCTACCAGTTTGTCTGTTTCACCTGGATCTTCTTCCGCGCTCCGGGCCTGACCGAAGCCGTGCAGATTCTGCAGCGCATCGGGTCGCTGACGTTCGGCCTGGAGAGCCTGACGCCGCTGCTGGCCGCCGTGCTGGTGCTGGCCGCGGCGACTATCTTCACTCCCAAGACCTGGTACACGCGCGCCATGGAGTTGTTCGCCGCGAGTCCGTTCTACGTACATGCGGCGGCCTTAGTTGCGACCGCCGCGGCGGTGCAGTTTCTGGGCGGACGGGGCAGCGTAGCATTCGTCTACTCGCGGTTTTGATGGCATGAAATTCCCCATACAAACCGCTCTCTCGATGCTGATGCTGATCGTGCTTTTGGGTGTGGGGCACATGGTGCTGCCGGCGCTTCAACTGCCCGCGGCCACGGAGGTCGCGGCGATCGTCAGTTTCCCCCCGGAGCACACGGTGCTGAGTCCGCTGATTCGGCACGCCGAGCCCGAGGCGGCGCCGGTGATCCCGAATCCCACTCTCGGGCCACAACCCCTCCTCGAAGATGCATCGCCCGCGCTCGACCATTTCTATGCTTCGCTCTGGCGCAGCGAAAAGAAGGAGCCGGGCGCGGTCACCCGCATCCTGCACTACGGCGATTCGCCCACCACCGCCGACCTGATCACCGGCGACGTCCGCTCGATCCTGCAGGCGCGCTACGGCGATGCCGGCCACGGCTTCGTGCTCATCGCGAAGCCTTGGGCGTGGTACCAACATACCGGGCTGGAGGTTTCCGGATCCGGCTGGGAGATGGCGCGCGCCAGCAATTACGAATCGCGCGACGGTTTGTTCGGGCTGGGAGGAGTGTCCTTCACGGGCGGCGGAAGCGCCTCCAGCAAGATTGTTTATAAGACGGCCGGCCACCGGCACTTCGAAATCTGGTATCTCAAACAGCCCGGCGGCGGTTCGCTGGCGGTAACGGCCGATGGCGCGCCGCTCGGCAAGGTAGACACCTCGGCCGACAGCAAGGCTCCGGCGGTCACTTCGTTCATGGCGGCGGGTTCGGTACACACGCTGGAGTTGCAGGTGGCGGAGCCGCCAGTGCGGGTTTTCGGCGTGGTGGCCGAGAAGAACGTCCCCGGCGTGGTTTACGACACGCTGGGGCTCAATGGAGCCTCGATCAACGTGCTCTCGCGGATCATCAAGCCGGAACACTGGGCCGACCAGTTGCGCCGGCGGCATCCCGACCTGGTGATTCTCAATTACGGCACCAACGAAGCCGATTTCGGGTCGTTCATCGAGCACGGGTATGAGCACGAGCTTCGCGAGGCGGTCGGCCGCATCCGCGCGGCGGTGCCGGAAACCTCGATTCTGCTGATGAGCCCGATGGATCGCGGCCACCATAACGGCGGCGAGATCGAAACCATGCCGACGATTCCGCGGCTGGTGGCGATTCAGCGTAGCGTGGCGCGCGACACCGGCTGCGGGTTCTTCGATACGTTTCGCGCGATGGGCGGCGAAGGCACCATGGCGCGCTGGTATAACGGCCAGCCGCGGCTGGTCTCGGCAGATCTGATCCACCCGACGCCCGCGGGCGCCAAATCGATCGCCGTGATCTTCGCCCGCGAAATCGGAGCCGGATTGAACCGGTACAAACTACGCCAGATCTCCGCGGCGCCGATCGCCAAAAAATAGCTTATTCATAACGTAAGGCCGAAGCAGGATCGATGCGCAACGCGCGCCGCGCCGGCACGATGGATGCGGCCAACGCCACCGCCGCGAACAGAAGCAGTCCGGCGCCGAAGCCACGGAGGTCGAACGGGACGAAGCCGTAAACAAGGCCGCGGATCACTTTGACGGAGCACGCGGCCAGGGCAATGCCGGCGATCGCCCCGGAGCCGAATGGAATCGCATATTGTCCCAGGACGATGCGCAGAATGTCGAAGCGGCGAGCACCCAAAGCCATGCGGATGCCAATCTCGCGCGTCCTCTGCGCCACGGTGAAAGCCAGCAGTCCAAACACACCCAGCAGCGCGAGCAGCGTGGCTACCGCCGCGAGTGAAGTCACCACTTTGACCATGTTGCGAATGGAGCTCAACTGCTGCTCGACCAGGCCGTCGAATGTAAAGACCAGGGGGCTGATTCCGGGAGCCGCGGCCGCGGACTGGAGCGCGGAGGAAATATTCGTGGCGGCGGTCGCGGCTCGCACCAGAACGGTAGCGTACACCATGCCGGAATTATCGATGGTGGTATAGGCTTCCACCGAATCCGGAACCGTCAACTGGTTGAGACCGCTGTCCCTCACGACTCCAACCACGGTGCGATCGCGATGCGTGAGAAAGATCCGTCTTCCAAGCGGCGATTCGCCGGGCCAAAGCCGGCGCGCCGCCGATTCGCTGATCACCGCCGCATCCCGGTCCTCCGGCGCAAACAACCGTCCGGCGACCAGCGGCAGGCGCATCAGTGGAAAGTAGGCCGGATCGACGCCGTTCAAATACAGCTTCTGAGCGCCCGCGTATTCGATGCGGGAGCGCCGTAAGGGAGGGACGGTGGCGAGAGCCGCCGCCTCCACGCCGGGAACCTGGCGCAGGCGCGCGGCCATCTCCAGCGCCGCTTCATGGGCCTGCGCGGGCGGGTAGCGGTGAAGCGAAAAAAACGGGTCCACCACAGCCAGCCCGGAAGG
>Ga0335078_10014914_pt1 | contig 11533 bp, 9 predicted proteins | sample Lox_Sample_32_FD_206711 | JGI IMG/M metagenome (GOLD analysis project Ga0335078, IMG submission 206711) | Soil microbial communities from Loxahatchee National Wildlife Refuge, Florida, United States - Lox_Sample_3.2 | ecosystem: Environmental > Terrestrial > Soil > Wetlands | place: USA: Florida...
GCCGGTGAACGAAAATGATGAGTTCCCGCGCTTTCTCGCCAGCGGCGTTTATCAAAAAATTGTACCGTCACGTAACTCGGTTTCCAACGCAATGAACGTCGGGCATCCCAGCAACCTCGCGCGGCTCGTGGCGATTTATGGCGGGCAGATGGATGAGACGGGCAAAATCAACCGGCAACCCGATCTGGCGGCGATGCGGCGTGATTTGTTCTCCACGTCAGTCTCCGATGACCGAACGCGTGCAGCGCTCAAAAGTTTCTGGGACAAATATCAGATTCTGCTCGAACCGCACGGCGCGGTCGCGTGGCAGGGGTTCCTCGACTGGCTGGCGGTTGAACCGCAGGGTGACGTGCCGGCGGTAATCGTCGAGACGGCCAATCCGGCCAAGTTCCCGGAGGAAATTCAAAAGATGATGAATTGGGAGCCGGATGTTCCGCCAGCGATGGCCGCTGCCTTGAAATTGCCCGAGGATTACAACCGGATGGACGCGGATTACGAGAGATTTCGCGAATACTTAGTCCAATGTCACACGGCTTGATTGCCGGTGCATTTCTGCCATTCTATTCGCCCCGGAGTTTGTCATGGCTTTGATTGTCCAAAAATACGGCGGCACTTCAGTCGCCAACACGGAACGCATCAAGAACGTTGCACGCCGCGTGGCGGATTACCGTGCCCGCGGCGACCAGGTCGTCGTTGTGGTTTCCGCTATGAGCGGCGTGACGGACCATCTGATCAAATTGGCCAAAGACATTATGCCATTGCCCAGTGAACGCGAGATGGACGTGTTGCTGGCCACCGGCGAACAGCAAACCATCGCGCTCGCGGCCATCGCCTTGCACGCTTGCAATGTTCCTGCCGTTTCGCTCACCGGGGCACAGGCTGGTATTGTCACTGACGGCGTCCATACCAAGGCAAAAATCCACAATATCACGCCCAAAAAAGTCCGCGATTTGCTCAAAGCGGGCAACGTCGTCATCGTTGCCGGTTTCCAGGGCGAAACGCCCGAAGGCCAGATTACCACGCTGGGCCGCGGCGGTTCGGATTTGACGGCCGTAGCGCTGGCCGCCGCGCTCAAGGCCGAGCTCTGCCAGATTTACACGGACGTGGACGGCGTTTATACCGCCGACCCGCGCATTGTGCCGGACGCGAAAAAACTTTCGGAGATTTCCTACGATGAAATGCTCGAACTCGCGAGCCTCGGCGCCAAGGTAATGCAGAGCCGCTCGGTGGAATTCGCCAAAAAATTCGGCGTCATTTTTGAAGTCCGCTCCAGCCTGAACGACAACCCCGGAACCATTGTGAAAGAAGAAACCAAAAGCATGGAAGACGTCGTCGTGCGCGGTGTTTCGCTCGACAAAAACCAGGCCAAAATCACGCTCGTCGGCGTGCCCGACAAACCCGGCGTGGCCGCGCGCATCTTCAAGGCGCTCGGTGACGCGACGGTAAACGTGGACATGATTGTTCAGAACATCAGCCACGGTTCCGGTGCGCCCGCGACCGATCTTTCGTTCACCACGGACAAACCGGATTTGCTCAAGGCACAAAAAGTCATTGACGGTTTGAAGGGGGAACTCGGTTTCCGGAATGTGATTGCCACGGAAAAAATCGGAAAATTATCCATCGTCGGCGTCGGCATGAAAAGTCATACCGGCGTGGCTGGAAAATTGTTTGAAACACTGGCTCGGGAAAGCGTGAACATTGACATGATTTCCACCAGCGAAATCAAAATCTCCGTGGTAATTGACCTGGCGAGAGGCGAACAGGCCATGAAAGCCGTCCACGCAGCGTTTATTGGCTGAAAATGCTGGAACAGACTTGCTCATTCAACGGTGTGGGCAAATATGAAAAGTTGCGAATACTGTGGAAAGCAATATGACGATGACATTGCCGTGTGTCCGATTGACGGGCAGCCGGTCACCAGCCAGGAAGAAAGGCAAGAAAAGACCGCAACCCAATCCGAGGCGGTTTGGACCGCCTTCGATGTCAGGCTGGTTTCTCCCATTTCGGCGGCCGGCACTTATCGCGTCTTTGTCGAACGAAACGACCTTATTTTCATTCTGATTGAGGGAGGCACAAGGTCCGTTCTGGAAGCCGTCGTTCCGCTGCTCGGCCCGTTCGGCGGTTTGATTCCACTGAGCTTATGGTTTTTCACCAAACGCAAGGCGAAATTGAAACTCGAGCAAATCAAAGCCAGCGACCCGGAGCAATTACTCCGTGAAAGCGACAAGAATTTCAGGCTGCATCTGGCCGAAATCCGCGACGCTGCCATCGAGGCGCCGACATTTTTCTGCATCAGCGGAAAGGCCGGTCGGTTGATCTTTACCGTGCGGCATGACGAGAAAATAAAAATGGAATTCATCCGTGCCGACGAAGTAAAGGCCGCCATACATCTGCTCACCCCATTGCTCCATTCAACCTTACAAGTGAACGTGGAGTGGGACGAACGAAAGCAGCGGTTCCAACAGAGAGTCCAGCGCGCCTGAAAAATTTTGGGCTGCCCAACTCTTATCTGCCCGCCTGTATTATCACAGTTTTTCCGGTAAATTGCACAACCCGGTCGGCAGATTCGGTCTCGGCGACTCCGTTGCCGTGGCCTTCATCCACAAACACGATGCGGAAGGTCCGCTCCTTCGCCATGACGGGAAATTTTCCCCGGCGCGGCCCGATGGTCAGCGTTCCAGTTGCGTCGTTCCACGTCAGCGGAATGATCGAGCATTTCCCTTTTTCGTAATCGTAATTGTCGCCTTCGTCGTCATAAAGCGTGAACGCGCCGTCCGCGCCGCGATAAACGCGGATTTCCAGCGGCTTGCCTGCCTGTTCTGCAGCGTACTGCACCACCGGTCCCATTGGGACAATTGCTCCGGCACGCACAAACAGCGGCATCGAATCAATCGGCGCGTCGGCGTCCATCTGCTGACCGCCGGCAACGCGCTGGCCGGTCCAGAAATCATACCAAGGATTTTGCCCCGGCAGATAAACGCTCCAATTCGTTGCAGCCGGTTTTGTCACCGGGCAAACCATCAGTGCCGGGCCGAAGAGATACTGGCTGCCGATATCAAGCGCCTGCGGGTCGCTCGCGAAATCCATCATCAGCGGTCGCATCATCGTGCCGCCGTCGCTGGTGACTTGCCATGATAAGGAGTAAATGTAAGGCAACAGCCGGTAGCGGAGGTCCACAAATTTCTCCCAGATTTTTTGTGTTGGCTCATCCCAGCGCCAGATTTCCTTGGGCGCGCTGGTGCCGTGGACGCGGAACATCGGGCAGAACGCGCCAAATTGGAACCAGCGCGTGAACAATTCCTGATACTTCGGGTCATTCAGCTTCGCGCCGAAAAATCCGCCGATGTCCGTGTTCCAATACGGGATGCCACTGATGGAAAAATTCAGCCCCGCTGGGATTTGTTTCGCGAGAACGTCCCAGCTTCCGCGAATATCACCCGACCAGGTGATGGCGGCGTTGCGTTGTTGCCCGGCCCAGGCAGAACGCGTGAGGATAGCGACGCGCTTGGCATCCGTCACCGCGCGCTGGCCCTGGTAAACACCGGTCGTGTGCATCAGCGGGTAGGCATTAAACACATTGGAGCCGGGGCCGAGCGCGGTGCGATAGTTTCGGTATTCGCCCCAGTGAATGCTCAGTTCCGGTTCCGACGCGTCGAGCCACCAGGCGTCAATGCCGAGTTTGAACAACTCGTTGTTGATTTGCCGCCAGTAAATTTTCCGCGCCGTCGGATTGAACGGGTCGTAGTATTTGTTCGTCTCCTTCGCATCGAACCACGAAAAACCGGGCAACGCCGTGGCGTAGAGCGCGCCGGCGCGTTCCAGTTCGTCGTAATTTCGCGTCCCCACGTCGAATCGCGCCCAGACAGAAATCATCACGTGCGCGTGCATCGCGTGCAAATCACGGATCATTTCCGCCGGATGCGGATAACGCGCCGGGTCGAACTCGTGCGAACCCCACCCACGCTTCGGCCAGTATTGCCAGTCCTGAATGATGCCGTCTAATGGCACCTGCATTTTGCGGTATCTTGGCACGACGTTGGTCAATTCTTCCTGGCTGGCGTAATGCTCCTTGCATTGCCAAAAACCCCAAATCCAGCGGGCCATCATCGGCGCTGCGCCGGTCAACGCGCGGTAATCCTGGACCACGCCGTCCGCCGTTGGGCCGAACAGGAAATAGTAATCCACTTCATTTCCGGCCTCCGAAGTCCACAACAAAATGCCGGGGCTTGTCTTGCCGACGTCCACGTCGGTGATGGCCGGATTGTCCCAAAGCACGCCGTAGCCCTTGGACGAAACGAGGACTGGAATGGCCACTTCCATGTTCTTCTGCTGCAAATGCACCGTCGTACCGCGATAATCCCAAACGCCGGACTGGTGCTGGCCCAGGCCGTAAATGTGCTCATCCGGCGCGAGGACAAATGACTGCCGCGCGCCCGCGCCGCCCGGCTCCGGCGGAATTTTCGCGCCGTCGGGCGTCTCCCGCAAAATCGGGTTGCCGTTTAAATCAAAAAATCCGACTGCGCCGGTTTTGCGGTCCACACGGGCCTGCAACACATCGGTTCGTAGCGTAATCGCATCCGACGATTTGGCGAGCGTCCATTTGGTTTTGGCCGGCTTGCCGATGACGCACAGGCTTTTCTTCGCCGGCAATTCCGCTCCCGGGGCGAAGGTCACGCGAACGATGCGGTCCGACCACACTTGCAACCGCAGTGTGCCGGTTGCTGTCGTCAAAACCACGCCGTCGGATTTTTTCTGCACGTCAGTCACGGCTGCCAATGTGCCCCAAGCCGGTGAGACCGCCAATGCAATCAAACCAACTAAAATCGCGGGTGATTTCTTCAAGATTCTTCGAATCATAGGTGCTGTTGCGTTGAATGCCTTCGCCCGAATGCGGCGCAATACGAAAAGTGTCTCCGGCACCTGCCCTCAAGCCAAGCGAGAAAATCATTTGACGTGGTGGAACCCAAGCGCTAGTTTAGGCATGTGAACTGCAATTTGATTCTGAACCTGTTGCTGAATGCGCTGCTGTTGCGCCGCACGGCGGTCGGGTTCTGATTGCGTTCCAGGATTTATTGAACCCCATCGCCAGACACGGCGGTGGGGTTTTTGTTTTTTACAATCTTAATCATAATCGTAATCCTGCTCGCAATCCGGCAGAGCGATTAAGATTAAAAATACAAGCAAGACTAAGAGTTTATGCACAGACAACCGTCCAAGAAATACCGACCGTTCCCGCCGGTCAGTCTCCCCGACCGGAAATGGCCCGGCTGCGTCCTCACCCGCGCGCCCGTCTGGTGCAGCGTGGATTTGCGCGACGGCAACCAGGCGCTCGCCGTGCCTATGAACGTCGGCCAGAAGCTCGAGCTGTTCCAAACGCTCGTCAAAATCGGCTTCAAGGAAATCGAGGTCGGCTTTCCCTCCGCGTCGAACACCGAGTTCACCTTCAACCGCCGGCTCATCGAGGAAGACCGTGCGCCCGAAGATGTGTGGTTGCAGGTGCTGGTCCAGGCGCGCGAAGACTTGATCGAGCGCACTGTGGAATCGCTCGTCGGCGCGAAGAAGACCATCATCCACCTTTACAATTCCACTTCGCCAGCGCAGCGCCGCGTTGTGTTTGGCCTGTCCCGGAAGGAAATCATCGCGGTCGCCGTGCGTGGCGCAAGATGGATCCAGGATCGCCTGCCCCGACTCAAAGGCACGGAAGTGATGCTTCAGTATTCTCCGGAAAGTTTTTCGGCCACCGAAGTTGAATTTGCCAGGGAGATTTCCGAAGCGGTCATGGACGTCTGGCAACCGACGCCAAAAAGGAAAATGATTTTGAATCTGCCGGACACCGTCGAGGTGGCCATGCCGAATGTCTATGCTGATCAGATTGAATGGATGTGCCGAAATATCAAAAATCGGAATTCGCTCATCGTCAGCGTTCACACCCACAACGACCGGAATACGGGCGTGGCGGCGACGGAATTGGGTTTGCTGGCCGGCGCGGAACGGGTCGAAGGCACGCTCTTTGGCAACGGCGAGCGGACGGGCAACCTGGATATTGTCACCGTCGCGTTGAATCTTTACCAGCATGGCATTGATCCGAAGCTGGATTTTACGAACCTCAATTCCATCATCGAGGTTTACGAGCGTTGCACGGGCATGACCGTGCCGCCGCGTCAGCCTTACGCCGGCGAGCTGGTTTTCACCGCGTTCAGCGGTTCGCATCAGGACGCAATAAAAAAGGGCTTGGCGGAGCCATTCGAGAATTTTTGGAAATGGCTTCGAAAGCGGAGACGGGGTTTCAAAACTTTCAAGCAAGGCAAGAGATTCTCTATTAAAGCTGACGGCACCGAGCCCAGTGCTGTTAAAATCATTCCTGCCGAAACGAGAAAGGAACATAAATTTACCAAAGAAAATGCGCAGAAAGTTTGGGAACGTTATCTTGCCCTAAGTTCGAGAGAAAGAATTGTAAGTAGCAAATATCAACAGTCTGAGTGGCTCGATTGTCCAGATCGCAATTCACCTTGGTTGGCGGCAGCTATTGATAACTACAACCCAGAACAAAAATCTAGCATTTGGGATGTTCCTTACTTGACGGTTGATCCAAGAGATATTGGTCGCGAATACCGCGAAGTCATCCGTGTAAATTCGCAATCTGGCAAAGGCGGTGTCGCATATTTGCTCGAAAGCGAATTTGGCATTGTTCTACCAAAGGAAATGCAGCGTGAGTTTGGCCCCATTGCAAACGAAAAGGTAGATCATTATGGTCGTGAAGTCAGTGCGGCAAAACTTAAACACATGTTTTGGCGTGAGTATGTTAACCGCAAATCCCCATGGAATCTTAAAGGTTTTGCCTCTGAAACCAGAAGTATAACAATGCGCCGAAGCATCATTCAATCTAAGCTTGGGCGAAGGTTGAGTATTAGAGCTAAACGTAGCAGACAACAAGTTCGTTGTCGGGTGGAACTATTACGCAAAGGAAGGCGGCTGAAGTTCATTGGCGAAGGCAACGGCCCATTGGCTGCGTTAGTGCATGGATTTTCACAAATCGGAATTCCAAAATTTAAAATCATAAACTATAGCGAGCACGCCTTGAGTTCTGGCGAAGGTGCGGCGGCGATTGCCTACATTCAAATCAAGACCGGCGACGGTAAGACTCGCTGGGGCGCGGGAGTGGATACCAATATCGAACTGGCGTCCGTGCGCGCGGTCTTGAGCGCGCTGAATCGTTCCTGACTGGTTTGAACGTGAAAATCCCGCTCGTCAACAGCGAGCGAATCGCCTAGCGTTACAGGACTTTATGACATTGATCCGACCAGTTTTAATCGTGGCAGCGGGATTGTTTCTCGTCGGCGTAAAGGCATTTGGCGGAGAACCGGTTCCAGCCACGAACACCACCGTATCCACTCCACCGGTATATGTGCCGGACCTCTCGCATGTCAACGATCCGCTGCCGGACGGCGTTTTCGCCTGGGATGAGCTCTCGAAATCAACGGACGTCGCCGCGGGTCAGCCGGTGGCGCAATTCATTTTCAATTTCACCAACATCGCAAAAAAAATTGACCTCGGACTGGCAACCAACGTGACGTACATCACCAATTTCACAACGGTTACCAACTCAAGCTTTTGGGCGCGGCTGCGGGGCAAAAAGTCGACCCGGGTGGCAAGCATTGTCGGCAGCACCAACATGGTCACGGTCACAAACTCGCTCACACCCATCCTCGTAACGGTTCTTTCGGTGCACCCTTCCTGCGGTTGTACCACGGCGGAATTGCCGCCACTGCCGTGGACCCTTGTACCCGGTACCAACGGCCAGATTCGCCTTACCGTGAATCTCGAGGGAAAGACTGGCACGCTTTACAAAACGGTCAACGTGTCCACGGACAAAGGAAGTAAAACTCTCGTATTGCGCATTAACATTCTGCCGCCGGTGATGCCAAAAATGACCGAGGAAGAGCGTGCTCGTGACCTTGCGGTGGCAAAAATTGACCGGCAGGCCGTCTTCGGCACGGATTGCGCCAGGTGCCACCTGAGCAATTTCCAGGGCAGGTACGGCAAGTCGCTTTACGATTCGGTTTGCGCCATCTGTCACGAGGCGGAGCAACGTGCCTCCATAGTGCCTGATTTGCATCACTTAAAAACACCGACCAACGTCGAATTCTGGCGCGCATGGATCGCCCACGGCAAACCCGGTTCACTAATGCCCGCGTTCGCCACCAGCGAAGGCGGTCCGCTCACCGACATCCAAATTGCTTCGCTCGCCGCTTATTTGAAGGCGGTCATTCCATCACAAGTTACTGAAAATAAGTAACTTCTGATTACAGAGAAAGATCTTCCATTTTAATGTTGCCAAATTGGACACAAGTGTCTAAAATCTAGGCAACAGGAGAGGATTTTTTGAGAGATACATGATGTAAGATGCTGTAAATGGATGTGTTGTTATGGTCGCTCTGGTGCCGTTCAAATCTTGTGCGCGTTCTATTTCCAATTTCTTTAAAGATTGCCGTTTGGGCATGTCGTGGTTTTGGTTTTTCCAACAGTGCTGGGTAGTGGTGGTTCTGACTGCTGCGGGAACATTGAGTTACCTGTTGGTTACCCACTTTGTGTTTCAGACTATTCGCGTGGTGGGTCCAAGTATGTATCCCACGTTGGCCGATAGGGGATGTTATTGGTTGAACCGATTCGCTTACCTTGTGGGCGCCCCAAAGCAGGATGACATCGTAGCCCTCAAGGATCCCCAGGATAATACGCTCGTAGTCAAACGCATAATCGCTACGCCTGGTCAATCCATCTACCTCAAAAACGGCAAAGTTTATGTTGATGGCCAATTGCTGAGTGAACCTTACCTCATGGCCGGGACGCCAACCTATGCTTACGAAAAGAGCGAAGACGAATTCATTTGTGTTGGCAAAGGCGAGTTTTTTGTCATGGGTGATAATCGCAACAACAGCACGGACAGCCGCACCTTTGGAGCCGTCCCGCGTCAGGATATCCTTGGCAAAGTGATGGAATAGTTTGTAAGCCCCCGCGTTAAATTCAGAATGGAACCCGGCGGTCCTAGCTTGCATCAAGCGTCCGCGAGGTTAAGCTGTCAACCATGACAGTGGAACTGGTTGACATAACCCATCATACGTGCATTGCCCGGCTCGGCGGACACGTTTTGAGCGGCGGTTCAATTGCGCGTGACGAGGCATTGTGGCTCTTCAATCTCGAAGATTCCGCGGATATTTTCGATCTGCTCTCGTGGTCCAATCGCATTCGCGAACATTTCAAGGGTAACAAAATCCATCTCTGCTCCATCGTTAATGCGAAAGCGGGTGCGTGTTCGGAAAATTGCAGCTTCTGCGCCCAGTCCTCCTTTTATCAGACCGGCTCACCGCGCTATGGCTTCGTGGATCCCGAACCGGTTCAGGAAGCCGCTGAAGAAGCGAACAAAAACGGTGTTACTGCCGTCGGCCTCGTCGCCGCGTGGAAAGGCCTGAACGAAGGCCCGATACTCGACGAAGTCTGCGAACGTGTCCGCGAATTGAAAGCTGGCGGCAAAGTGCGCCCGGATGTTTCGCTGGGCATCATCAAAAGTCAGCCTGTTGCCGACCGTTTGAAGGAGGCCGGGGTCGAGTGTTACGGCCACAACCTGGAAAGTTCGCGACGTTTCTTCCCGCAGACCTGCACCACACATACCTACGACGACCGCCTCGAAACCATCGGCTACCTGAAAAAGGCCGGCATCAAGGTTTGTTCCGGCGGCATCATCGGCATGGGTGAGACGCGCACGGACCGCTGTGATCTGGCCTTTGCGCTCAGGGAAATCGGCGCGAACGTCGTGCCGGTCAACATTCTTAACCCGATTCCCGGCACGCCGTTTGAAAAGAACCCTCCCCTGCCCGTCCTGGAAATTTTAAAAACCATTGCTTGCTTTCGCTTCATCCTGCCGCGGCAGGAAATCATGATTGCCGGTGGACGCACGGTGAATCTGCGCGACGCGCAAAGCCTGGTTTTCATGGCCGGCGCCAGTGCGCTCATGGTCGGCAATTACCTGACCACGTTGAATCAGCCGGTGGAAAAAGACTTGCAGATGCTCAAAGACCTCGGCCTTGATCCGAAATGGGACAAACACGGTTTCAGCGATCAGGAAGAAGCCGGCTGCGGCTGTGGCAGGACTGGCTGTAAATCGGAAGCTGTGGCAGTTTAATTGCCACAATGGAGCGGCTTGGCAAAAATCACGGCGGTTATCACGGCGAGACGATTGACATCCGGGCCGTGTTGCGCGATGCCGAAAATGCAGCGCAACGGCACGGCTGGACTTCCGAGATATTCGGCCAACAAGATGAGTTCAACCTGCTCGCCTTCCACCGCCAACCGCCTTCTCTCCGCATTTCACATTCCGGACTCCGCATTTTCATCAGCACCGGCATCCACGGTGACGAACCGGCCGGCCCATTGGCCGGACTGAGATTGCTCCAGGAAAACAAATGGCCGGACAACGCGGAAGTTTGGTTTTGTCCCTGCCTGAATCCCATCGGCTTCGTTTTGAACCGCCGCGAGAATCCCGACGGCAAGGATTTGAATCGCGATTACCGGCATCTGGAAACCGCTGAGGTCCGCGCCCATATTGCCTGGCTCGAGCGCCAGCCGCGGTTTGATTTGTATCTTTGCCTCCACGAAGACTGGGAATCACACGGTTTTTATCTTTACGAACAGAATCCCGATGGCAAACCACCACTGGCGGAGACCATTGTCGCCGCCGTCCAGAAGGTTTGTCCGATTGATCCGTCGGAAATCATCGAAGACCGCCCCGCGAATAATGGCATCATTCGCCCAAACCTCGACCCCAACACCCGCCCGCGGTGGGCCGAGGCCTTTTACCTGATTATGAACAAATCGCGGCTCGGTTGTACGCTGGAAGCCCCGTCGGATTTTCCGATGGCAACCCGCGTCAACGCGCTGGTTACCGGCGTAAACGCGGTTTGGGAAAGGATTGGTGGGTAAGGAAAGATATTGCCGGTGCGGTTCTCATTTGAGCGCCGCATCGCGCCGTTTCAGCCATTCATTGCCCAAATTAGAAAGCGTCTTGGTCTTCAGCACCTGCTCGGCCAGCGGGAACACGATCCGCTCTTCCTTGTCGAAATGTTCGCGTGAGCGCAGCACGGCCCGCAGTAACAGGTCGCGCGCCTGTTTCGGTCCCCGCGCTTTTTGCACCTCGGCCAGTTCGGCGTCAATTTCCTCATGCTCTTCGTGAAAAAGCTCGTTCTGGCCGATTTGCTCCAGGCAATGCTCCAGCGGGCCCATCAGCAGATCGTCCTCGGTGTTGGCGTGAGGACGCATGAGCGCGTCCAGCGTGGCTGCCAGCGATTTGACTTCCGCCAAAGTCTTGAGCCGCGGCAGGGTTTTCTCGATATGATCGAACAAATTATGGAACACCACGTGTTCCGCCACCAGAATTTCCGTGATTTTCATGGCCGTAACCGGACTGTTTTAGTCCGCAGAATAGAATCGTGCCGACTCCGGAAGGGCACTAACCGTTTCTTGGCTTTTTTTGAACGGCAAA
>Ga0335078_10014915_pt1 | contig 11532 bp, 8 predicted proteins | sample Lox_Sample_32_FD_206711 | JGI IMG/M metagenome (GOLD analysis project Ga0335078, IMG submission 206711) | Soil microbial communities from Loxahatchee National Wildlife Refuge, Florida, United States - Lox_Sample_3.2 | ecosystem: Environmental > Terrestrial > Soil > Wetlands | place: USA: Florida...
CCCCGCCCCCGTCACCACCACCCTCAAGACCGCCACCGCCCCCGTCACCACCACCCTCAAGACCGCCACCGCCCCCGTCACCACCACCCTCAAGACCGCCAGCAGCGTTGTAGTCCCGGTGGTCAACACCGTGACGAAGACGGTTTCGACCGGAGCGGTGGCGACAACGGTGCGGAAGGTGATCACACCCCTCTCGGGCGTTATGAGCAAGGTGACCACGACGGTGACCGCCGCGGCACCGGCACCCCTCACGATGGTTCCGCATGTGGTCCCGCAGACGCTGACGCGGGTCGTCACGAGTGTGACGGCCGCGGCGACCTCGACGGTGACCGAGCTCCCGACCGCCGTTGCGACACCGCCGGCTCCGGCCGTCATCCCAGCGATCACGCCGAAGCAGGCAACCTCTACGAGCCAGGGGCCGACGCGGGCGACCGCGCCGGCGCAGTCAGCACGGATCACCGGCGACGGGCAGCCGACCGCGGTCACCGCCCGCACGGAGAGCCCGATGCCGACACCGGCCACGCAGTCGCTGCGCCCGTTGACCACCGCTTCGGCGGGATCCGCGTCGACTCCGACGACGAGCGGCTCACCGCGGCGCCAAACCGCTCGGCCGCAGGCGGTCCCCTCGACCCCGAGACTGCGCGGCGCGCTCCTCCAGGGATCGCCCACGTCGCTCTCCGCACATCCCGCCCCCGGCGCGAGCGGCGCCGTTTTCCGCGACTCGCCAGCGGTCGCTCGGGGATTGGCGACCGCCGGCGCCGTCCGGAGCCCTCACGCGCCGAGCTTGACGCCGCCGGTTCCGACGGCCGCCGTCCCTGCCCCGGCTCCTGCCCCGCTGAGTGGCGCGGGCGGCGGGTCTGGCTTCTTCTTCTTCGGCCTCGCTGCCCTGCTTGGGCTCGCCGGATTGGCCGTACCACGCTTGATCTCTGCGGTCGGTACGACCACCGCTGTGGCCGCACCTGAACCGTTTCTGCGCTTGCTGGCGCGGCCTGGCTGAGACCCGAGTCGGTCTCTACCAGTCCGCGCACACGGGCTCGCTGAGCCCGGGTGCATCGTCTAGCAAGTAACAGGAGAACAGACTCGTGTCACGCTCACAGTGGGCGTGGGCGAAGGGCTGTGAGCTGGTCGGCGCGGCAGTGCGCGGCGCCCGACGGCTTGGCAAGCACGAGGTGCTGCGGGAGTGCCTCGGGGCTGAGCGACCGGCTCGCACGGCTTCTTCGATCCCAACCCTGACTTGGGTGGCGACGGCAGTGATTCTGATCGCGGCGATCGAGCCGGCGGCCGCGCTGGCGAGGTCGACGAGCCGGGGTGGCAGGGCTCCGGCGGCTCCCGCAACGCAGGCCGCATCAGACGCAACCGTCGCCAATACCGAGCGCAGCTCAGACCCGTCGCGTTCGAGCGGGCCCGTGGCCCGCGGCCGGACGGTCCGCGTCGAGTTGCTCGCGTTCGGAAGTGGTTATGCAGGTCGCCACGGCTCGCAGGCTGTCCGGGCGCTCCAGCGTCGCTTGGCCAACCTGGGCTACGCCCCGGGCCCCATCGACGGGCGGTACGGCCCGCTGACCGAGGAGGCGGTGATCCGCTTCCAGGCCGCTCGCCATCTGCACGTTGACGGAATCGCCGGGCCGCAGACCATGGCGGCTTTCGCGTCGGCCAAGCTCCTCCTCTCACCGGGCGATGGCTACGTGCCAGGCGGATCAGGCCCGGTTCGGGCGCTGCAGCGTCACCTGGCCTCGGCTCGCTTTTCCCCGGGGCCGATCGACGGACGGTACGGCCCGCTCACCGAGCAGGCGGTAATCAGGTTGCAGGCCGCCCGTCATCTGCACGTGGACGGAATCGCCGGCCCACAGACGCTCGGCCAACTCGAGAGGATGCTGCAGCGTCCGGAGGCTCACCGGCGCGCCACTGCGTCGACACCGAGTGGCCCGCACCGGCCTCCACGGCCGCCGCGTGGTCACACCCGCGCTGTGTCGAGTCACCCGAAGCATGCGACGGGGTCTTCGCCGATCCCGTGGGTCATCGTCGTTGCCTGCTTGCTGCTGGCAACGCTTGCCGCGCTCGTCTGGCGTGGGCGCCGAGGCCGCGTCAGGGGTTCGCCGGCGGCGGACGACGGGCCGCCTGAAATCACCCCCGCGGTCGCTGAGCACACCGACGAGGTGCGACATGCACCCGAGGATCGACCGCCTGGCGGCGGGGCGTTCAAGCTCGGCCAGCTGCTCGCGGCGGAGGGCAATCTGGCCGCCGCCAAGGATGCATTCCGTCGAGCCGATCAGCGTGGCCATCCCGCCGCCGCATTCGAGCTCGCGGTGCTGATGGCGCAGGAAGGCGACTGGTCCGGCGCCGAGCGAGCGCTCCGGGCAGGCGATGATCGGGGTGACGCCGACGCGGCGTTCGCCCTCGGCGTGCTGCTCGAAGACCGAGGTGACCTCGCCGGAGCTGAGCTGGCCTACGCGCGAGCGGTCCGACGCGGCCACGCCGAGGCCTCGTTCTCCCTCGGCGTGCTGCTGGTCAACCTGGGTGACCGTTTCGGCGCAGAGCAGGTATTCGCGCTGGCCGACGACCGTGGCGACCCCATGGGCGCGTGCAACCACGGCTTCCTGCTGGAGGACCGAGGCGACCTGGCCGGCGCGAAGCTGGCCTATCGGCGAGCCGAGGAGCGGGGCGAGCGAGCCGGGTCTTACAACCTGGGCCGGCTTCTCGAGCTGGAAGGCGACCGCGACGGCGCAAAGGCCGCCTACGGGCGTGCTGAGGAGCGGGGTGACCCCACCTCGGCCTACAACCTCGGTCGCCTGCTCAGTCACGAGGGGGACCGCGCGGGAGCCGTCGACGCATTCAGACGAGCGACCGACCTGGGCCCGCCGGAGGTCGCCGAGCTGGCACTCGCCGCGCTGCGTGAGCTCGGCGTCGAGGAGAGCCCCGATCGATGAGGACCGCTTGACGCACCTTCCGATGCCGCACGCGAGTCAACAAGCCTGGTGGGGCAACGCCAGGGCCAAAGGGGGCTGAGCCCCGATGGGGGTGGCCGCAGCGCCACCCCCATCGGTCATTTCCGCACGACCCCCCCACTAGCCTCAAACGAGATGCGCTGGCTCGTCGACGGCATGAACGTGATCGGCACGCGGCCCGACCACTGGTGGCGGGACCGCGACGCCGCCATGCTCAGACTGGTCGACACGCTCGAGCGCTGGGCTGCCGCCAGCGGTGAGGACGTCACGGTCGTGTTCGAGCGCCCGCCGCGGCCGCCGATCCGCTCGACCGTGATCGAGGTCGCCCACGCGCCCAGACCCCGCCCGAACTCGGCCGACGACGAAATCGTCCGGCGTCTGCGCGCCGATCCGGATCCCGCCGCGGTCCGGGTCGTGACCTCCGACCGGTGGCTCGCCGATCGTGCCTGGGCCGCCGGCGCGAGCGTCGAGGGCGCGGATTCGTTCCGGGGCCGTATCGAATAACTACTGAAGGGTTATTTGCCCTCCACTGGCACCTTGCCACAATCAATCCGATGGCCGAGCAACCACGGCGACGCGAGAGCAGCCCCCGGCTAAGGCCGGGAGGACCTACGCAGCAACCGCCCGGGTGGCGAGTGACGCCCGCCCCCGACGGTCGCGGCCGCCAGCCTTCCAAGCCGCCGTCGGGGCCGAACATCCGCTGGCTGGCGGTGATCGCGGTCATCGCGCTGATCGCGCTCAACTTCTGGATCTCGTCGCAGGCGCTCAGCCCGAGCCCGCGCGTCCGGATCCCCTACAGCCCGACGTTCCTCACCCAAGCCGAGGACAACAACATCCAGTCGATCTCCTCGACCGGGGCCTCGATCGACGGGACGTTCAAGAAACAGGTCAAGTACCCCTCCGATGGCAATAGCTACAAGTATTTCTCCACCCAGATCCCGTCGTTCGCGAGCAACGAGCAGCTGTTCGCGCTGTTGCAGAAGAACAACGTCGAGATCAACGCCCAGCCGACAAACCAGGGGCCGTCGTTCCTCACCAGTCTGATCTTCGGGTTCGGCCCGACGCTGCTGTTCCTGCTGTTGCTCGTGTGGGTGTTCCGTCGAGCCGCGGCCGGCGGCGGGGGCGCCGGCGGCCTGATGTCGTTCGGCCGCTCGCGTGCGCGTCGCGTTGAGGCGCAGGACCAGCGCGTCACGTTCAACGATGTCGCCGGGATCGACGAGGCCAAGGCCGAGCTCACCGAGATCGTCGACTTCCTCAAGAATCCGGAGAAGTACCTGAGGCTCGGCGGTCGGATCCCGCGCGGCGTGCTCCTGAGCGGCCAGCCCGGCACCGGCAAGACGCTGCTCGCTCGGGCGGTAGCGGGCGAGGCGGGCGTGCCGTTCTTCCAGATGTCGGCGTCCGAGTTCGTCGAGATGATCGTCGGCGTCGGCGCCTCGCGCGTACGCGACCTGTTCGCGCAGGCCAAGCAGGCCGCCCCCGCGATCATCTTCATCGACGAGCTCGATGCGATCGGCCGCTCCCGGGCCTCGGGTGGCGCCAACATCTCGGGCGGCCACGACGAGCGCGAGCAGACGCTCAACCAGATCCTCACCGAGATGGACGGGTTCGACCCTCGGCTCGGCGTGATCGTGCTCGGCGCGACCAACCGGCCGGAGATCCTCGACCCGGCGCTGCTGCGGCCGGGGCGGTTCGACCGCCGCGTCGTCGTCTCGCCGCCCGACCGGGCCGGACGCGAGGCGATCCTCGGGGTGCACACCCGCGGCGTCCCTCTCTCGGCCGACGTCAACCTCGGCAGCCTTGCCGCCGCCACGCCCGGCATGGTCGGCGCCGACCTCGAGAACCTCGTCAACGAGGCCGCGCTGCTCGCCGCCCGACGCGACCACGAAAAGGTCAATCGCGAGGACCTGACCGATGCGCTGGAGCGGATCGTCCTCGGCGCCGAGCGCAAGGTGATGATCTCCGAAGAGGATCGCCGGCGGACCGCCTACCACGAGGCCGGCCACGCGATCGTCGGGATGCTCACCCCCGGCGCCGACCCGGTACGCAAGGTGTCGATCATCCCTCGCGGCCAGGCTCTCGGCGTCACCTTCTCGGCGCCGGACGCCGACCGGTTCAACTTCGAGCAGCAGCACCTGCTCGCCCAGATCAAGGTGGCGCTCGGCGGGCGCGTGGCCGAGGAGCTGGTGTTCAGAGAGATTACGACCGGCGCCGAGTCGGACATCCAGCACCTCACCCGGATCGCGCGCCATATGGTCGGGCGCTGGGGCATGAGCCAGGCGGTCGGCCCGATCGCGGTGATCCCCCAGGACGGGATGAGCCCGTTTCTGCCCGGAGTGGCTGAGACCTCGGAGTCGACCCAGCGGCTTGTCGACGAGGAGGTGAGGCGGATCGTCGAGTCGGCTCATCGCGAGGTGAGCACGCTGCTCCGCGAGCATCGCGCAAACCTCGACTCGCTCGTCGCCGGCCTGCTCGAGCACGAGACGCTCGACGAGGCCGACGCCTACGCCGCGGCCGGACTTCCGCGCAACCCGCTGGCCGAGCCGGAGCCGCACGTCCCCATCGACGCGCTCCAGGCCGACTCGCACGAGCGCCCGCTGCGGTGATCGGTCCTTAGTCGCCGAGGCGAGTGAGCCGGGCGAGCGCTTCGTGGCACTCGACGACGCGGCGCTTGACCGGATCGTTATCAGGACGATCGTGGACGAGGTCCCAGGTGCGGTCGGCGATCTCGCGCGCGGACTCAGCGGTGGCGCTCTGCCACAGGCGATCGACGAGCGTGATCTCGAAGCTCTGGATCTGGTCGGCGGGATCGCCCGGCGGCATCCTCGGGAGCGGCTCCGCGATCGTCTCCTTCCACATCGCGGTGGCGACGAGCAGTCGATTTCGCAGCGTGATCTGATCCATCGGCGGCATCCAGCGCCAGCCTAACGGATCGCCTCCCGATACTCAGCGCAGCGCGGGTAGAGATTGCTTGACGGCGAGCGCTGGGGCGAACAGATCTCCGAAGTCGTCCGCGCGCGCCAGCAGCTCATGCGCCTCGAACGTGAGCAGCTGCTCATCGCCTTGGTCGTGGCAGGCCTGTACCTCGTCCCAGGTCACCGGCGTCGACGCCGTCGGCCGCTCACGCGCGCGCAGCGAGTAGACGTTGGCCGTCGTCTTGTGCTCGTCGTTCTGGCTCCAGTCGACCAGCACCTTCCCCGGCCGCAGCCGCTTGGTCATACGCGAGACGACGAGGTCGGGCATGCGCTGCTCGAGCACCTCGGCGACACGCCGAGCGAACGGCTTGGTCGCGCGGTAGTCGGTCGGGGTGTTAAGCGGCACATACACCTGAAGTCCCTTGGAGCCGGACGTCTTGGCGACGCTCGCGACTCCGAGTTGCTCGAACAAGCCCCGCAGGACGAGCGCGACCTCGCAGCACTCGACGAGCCCGGCCGGCGCCCCCGGATCGAGGTCGAACACCATCATCGTCGGCTGGTGCGGCTTCGGCGCCAGCGACAGCGAGGTGTGCAGCTCGATGTCGGCGAGGTTCGCCAGCCAGATCAACGTCGGCCGGTCCTGCGCGAGCGTGTAGTTGATGTCGTTTATCCGGACCGTCTGCACCCATTCGGGGCGGTGCGACGGTGACTGCTTCTCGTAGAAGTAGGGCTCTTCGACGCCGTTGGGATAGCGCTTGAGCGTCAGCGGGCGGTCGTGGAGGTGCGGAAGCACGAATGGCGCGACGCGCGCGTAGTAGGCGACCAGATCCCCCTTGGTGAAGCCGGTCTCGGGGTAGAGCACCTTGTCCCAGTTGGTGATCTTCAGCCGCCGGCCCTCGGTGACGACCGACAGCGCGCCCTCGGGCAGCCGCTCAACCTCGTCGAACAGCGCCTCCGGCGCGTCAGGGTCGGTCGCGAGGCCCGGCTCCGCCCTCGACCCGGTCCCCGGCTTGCCGGCGGCGCTCTCGAGCACGACCTCGGCGGCGGGCTTATCGTCGCGCAGCCCCTTGAACGAGGGCGCCCGCATCACGCGCTCGGAAGTCCACTCCCTGAACTCGACCTCGGCGACGAGCCTTGGCTCGACGAATACGGCCTCGCGGGGGAGCTTCGGCGCGATGCCGAACGGGCTCGTGTCGCGTTTGAGCGGGACGAGTCGTTTGCGGAGATCCTCGAGCGTCTTCTCGGTGAACCCGGTTCCCACCCGACCGGCGTATCGGAGCTTGCCGTCCTCGTAGTAGCCCACCAGCAGCGCGCCGATCCGATCGGTCCGCCGCCCCTCGCCCGGGATCCAGCCCGCGATCACGAGCTCCTGCCGCAGCGTGTTCTTGATCTTCAGCCAGTTGCCGCTGCGCCGGCCGGGCTCATAGCGGGAGTCGAGGCGCTTGGCGACCACACCCTCGAGCCCCTGCTTGGCGGTCGCCTCGAGCAGCTGTGTGCCGTTCCCCGGATGAGCAGCCGGGACTCGCCACGCCGGGCCCGAGAGGTCGAGTGACTCAAGCCGTTCGCGGCGCTCGGCGTATGGCCGGTCCATCAACGAGTGGCCGTCGAGGTACAGCAGGTCGAAGATCGCGTACACGACCGGGGTGCTCTTCATGAGGCGCCGGACCGAGGTCGGGGAGGTCACGTGCATTCGGCGCTGGAGTCGCTCGAAGCTCGGTCGGCCGGCGTCGTCGAAGGCGACGATCTCGCCGTCGAGCACCGCCTCGTGCATCCCGAGCGCGCCGACGAGCCCGCGGACCTCGGGGTAGGCGTCGGTGATCTCGTTCAGGTTCCGGCTCTCCATGCGCAGGCGTCCAGGCTGCACGTAGGCGATCGCGCGGACGCCGTCCCACTTGACCTCGAACGACCAGCGTCGCTGGTTGGGCGGGAGGTCGGTGGACGGCTTGGCCATCATCGGCACGATCCGTTCGGGCATCGGCTCCCGATCCGGATCCGCCGGCGGGTCCATCCGGTGGATCATCCAGTCGTCCTTGGAGTCGCCCGCCTTCCCGATCGGGAACAGGCCGTACCGACCGCTCAAGCGCTCGCCGTGAAAGGTGACCTCGACCTTGCGTTCCTCCCACTTGTGCACGTCGTACGTGCCCTGGTCCCAGATCGTCATCGTGCCGGCCCCGTACTGCCCCTTCGGGATCTCCCCGTGGAACTCGAGGTACTCGAGCGGGTGGTCCTCGGTATGCACCGCGAGCCGGTTGTCTTTCGGGTCCGTGGGGATGCCGTTGGGGATCGCCCACGACGCGAGCACGCCGTCATGCTCGAGCCGCAAATCCCAGTGCAGGCGGGTGGCGTGGTGCTCCTGGACGACGAACCGATGCCCGTCCGCCGAGTCCTCGCCTCCGGTCGGCTCCGAGGTCTCCGCGAAATCGCGCTTGGACCGATAGCGGTCGAGCTTGTGTGTCTGTTTCGTAGTCCGCACCGGGACTGATGATCGCCGATGACGTCTCCGGACCACAGGCGTGGTCGATTTGTCCTCACTATGGACACAAATCGACCACACGTCACGCGGCCCGAATCCTGAACGCCCGCTGAACACGCGAACGGGAGGAAGAACGCCCCTGGTCCCGGCGTCTTCTCGCTGCAACCAACCTAATAGAAGGGGGCCGTGATGGACGTGAGTAAGTTCACTCGCGAGGAGCTGATCCTGGCCGGCGTGGTGCTATTGCTGGCGATCGACCTGTTGTTCCTGCCGTGGTCCGACATCAGCGTCGCGATCGGCCCATTTCACGCGTCGGCGACCAGCACTGCCACCGGGGCGCCCGATGGGTGGCTCGGCGTGCTCGCAGTCCTGACGCTGGTCGCGTTGATCGCCGATCTCGCGATCGAGCGTCTCGGCACCGGCAGCGTCGAGTTGCCGGCGATCAACGGCAGCCGTGCCACCACGAGGCTCGTCCTGGCGGCGGTCGCCGCGGGATTCGTCGCGCTGAAGTTCCTCCTCCGCATGCACTTCAGCCTGTTCGGGATCGGCTTCTGGGCGGCCGTGATCCTGACGGCCGCGCTCGTCGTCGTCGCCGCGAGGGCTCGTGACGCGGAGCGAGTGACGCCTACACTCGCGTGACTCAGTGAGACTCGGGGGCACGGACCGCACCCGAGTCTTCACAAACGTTTACGTGCACGCGCCACAATTGCCTGCATGGCGCGCGTACTCGTGGTGGACGACGAGCCTGCCGTACGACGAGCGCTCGAGCGTGCGTTGCGGCTCGACCGGTATGACGTAGAGCTTGCCGGCGACGGCGAGGAGGCGCTCGACGCGCTCGCGAAGTCCCCGCCCGATGCGGTCATCCTCGACATCGGTATGCCCAAGCTCGACGGCCTCGAGGTCTGCCGCCGCATGCGCCAGGCCGGCGACCGCACGCCGATCCTGATGCTGACGGCCCGCGACGCGATCGACGACCGCGTAGAGGGGCTCGACGTCGGCGCGGACGACTACCTCGTCAAGCCGTTCGCGCTCCGGGAGCTCCAGGCCCGCCTGCGGGCGCTCCTGCGCCGATCGGGCGAGGGCACCGATGGCGAGATCCTCCGCTACGCCGACCTCGTCCTCGATCCGGTGGCGCACGAGGTCCGGCGCGGCGATCGCGTGATTGAACTGTCGAAGACCGAGTTCCTGCTACTCGAGCTGTTCATGCGCCATCCTCGTCAGGTGCTGACCCGTTCCACGATCTTCGAGAACGTATGGGGGTACGACTTCGGGCCCACGTCAAACGCGCTCGGCGTGTACATGGGCTACCTGCGGCGCAAGACTGAGGCCGGTGACGAGCCCCGCCTGCTCCATACGGTCAGGGGAGTCGGCTACGTGTTGCGCGACTGAGTAACCACTAGTGCCTCTTCGCCAGAGACTCGCCTGGGTGTCCGCATCGGCGGTGGCGCTGGCGGTGATCATCGCCGCGCTCGTCTGCTACCTGGTGGTGCGCTCGCAGCTGCTCGGCCAGGTCGACAGCGCGCTGAGGGCGGAGGCGGTCGCCGTCCAGCAGGAGGGGAATTTCGCCTTCGGCCAGCCGCTGCCGGGTGTTCCTCCGAGCGCCGGCGGCCCGACCCAGTACTACGAGATCGTCGCCCAGGACGGCACGACTCGGGGCAACATTGGATTGCCGATCAACAACCCGCAGGTGGGTGCGGAGACGAACGGCACGGGCGGCACGTTCCTGACCGACGTCGACGTGGGCGGCAGCCGCTTCCGCGAGCTGGTCTTCCCGATGATGGTGACCGTCAACGGCGTTCAGGAGTCGGGTGCGGTTCTGCTGGCGCGCCCGCTCGACGGCATCGACAACATCCTCCAGAACCTGCGGCTGGTTCTCCTGCTGGTGTGCGCCGGCGGCATCGGGCTGGGCGCTGTGCTCAGTCGTCTGGCCGCTAGGCCGGTCCTCTCCCCGCTGGCGGAGGTCGCCGCAACGGCCCGGCACATCGAGGAGACCGAGGACCTGAGCAGCCGCATCCACGTCAACGCCGACGACGAGGTAGGCCAGCTTGCGACGCGCTTCAACGCGATGATCGAGCGATTGCAGCTATCCCGCGAAGCGCTCGACGAGTCCGTGCGCGCGCAGCGCCAGCTCGTGGCCGACGCGTCGCACGAGCTCCGCACCCCGATCACCAGCTTGCGAACCAATATCGAGGTCCTTCTCGAGCAGGCTGACGAGCTGTCCGAGGAGGACCGGCACCGGCTGCTGGCCGACGTGCTCGAGCAGAGCGAGGAGCTCAGCACGCTGATCGTGGACGTGATCGAGCTCGCGCGCGGCGACCTGCCGATCACCTCGGCCGAGGACGTCCGGCTCGATCGGGTCGTCGCGGACTGCCTGACTCGCGCGCGGCGCGACTTCCCCCAGATCCGGTTCGAGACCTCGCTCGAGCCGGTGGTCGTCGACGGCGTGCCGGAGCGGCTCGCCCGGGCGATCAACAACCTGCTCGACAACGCCGCGCACCATTCCGCTGCCGGCGGGGTCGTCGAGGTCATCGTCGATCGGCGTGGCGTTCGCGTCCGCGACCACGGCACGGGGATCGATGCGGCCGACCTGCCGTACGTGTTCGACCGGTTCTACCGCGGCGCGAACTCCCGCCATCGGCAGGGCAGCGGCCTCGGGCTCGCGATCGTGCGCCAGGCGGCCGTGCAGCACGGCGGATCCGTCGAGGCGGACAACGCCCCCGACGGCGGCGCTGTGTTCGTGCTGCGGCTGCCGGCCGTGGCCGAGGATGAGCTCGACCAGTCCGAGGCCCCGCTCGGGACGAGCGGCGACCCGCTGCAGCTCCGATAGGGCGTCGGTTACAGCTTCCGCGGGCGGGCGATCCGCGCCTGACGCGCGACTAGGAAGCGCTTGCGCAGGAAATAAGCGCAGATCGCAAACACGACTCCGACAGGCACCAGCAGCAGCGCCCGGACGGCGGGCGTCCCAACCGTCAGGGCGATCACGAACTCCACCGCCACCGCCGGAATCGCCGCGAGCAGGACGGTGTGCGACCGGTAGCCGGAGAAGTGCTCGCGCGTGGTCACCTCGACGACCCCGAACAGGCAGATGACGACACCGCCGATCAGCGCGATCGTGGCGTGATCGATCAATCCGACGACGAGGACGACGGCGCCGATGAAGATCGAGATCTCGGCTACCGGAAGGCCGCCGAAAGGGCTCGGCGGC
>Ga0335078_10014916_pt1 | contig 11532 bp, 7 predicted proteins | sample Lox_Sample_32_FD_206711 | JGI IMG/M metagenome (GOLD analysis project Ga0335078, IMG submission 206711) | Soil microbial communities from Loxahatchee National Wildlife Refuge, Florida, United States - Lox_Sample_3.2 | ecosystem: Environmental > Terrestrial > Soil > Wetlands | place: USA: Florida...
ATTGTTCCGGCGCTTGACGAACTCCAACTCCCGGCCCGCCCACGGATGGAACGGGTGCGTCACCCGCACCCGCGGCAAAACGCTCAGATCCGAGGGATCAGGCGCAATCGACGAGTCGATCCAACGGACGGCTCGAAGCCCTCAACAGCAAGGTCCGCCTGATCAGTCACCGGGCGTATGGCTTCCACTCAGCCGACGCGCTCATCGCGATGATCTACCTCTGCTGCGCCGGCATCCAGATCGCCCTTCCTTACCGATGAGTCACCCCCAATCGGTTAGGAGAGCCCCTTTTTCGGAGAGCCCGGACTGCCGGTGCACGCCACGTCCGACGACACCCCGTGGCCTCTGGCTCGTGCACAAGCCCGGCCCCTGTTGGCCGTGAGCGCCACCACTATCGGACAGGGTGTGGAACAACCTGACAGCTCATCCCGCAGGGCTCTACTCCGGTCAGGGCCATGTGCTCGTGGGCGCGACGAGCACATAGACCAGGCCCGGGTGCCGGCTCGGGGAAACCGTTCATGTCCAGCTTGGGAGGCGCGTCCTCCTGCTCGAGCTCGTAGCGAAGCGTCTCCGCGAACTCGCGCAGAAACCGGTTCTGCGCGCGGACGTCACAAACGCCGATTCAGGCACGGCGCGGGATGGTGCCGGCGCCGGTCGCGCCGGCAGACGCATCGGGTCACCGACGCGTAACGTATGGGGGGAATGAGACGACCCGCCGTCAGATGAACCGCTCTTACCTGGCCCGGCTGCAAGATGGTGCGGCGACGACGCCGCCGGTGACGCGGGATACGCGGCACGAGCTTGCGGTCGAGTTGTTGCGAGGCAGTGGGATCGAGATCGGCGCTCTGCATATGCCGGTGGCGTTGCCGGCCGGCGCGCACGTTCGGTACGTCGACAGAATGACCGTACCCGAGCTGCGAGCGCATTACCCGGAGCTCGAGGACCAGGATCTCGCTCCGGTTGATGTCGTCGACGACGGTGAGACGTTGTCGACGATCGAGCCGGAGTCGGTTGACTTCATCGTCGCCAACCACTTTCTCGAGCATTGCGAGGATCCGATCGGAACGATCGACACCCACCTGGGCAAGCTCCGGCCGGGCGGCGTGCTGTTCTACGCGGTTCCGGACAAGCGGTACACCTTTGACTTCCGGCGGCCACGGACGCCGCTTAGCCACTTGATCGCCGATCACCAGGACGGCGGTCAGGGGTCGCGTCGCGAGCACTACCTGGAATGGGCGCGGCTGGTGTACCCCGAGGACGACGGGGCGCCCGACGCGCAGACCGCACGCGCGCACGCCGCTGAGCTAGAGGCGACGAGCTACTCAATTCACTTTCACGTCTGGACCCAAGCGGACCTGTTAGAGCTGATGCTCGACTGCCATGAGCGCCTGGGTTCATTTGACATCGAGGCGGTCCGGCGGGTGGGACTCGAGAACATCGTCATATTGCGCAAGGACGGCGACCTGATCATCCCAGAAAGCAGGGCCCTTGCGACTAGGTTCCTGAACCACTCGCTTGGCCGACTGGGGCGAAGGACTCGGCCCCATGACGGGCCGAATGCTGGTGAAGTCGCCTCCAACCCGTCCAGGGCCGACCGGTGACCCTTTCCGCATTGCGAGTGGCCGTCGCGCGACGTTCGCGTGCATCACGCCGGACCCTGCCCGCCAGCAGTCGCCTGCCCTTGTCCGCGCTGCGCTCTAAGCTCGACGAGGAGTCGACTGACTCGACCTGGTTGCTGCATCCCGATGGGGTCCTCGGTCGCGCGTTGCTGTTGCCGGCCGGTGCGACGGTCACTGTCCCGTTGACGCTTTCCGGAGAGGCGTTGTTCTCGGGGCGGGCGATGCTGCTGCCGCATGATTGGCGGGACCGCCACGGCGCGGTTCGCGTCTCGGTCGCGGTGACGGACACGGACGGTCACGAGCACACGCTCTGGTCGGGAACGCTTCGGACGTCGGACTTCGGCCGACCGCGCGGCAGGCCCGTGGAGTGCCAAGTCCCCGCATCGAGCACGAGCCTGCTTCTGAGTCTCCGGCCCTTGGGCACCCGGCAATACAGATCCGTCGAGCGGGCGATCTGGTGGGAGCCGGCGATCGCCGATCGACAGGCGCCGCCCCTGACGCGTTCGGCGAGGAGCCCAGTGTCCACCGGGTCCGGGCCGTCGCGGCGGTCGGGCAAGCCGTTGATTTCGGTCCTGACCCCGGTCCACGATCCGCCCCTGCAGATGCTCGAGGCGGCAATCCGCTCCGTCCGGAGGCAAACGTTCAGCGATTGGGAGCTGTGCCTGGTCGACGACGGCTCCAGCGACCCCGAGGTCATCGCCACCCTCGAGCGCCACGCCGCCTCAGACCCGCGCATCCACCTCAAACGGCGCGACACCGCCGGCGGGATCTCGACCGCCACCAACACGGCGCTCGACCTCGCCACCGGCGAGTACATCGCCCTGCTTGATCACGACGACAGCCTCGCCCTCGATGCGCTCAGGCGAGTCGCCGACCAGATCGCTCTGCAACCCGACCTCGACATGATCTATAGCGATGAGGACGTCGTGGATGACAGCGGCTTTATCGAGCCTCATCCAAAGCCCGGATGGTCGCCCGAACACATGTCGGCGCTGATGTACACGTGCCACCTCGGCGTCTACAGACGCACGCTCGCCCTCGATATGGGTGGGTTTCGCTCGCAATTCGATGGCTGCCAAGACTACGACTTCGTGCTCCGGTTGATGGAGCGGAGTGACCGCATCACGCACATCCCGCGCGTGCTCTACCACTGGCGGGCTCACTCCATGTCTACCGCTACCGCGGGCGGCGATGCCAAGCCCCTCGCCTACCTGGCGCAGTCGGGCGCGATCGCCGATCACCTCGACCGCAGCGGGGTCGACGCTGAGGTCGAGTTCGCGCACGTGCCCGGAATCCACCGCATCGTCCACCGGGTCCAGCGCTCGACCAGCGTCGACCTCGTCCTGGCACTCGACGGCGCCCACGGCCTCGCCGAAGCCGCCGCCTCGTGGCTCGTCCAGCCGCACCCGGCTTGGAGGGTGGTGCTCGCCGGGCCGCCCCAATCGCTCGAGGCCGCAACGGCCGCGCTCATCTCGGTCGGCGTTACCGATGCCCGCATTTCCACGGTCCCGATCGGCGCCGAAGACGATCGGGCCACGGCACTGGCGACTGCGGCCGACGCTGCCACCGCCGAGCACCTCCTGCTGATGGAGGATCTCGCGGCGGGGCTCACGCATGACTGGCTCACCCGCCTGATCGGCTACAGCAACCAACCCCAGATCGCGGCGGCAGGTCCTGTCGTCCTGGCGCCCGACGGACGCATTCAGCACGCCGGCATTGCCCTCCCGGAAGGTATCCCTCTCTTCGTGCATCATGGTTCGCCCGCAGCCGACGCCCCCCCGGGCGTCTCCAACCTGAGCGCGGTGAGCGGCGTGTTCGCCACACGGCGCGACACCTACCAGGAGCTCGGTGGCCTCGACCCGAGCTTCTCGGAGCTCGCGCTCATCGATTATTGCCTGCGCGCAACCGGCGTTGGCAAACGCGTCGTGATAGTCCCGGACGCACGCCTCCGCGCCACGGGTCCTGACATCACGACGAACGATCTTGCCTCCATCCGGCGGCTACGACAGGGCTGGACCCAAACCCACACTCGCGACCCTTACTATAACCCCCACTACCGAACCGACCGGGGCGACTTCGCCTTCGCCGGCTACGCATGAGCTGCCCTGAGCATTTCCCTTTGGCCGTTAGCCTATCGGTAAATACCGTTCCCGGTGCGGCGTCCCCCAGCGGTTGACAATCTTCTCGATCTCCCACGCGTGTACAACGCGTTCGCGTGACCTCGACTCAAAGTGAAACAGAACCGAGTGCGTCATCCACAAAATTCGATACCCGGCCTGCGCAATCTTCATCGACAAATCGATATCGTTGAAGTTTCGGGGCAGTTCCTCAGTGAGTCCGCCCACCTCCTCAAAGACGTCTCGGCGCACAGCCGCGCACGCCGCTGTCGCGCCAGACGCCTCTCGGTTGATCGCTAGGGCGCCGAAGCTGGCGTCTTCATCCATGACTGCTCCGAGAAATGCGTGGGTCCAGTCACCGCCGCTATACCAATGACCACCGTGCTGAAGCGTCATATCGCTAAAATGCAATCGCGCGCCGGTCATGCCGACGTCCGCCTCTTGCACAAGCGGTCCGACGAGCTCCTCCAGCCATCCCTCCGCTGCTGCTTCGACATCATCATTCAAGAAGACTGCGACCCCTCCCGTGCTAGCGAGGAAGCCCAGATTGCACTTTTCACTGAAGTTAAACTCGCCAGAGAAAGGCACCGGCACATACCGGTCACCGCATAATGCAACCAGCTCATCGAGCGTAGCGCTTGGCATAGCTTCTTCGTCGTATACCACGACGACCTCGACATTTGTCATCCCTGTTTTTCCTAGTGCCGAGCGGACGGCCTCGACGACGAAGCACCGTCGCTCTCCCCAGACGATCCCCGAGGTCCCCCGCGTCGGAATTATCAAGCTCACCGGCGTCGCGGGATCGATAGACCGTCGAATCCGGTAGATCCCAGGATGCGCGCCCAATTCGGCGGTAGCCGCGATCCCGACCCGATCGAGGTGGGCTTGCACCGCCCTTTTCCCGGCTTCCCATGCGTATGACTTCTCTCCGACGGCAACGGCGGCCGATCCGGGGAGTATGCGCCAGTGATACAGCACCTCAGGGATGTGGACGACACGGCGCGCGCGCTCGGACACGCGCAGAACGAGGTCATGGTCCTGCGATCCGTCAAACCCCTGGTGAAAACCACCAACATCGCGTACCAGGGACGAGCGGAGAACTGATAGATGACATGTGTACATCTGGTGGCGCAGTCGCTCCGGCGACCAATCAGGTTTGCGAAACAAACCACAGTAATTCCCGCTAGAGTCGAGCTTATCCTCGTCCGAATACAGATAGTCGACATCGTCGTGCTCGGCGAGCGCGCGGGCGACGGTTTCTAGTGCGGTCGGTGCGAGAAGGTCGTCGTGGTCTAGCAGTGCGACGAAAGCGCCACTGCTTGCCGCCAGCGCGTCGTTGGATGCCGCGACGATTCCACCGTTCGCCGCTCGCTCGACCAGTCGGATGCGTCTGTCGCTCGCCACTGCTTTGCGAAGCACCTCACGCACATTGTCCGACGGCGAGTGGTCGTCCACGAGGATGAACTCCCAGTCAGTGAACGTCTGAGCAAGAACCGACTGGATGGTTTCCCGCAACACATTCAGCGGCGGCTCGTAAACAGGAGTGACGACGGAAAACAGCGGCCTCATCGTTGCCTTTTGAGGAGCTTACGGGCGGGCCGCACGATCGCGTCACCCACCCGCCACGTTTTTGAACTATAGGCCGTGTGAAGGGCAGCCGCCGTCTGCTCGTAGCGAAGACGCCATTGGGCTGCCTCGGCCTCTGCCCCGATCGCATGATCGCGGCTGGTTAGAAGCCTGTGGCGGAGGTCCAGGTTGGTTGCAGCAGCTTCGTCCAGTTGACTCTGGAGATCGCTGAGTTCCCGGAGAGCGCTGTGCTCCCGGAGATCGCTCGACTCCATGAGCTCACGCTGGGCATCCCGCAGTGCCGCACGCTTCTCGAGGACTTCGACGCGCATCGGATGCGCGTACCGCTCGTACCGACATACGAGATCGCGCTGGGTCAGGTCGGCTCGCTCGAACAGTACTGTCCACGGAGCCATAAACGCGAAATCGACATCGGTACGGCGGAAGAAGCCGCGCTCAGCGAACGAGGCCGCCCATGCGGCAGGCTCGCGCACGTTTACGTGGGTTGGATCGTCAAAATGGCCCGGAGTGGAAGATATGAGGACCCGATCACTGGCTCCACACATCGCGTCGATCGCCCGATCGGCGTCGACCGGGGCCAGGTGTTCCAGCACTTCGATGCATGTGACGAGATCCCAGGAGCCTGCAATCTCCTCGGCAGACCCGACGGATAGGCGAGAGGCAACATCGGGGTGGGCCGTTTTGATCGCATGTTCCGACACGTCGATGCCATATGCGTCAACGTCCTGCTCGCAAAACGCTTGAACCAGAAGCCCTTTGGCGCAGCCGACGTCAAGTACCGAACTCGGGTTGGTAACCGCTCGGATACGTTCTGCGACCATCTGGAAGAACGCGCGCCAGTGCGGACTTTCCCATTCATACGGCTCGTCAACGCCGCCGTAACTGTGGTAGTAGGTCTCGCCATAGTCTTGGGCGTCAGTTCGCAATGATGTCGGTTGTCCGCTTGGCGCGCTCATGCGTCGTTCCTTTCCCGATAGTCGGACGTCATTAAACCGGATGCCGATTTCGAGCAGGGTCGACCAACGGCCCACGACAGCGCTGCGACGAGGCCGTAGGCTTCCTCGTGCACTCCTCGTTCGGTGATAGTCGTTACGAGCGACGCCTGGCCGGCGCGCCAAAGGCGCCGGCCATCAGCGTGGGTGCGCGCTCCGTCAAGGCGTTTGTCGCATCGCCGTAGGAAGGATGGATCGCAGAAAGTGTGCGCGACGAACCCGATTCGGTGCGGCGAGCCAGTACTTGGGGGGCTAGCTGACCGCGCCAGCCCCGGTCGGCAACGCGACACCACAGGTCGTAGTCCTCGAACCCGTCCAGACGCGGATCCGTCGAAAAACCTCCAAGCTCACGCAGACGGTTGGTCCGGATCAGCGCCGGAGCGTGGATGACGTTTCCCAGGCGGAGACGCTCTGGATGCCACCCAACGAAGCTCAACAGGTAATCCCCGCTGTGCTGGACGAAATCGTCGGAGGCGCCGATCACCTCCTGGATCGGATACCCGAATGCCGCCTCGGGCGTGGCCTCAAGTATCCCCGCTAGCACGTCGAGGCATCGCGGATAGAGCTCCTGGCCCGGGGCGAGGATCAGCAAGAAAGACCCCCGGGCACAATCCAGACCGATGTTTCTGGCGGCTCCCACGCCGCTGACGTCGGCGAGCACCAACCGAGACGAGATCCGGGATTGCTCGCACATCCAACGTTTGGCGGTTTCAAAGTCCGGCTCCCCACCAGACGCGACGACGACCACCAGTTCGACGTCCCGCAGCGTGCTGTGCGCCAGCGAATCGAGTGTCGCCACGATCTCCCCATCGCCGGCGTGCAGCGGGATTACGGCGGTCACACGCGGCGCCCGCCGCGATGCCCACGCCGGGCTCTCGTGTGCCACCTCGATCAGCCCCGGTTCCGGCGATGACGGCTCGATGTTGGGACCGTCGTCCTGCGCGGCCAGCGGCACAGGTCCATGCACAGCCGCGGGCTCGGGTCGCAGCTTGCCCAGCCCGGCTCCGGAAGGGACCGGCTCCCCCACCAGGTCCACCACGACGGCCCGAAGAATTGCGACCGACAGTGCGTAGGGGACCCACGTTTTGAGCCGCTCGTACGCCGCGGAGCGTAGGCGAGCGAGACGTTGCTCGTTGCGCAGAAGTTCCTCAACCAGGTAGGGAAGCGAGTCGGCGCTGGTCGCCATCAGATGCTCACCCGGCACCAATGGCGAGGTGCCACTGGAGGGCTCCGTGACGACCACCGCGCCTGCGTGGATCGCGTCGACCGCCCCGCCCCAATCAAATCGGGCTTGGTCGTCTCGATGCAGACTGATCAACACCTTCGTCTCGGCCAGCAGGGGCCAGCGGGCCTGCGCCAGCGGAGAACTCGTATCTTCCGCTTTCGGGCTCTCCTCGGAGATCTCAAGGACGCAGTTGTGACGCGAAAGCACCCGGGCCGCCCGGCCCAAGAACTTGGTGCGTCGCAGGCTGTGGATGCCCAGAAACGTGACATCGATCGGCCGTGGTGCGGTTGGATCGAAGCGATCAAGCGACTTCGAGTAGCCAGGCCTGAGCACCCGGGCCGTGATGCCCAGCCGGTGCATAGCCACCACCGACCGCTGGTCTAGGACGAACACGGCACCGGCTCTCCGCAGCAACGCGACATGCCGATCCTCGTCGGTCGACGGCGGTGCCTCCGCGCACACGAAGATCGTGCGCCGAAGAATTGCATCGTCCGGTAGCGCCTGCTCAGCCTCGTTGGTGACGTAACTCTTTGGATCCAGCAGAACGTAGACGAGGCTCGGCCGCGGCTCGGGAAATCCACGCAGATGCAGGGAGGAGGGCACGGCTTGCAGTTCGAGCTCGTGGTGGAGTGTCTCGGCCAGCTCGCGCAGCAGGTAGGGCTGGCGAGGAGACATTACGAACGCAACCTCAGGCATCGGTCCGATCGTATCCGCCTGCCCGCTCAGGCGGAGGGCAGCCGGTAGCCTCTCGCCAGTGAAGAGCGACATCGCGTCAAGGAACAGGGATTTCTCCGATCGCGTTGGCCCGGAACACATCCTGGGGCGGCTGATCGAGGTCGAGCAGGTTTCGCGCTACCTGTGGGCGGCACAAGTGGCAGCTCGTGGCATGGTCCTGGACGCGGGCTGCGGCACCGGCTACGGCAGCCGGCTGCTGGCTGCCGGCGGTGCACGCGAGGTGACCGGGGTCGACATCACGCGCGCAGTGCTTGAGATGACCGCGCCTGGAATGCCCCAATCCGTCCGGCTTCAGGCGGGCGACCTGCGGAAACTCGAATTCGATGACAATGCGTTCGAGCTGATCGTCTGCTTCGAGGTCATCGAGTACGTCGAGGATCCGCTCACCGTATTGGACGAGCTGGTCCGCGTGCTCACTCCGGGTGGGCTGCTGCTTGTGTCCTCGCCCACCCGCGGCGCGTACCAGCCCGGGAATCCTTACCACCTCAATCAGTTCACGCCCGGCGAGCTCGAGAGAGCGCTGGAGGGCAGGCTGAGCCACATACAGCTGATCCGACAGCACGACTACGTCGTCTCGGCACTGCTGTCGGACGCCGCCAACGACCAGGCAGAAGGGGTAAGCGACGACCTCGCCTTCCATAGGCTGGCAGCGGAGAGCCACAGCGATGCCACCTACACGGTCGCAATGGCGAGCGACGTGGAGCTCCCCACCATGCATGGTCTCGCGGCGATGGGCGGCACCGTACCGCTCCGGGAATGGCTCTCCGAGGTAGGAACGCAGGCCGCCACGATCGCCGAGAAGAATCACCAGATCGACGCGCTGCAGGCGCGACTGGATGAACGTGACCGGCTGGCGGAGCTGCTCATGGAGGCCGAGCATCGGTCATCTGAGGTGCCCGAGTTCAAGCAGCGGATCGCCGACCTCGAGCTCGAGCTCGAGGATGCGCGTAGCGCCGCCGCGGCCGCCCGCCTGGAGGCGGACCAGCTGGATCGGATGCTGATGTACGGGCGACGGATGCTGAGGTTCGTCAGGCCGCTGATCAAGCCACTGCGCCGACTCCGACACAAGCTACGCGGCTGACCGTGCCGCGCTCGGTGGCAAACGCTAAACACCACGGTCGGTTCGCCAACCTCCCGCGGCGCGTCTACCTGACTTACAAGTACCGCGGAATCTCGTCGGTCCTCTACCGGACCTTTGTGTTCCCGCTCCGCTTCACGCCCCTGGACCGGATCCTGAACCTCGGTCCCGGGCCGGGCCGCGACGCGATCGCGGCCCGGTGGTGGTATCGACGCCACGGGCGGCCCGTGACTGTCGTGATTCCAAGCTACCGAGATGCGAAGCTGGTGGCGCAACTGGTGGCGAAGATCCGCGAGACGACTACTCGAAGCCTTGTCTCGATCATCGTGGCCGACGACGCCAGCGGTCTGGAGCACATCGCCGCGCTGCGCGACATAGAAGGAATCGAATTGGTGGAGGGCGAGCACAACGCGGGGTTCGCCGCGAACGTCAATCGCGGACTGCGTGCCGCTCACCCGCGTACTGACGTCGTGCTGCTCAATTCCGACGTGATCCCACTGCGCGACTGGCTGGCGTGCCTACAGTACGCCACGGGAGGCGGCCCTGATATCGGGATCGTCGGAGCCAAGCTGCTGTATCCCGACAACAGGATTCAGTACAGCGGTACGATCCGAAACCCGGACGCACCTGAGTGGTTCGACCACCGCTACCGCTTTAAGCCCTCCGACTTCGGCCCCGCCAATGTTAGCGGCCCCACGCTGGCCGCCACGGGCGCTTGCATGTACATCCGCGGCGAGGTACTTGATCGCGTGGGCCTATTCGACGAGGAGTACGGCATGGGCTACGAGGACGTCGATTACTGCTTGCGCGCGTGGGAGACCGGCTACAGCGTTGTCTACAGCCCGTCGGCACAACTCCACCACCACGAGTCGATCACCCGTGGCATCACTGTCGGTGAACGCGAGCGCAAGTCACAAAGGGTGTTCTGGCGTCGTTGGGGCACGTTCTTCGACGAGCGCCAAGTCCTGAATGGGGACGGCAGCCTCCGGGTGGTGTACGTAACCCATGACACGGTCGTGGGCGGCGGGCACCGAGTGGTGTTCGAGCATCTCAACGGGCTTACCGAGCGAGGCCACGATGCCCAGCTGTGGACGCTCGGGACCGAACCCGACTGGTTCGACCTCCGCTGCCCGGTGCGGAGCTTCGCCGACTATGACGCGCTCGTAGCGGCACTCGCGCCGCTGCGAGCGATCAAGGTTGCGACCTGGTGGGCAACCGCCACCCCGGTGTGGCGCGCGAGCGTCGTCAGCGGACTGCCGGTCTATCTCGTGCAGGACATCGAGACCAGCTACTACCGCGAGTACCCGGAGGTTCAGGACCGGGTGCTGAACGCCTACCGGCCCGAGTTTCGCTACCTGACCACGTCGAGCTGGAACCAGCAGCAGCTGCGCGCGCTCGGACTGAACGCCGAACTGATCTCGCCGGGGATCGACCTTGGTCGCTTTCGCCCGCTGTCAGACTCATCGCGCAGCGACAGCATGCTGCTCGCCGTCGGAAGATCAAATCCGCTGAAGAACCTGTCGCTGACGCTCGATGCATGGATGCGTCTCCCGCATCCCCGACCAGAGCTGTGCCTGTTCGGGATCGAGCCCAAGCTGGCGAGGAAGCCCGGCATCCATTACACCACCGCCCCGACCGACCAAGAGGTCAATAAGCTGCTCAACCAGGCGACAGTGTTCGTGCAGACATCTGCGCACGAGGGTTTCTGCCTGACAGCGCTGGAGGCGATGGCGGCGGGTGCAGCGTTGGTCTGCACCGACGCGCACGGCAACCGTGACTTCTGCGCGAGCGGGAAGAACTGCCTTATGCCCGAAGCCAAGCCCTCCGCAGTCGCCGCCGCCATTGGCCGGCTGCTCGACGACCCGGCCCTTCGTTCGCGCCTCGGTCAGGCTGGGATCGCCACAGCCAGCACGTACGCCTGGGGCCCACGCATCGACGCGCTGGAGCATTTCATGTTCGAGATCGCGCGACCCCGGAAGATCGCGCCCACCTCAGACGCGGTGCCGGACCCCCGCCGGCGCTGAATCTGGGCCGCCCCGGCGGGCGTCTAGACCTAAACCAAGCGTAAGACCGGGGTAGATGGGCAGCGAAGGCCCGGAAGGCCCGGTATTGCAGGGGTTCGAGCGGTGAGGCTGGATGGCCCGTGGCGGTTTGAAGTGAAGGGGCGCGGGCTGTGGGC
>Ga0335078_10014917_pt1 | contig 11532 bp, 11 predicted proteins | sample Lox_Sample_32_FD_206711 | JGI IMG/M metagenome (GOLD analysis project Ga0335078, IMG submission 206711) | Soil microbial communities from Loxahatchee National Wildlife Refuge, Florida, United States - Lox_Sample_3.2 | ecosystem: Environmental > Terrestrial > Soil > Wetlands | place: USA...
CGGGGCTTGCACCACGGGGCTTGCACCACGGGGCTTGCACCACGGGGCTTGCACCACGGGGCTTGCACCACGGGCCGGAGGTGAACGATGTGCCGGAAGTCCTGACCGCTCCGCGGGTGCTGACCGGCGACGCCGTCGTGACCGACGGCGCGGTAGTGCTCGGCGATCGCACCGTGGACTGGGTCGGGCCCGCCGCTGAGCTGCCCGCCGAGTACGCGGCGCGGCCCCGGGCCGGCTATCCGGGCGGCACGATCCTGCCCGGCCTGATCGACTGCCATGTGCACCTGGCCTTCGACGGCGGGCCCGCCCCGGCCGCGCGGATGCAGTCCGAGACGGACGGGCAGCAACTCGTGCTGATGCTGCGGAGCGCGCGGGAACTGCTCGGCGTCGGCGTGACCACCGCCCGCGACCTTGGTGGCCGCGGCTACCTCTCGGTGGTGGTGCGCGATGCCATCGCCGCGGGCCTGGCCCGGGGCCCCCGCATGGTCGTGTCCGGGAGCCCGGTGACCGTGACCGGCGGGCACTGCTGGTTCATGGGCGGCGAGGCGGATAGCGACGACGACCTGCGCCGGCTGGTCCGCACGCACCACAAGCACGGCACCGACCTGATCAAGGTGATGTCCACCGGCGGGTTCATGACGTCCGGGTCGGCGCCGTGGTACGCCCAGTTCAGTACGGCACAGCTAGCCGTGATCGTGGAAGAGGCGGCCCGGGTGGACATGCCGGTGGCCGCGCACGCCCACGGCATCGAGGGCATTAAGCGGGCCGTCGACGCCGGGGTCAGCACGCTGGAGCACTGCTCGTTCGTGACCGAGACCAACGAGCGCCAGTTCAGCGAGCCGCTGGCGGCCCAGATCGCGGAACAGGGCATCGTCGTCTGCCCGACCATCAACGTGAACGTCCCGTACGTGGCCAAGCTCACCGGCATCAGCGTCGGGCAGCACGTCAAGCCGCTGCACGACCGGGGCGTGCGCATCATCGTGGGCACCGACGCGGGCGTCGACAACACCCCGCATCACCAGTACCTCGGCGCCCTGCAGTACCTGGTCACACTGGGCTTCACGGCGGCTCAGGTGCTGGCCATGGCCACCACCGAGGCGGCCGCCGCGCTCGGCGTCGGCGGCGTTACCGGCCGCCTGGCCCCGGGTTACCAGGCCGACCTGATCGTGGTGGACGGCGACCCGCGGGCCGACATCGCGGCGCTCGGCGCGCTGCGCCGGGTCATCGCCCGCGGCCGGGACTATGTGCCCGACAGCGGCCGGTTCGACGTGAGCGCGCCCGGCACCCCGTTCGCGTCGGCCGAGCACCCGGCGGACCTGCGGCTGCTCAGGGAGGCCACCCGGCGCCGCACGCCCTGACCGCCCAGCGCGGGCCGCGCGGGCGCGGGGCGGCGGTGGCGGGTACTGGCCGTTCAGGATGGGCGGCAGCCGCCATAGATCACGTAGTCGAGTCGCTGCCAGTAGACATCCACCCCGTGGAAACCGGCCGTGCGCAGGTAGCCGAGCTGCGGGGCGAGCGGGCTCAGGTAGCGCACGTGGTTGTCCCAGCGGGCCTGCTCCTGAGGTGACCGGTGCTTCCGCCGGGCCGCCGCGGCCGGGTCGCGCTCGTCGTTGACCCGGTCCCAGACGGCCGCGACGACGGGGTCGTCCGTGCGCAGCGGGTCGTAGTTCAGGTACCAGCCGCCCGGGGCCAGCCGGGTGAAGATCTCCGCGAACAGGCCCTGCTTACGGTCGTCGGGCAGGTGGTGCACGCACAGCGAGGTCACCACGGCGTCGACCGCGGCCGGGATCTCCGCGGGCCAGTCGCCGGCCGACATATCGAACTCGACATAGCGGTAACGCCCGGCGAACGGTGCCATTTCCTGCTCGCCCATTCCGCGCATCGCGGCCGAGAAGTCGGCCAGGATGGCCTCGGCCCGCGGGTACCGGCCGAGGACCGCGCGGGACGCCGCCCCGGTGCCCGCGCCGAGATCCAGCACCGTGAACGCGTCCTGCTCGCCGAACGGGAGCAGGCCAGCCAGGAACCGCAGCGGGCGGGCATGCGCCCGCTCGTGCTGGCCCGCTTCGGCGGCCCAGGCCGCCGTGATCTCGGCCGACTGCCAGATGCCGGCGTTGGTGTCCGGGGGCTGGTCCATGCGCAGCAGGCTACCGAGCCTCCGCCGGTTCGGCCGGGGTCAGCTGCCCGGCCGCGGCCGGCTGTGCCTGGTGCGCGGTCCGGCGCGGCAGCAGCCAGGTCACCCCGGCCGCCCCGGCCACCAGAGCCGCGTTGACCGACATGGCCACGACCATGGCCGACACGAACGTGGCCCGGCCCGGCGCAGCGCCCAGCGCGGAGTAGAACACCGCGCCGATGACCGCGATGCCGCTGGCCGCGCCGAACTGCTGGGTGGTGGTCAGGATGCCGGCCGCCGCACCGGCCCGCGCGGGCTGCACGTGGGTCAGCACCGTGCCGATCAGCAACGGCATCGAGATGCCCTGGCCCAGCCCGATCAGCGCGGTCGACGGGGCCAGATCCCAGCCGGTCAGCTGGCCGTGGTATCGGGCGCCGGTGTAGGCCAGCGCGATGGTGCCGATCGTGGTGATGAGCGCGCCCACGGTGACGGCCCGCGCGCCCAGCCGGGCCTGTACGCGCGGGCTGAGGATTGACATGGTGGTGAACGCGGCGGCCAGTGGCAGCGCCTCGATACCCGCCTGCAGCGGCGACTGGCCCAGGCCGGCCTGCAGCAGCAGCGTGAGCACGAACATGAAGCTGCCGAAGAAGAACACCAGCCCGAAGTTCACCAGCAGGCCGGCCGAGAACGCGCGATCACGGAACAGTGGCAGGTCGAGCAGTGGCTCACCGCCCCGGCGGGCCAGCCGCCGCTCCCAGGCCACGGTGAGCGCCAGCACCGGCAGGGCCGCGGCCAGCGAGACCCAGGTCCACACGGGCCAGCCCTCATCCCGGCCCAGCGTGAGCGGCACCAGGGCCAGGGCCAGGCTGGCTGAGACACCGAGCGCGCCGAGCGGGTCCAGCCGGGGCCGCCGCTGTCCCCACGCGGCCGGCACGACCAGCGCGCTGGCGATCAGTGCGGCCGCCCCGACCGGCACGTTGACCAGGAAGATGGTGCGCCAGCCGAGACCGGCGATGTCCGCCTGGATCAGGCCGCCGCCGAGGATCTGCCCGGACACGAAGCCCAGGCCCATGGTCACGCCGAACCAGGCCAGGGCGCGGCTGCGCTCCCGGGCCGGGAACGTCGCGGTGATCAGCGCCAGCACCTGGGGAACCATGGCCGCGCCGGTCAGGCCCTGGAACAGCCGGGCCGCGACCAGTTCGGTGGAAGACTGGGCCAGCCCGCAGAGCAGCGAGGCGGCGGCGAAGCTGACCACCCCGATCATGAACATCCGCCGGTAGCCGAACAGGTCGCCCAGCCGGCCCCCGGTCACCATGCCGCTGGCGTACATGAACGCGTAACCGCCGACGATGAGCTGCAGCGCGGCGTCGCTCACGTGCAGGTCACGCTGGAGCGATGGGGCGGCCACGTTCACCGCCCAGATGTCGAAGCCGGCCATGAACATGGCCATCAGGACGACCGGCAGCATGAGCCAGCGGCGCGGGTGCGCGTCAGGCACAGGTACACTCCTAAAGTGTTCGATAGTCATCGAAGTTCGACAGTTGTCGAACGTACTACATCTATCGAACAACTCGCAACCCTGGGTTATGCTCAGGCTCGTGGACGAGGTGATCGAGCCGGCCGCGGCAGACTTCCAGCTGCCGCGGGTGCTGGCCGCGCTGGCCGATCCGCACCGGCTGGCCACGGTGCGGTTCGTGGCCCGCAACGGCGAGTCCTGGTGCTCACAGGTCATGCAGGAAGCTGGGCTGCCGATGACCAAGTCCACGTTCTCCCACCACCTGCGCATCCTGCGCGAGGCGGGCGTCCTGACCAAGCGGATCGAGGGCGCACGGGGCTACACCCGCCTCCGCAAAGCCGACCTTGACCAGCGGTTTCCCGGCCTGATCGACTCCATCCTCAGTGCTGATTCGAAACCGGTCGGATAGGAAATAGTTGCGGTCGCCTCAGTGCTGTGATAGGTGGACGGCCCCGCGATCCGGGGCCATCGATCAGCGAAGGAGCTGAGGTGGCGACCAGCTACCAGAAGGACGCGCAGGCGGTATCACGGCTTACCGCCAAGCAGTACCAGGTGACCCAGGAGGGTGCCACCGAGCCTGCGTTCCGCAACGAGTTCTGGGACAGCAAGGAACCGGGCATCTACGTCGACGTGGTGTCCGGAGAGCCTCTGTTCGCGTCGGTCAGCAAGTACGACAGCGGCAGTGGCTGGCCGAGCTTCACGGTGCCCATCGACCAGGGCAACGTGATCGAGAAGTCAGATATGAGTTACGGCATGGTCCGGACCGAGGTCCGGTCGGCACACGGGGACAGCCATCTGGGCCACGTGTTCCCGGACGGGCCGGCCGCCGAAGGCGGGCTGCGGTACTGCATCAACTCCGCGGCGCTGCGCTTCATCCCGGCCGGTGACCTGGAGCGTGAAGGATACGGCGACTACCGCGCGCTGTTCGGGAGCGAATCCGACGAGGCCCGTGGTGAATCTGAGAAGGGGAGTTCATGACGATGAGCGGCCAGACCGAGAAGGCCATCCTGGCGGGCGGCTGCTTCTGGGGGGCGCAGGACCTCATACGGAAGCTGCCCGGCGTTATCTCGACGCGGGTCGGGTACACCGGCGGTGACGTGCCCAACGCCACCTACCGCAACCACCACGGCCACGCCGAGGCCGTCGAGATCATCTTCGACCCGGAGCAGATCTCGTTCCGCGACCTGCTGGAGTTCTTCTTCCAGATCCACGACCCGACAACGCTGAACCGGCAGGGCAACGACATCGGGACCAGTTACCGGTCGGCCATCTTCTACACCAGCGAGGCGCAGAAGAAGGTCGCCGAGGACACCATCGCCGACGTGAACGCCTCCGGGCTGTGGCCCGGGAAGGTGGTCACCGAGGTCACCCCAGCCGGGCCGTTCTGGGAGGCCGAGCCGGAGCACCAGGACTACCTCCTGAAGTACCCGGACGGGTACACCTGCCACTACGTGCGGCCGAACTGGAAGCTGCCGCACCGCGCCGACTCGGTCTCTTCCTGACCGGTCAGCGCACCGCCCGCGTGCCCTAACCAGGGCACGCTGGCTGGGTTACCGAGGCCGCCGCTGCTCTGGCGGCGGCCTGGACCTGGCTGATGCCCACCGCCTCGGTGGGCTGGCCGCTGGACAGCACCGCGACCAGCAGGCGCTGGCCATCATGACGCAGCACGCCGATGCTGTTGATCACCCACAGTCCCGACTGGGTGCCGTCGGGCAGCCAGCCGTTCTTCACCGCCGGGCCACTGCCTGGATCGGCGGACGCGGTCACGCCCCAGTTCTCGCCCGGCTCCACGCTGCGCATCAGGTCCAGCTCGTAATGCCGGGAGGCCGCGGTCAGCGGCGAATGGGCCGAGGTCAGCGCGGCCAGCAGGGCCAGCTGATCGGTGACCGTGGTGGCGGTCAGGCCCCACAGTCCGGCCGGGCCCGGTTCGGTGCGGTGTAACCCCAGGACCCGATTCGCGGCGGCCAGGCCTGGGGCGGCCCCGATCGAGCCCCAGAGCGCGGACGCCGCGTCGTTGTCGCTCTCCTCGATCATGGCCGTGGCCAGTTCCTGCTCGGCCGGGCTCGGGCCGGCCTGCTGGCGCTGCAACTGGAGCAGCAGGGTGGCCAGGATGTCGGCCTTGACGATGCTGGCCGTGTGGAACAGCTCGTGCGGGTGATAGCTGACGGTGACCCCGCGGCTCAGGTCGATGACGCCGACGGCCAGACTGCCGGTCTGGCCGCCCACCACCGGGGCCAGCGCCGCGGTCAGCGCGGCGTGCGGCGAGCAGGCCCGGTCCTGATGGCGAGCCGGTGGCGCGGCCAGCGCATGGGTGAGCGGCCGCGGGCGGGCATCGGCCAGCCGCCCCACCGCGGCGGCCCAGCGGACCTGACTGGGCAATACCGCCTGGGCCGGGGCCTCGGCCCATGACATCAGCCCGAACGTGGCCGCCGACACCGCCGCCGCCAGCCCGCCGGCCAGCAGCACCTCCGCGCACCTGGCGGCCAGGGCGGGCGGCCGCAGCCGCACGGAAATAGGCAAGACGGTCTCTTTCATCGACGGGATAACAGGACCTCGGCCGGTGCCCTGAATGCGGGCGTAAAAGTTCAGCAGCTGAATCCTGGCTCGTGCGTTTGGCCTGCCGCCATGGACCAGGACCCCGATTACCGGTGATCCAGGCCCACACATTTTGGTGGGTGTGAACCCACCAGGTTGTGGGGGTCGGCCCATAGCGGGGCACCATCGGCCGGGCCAGGATGCTCTGCCATGAGGACGTTGTGCCGCCATGCCCGGATGCCGGGGTGACCTGGCGATGAGCGGCCCGGTCACGTACCCGGAGGCGGTACGGCCGCGCCGGGCCTTCCCCGCCCCGCGGCGGCTGCTGGGCCGGCCGCGGATCGCACTGCTGGCCGTCGTGGTGGTGCTGGCCGCCGCGGCCGCCGCGGTCTGGTTCCTCACCCGGCCACCCGGCTCCGTGGGCACGATCACCACCGTCGTGCCGGTGTCCAGGATCACGCTCAGCCAGACGCTGTCGGCCACTGGCACCATCGAGCCGAAGAAGAGCGCCACGCTCAGCTTCGGCGCGGCCGGGCAGGTCACCGCGGTCGAGGCCAGCGCCGGGGAGCGGGTGATCAAGGGCCAGCCGCTGGCCAGCATGGATTCGCCCACACTCAAGGCCCAGGCGGCCCAGGCCGAGGCCAGCCTGGCCACGGCGCAGTCGCAGCTCAGCTCCGACCAGGGCAGCAGCGGCGCGTCCAGCGCCCAGCTGGCCGCCGACCAGGCGTCGGTGGACGCGGCCCAGTCCCAGGTGGACAGCGCCAACGCGGCGCTGCGCGGGGCCACGCTGACCGCGCCGTTCGACGGCATCGTGACCGGCACCGGCGGGCTGGCCATCGGCCAGCAGGTCAGCGGGAGCGGCGGGTCCGGTGCTGCGGGCTCGGGCGGGTCCGGCGATTCTGGTGGGTCTGGCGGTTCTGGTGGGTCCGGCGACTCGGGCGGCAGCGGGTCCGGCTCGGGCAGCACGGCCGGCGAGATCACCGTGGTCAGCGCGCACGACGTCGTGACCGCCAGCGTGGACGCCAGCGTGGTCGGCCGGATCAAGACCGGCGACCAGGTGCAGATCAGTACCGAGGGCGCGGCCGGCCCGGTTACCGGCACCGTGCACTCGATCGGCCTGATCGCCGACACCAGTTCCGGGGTGGCCACGTTCCCGGTGGTGGTGAACGTGCACGGCACCCCGGCGGGCCTGTACGCCGGGGCGTCGGCCAGCATCTCGATCATCTACCACCAGGTCCACAACGCCCTCGTGGTGCCGGCCGGCGCCATCCACCAGTCCGGGCCGCACACCGCGGTGACCGTGCTGTCCGGCGGGCGCCGGGTCACCCGGGACGTCACCCTGGGCATCAGCAACGGCGGGCTGATCCAGGTCACCAGCGGGCTGGCCGCGGGCGACCGGGTGGTGGTGACGTTCCGGAAGATCGGCGTGAGCAACCAGGGGAACGGCGGTGGGGTCATCATCGGGCCGCGCGGCCGGGTCATCGACATCCCGGGCGGCCCGGGCGGCTTCGTGCAGAAGCAGTCGGCCCCGTGAGCCTCATCGAGCTGGCCGGGGTGCACAAGACCTACCGCGGCGGGGCCCTGGCCGTGGCGGCGCTGCGTGGCATCACGCTGACCATCGCCGCCGGGGAGTACGTGGCCGTGATGGGCCCGTCCGGGTCCGGCAAGTCGACGCTGATGCACATCCTCGGCTGCCTCGACGTGCCCACGCAGGGCCGTTATGAGCTGGCCGGCGAGGATGTCGGCGCGATGTCGGAGGAGCAACTGGCCGGCATTCGGAACCGGCGCATCGGATTCGTGTTCCAGCAGTTCAACCTGCTGGCCACGATGCCCGCCTGGCGCAACGTCGAGCTGCCGCTCAGCTACAGCGGAATCGGCCGGGCGCAGCGGCGCGACCGGGCCGTCACCGCGCTGCGCCGCGTCGGGCTGGGCGACCGCGTCCAGCACCGGCCCGGTGAGCTGTCCGGAGGCGAGCAGCAGCGGGTCGCGGTGGCCCGGGCCCTGGTCACCGAACCCGACCTGCTGCTGGCCGACGAGCCGACCGGAAACCTGGACTCCGCGTCGACCGCCGAGATCCTCACCCTGCTCGGTGAGCTGCACGCGGCCGGCCGGACGATCGTGGTGATTACCCACGAGGCCGACGTGGCCCGCCGGGCGCAGCGCACCGTCCGGATGCTCGACGGCCTGGTGTCCGGCGACACGGCGGTCCCGGTGGTGACCCAATGAACTGGGTGGAGACGCTGCGCACCGGGCTCGAAGCGGTCCGGTCGCACCGGCTGCGGTCGGCGCTGACCATGCTCGGCATCCTGATCGGCATCGCCGCGGTGATCCTCACCGTCGGGCTCGGCGAGGGCGCGTCCGCGCAGATCCAGGCCCAGATCAGTTCGCTGGGCACCAACCTGCTGATCATCACGCCGGGCAGCGCGACCACTTCCGGCGGGGTGAACGGGCCGCTCGGTTCGGCCACCACGCTGACGGTGCAGGACTCCGACGCGCTAGCGGCCAAGGCCGACGCCCCGGACATCGCGACGGTCGCGCCCGCCTCGGAGGCCGGGGAAACGCTGATCGCCGGGACCAAGAACTGGTCCACCAACGTGGTCGGCACCACGCCGGGCTGGCTGCGCGTGCGGACCCGGGCCCTGGCCGAGGGCCGCTGGCTGACCGCGGCCGACGAGAAGAACGTGGCCGACGTGACCGTGCTCGGGCCGGCCACGGCCAGCAAGCTGTTCGGCGCCAGCGACCCGCTCGGCCAGACGGTCGACATCAACGGGGTGCCGCTGGAAGTGATCGGGGTGCTGAAATCGGTGGGCGCGTCGGCCAGCGCCACCGACGAGGACGATCAGGCCCTCGTACCGCTGTCCACCATGCAGCAGCAGATCGGCGGCTCGCGATCCTCGGTGAACACCATTTACGTCGAGGCCACCTCACCCGGCACGCTGTCCGCGGCCTACCAGGAGGCGGACACGCTGCTGCTCAACCTGCACGGGGTCAGCGCGGCCGACGCCGATTTCACCATCAACAGCCAGCAGTCGCTGCTGTCCACGGCCAGCTCGGTCAACAAGACGCTCACCTGGCTGCTGGCCGGCATCGCCGCCATCTCGCTGCTGGTCGGCGGGATTGGGGTGATGAACATCATGCTGGTCTCGGTCACCGAGCGCATCCGGGAGATCGGCCTGCGCAAGGCGCTGGGCGCCACCCCGCGGGTGATCCGGCGGCAGTTCCTGGTCGAGGCGTCGCTGCTCGGCCTGGCCGGCGGGGTCCTGGGCGCGGCGGTCGGCCTGGCTGGCGCGGTGGTGGCGCCGCACCTGATCCCGGACAGTGTCGCGATCTCCCCGGCCGCGGTGGCCGGCTCGATCGCGGTGGCCGTCGTCATCGGCCTGGTCTTCGGGGTCTACCCGGCGGGCCGGGCCGCGCGGCTGGCCCCGATCGACGCGCTGCGAACCGAGTGAGGAGCCATCCGATGATCCGACGGCCCCGGCGGGCCGGTGCCATCCGCGTCCGGCGGGGGGCCGTGCTGGGCCTGGCTGCCCTGGTCGTCCTGGCGGGCGCCGGGACGGCCTACGCCACCGTGTCCGCGCCCGGCCCGGCCTACCGGCTGGCCACCGTCACCCCGGCCCAGGTCGGCGCGACGCTCAACGTGGTGGGCACGCTCACCCCGGCCCAGCAAGCGGACGTCCCGTTCCCGGTGAGCGGCACGGTGGCCGTGGTCGAGGTGCGGGCGGGCCAGCGGGTGACGGCCGGGCAGGTCCTCGGGAAGCTCAGTCAGGCGTCGCTACGCGCCCAGCTGACCGCCGCACAGTCCACGCTGGCCCAGGCCAACCTGCAGGTGTCGAGCGACATGGCCAGCCAGGATCAGGCCGCGTCCGGCTCGGGCTCCGGCTCGGGTTCCAAATCCGCCGGCGGCGCCCTGCGCCCGCTGCAGCAGGCCGTGCTGCGCGCCCAGCGCCGTGCCGACCAGGCCCTGGCCCGGGCCAGGGTGGCGCTCGCCGCGGCCGGCCGGGCGTGCAGCCGCCCGGCCCCTCCACCCACCAGCCCACCATCTTCTAGCCAAACGCCAGTGCCCGGCGCCTCGCCCTCCGTTGCTGCGACGCCGTCGCCGGCCGGGACGCCAGCGCCGGCCGGGAGTGGGCGTCCTTCCCCGGCGCCCACCCCGCCGTCCGCGCTGGGTAGCTGTGCGCACGCCACCAGGCGGGTGCTGGCCGCCGAAACCGTGGTGCTGCACGCGCAGCAGGCGCTGTCGCGCCAGCTCACCGCGCTCGGCGCCGTGCTGGCCAAAGCGACCGGGAGCAGCGGGACCGGGCCGTCCGGTGGCGGCGGTGGCGCGTCCCGGCCGGTCAGCGCGGCTCAGTTGGCCGCCGACCAGGCCACCGCCGACGCCGACGCCGCGCAGCTCACCCTGGCCCAGCAGGACCTGGACAACGCCGTCGTGCGCAGCCCGATCGACGGCACCGTGGTCAGCGTGGAGGTCGGCCAGGGTGCCGCGGTCACGGCGGGCGGCACCGCGTTCGAGATCGCCGGGCTGGACAGCTACCAGGTGCAGACCGAGGTCCCGGTGACCGACCTGCCCGTGCTCAAGGTGGGCCAGCGGGCCAGCGTCCAGGCGGACGGGCTGGCCCGCCCGCTCACCGGCTCGGTGATCTCCATTGGGCTGACCCCGGACACCAGCAATTCACCGGTGACCTATCCGGTCACGATCGGCCTCACCGGGCAGCCGGCCGGACTGCACCCGAACGGCTTCGCCGACGTTGTCATCAGCACCGGGCACAGCCGTGGGGTCAGCGTGCCGACCTCGGCGGTGCACTACACCAAGCACGGCGCGACGGTGATCGTGTACGCGGCCGGGCGGGCGCGCACCGTGAAGGTGACCGTGGGCACCAAAGGGCTGGTGCGGACCCGGATCACCGCCGGCCTCACCGCCGGCCAGCGGGTGGTGCTGGCCGTCCTGGGCCAGCCGCTGCCCAGCAGCAACCCGAACCAGGGTCCGGGGTTCGGCTCGGCCATCATCCCGGCGGGGCGAGGCGTCGTCTTCAGCCAGCCCTGAGCGTCAGCGGGCCCGCTCCCGCCGTTCGGATAGGTCCAGCGCAGGCGCTTCCGTCGGCTGCCGCCAGGACTCGGGCGCACGCCATCCCGGGTCGGCCGCGGGCCATCCCAGCCCGGCCGCGCGCCGCGCCGGCTGAGTCGCGGGGAGCGCCGGATCGGCCGCGGGCCCGGCTTGGTCGGACGCGGGCCGGGCCGGCTGAGCCGCGGGCCATCCGGGGTCGGACTCGGGCCACCCGCGATGGGGCGCGGGAACTGGGTGCGGCGCCGCGATGGCGCGCCGCTGGGGGGCCGGCGGTAGGACCGGCGGTGCGGCGGCGGGCAGTACCGGCTG
>Ga0335078_10014918_pt1 | contig 11531 bp, 7 predicted proteins | sample Lox_Sample_32_FD_206711 | JGI IMG/M metagenome (GOLD analysis project Ga0335078, IMG submission 206711) | Soil microbial communities from Loxahatchee National Wildlife Refuge, Florida, United States - Lox_Sample_3.2 | ecosystem: Environmental > Terrestrial > Soil > Wetlands | place: USA: Florida...
CCGAGCGAACCCACCGCACCCGCGTTGCCACGTGGACCCTCTCCACCCATTCCCGAAGTCGTCGTCCCGCCCGCTCCAGAGCCGGAACCCGAGCCTCCGCGTCGGGCGCGACCGGGGCGTGGATTGCCTCCGCCACCGAAACCTCGCGTTCCAATCCTGGTCGAGTACCCCAAACGTTCCGCCACCGCTCCGCTGCCGCGGGAAGGCACTTCCCCGAAGGAGCCGCCGCCGCTACCCACGACGAAGGTTCCCAGCTGGTCGGCGGTTTCCGCAGTGTCGGCCCCGGGCGTCTCGATGACCGGAGCCCACGTGCCTCCGGCACCTCCGGCCCGGCCCGCACCACCCCGTGCGAAGAAGCGGAGAAAGGCGACGGCTACGCCGACGACCAAGAAGGCCCCGGGTCACGGTCGAGCTGCCGCCGGCGACCTCGCCGATTCGACGACATCTTCCGCGGAGCCTGGCGCCCCGCGTCTTCCCCGGCCCGCGTCGCCCGGGGTCCCCGGCGAGCTTCCGCCGGCTCCGAAGCCTCGACGACGGCCAGCCCGGAAGAGGAAAGCACCTCCGGTCGTTTCCGTAGCGGTGGAACCGATACCCCCCGGGGTCTTTGGAAAGACCGAGGACGACGCGAAGCCTCCCGGCTCGGAGGACTCCCCTTCGACCTCGGAGGAGTAGCCGGCGATGACGATCGAGGATAGCGCCGACACCCGCGTACCGACCGGGATCCCCGGGCTCGACCGGATGCTCGGGGGCGGGCTCCGGCCGGGCCGGCCGTATCTCGTGACCGGCGGAACGGGGAGCGGGAAGACCCTCCTCGGCCTCACGTTCCTCCTCGAGGGTCTTCGCCGAGGCGAGGACGTCCTCTTGGTCGCGGTCGATGAACCCCCGAGCGAGATCGTCGAGAACGTCCACTCGCTCGGTTGGGACCTCTCCTCGGTCAAGACGCTCGACGCGAACCCCGGGCTCCGGGGCATCAAGCGCAACATGGCCGTCCAGGAGATTCGCGCGATGAACGACCTGAAGTCGATGCGGGACGTCGCGCAGGAGCAGAAGCGCAGCAGCGAATCCGAGGACATCGCGATCCAGGGGATCCAGCTCAAGCTGCGGCAGCAGATGTCGACGGTGCCGTTCAAGCGCGTTCTCGTCGACTCGATTACTTCGATCCGACGGTTCGCCGTGAAGTCCTCGATCGACCCGCAGGCGGAGAGGACCGAGATCCAGTCGCTGCTGCGTTTCCTGTCGGAGTCCGAAGTGACGACGCTGATCACCTCGACCCCAAGCGACCCCGGTGTCCTCACCCCCGAGGAGGTCCTGACGCGCGGGGAGATCCTCTTGACGCGTAAGTGGGTGGGCGACCGGTCGGTCCGCCAGATCAAGATCGTCCGAATGCGTGGCTGCGCTCACGACCCCGAGCGACGACCGTTCGTGATCACCTCACAGGGGATCGTCCTCGGCTGACGGGAGTCCCCGCGCCGCTGCTCTCGCTACGGAAGGACGGACCGGTCCCGGGAGAGCCATCGCGCCGCGGCGGCGCGCAGTCGAGGCATCACGTAGACGCTGACCGCCCAATCGGCAGGCGGTCGGGCGGCCAGCGACCGCCACGGACCGGGAACACGGAACGGATGGGTCGGACGGCCGTCCTGGAACACTCGGACGTTCCCCCAGCTGTCCCCGACACCGCGGCGGGGTTCGAGGCCTGCGAGGTCGATGAGCACGGAGCCCGGCGGGCCTCGCACTCGCTCCGCGACCGCGTCCTCGAGAGAGCGCCGTTCGTCGGGACGATGCAGCAATCGTATCCAGCCGGCCCGGGACGTGCCGTCGACGGCCCTCCAGCCGAACGCTCGTTTGTACAGTCGGCGGGCGAGGAGCCCGTCCGCGAGGTCGCCGCTGACCCCGCTGAGAGCGCGCAGGAACGTCAGGAGGTCGGCGTCGGTCCACCGGAACTGTTCGCGGGCGGCATCGGGAAATCCGGGCTCCCTCTCGACGGCGGCCTGGGCCATCATCTCAGCCGCGCGAACCGTCTTGTGATAGTAGACGGTCGAGTACATCAGCGCCCGACCGACGAGGAACCCTTCGACCGCGCTGCGCCCCTTCTCGGCGAACACCATGTGGCCGCGGTCTTCTCGGATCGTCTCGAGCAGGCGACCCGCGTCCACCGCACCGTGCGCGACCCCCGTATAGTGAGCGTCCCGCTGAAGGTAGTCGATGCGGTCCGCATCGACCGCCCCGTGAAGGATCGCCCGTTCCAGCGCCGAGGGCGCCCGGCCGCGCAGCGGGTCCACGAGGTTCGCGACGGCGCCCGGGGACAGACCGAACCGCTCGAGGATCGCGGGGACCTCCGCACGGTCGGGGGGCCAGTACGGGTCCGTGCCGATGATCCGGGCACGCGAGACTCCTTCGTGGCTCATCCCGAGCGCCTCGGCCATCGGCACATCGAGGGTGTGGGAGAACGGGCCGTGCCCGAGGTCGTGAAGGAGCGCGGCCGCGACCACCCTTCCCCGGGCCTCGCTTGCCAGGTCGAGCCGGTCCGCCATCTGTCCCGCGACCCAGAACGTTCCGAGGGAGTGCTCGAGACGGGTGTGGTTGGCGCCGGGGAAGACGAGGTGCGCAAACCCGGTCTGTCGTATCCCCCAGAGACGCTGGAACTCGCCGGTGCCGATCAGAGCGAGGGCCGGACCGTCCAGAAGAATGGTGCCGTGCACCGGGTCGAAGATCGACTTGCGCCGGACCGGTCCGTTCATCGACTCCCGTCGCGTGCGGCACGTCGCCGGAGGTTCCGGCGGTGGTCCGCGCACGTCCGGTTCGACTTGAGGCCGAACGTATTTATGACGTCACGGCCGTCCGCCGACACAGATGCCGGACGGCGATGGAGGCGGTGAGGCCAAGGCGGCGTCCCCGATCGACGAGGTCCGCCAGCGCTTTCGCGCCGCCCAAGAGGCCGAGGGGCGGACGGACCGCTCTCGATACACGAGCGCTCTCAAAGGGTTCCTTGCGGCCGTCGAGCAGAACCGCGCCAGCCTGGGCGCCGACGCGGCCGAGGTCACCCCGATGCTCCACGAGGCGGCGATGGCCTTTTACCGGACCTCACAACCGGACCTCGCGCGTCGCGCGGCGGATCTCGGGCTCGAGCTCACGCCGGGAAGCGCGTCGCTCCTCCACGACAAGGCCCTGATCCTGCTCGCCCAGAACGAGGACCTCCCTCAGGTGCTGACGCTCGTCGAGCGTGCGCTCGAGGCGAATCCCCACGACAAGGGGCTGTGGGCGACGCGGGCCGACGCGCTGCGACTGCTCGAGCGGGTCGACGAGGCCGTCGATTCGTACCTCAAGGCGCAGGACCTCGATGCCTCGTCGACGCAGTACGTCGACCGGGCGCTCAAGCTGGCCCCGACAAATGCGGCCGCGCTCCGCAAGAAGCTCTCGCTCGCGCGCGCCCTCGGCGGTGAGCTGCAGGCGCTCGCGGCCTGCGACGAGCTCTTGAAGGCGAACCCCGACGACCTCGAGCTCCTGTTCGCGCGGGCCGAATTGCTGGTCGGCGTCGGGAATCTCGCGGAGGCGCTCGTCCCTCTCGAGAAGGTCCGAGCCGCCCGGCCCGACGACCCTCGCACCGCGCTGCTCCGGGCCCACATCCTTTTCCAGCTAGGCCGAGCCGAGGAGGCGATCCCGATTGCGAAGGCGGTCGTGGAGGGCTCGACCGCTCCCGAGGCGAACGCGCTCACCGAGCTGGCCCGTCTCTCCGAAGCGACATCTCCGGACCTCGCGCTCGTCGCGCGCGAGCGGATCGTCCAGATCGACCCGCGCAACCTGCAGAACCTTCTCGACCTTCGGGACCTCGCACTTCGGCTCGACAAGGTCGACTCCGCGCTCGCGGCCTGTCGCGCGATCCTCGAGGTCCAGGCGGACAACCTCGAGGCGCTCCGAGGGATCGCCGAGCTCGAGCTCGCCGGGGGTCACCCCGATGCGGCGCTGGACGGATACCGACGTCTGTTGAAGGTCCATCCGCACGCTCTCTCGGAGCTGAGGAAGGCGCTCGAGCTCGCCCGCGAGCAGCGGAATCCCGAGGCGATCCGGGAGTTCGCCGAGGCTGTCATCAGCGAGGAGCCGGCCGACCTCGAGGCTCAGGTCGAGCTGGCGCGCACCCTGGCCGGGACCGGGGACGTCAGCGGTGCTGTCCGAGCGTACGACTCTCTGCTCCAGTCGCATCCCGGGGAGCTTCCGTACCTCCTCGAGAAGAAGGAGGTCGTCGCTCGCACGGACGACCCCGCGCAGATCGCACCGGTGCTCGACGAGCTGTTCCGTCTCGACCCTACCCGGACAGATGTGGCGGTGGAGCGCGGCAACCTCTACCTCTCTCTCGCCTACGACCGGCCCGAGGGCTCGGCCGAGCGGGACCAGGCGGCGCGCACGGCGCTCGTGTCGTACGAGCGCGCTTCGAGCGACTCCGAGGTCTCCGACATCAGCGACCTCGGGATCGCCCGGGCCTCCCGACTGGTCGGGGACTCCGACCGGGCCATCCGAGCGTATGAGTCGTTCCTGAACCGTGAAGGGAACTACATGCGCCACGACATCCTGAAAGAGCTCGGCCACGCCCTCCGCGAGACGGGTCGCTACACCGAGGCGATCGAGTCGTACGGCCGGGCGATCGCGGGGGGCCTTGAGGACGCGGACCTATTCTGGGGGGCGGCCGAGGTGTTCGCGGAGGTCGGCCAGGAAGCGCGCGCGCTCCAGCTGCTCGACGTCCTGCTCCGCCGGGAGCCGAACAACCCTCTGTTCCTCCGGAAGAAAGGGCAACTTCTGCTCCGCTCGGGCCAGCGGACCGAAGCGCTCGCGGCCCTGCAGCAAGCCGTCCAGGCCGCCCACGGTGACCCTCACTCCTACTTCGAGGTCGCGGAGGCGCTCCGGGCCCAAGGAGCGTACGCCGATGCGATCACGTACTACCGCCGCGGCCTCGATGTCGACCCGAAGAGCCGCCACGGCCGCCTCGCGCTTTCGGAGACGCTCTTCCTCGCCGGTCAGTACCCGGAGGCCGTCCAGATCGCGGACCCTCTCCTGAAGGAGGACCCGAACGACCTCGCCGCGTGGAAGGCGCGCGCGGACGCCTTCCGAGCGCTCGGACGCACGAACGAGGTCCTCTACTCCCTGAAAGCGATCCTTCTCCTCGAGCCGGACAACGGGCCTGCGCTGCTCGAGATGTTCCGTCTCCACCGCGACGCGAAGGAGACCAACGAAGCGTACGACACGCTCGCCCGGCTCCTCGCGACCGCTTCGCCCGAAGCGCAGGACGCGACGCTCCACCTCGAGCGCGGCGACCTCGCCGCGAGCCTCGGAAAGACCGAGGAGGCGAACGAGGCGTACGAGAAAGCGGCATCCCTCGACCCGATGATGAAGCTCGAGATCGCGACGCGGCGGGCCCGGCTACGGCTCACCGCGGGTCGCCCCGACCTTGCTCTTGAGGTCCTCGACGAGGGGATGCGGGCCGTGCCGGCCGGCTCCCCCGCGAGCCTGGCCGCTCTGCTCCTGAGGGCAGAAGTGCTCGGGGCGCTCGAGCGCCCGGCCGAAGCGCGGGCCGCGTACGAGGAGGTGCGGCAGCGGGACCCGAAGTCCCCGGTGGCTCTCGCGGGCATCGGGAAGTCGATGCTGGACGAAGGGAAGCACGCCGAGGCGGTAGAGTTCCTCCGCAACGCGATTCCCCAGGTACCCCCACAAGAGTCCCTCTACCTCCTTCTCGCCGAGGCGCACAGTGGTCTCGCCCAGACAGACCTCGCGAGCGAGGCGGTCAAGAAAGGGGTCGAGGCCCTCCCCAAGAGCGTCGATCTGTGGGTCCGCGCCGGCGAGCTCGGGGTCGCCCGTCAGAACTGGCCCGAGGCGGCGTCCGCGTTCGCCCACGCGCTCGCCCTCCGCCCCGCGGGCGTCGATGTCCTACTTCGCGCCGGGTTCGTCGCCGAGCGGATGGAGCATCCGAACGAGTCGCTCGCTTTCTACGAGCGAGCGACCGAGGCGGACCCGTCGAACAAGCAGGCGTGGACGAGCCGGGGGCTGGCGCTCCTCGCAACCGGTCGACCGTCCGAAGCGCAGACGAGCTTCGACCGCGCCCTCGCCCTCGATTCGGATTACGGTCCGGCGAAGGACGGCAAGAAGCTCGCCGTCCAGAAGACCCGGGACGCGGAGATCCAACGGCACGCTCGGGACGCGTTGCTCCTCGAGGCGCGTCTCAATCGCACCGTCACGAAGAACGACCTGTTCGTCACCCTTCATATCCCGTACGAGTTCCTCGAACCCGTCCTGGCCGCGATCGGTCGGAACGCGAAGGTCAACCTCGACCGGTTGGAGCCGAACGAGGTCCGCGATCTGGAGAACGCCTCCTACCACCTCGTCACCTCGGCCCTCGAGCATCGGCCGGCGGGGATCGAGCGGCGCGGGCTCACGCTCGCGGACGTCGCCGTGCTGTCGCCTCCCGCGTACTCGCTTGACCAGATCGAGCGGCTGTTCGGGTATCTTCGGGCGGTCCTCGAAGCCGACCTTCGCCCCGAGAACCTCCAGCTGACGCCGGACGTCGAGGAACTCGCGCGCAAGGCGCTCGTCCTCCCGGCCGAGCAGCGAACGCTGTTCCAACTCGTGCGTACGCTCCGCGTCGGGATCTACAAGGCGCGATTGATCAAGGTCGTCGAGCAGGCGGGCTCCGCCGTGCACGCGCCGCTCGCCGCGCTCGACCTCGGGGCGTACTCCCCGGAGTTCCGCTCCCGTGAGGAAGCCGAGTCGACCGAGGCGACCGTGCCCGAGGACGCGATCCCGTTCGAGAGGCCGGAGGGAGCCGAGACCGTGGTCGTGCCCACCGCCGCCGACTGGGAGGCCGCGGCGACGCCATCGGAGAAGGGCGAAATGCGATCGACGACGGCGTCGCACTCCGGGACGACCGCGAGATGCGTCGGGTGTGGGGGGATCGCATCGGTCTCCCACAGCTGCGGAGCCCCTCTCTGCCAGCACTGCATCGGCCAGTTCCCGAGCTGCCCGAAGTGCGGACAAGCGGTCACGACGGACTCGTCGCGACCGATCGGGAGCGTGACGGTCCAGACCCCGGGCGGCCGGACGGTCGCTCACGGCGGTGGCATCGCGACCGGCTTGAAGGGAGTCTTCCAGCGGAAGCCTGCGGCCAAGACCGAGGCGCCGCATCACGAGGCACGTGCGACGAAGCCGGCGGCCGTTCCGCGCCCGGAGCCGCCGGCCAAGTCGGGCAAGCCGGCGGCCGAGCACCCGAAACCGGCCGCCCCCGCGTCGGCGAAGGCGCCCGCGAAGGCCGCCCCCACGCCGGTATCGGGCGCCGTCCCTCCTGCGAAACCAGCCGCGAGGGGAGTCGTCGAGCCTCCCGCGCCCGCACCCCCCGCTCCGCGTCCGCGGAGAGAGAAGACTGACGACGAGCCACGTCTATAGACCTCCCGGCGGCACCTGAACTATTATAGCGGCAGGGCCTCATTCATCGGGAGTGTCGATGACCGAATCGTCCTCGGCCATGAAGCCGGTCGCTACCGGGTGGAGTGGTGCCGTTCTCACCGCGTTGTTTCTCGTGTTGGCCGTCGTCGTGTTCCTGCTGGTGTACTACGCCTTCCCGGCGGACCAGCACTACACGGCGCTCCTGCTGATCGGCGTGATTTCGCTGATCTTCGCGGTCGGTTGCTACCTCGCCGAGTCGTTCTCCCGGAACCCGACGTATCAGCGGTCGCTCGCTTGGGGCTTCTTTGGCATGGGATTCGCGGTTCTCTTCCTCACCGTTGGACTGGGACCGTACTACATCAGCGCGATCACCGTCGTCGAGCAGCTCGTGGGCCTCGTGATCCTGATCGTCGTGCTGATCGTCGCCGTGGCGTTGATCGCCTGGCGCGGTCGGGCGGTCCGCGCGACCGAGAACCAGCAGATCCCCCGCGCGGCGTGGCGGAACGAGCCCGCGCCTTCCGCGTTCTCCTACGCTACCGCGAACTCTCCGAGCGTCCCGAAGACGAGCCAGATCCCGACGAACAGTCCCCCCGCTTCTCCACCGGGCGCACCCCCGAGGAGCCCGTGACCATGGCGGCCCCCGACCCCTCCGCCGCGCCGCCGCCTCCTCCGCCGGGCCCAGCGGCCGGTGGTCCGGTCACGTGTCCGAAGTGCGGCTCGACCGCCGCTCCGGGCTCTCGGTTCTGCAACGTCTGCGGTTCGTCCCTGGTGACTCAGGCGGGAAGTTCGACCGGCACCGCCCCTCCCGCCGGTGCTCCTCCCGTGGATATCCGTCAGAAGGTCGACCAGGACCGTGGGGTCCTGAAGCGGCTCCAGCTCCTCATCCCCGGGTTCCGCGGCTACCGCCAGGGAGAGGACATCCGCGCCGCCGACAGCTTCCTGCGCATACAGGTGGCCGACAAGATCAAGAACGCCCGTACGACCATCGAGAACTCCCGTTCCTCCTTGACGAACGCCGGACAGTTCCAGGCGCTCAACGACCTCGCCCCGGTGATCGCGGACCTGCTCCGGTTGGAGGGCGAGGTCCGGTTCGCCGAACAAGGGTACACGGGGATCTCACCGGCGGTCCGGATCAACCCGCAACAGCTCGACCGGCTGTACGAGTACGATTACGGCTTCGTTGAGGCGGCCGACCAGCTGAACCAGACGGTCTCGGCGCTTCCGACAGTGGCGACGGGGACCGACTCCTCCGCCGTCACGACGATCGTCTCGACGACGCGCAACCAGGTGAGCCAGCTCGAGCAGGCGTTCAAGGCCCGGATCCAGGTGATCGCCGGCATTCGGGTCGACAGCTAACGAAGCGAAGTCAACCGAGGAACGAGAGAAGAGAGGGGAAGCAGATGGTAACGAATACGCCCATTCCGGCGAAGGGAGGGAGCCTCTTCGGGTCGACCACGATCAACTGGGAGGACGCCTACAAGGGTCCCAACGTGATGTGGCGCGTCCCGCGCAACATCCGGTTGAACGACAACGTGGTGGTCCGGCAGGACGAGACCGCCGTCTTCTACCGGGACGGCAAGGTCCTCGCGTACCTGGACCGCCCCGACCGGTACGCGCTCACGAGCATCAACGCGCCGATCGTCGGCGGACTCGTCAAGGCCCTCTCCGGCGTTCAGCAGGAAGCGGAGGTCTACTACCTCCAGCGGCGCATCTTCGACGGCAAGTTCGGGAGCTCCGAGCCGTACACTTTCAAGGACCCGGACTTCGGACTCGTCAACCTTCGCGTCTTTGGAGAGTATCGGTGGGACGTCGGGGCCCCGGACAACTTCATCAACCAGTTCGTCGGGACGTTCGGCGCGGCCACGACCGCGGACGTCGAGGCCCGGCTGCGCGACCAGATGGTGCTGCTGGTCTACAACACCCTCGGAAAGCTCAAGGATCAGGGCATGAAGGTCACCGACCTCGCCGGCCAGCTCAACACGATCGAGCAGGCGGTCCTGGGGTTCGCCCCCCAGCATTTCAGTCCGCTCGGTGTGGAGATCAAGCAGCTCCAGGGTCTCTCGGTGAACCTTCCGGACGAGGTCCAGAAGGCGGTCAACACCCGTTCTACCATGGGCGTGCTGGGCGTGAACTACATGCAGTACCAGGCGGGGCAGGCGATGACCACCGCGGCCGCGAACCCCTCGGGAGCGGCCGGTACCCTCGCCGGAGCAGGGGTCGGTCTCGGCGCGGGGCTCGGAATGGGCTACGGGATGACCGGCCAGATGCAAGGGATGTACGCGGGGGGCGGACCGTCGATGCCGTGCCCGAAGTGCGGGGCGATGGTTCCCGCGGGGAACCGGTTCTGCCCGAGCTGCGGCAACCCGATGGGCGGCCCGGCTCCCGCGGCGCAGGGACCTCCTTGCCCGAAGTGCGGACAGCCGACGACCGTCGGAGTCAAGTTCTGCCCGAACTGCGGCGCGTCCCTCGCGCCCGCTCCCCCGCGGACCTGCGCGAAGTGCGGCCAGTCGACGACCGCGACCGGAAAGTTCTGTCCCAACTGCGGAGCTCCGTTCTGACCGGTAGGGTTCGAGGTCCCGACCGCAGTCGCTCGCAGGGGAGGTCGTCAACATGGCGTTCTGCATGAAGTGCGGCACCCAGCTTCCCGACGGCGCGCAGTTCTGCATGAAATGCGGGACTCCCATCGGAGCGGCCGCGGGCGGATCCGTACCTCCCCCGCCGCCTCCTCCGCCCACCTCCTCGCCGACGATCGCGGACGCCGGTGTCCAGGAGTTGAAGTGCCCGGCGTGCGGCGCGCCGATCAAGCCGACGTTCGGCGAAGCGGTGATCACGTGCGACTATTGCGGAGGCTCGGTCACACTCGGCGGCCAGGGTTGGAAGTCGATCTCGAAGCACACGATGCTGACGCTCGTGGTGACGGACCGGAACGCGGCCATGAAGGTCGTCCAGGGGTACCTCGATTCCGGTTTCCTCCACCGCCACTTCCTCGAAGACTCTAAGCTCATCGAGGAGCGGCTCTCGTTCGTACCGTTCTGGGTGATGCCGACCTCGGCGAGCACGACGTATCAGTATCAGGCCGTCGCCGAGAGCGTCGGGGCGACCGCCGGCACGATGGCGGCCGGCGCCCTCCTCGGGAGCGCGCTCGGAGGGAACCGGGGCGGTTTTGCGGTCGTGCCGATCTTTGCCGGGCCGGTCGTGAACTCGAACCGCTCGGAGACGATCTCGGGCCAGTACGACTTCCCCGTGATCGCGGTCAAGGCCATGAACACCTATCAACCGAAGGACTACCAGTTCCCGCTCCCGGACCGGACCTTCTTCGACAAGAAGCAGGTCCCCTCGGGCGTGCAGGTCCTGAACGGCGACCTCACGGAGGACGCCGCAAAGTCCGCGGCCGACGCGCTCGTAAAGCAGCTCCAGTCGGAGCTCGCGCACAAGAAGCACCACGTGGTCTCCGCGCTCTCGACGCAGGTGAACGTCTCGGAGGGTGAGCTCCTCCACGCGCCGGTCTGGTACTTCCGGTTCCAGCACAAGAACGACAACGTCACTGTCCTGATCGACGGCCACGCCGGCCGTGTCATCCGGACGATGTGATTCCCGCGTCCTCGGTTCTTTAATACCGGCGCTCCCCGTGCGGCGAGCGATGCGAGTCCGGCCCGCTCGGCGTAGCGGTCGCCCCCTTCGGTGGGCGCTGGCGGCGCTCTTCGTCGTCGTGTTGGTCGCCACCGGATTGGGCGTGCTATCGACCGGTCCCCCGACGCTCCGACCGACCTTTCCCCTAGTCTCCCCGGCGGTGGACAGGACGACGGCCATATCTCCGACCCGTTCGGGACAGACACCCGCGTACGCGGCGGCCGATGCGGCGACTCCGGCGTTCTCTGCTAGCTCGGCGGGTGTTGTCACACGGACGATCTTCCCCGGCTTCAACACCTCTCTTCCCGGTAGTTTCACGTCGAGCGTCGCGACGTGGGTGATGGGAACCCCGACCTATGTTCCTTCGACCAACACGCTCTGGTTCCCGCAACGAAGCGTGGCAGTGCCCGGGGATCCGTGGCCAACGGTAGCACCCGCGGCGGTGTTCAACCTCACAACCGGAGGGTTCGACAGGCTCG
>Ga0335078_10014919_pt1 | contig 11531 bp, 11 predicted proteins | sample Lox_Sample_32_FD_206711 | JGI IMG/M metagenome (GOLD analysis project Ga0335078, IMG submission 206711) | Soil microbial communities from Loxahatchee National Wildlife Refuge, Florida, United States - Lox_Sample_3.2 | ecosystem: Environmental > Terrestrial > Soil > Wetlands | place: USA...
GATGCCGATGCGGAAGGCGGTTGCCGCGATGCGGGTGACATGCTGCGCCGCGTCGCCGACGAGCGGCATCTCGCCGGGCTCGAAGATGGCGTAGCTGTCGTTCATCGCCGCGATCACCAAATGGTGCATATTGGTCGCGAACACGAGTGTGATGCCGAGCAGCGTGAGGAAGTTACCGACCAGCATGCCCTGCTGGTTCTGCGTCGGATCGATGGCGGTGACGAAGCCGAGGCCGAGCTGCTGGGCAATCACCGAGCCGGCGACCTGCAGCGCCGAGATTGCCAGCCGCGCCGTCAAGCCGATCACCGCGCCGATCACGATTTCCTGACTCATCATCGTCAACACCGGGCCGAGCGCGGTGAGATCGACGGTATAGGCCTTCTCGTGCAGCGGCAAAAGAATTGCGGTGAGCATCAGCGCGATGGTCAGCCGCACGCGCGCCGGCAGATTCAGTTCGCCGACGCCCGGCAACAGCATCACCATGGTGCCGACGCGGGCGAAGGTTAAAAGAAAGGCCGCGGCGAGAACCGGCAGGAACGAAATGTCGATGCGCATTGAGCGCCGCTAGCCGCCGCTGATGATGCGGGCAACGATGCGCAGCATCTCGGCGTGCAGCCTCTCGGCCATGAACGGCAGCGCCACCAGCAGCGAAATGAAGATCGCCAAAATCTTCGGCACAAAGGCGATGGTCATTTCCTGGATCTGCGTCACCGCTTGCAACAGCGAGATCACCACGCCGACCGTGAGCCCCACGAGCATCACCGGGCTCGCCACGACGATGAGCGTGGTAATGGCGTCGCGCGCGACGTCGAGAACTTCGGGGCCGGTCATTGGCTTATACTCTCTCCGTTGTCGTCACCCTTCGTGGCGGGCACGATAGAAAAGCTAGATCGGCATCTTCATGATTTCGTCGTAGGCGGCGATCACCTTGTCGCGCACCGCGACCATGGCATCGATGGCGACTTCGGTCTGCGCCACGGCGGTGACCACGTCGACCATGTTGGATTTGCCGTTCACCAGCGCTTGGGTCTGCGCGTCGGACTTGCGGCCCGCCTCGACGACGGTGCCGATCGCGTTCTTCAGCAGGGCAGCAAAATTGCCGTCGTCTTTGGCGATTTCCGGCGTGTTGGCGAGCGCGCGGGTTGGATCGGCGGCGAGGCGCGCGATATTGGCGTAAGCGCCGGCGGCGGCGAGCGGTGAAGCCATGGTCGGTCAGCCTTTCAGCTTTTGAGGATGTCGATGGTGCGTTGGAGCATGCGGCGCGTCGCGGTAATGACATTGATATTGGCCTCATAGGAGCGCTGGGCCTCGCGCATATCGGTCATTTCCAGAAGCGGATTGACATTGGGGTAGCGGACGTTGCCGTTCTTGTCCGCAGCGGGATGACCGGGCTCGTATTTCAAACGGAAGTCGGAATTGTCGGTCGTCGGCTTGCCGAGCTCGACCAGGCTCACGCCGAGCGTGCGATCCATTTCGGTCTCGAAGCTCGGGATCTTGCGCCGGTAGGGTTCGGCGCCGGGGCTCGACGGGGTTGAATCCGCGTTGGCGATATTTTCCGAAATGATGCGCATGCGGCCGGCCTGCGCGCGCAGGCCGGAGGCGGCAATGGCCATGGTCTTGAGGAAGTCCAATGCGATCTCCTTCGCTTAGCGCCGCCCCGCTCGTGCGCTATTAGCCCTTGCCGAGCGCGGTCTTGATGAGGCCGAGACTGCGCGTGTAGAGCGCGGTGACCGCCTGATAGTCCATTTGGTTCGCCGCCACTTTCATCATCTCTTGCTCGATGTTCACCGAATTGCCGGTCGGGCGCACCTCGTAGGTGCCGCCGCTGGTCGAGCGGAACTCGCTATCGTCCTCCCCGATGCCGGCGATATGACCGCTTTCGGTGCGAATGAGCGAAACGGTCGTCAGCGGCACGGCCGCGCTTTGCGGCGTGCCGAATTTCGGCGGCGCGAGGTCGTGCGGGCGGTAGTTCGGCGTGTCGGCGTTGGCGACGTTTTCCGCCAAGACCCGCTGCCGGGCCTGCGACCACTGCATGCGCGTCCGCAGCATGGAGAGGATCGGGATATCGGTGATCGCCATGCCTTGTTCCTTAAAAAGACGCCCGTTGGGGCTCGCCCGGACTAGGCAGACTTTGCCGGGCGTATGGTTAATGGCTGGTAAAGGCTTACGGTGGGGGCGGTCATTCGGCTCCCTGCAAATGCTTCGCAAACGGAAGAAAAGCCGCGATGGGGTGGCAAAGGGCTAAATATTTGTTAAGCCTCTGTTAGTAACCGGGGCGGCAAATTGTGCCTGCGGAATTAACCATTTGGGCGATTCCCTAGGGGCAGACTGCCGCCACCACAGTCACGGAGCGACGAGATGTTCGAGACCTTATTTGGCCCGGGAATGCCGCTGGCGGCGCGCTTCTTCATCGCGTTTCTGGTGGTTCTCGTCCTGATTGGACTGACCGCATGGCTGGTGCGCCGCTTCGGCTCCAATCGTCTCGGTAATGCTGTGCGCGGCCGCCAGCCGCGGCTCGCCGTGATCGATGCCGCAGCCGTCGACGGTCGCCGCCGACTGGTGCTGATCCGCCGCGACAATATCGAGCATCTCTTGATGATCGGCGGCCCGAGCGACGTGGTGGTCGAAGCCAATATCGTGCGCGCGACCAACGCGCGCGAAATAGCGCGTGAGCCGGTGCGTGAGGCAGCGAAAGCGCACCCCATCGTCGAACCGGCGCTGCGCGCTATCCCCCTCGGTGAAAGCCAGCCGCCAAGCGAGCCGCCCGCTCCGGTTACGACGTCGCGTCCAGCGCACGCTGTCGCGACCGAAGAGCCGTGGTTGCCGCCCGAGCCAGGCGCGCGCCCGCGCCCGGCTGACACGCGCGCGATGCCGGCCGCCGAATTGGCGCCGCGGATCAGTCCGCCCGAGCCGATCGCACCGAGCGAGCCCATGATGCGCACGAACGCGCCGCCGATCGTGCCGCCGCCGTCGACATCGCCGTCTTTTGCGGCGCCCGCGACACCGCCGTCTGTCGAACCGCCGGCGCCGCCGCAGCCCGATCACAATCTCGCCGATATGGCGCAGCAGCTTGAAGCCGCGCTGCGCCGCACGCCGGCATCGGAAAGCCGCCCGCCGGTGACCGACCCACTTATCGCCCCGCCGCCGCGGCCGGCGCCACCGCGCGATCTCAAGCCGCGTTTCGAGTCCAAACTCGAACCCAAGTTCGAAACCAAGCTCGAACCTAAGTCCGAAGCGAAGTTCGAATTTAAAAGCGAGCCGAAGCTCGAACCCAAGTTCGAGCCGCCGCCCGCGCCGAGGTCCGCACCCACGCTGGCCCCGGCCAAAACGCCGCTCGATAGTCTGGAAGAGGAGATGGCCACCTTGCTCGGCCGTCAAACCGGAAAATCGTGAGAGGCGGGTCCGACCGCCGCGTTCGTCTTCTGACGGTGGCGGTTGGAGTAGCAGGGCTGATGGTGGCGGCGGTGACGCCGGCCGCTGCGCAGGACATCAGCGTCAATTTCGCGCAAGGGAGCGGGCTTACCGAGCGCGTACTGCAGATGGTCGCGCTGCTCACGGTGCTGTCGCTCGCACCGTCGATCCTCGTCATGATGACGTCGTTCACGCGCATCGTGGTGGTGCTGTCGCTATTGCGCACCGCGCTTGGCACCGCCACCGCGCCGCCCAATGCGGTGATCGTGTCGCTCGCCCTCTTCCTCACCGCCTTCGTGATGGGGCCGGTGCTGCAAAAGGCCTACGACACCGGCGTCAAGCCGCTCGTCGCCAACGAGATCACGCCTGAACAGGCGTTCCAGCGCAGCGCGGTGCCGTTGCGCGCCTTCATGGAGAAGAACGTCAACGAAAAGGATCTCAAGCTTTTCGTCGACATGGCGAAGGACCCGGAGCCGGCCAAGGCCGACGATATTTCGCTGCGCGTCCTGGTGCCCGCCTTCATGATCTCCGAGCTCAAGCGCGCATTCGAGATCGGTTTCCTGCTGTTCCTGCCGTTCCTCATCATCGACCTGGTCGTCGCCTCGGTGCTGATGTCGATGGGCATGATGATGCTGCCGCCGGTCGTGGTGTCGCTGCCGTTCAAGCTCATCTTCTTCGTGCTGGTCGATGGCTGGAGCCTGGTCGCCGGCTCGCTCATCCAAAGCTACGGCAGTTAGCGCTCTAGCGCTGCGAGATGGACCCCGTCGGGGTGGCATCGGCTTTGGCCGGCGGTGCGGGTGCCGCCTTGGCCGGCGCGATTTCCGCAGCAGGTTTCGCCTCGGGCTTGGCGGCCGGCGCGTCGGCAGACGGCGAGATCGCCGCCGAATCCGGATAACGTTTGCCCATGTCGTGCAGGAAGGCTTCAAGCGAGTCGACGCCGGTGATTTTCCTGGCGACGTCCTGGAATTCCGGTCCAACGCCGCCGACCGGCGAACTAACGACGTCGAAAGCGCGCGCGTCCGGCGTCCCCGCCATCTTGGGCATATAGCGTTCGCGCAAGCGCGCGAGCCCGATCGGCTCGTCGCCGAGCGAATAGCCGATCGCCGCGCGCAGGATGTCGAAACGCTCCGTTTCGGTTAGCGGAGCGAAGTCGCGCCAACGTTCGCCATAAAGCGTCTCGATCTGCTCACCGGCCGTGCGCCACCGCTTCGCGGCCCACAGGATGTCGGAGCGCAGCCGTGTCGCCTCGTGACTTTCGATATTGGCGATCAACTCGAGCGCGAGATCGTGCCGTCCCGTCTCCGACAGCGCACGCGCTTCCAGGAGCAGGCGTTGATCGCGCAGTTCGGTGGACAGTTCGGAGGTGCGCGTCGCGCGCAACGTGGCGATCGCCCGCTCCGGCTTGTGGTTCATCAGATAGATGACGGCGAGGCGCGTGGCGACTTGCGCGCGGGCCCCGCCCTGCAGGCGATGATCGACCTGATGCTGTAACAGCTCGGCCGCCTGATCGAGCAGATCGACCGACACCAAACGGTCGGCAAGGCGGCGGATCATCTCATCGCCGCGCCAGCCGATCGGGGTGAGATCGCGGTAATCGTAGAACAGGCCGAGCGCTTCGATCGGCGGCATGGCGTCGGCTTTGCCGCCGAGGAACAGCTTGTCGAAACTCGCGCTTGCCTCGTCCTGAATTTCGCGCGTGTCGGGGGAATTGGGCGCAACCAGGAGCGCATTGCGCATCTCATGGAAAGCGGCGCGGTAGCGGCCGTCCTCGGTGTAGAGATGCGCCAAGAGCTTGAGGCCTTCGACCTCCACCTCGCCGCCGCGCCAGATCGTAGTGAGCGTCTCCAATGCCGCCATCGCGTCCTTGCGCGGCATCTCGCCGATCGAATAGCGCAGCAGGATCTCACGCAGCCGTCCACGCGCCGCCGCCTGCCGGTCGGGCGACGCCGCCGCCGCGTGATACATCGCGAGCGCATCCGAATTGCGCCCCAACGCCTGCTTGAGCCGGCCGATCAGCACGTCGAGCTCGGCCTGCATGCCGGGCGGCACGCCGAGTGCCTTGATCTCGTTGAGGATGCGGTCGGCGGCGGCGAAGTCGCGCACTTCGATGGCCGTGCGCAACGCGCGGCGCAGCGCCATGCGCTGCAGCTCGACCGGCAGCGAGGCGATCGCGCTGTCGACATTGTTAAAGCTCGCCTGCGCCTCCGACCAGCGGCCGAGATCGGCAAGGGCGACGGCGCGCCAGACCGGCGCGTCGAATTGATTGCCGACCCGCGCGTTGGACAATTCCTTGAACGCCTCGTCTGGTCGATGCAGCATCAGGTCGGAGATCGACTCGAGCACGCTGCCGGTCACGTCGTCGTCGCCTTTTGCATCGGCCCGTTCGACGTCGAGCACGGCTTTGGCCTCCGCCGACATATCGGTGGCAAGATAGAAGCGCGCGAGGTTGAAGCGGGCCGCCTTGCGCGCGCCCGCTGGCGCCATGGCCGCGATCTGCGTCAATTCGGATTGGCGGGAGACGAACCTCGCCTGCCGGTCGAACGCCCACAGCTGGGTGTCGAAACTGTGCGAGCGGAAGCCACTTGGCGCCTCCGTCTGCTGCACCAACGGCGACAGCGAAAGGCCGCCCGGGCGGGCAACGATGATTTTATCGACCGCAAGCTCGACGGTGATGTCATCGGCGAGCGGTTGCAAAACGACGCCGTGCAGCGTCGGCAGCGCCCGCAGTTCGACGAAATTCTGTCCCTTGAGGAAGCCGCGCGCCGGCCCGAGCGCGGTCACCACAAGGAGCCGGTCGCCGATGGCGCGATCGATCAAGGTGTGCAGCTTGCCGGGCTGCGCGAAGGGAATGGCGATGCTGGCACGGTTCGTCCCGGCAACGTTGCGGGCAATCGCTAGCGGCCGGCTCGGTGCCGCCACGGTATCGCCGAGGGTGAGGAGCCAACCGGGGCTGTCCGGCTGCAGGCTCATTAGCCGTGGCCGCTCCAGTCTGACGCGCACAATCGCTTCGCCATCGGCGCCGCGCTCCATGGCGACGGAGCGGATCACGTGGCTGCCGTCGTGCGTAAGCGAAGCGAGATCGATGACGGCCGAGCTGTCGAACACCAGCCACAGCGTGTCCCCGCGTTGGAATGCCGCGGCCGGCGTATCGGCGGTGAAGGGGAATTCGACATGCAAGCCGTCGTCGGCTTGCATGACCTCGGCAACCACGGTCGCGGCGGCATTGCCGGCGACCGGTTTTACCGGCGCAGCGGCCGCAGCCGATCGCGGCGCCGGGCTTGCCGGTGCCGGCGCGGCATCCTGCGGTTTCGCCGGAGCGAGAGACGCATCCGCGGCTTTCGCTGGGGGCACCGGCGGCGCGGGCTTTGCCGCCGGCGCCGGGGCGGCCTCGACGTCCTTGGCCGGCACGGTCTGCGGCGGTGCGATGCCGGGCATGCCGGGCACCAAAATCGGGCTCGGCACATCGGCCGTTTCCGCGACTTTGGCGTTGCTGCCGTCGTGACCGATATCGACGACGATGCTGCGGTCCTCGCGGAAGCTCCGCACCGACGGGTTGCCGTTGAGCGCGAAGGTGACGGCGACCGAATCGTCGTCGGCCTCGGCGTCGATCGAGCGCAGGGTCGAGGGCATCGCCGCCCGCGCGTCGGCCAGATCCCATTTGATCGGCTGGTCGAATTCGAGTGTCAGTTTCCCCTTGCCGTTCTCGGGAACGACATTGGCGAGATCGGGCAAGGTGAACACAAAACGGGTGAAGGTCGGCTGCGTCGCGACCTTGACGCGCAGCGAGGTCGGCTGCACCGATCGCGTGGCGATGCGTTGCAGGCGCAGCTGGCGCTCGGCGTCGAGCGCGCGTTTGGCGAGGTCCTCGATCACATCGCGCGGCAGCCCGGGTGGCGCTCCGCTCCACCTGTCCGGCAGCAAGTCGACATAGATCCATTCCGCCGCCGGGGTCGCGTTGAGTTTGACCTTGCGCGCGAGCGCCACGCGGATCGTCATGCCGTCGGGGTCGAGCCGCGCCGCGCTGATATAGTCGGGCGCCGCCATATTGAGCCGATCGACGGATATGGCGACCGGCCGTTTGAAGGCGACCGTCATGATCGGATAGTTGATCTGGATGTTGGCCGGCACTTCCTTCTCGAAGTGGAACGCCAGGCGCGCAAAGCCGCCGTCGGTCGAAACCTTGACGTCACCCTTGAGGCGCTCCTCGGCCAGCGCCGAGCGCGAAAACGCCGGCGCGAACAGCAGCGGCAATTGCAGGAGGACGACGATCGCCAGCACAACGCCACCGCGCGGCGACGATCGGCGCGCGCGCGTCCTCGTTCGGCTGTGGGGCGATGCCGTCATGCAGCCTTCCCACCGGCGACACTGCCGGCTGCGACAGCCTAGGGATTGGCGTTTAACGTCGCGTTAACCGTGACGTTTCTGCGGCACCGGAACGGCACGATCGGCACTTAGCCGTTCGGTTTGCCTTCGATCTTGGGCAATTGGTCGGGACTTTGTGGCTTGCCGTCGGCGCGCCGCGCGAGTTCGGCCGTGAGTCGTTCGGCCCCGTCCGGCGTCATCTGCGCCAGGATCTCCGACATCTTGGCCGCCTTGATGGCGCTGGCGACCTCGATCTGAATCTTTATATCCAACCGCTCCAAGATCCGCGCGGCGTCCTTGGACTTCATATTTTCGTACATGGCGACGATGCTTTTGAAGCGCTGCTCTTCGGCTTTGTCGCGCTCGCCCATGGTGGCCTTAATGTGCGCTTCCACGTCCTTGAGTTCGGCGAGCTTGGCGTCGAGCCGTTTTTCGGTGGCCTTGAGCAGGCTCTCGCGCATATCCAGATCGCGGCTGCGTTGGTCAAGCTCCTTGCTGCGATCCTGCAGGCGGCCGAGGATGGCGCGCTCGCCGGCGGAGGCGATCTTTTCGCCTTGCATCGGCGGGGTGCCTTCGCCGATTTGCACCGTGGTCGGCCCGGGCGGCTTGGTGCTCGTCTTCAGCAGCGGTTCGCTCGAATTCGCGGCGGGTTCGACCGACCCGGTGATGTCGCCGTTATCGCCGCCGAAATTGAGCATTTGCTGCGCCCAGGCTTGCTTAGGCGCCGAGCCCGGTTGAGACTGCCCTTCGGCCACGACAATTTTTGGATAGTCGGGCACTTTTTCGCCCGTGCTGACCTGCAAGGCATGCTTATCGAGGCCCTGCAACCGCTCGGCCAACGTATAGCCGCCGTCGAGCACGAGGCCGGAGACTTTGAGCGCGAACAGACAGATCGTCGCCAGCAAGACGACCGGGATCAATCGGAAATCGCGCGCAAAGCGAATCATGCGGCCGTGTCGCGCACACGCGCATTGGCGCGTTCGGCAAAAGCTTGCGCGGCGGCGGCAACCGATTTTGCAGTGGGCGCCGGCGCGTGTGTCGGCCGCGCCACGCTGGTGATGCGGACAAGCCGCGCCACCAGTTCCTCGCCCAAGGCGAGATCGCGCTCAAGATCGCCGCACAGGCTTGCCGCGCGTTGCATCCGCTCCCCGAGATTCTGCTCGCCTTCGCGCATCGTCTCCTTCAGTCCGCCGATGGCGCGTTCGGCGATTTCGGTGGCGGTGATCAGCTCGGCGATAGTCGCGCGCAAATTCTGCTCGTCGGCCTTGAGCAGGCGAAGCTGCTTGTTCAGCCGCACGCAATACAGAATCGTGAGCAGCAGCAGGATCGAGACCATGCTCTCAACCAGATAGCCATAATGATAGCTCACGGCGTCTCCATTCGGTTGGCCGGCTCGTCCGCCTTCTCGAACATGGCGAACGTGGTCCGGGGTTTGCGCAAGGCCTTGGCGACCCGCACCGCGACGCGGTCGCCGACTTTGCCCATGCGGCCTTCGGTGAGCGTGACGTCGCCGCAGCGTACGGCGACCATCACGTCGGGCTTGATCTCGAGCGACAGCGTGTCGCCGACCTCGAGATTCATCATTTTGCGCAACGGCAGGCGCGCCTCGTAGAGTACGGCGTCGACCGCGATTTGCGCCTCGCCAATTTCGGTGGCGAGATGGCCCTCCCAGATCGGGTCGCGGCCGAACTTCTCGCCCATGAACATCTGGAGAAGGACGGCGCGAATCGGCTCGATCGTCGCGTAAGGCAGCAGCAGCTCGATATTGCCGCCGCGGTCCTCCATGTCGATGCGCAGCCGCACCAGGATCGCCGCATTGGCCGGCCGCGAGATCGCGGCAAAGCGCGGATTCGTCTCCAGCCGGTCGATGACGAATCGCACCGGCGAGAGCGGCCTGAAGGCAAGCTCGGCATCGGCCAGCACCAGCTCGATCATGCGCTTGACCAAATTGGTCTCGATCGTTGTGTAGGGGCGGCCTTCCACACGCACGGTGCTCTGCCCGCGCCGGCCCCCGAGCAGCACGTCGATGATCGAATAAATCAGATTCGAGTTAACCGTGGCGAGCCCGAAATTGTCCCATTCCTCCGCCTTGAATACGGAGAGGATCGCCGGCAATGGGATCGAATTGAGATAGTCGCCGAATCGCACCGAAGTGATGCGGTCGAGCGAGACTTCCACGTTGTCGGAGGTGAAATTGCGCAGGCTCGTCGTCAGCAACCGCACCAGGCGGTCGAAGACGATTTCCAGCATCGGCAGGCGTTCGTAGGACACCATCGCCGAGTCGATGATGGCGCGGATGCCGGAATTGTCGTTGAGCGAAATATCGCTCAGGCTGAAACCGAGCATACTGTCGATTTCATCCTGATTAAGGATGCGCTCGGCGCCGCCCTTATTGCTTTGGCTTGACGCGCCGCCGTCGCTGGCCGCCTCCGCCCATTGCTCGGCGCCGTCCGCGGGCGCGGCGCCGTCGGCGGCCGCCTGACCGCCCTCTTGGCCGAGCGCTACGCTCCATTCGGCGGCGAGCGCGTCTTGATTGAGGTCTTCGTCGGCCATCGGTCAAACCGTCATTGCACGATGATTTCTTTGAACAGCACGGCGGTGATGCGGGCGGGCGCAACCGCCGCGTTCACCCGGCGCGTGAGCTCTTCGCGCAAGCGGTAGAGGCCGGCGGAGCCGTCGAGATCGGTCGGCCGCAAGGCGCGCAGATAGGTCTGAAATGCGTCCATGATGCGCGGCATCAGCGGTTGGATTTCGGTCACCACCTCGGGCGTCGGCACTTCGAGCACGATTTTCACTTTGAGATATTGCGTGCGCTCGTTGGCCGCATTCGCCAGATTGACCAGCACATCGGGCATGTCGACGAAGATCGCCGGTTTGACGGCCTCCTTGACCGGTTTTGCATGCTCGGCGCTGCCCTTGAAGAAAAAGAAATAGGCGCCGCCCCCGCCGCCGCCGACCAGCACGAGGGCGCCAGCGATGATGATCATCATCTTGCGCGACGGCATTCCGAAGGACGGCAGCTTGAGCCAGCCGAATTTGCCTTTGGCCTTTTCCGCGCCTTCGCCGCCTTCGCCGTCTTCTTCCCGCTCGTCCTCGAGCTCGTCGTCTTCGTCTTTCGGCTTGGCTTTAGCCATGGTGTCCCCGACCGCAACGGATTGAGCCGCCCACCGGTGTCCCCGTCGGACACCGCGCAGCCGCGGCCCGCGCGCTCCCCTTATCGATCGAGGGTAGGTTGGTATGGTTAACAGATACTTTCTTACCATCGCCGGGGCGGAATGTTTTGCCGGGTTCTTCGCTCGAAGCGGCGCTTTTTGCCCCGCCGGCAGCGCCGCAATTTTCATCTAACGATCTGATTTTCCTAACGTTTGTTAATTGGCACGGCGGCTGCAAAGCCCCTGCCAGCCTGAAGGCTTGGGAGAGCCTGCGGCGACTTTCGGCAAGGCCGGCCTTGGGAGGGCGACCGCGCCGAACGTTATGGGGAGAAGACCGATGGAAAATGCGGTTCTCGTCGGCTTGTCGCGCCAGGTCGGTCTCGGACGCGAGATGGACGTGGTCGCCAACAATATCGCCAACCTCAACACCACGGGGTACAAGGCCGACGGCGCGATCTTCGAGGAGTTTCTGTCCACTGACGCGCTCGATCAGCAGACTGGTAGCCGCGTGAGTTTTGTGCGCGACCGCGGTGTCTGGCACGACATGAGCCAGGGCCCGATCCAGCGCACGGGCAACCCGCTCGACGTCGCGGTCGACGGCCAGGG
>Ga0335078_10014920_pt1 | contig 11531 bp, 10 predicted proteins | sample Lox_Sample_32_FD_206711 | JGI IMG/M metagenome (GOLD analysis project Ga0335078, IMG submission 206711) | Soil microbial communities from Loxahatchee National Wildlife Refuge, Florida, United States - Lox_Sample_3.2 | ecosystem: Environmental > Terrestrial > Soil > Wetlands | place: USA...
GCTGGCGCGCTTCCCGGTCAGCAGGTGGAGATACGTTCCGACCTGCGCGCGATGATGCGTGTTGTGCTCGTTGATGCCGAAGAGCATCACGGCGACTTTGGTGCGGATGTTGAAAGTCTCGTTGCTGCGCTCTTCCTCCCAACGCTCGATGGGAAACGCTTCGACCGCCGTCATGGTCTCCTGATGAATCCGCTCGAGCAGCGCGAGTTCATCCGCGAGCGACGTCACCTCGCCCAGCAGCTTGAATAGTCCGAGCGGCACACGCTTATCGTAATAGTCCCACACGTTCTCGAGAGCCACGCGGCGCACGCCCGCCTCCGACATGCCGACGTGACGCACGATCTGGCCTAGCGAGAGCAGGTCCTCGGCCGGACGCCAGCCAAGCTGGTCCGGCGGAATCGCCTCGAAGACCTTGAGCGAGTTCTTGTACGTGGCCTGCTTCTGCTTGAGGAAGAATTCCTTCAAGTCCAAAGTTCTCACCTTGAAGTTGCTGTAGCGGCGCTCTATGAGCGCCGAAAGAGGTCATAGACCGCCGCTACAGCCAAAACCGCTAGTTGAGCTTCGCAAGTTCCGCGAGCACTTCATCAATATCGGGCACCTGTCCTATCTCGTAAACCTTGGACCACGCCAGCTTGCCATTCTTGTCGACGATGAAAATTGCGCGGTCGTTCCAGAAGGGAAGCTGATGGCGCGTGGGAGGATAAACCCCATACGCCTTCGCCACCTCGCCGTAAGGCCAGCGATCCGTCGCCAGCGGAAATGTGAGTCCGCCCAGCGACTTCTGAAAAGCTTTGTGGCTGAAGACGGTATCCGTGCTGAATCCGACCACGTCGGCGTTGGCAGCCTTGAATTTGCCGATGTCGCTCTGGATCAACGCAAGTTCGCTGGTACAGACGGGCGTGAAGTCGCCGGGATAAAACACCAGCACCACGTTCTTGCCTTTGTGCGCGGAGAGCCGAAACTCGCCTTGCGCTTCGCCGGTCATATCTCCGACTTTGAAGTCCGGCGCCACGTCTCCAATGTTCAGTGCCATCTGGAATCCTCCTGGGAGAGTTCGAAACTCGAGGGCGATGACCTCTCATCGCAGCTGAGATCCGGCTGTCATAGACCGCGCAACAGGCTCAATACTTGGGTACGCTGGCATCGACCTGATCGGACCACGCCAGAATTCCGCCCTTCAGGTTGTGAATGCGCGAGAACCCGGCCTGGCGTAGGAATTCGACTGCGCGGGCGCTGCGCGCTCCCGAGCGGCAGTGAACCACGATTTCCTGCGCGGAGTCCAATTCGTTCATGCGCGCGGGGACGTCGCCGAGCGGAATCAGCAGCGCGCCGGGAAGACGGCAGATGTCGAACTCGTGCGGCTCGCGCACGTCCACCAGCCGGAAATCGCGTCCTTCATCCATCATCTGCTTCAGCTCGACAGGCGTGATCTCGGGAATTTGTGCCACCGCGGTTACCTCCTCCTGGCCTCGAATGCCGCAGAACTCATCATAATCGATCAGATGATCGATTGTGGGGTGAACGCCGCAGGCAGGGCAATCCGGATTCTTGCGCAGCTTGAGCTCGCGGAACTTCAGGCCCAGCGCGTCAAACAGCAGCAAGCGTCCGATCAAAGGCTCGCCTTTCCCGATAATCAGCTTGATCGTCTCCAGCGCCTGAATGGCGCCGATGATCCCGGGCAACACTCCCAGCACGCCGCCCTCGGCGCAGCTGGGAACCAGCCCCGGCGGAGGCGGCTCGGGGTACAGGCACCGGTAGCAGGGTCCTTCGCGCGTACCAAAAACCGACGCCTGGCCCTCAAAGCGGAAGATGCTGCCGTAGACGTTCGGCTTGCCCGTCAAAACACAGGCGTCGTTCACCAGGTACCGCGTGGCGAAATTGTCCGTGCCGTCGGCCACGACATCGTAGCCGGCGAAGATATGCAGGGCATTGGCGGAGGTGAGCCGCGTTTCGTGCCGCACCAGTTCCACGTTCGGATTGATTTCCTCGAGGGTTGCCGCGGCGGAATCGAGCTTGGACCGGCCCACATCCGACGTGCCGTGGAGGATCTGCCGCTGCAGATTGGTGAAATCGACCACGTCAAAATCGACCATGCCGAGCTTGCCCACGCCCGCTGCGGCCAGATAAAGCGCGAGGGGAGATCCCAGGCCTCCGGCCCCTATGCAGAGCACTTTCGCTTGCTTGAGCTTGACCTGACCCTCCATGCCGACTTCCGGCATGATCAGGTGGCGGCTGTAGCGAAGGACCTCGTCCTTGCTGAGTGTGGCGCTGGCGTCGATGACCGCTGTACTAGCCATGAGGAGACATCTCCAATCCTATATAACGTGATTGCCGGCAGCTCTGATTTGCTCTCTGCGCGGCCGGCTTGAAGGTGCGGGAGGGCCCGGGAATGGTCCCCGGGCTAGCTACAGATGCAGCGCAGAATCGAGCGGTTGACAGCGTTCAGAGAAGGCGCGCCACCCGCAATGGAGGGCACAATGCTGAGCACGTCATTCTCTTTGACGGGCGTTTGTTCCTTGCTGAGATAACGGATGTCCTCATCATTGAGATAGACGTTCACAAAACTCCGGATCTTGCCTTCATCGTTGTAGAGATGCCGGCGCAAGTCGGCGTATTGCGCGGTCAGGCCCGAGAGCGCTTCGCCCACCGTGCCCGCCTCGATCTGGACCGACTCCTGCTTGCCGGCATACTGCCGCAGCGGGGTCGGAATCATCACTCTCACTGCCATCACTTCTCCTCACTGAGCCGGGTTGGGTTTTCCGGTGCGGCTTACCTGAGCGTGGCTCACAACGTTTGTCACGTCAAGCTGCTCCAACTGGAAGACGGACCCGTCTTCGGAAAGCACCCACGATCGGCTGTCGCCTGCAATCCCGTGATCCACGGCGACGATAAGATAAGAGTACCATGGCCAGGCGTGCTCGCGGTCGTACTCCGAGGGACGCGGCGGGTGGTCGGGATGCGAGTGATAATAACCGAGCACCGTGAGACCACGCGTCCGCGCGTCCTTTTCCACGCGCAGTTGCTCCCGAGGATCGATCAGGTAGCGATTGCGCTCCGACTCGCGTCGAGGATCTTCGAGCGGCATGAATTCCTGCGCCCGCGCGGTATCGTGGCGCAGATTCGCGAGCGGTGCCACCTCGGTAACGTGCTTCACCTCGCCGGCGTCCTGTCCGAGCAGCACGCCACAGCACTCCGCCGGGTAATCGCGGGAGGCGTGTCGATGAATAGCATCGAGTTGTTCGACACTGAGCCGCAACATGGCGCCTTGTCTTCGGGCGAAATCACGCCTTGAGCGGCGATTCGATCTGCGCCCAGATCAGCGTGTCCGGAATGAACGACGGCCTGTCCACAATACAGACGTCAAGCGCCTGGTCGGCGGCGACATAGTTGACCGAGACCTTTACCCCCATCGCTTCGATCATGCCCGCTGCACCCTCCGGCGGCTTGATGCCGCTCCTGAGCAGTCCCTGCTTTACTTTTTCCATCTTCTCCGCCGTCACGCCTTCGTAGCGTCTGCAGTCTGGCATGAACCTGCCTCCTGGTCATGTCTGTAGCGGCGCTCTGTGAGCGCCGAAACGAAACCCGGCGGTCATGACACCGCCGGTACAACTTATCGCCGTCGAACGAGCGCGTCAACACTGAAGCGGCCCGATCCGCGCGCCGCTACGTACAAGAAGAAAAAGCAGTAAAGTACCGCCGGCTCGCCCATGTTCTGGATCGGCCAGAAGCCGTGGGGCGCGTGAACTGTGAAGTAGGCGTATGCCATCTCGCCGCAAGCGATGAAGGCGGCGATGCTCGCCGCAATTCCCAGCGCGATCAGAATTCCACCGAAAAACTCGACGATACCGGCGATGAGCATTTTCGGATTGCCAGTGATCTGGTGGCCACCAAGAGCGCCAAAGAGTTTCTGCGCGCCGTGACAGGCAAATAGCAGCCCGAATACGAAGCGGGTAACGGTATAGACGTGCTCTGAGAACCGCGATGCCATGCTCGCCTCCTGAGTACGTTATTGCCGGCCTTCGTCCCAAAACCGCTCGCTGAGATATTTGTCGCCGCGATCGCTAAAGATCGTGACGATCACGCCCCGCTCGATCCTGCCTGCCACGCGCAGCGCCGCCGCCACAGCCGCTCCGCTCGATATGCCCGTCAGCAGCCCCTCCTCGCGGGCCAATCGCCGCGTAGCGGTATAGGCTTCCTCGGTTGAGACTTCGAGGTTCTCGTCCGCCAGCGTTGGGTCATAGATGCCGGGCTGAATGGAGCTCGGCATGTGCTTCAGTCCTTCGAGGCCGTGGAAGGCGGCGTCCGGCTGCGCCGAGATGCAGCGAATCTCGGGATTCAGCTCCTTCAGGCGCCGGGATGTGCCCGTGAAGGTGCCACCGGTTCCGAGGCCGCACACGAAATGCGTGACCCGTCCCGCCGTCTGCTGCCAGATCTCCGGCGCCGTTGTCTGATAGTGCGCCCGCCAGTTCGCCGGATTGTCGTACTGGTTGGCGTAGAAGTACTGGCCGAAGTTCTCCCGAGCCACCGCGCGCACAGCGCGCAACGCCCCATCCGAGCCTTCCATGGGATCGGTGTAGACGACCTCGGCCCCGTACGCCTGCAGAATCCGCTTACGTTCCATGCTGACGTTCTCGGGCACGAAGAGCTTCACGCGATACCCGCGCGCCGCCGCGATCATGGCGTAGGCGATGCCGGTGTTGCCCGACGTGGAGTCGATCAGCGTCTTCGAGTGGCACAGCCGCCCCGAGCGTTCGGCTTCACGGATGATGTTCAGCGCCGGGCGGTCCTTCACCGATCCGCCGGGATTCGCCCACTCGGCCTTGGCGTAGATCTCCACGCCCGGATGCTCGCGCGCGATTCTGCCCAGACGTAGCAGGGGTGTGTTCCCAATCAGAGAAACAAGGTCAACCGCGCCTCCGGGCTGACGGGGAGCCGCTGGAGCCCCCGAAGGGAAGCCGGGTCTGAGATTGTCCTTCGCGAAGCCGGTGCCGAAATTACTGAAATCGCCTTGCATAAGTCCTTGCGCTCGCGCGTATGGTGCTTTAGATTCTTCTCTAGGGCCTCAGGATACAAGAACCCGGGACGGGAGCGATGGCGAAACCACAGACGACTTTAGCAGATATTCGCAAGCGATTCGAGCAGGAGGGCTTCACAGCGGCCGAGGGCTCCGCAAACACGCTCGAAGTTACGAAATACAATTGTGTGCACCGCATCGGGTCTTCCAGCCGCGGCTTCTGGGAGCCGCTGGAACCTCCTCACTTCCTGGTCCGCGGCGTACCGTGCGAGCTCGAAGATCATGGATACCAGAAGTTCTGGCTTGCGCCCGACGGCAAACGATTCCCCATCAAGCTTCAGGACCTCCGCGAGCTGCAGCGCTTCGATCAGGAAGTGCGCTTCAACCTGAAGCTCAAATCCCTCTACAACGAATCGCTGGGGTCAACCAGCGCCCGCACAGTCTACGACCGCGTCGAAGGACGCCCCGACATCTAGGCAGGACCGCATCCGCTCTTGCCGCGGTACTCTCGCGGCCGAAAGGCTCTTGCTGTTGCCGTAGAAGACAATAAAATCCCGATACTCGGAGGAGGCATGATTCGAAGACTAGGTACGTCCCTGCTTACGATCATCGCGCTTGTGTCGGTTTCGAGCATCGTTTCCCGTGCTCAGTCTCAACCCCTGCTAACCCGCCACGTGCGCGAAGCGACCCTCAACGGGCAGGCCAGGCTCGTCGGGCAGCTTCCCGCGATGCAACAAATGCGCCTTGTGATCACTCTCCCGCTCCGCAATCAGAGCGGGTTGAACGATTTCCTGAAAGACCTTTACGATCCTCTCAGCCCTTCTTATCACCAGTTCCTGACCGTTGAAGAGTTCACCAGCATGTTCGGTCCCACGCAGGACGACTACGACGCCGTGGTTCAATTTGCGCAATCACACGGCTTCACCGTGGTTGACACTTCCCGCAATCGACTGAACGTGGACGTGACGGGCACGGTCGCGAGCATTGAAAGCGCCTTCCACGTGAACATGAGCCTTTACCAGCACCCGACAGAGGATCGCACTTTCTATGCTCCGGATCGCGAACCCACGGTGGATCTGCCCTTCCAGCTCTGGCACATCTCGGGTCTCGATAATTATTCCATCCCGCAGCCCTTGATCGTTCGCCGGCCGCCGGGCGTGCACTCGCTCGCCACCACGGGTTCCTGTCCGTCGCAGTCTTTTTGCGGCAGCGATATGCGGGCGGCCTACTACGAAGGAACATCGCTTAACGGCAGCGGCCAGTCGCTGGGATTGCTGGAGTATTACGGCACTGACCTCGCTGATCTCAACACCTACTATCAGAATGCGGGCCAGACGAACAACGTGCCGATCACACTGAAATCGGTCGACGGCACCAGCACAAACTGCGTTTATCCGAGCTGCGATGACGGCGAGCAGACGCTGGATATGACGCAGGCGTTGGGCATGGCGCCCGGTTTGTCGAGCTTGGTGATGTACGTGGGTTCGACCGACGCGGCGATCTTCAACGCCATGGCGACGGCCAACCCGTTGAACGCGCAGCTTAGCTCCTCTTGGACGTGGAGTCCGGCAGATGCCAATACCGACAATCCTTACTTCCAGGAGTTCGCGACGCAGGGCCAGAACCTGTTCCAGGCGGCGGGCGACAGCGGTAAGTGGTCATCCTCTTCCGCGATCTTCCCGGCCGACGACGTCTATATCACCTCCGTCGGCGGCACGGACTTGAAGACATCCGGCGCCGGCGGCCCCTGGAGTTCCGAAACTGCCTGGGTAGACGGCGGCGGCGGCATCTCGCCCAACCACTTTGCAATCCCTTCATGGCAGACGGGCGTGCTCAGCACCTGCTCTAATTGTTCGACAACGTATCGCAACGCCCCTGACGTTTCTGCCAATGCGGACTTCACTTTCTACGTCTGCCTGGACCAGAGCGGCTGCACGGCCAACGAGTACGGCGGAACCAGCTTTGCGGCGCCCATGTGGGCCGGGTATCTCGCCCTCGTCAACCAGCAGGCGGTGTTGAATGGGAATCCGACGCTCGGCTTCATCAATCCCAGTCTGTACTCGATCGGCGAAGGATCGAGCTATAGCTCCAATTTCCACGACGTCACCAGCGGTAGCAACGGCTACTCGGCCAAAACCGGCTTCGATCTGGCGACCGGCTGGGGCAGCCCGAATGGCAGCGGCCTGATCAACTCGCTGGGCGGCGGAGGCACGGCGAGCTTCACGCTCTCGGCTTCACCGAACAGCGTGACGATCACCCAGGGCGGCGCCGCGGGAACCAGCACCATCACCGTGAACGACCTGAACGGATTCAATGGCAGCGTCAGCCTGAGCGCGTCGGGCGTGCCGAGCGGCGTGACGGCCGTTTTTAATCCGACCAGCACCACCACCACCAGCACCTTGAGCCTGACGGCGAGCGGCACGGCCACCACCGGCACGTTCACCGTGACCATCACCGGCACCTCGGGCGGCCTGATGGCCACCACGACGCTCACCCTCACCGTCAATTCCTCGGCCACGCCGGACTTCACGATTGGCGCTTCGCCGTCGTCGGTGACGATCTCGCAGGGCGGCAACGGGACCAGCACCATCACCATCACCAGCCTGAACGGATTCAGTTCCGCGACCACGCTGAGCGCCAGCAATCTGCCCAGCGGAGTCACGGCGGGGTTCTCGCCGAATCCGATCACTCCTCCCGCCAACGGCAAAGCCACCTCGACGCTGACACTGACCGCTTCCGGCACCGCCGCCACGGGGACCTTCAACGTGACCGTGACCGGAACCTCCGGCTCGCTGACTCACAGCACCACCATCAGCCTGACGGTGAATTCCTCGAGCGGGCAGACGGCGGTCTACAACTCCACGCTGAAAGCTCCGGAGTGCGCCACGGTTGGCACTTCGTGCGACTCGGGTCCGACGCTCTTGCTGGGACGCGATCACCTTTCCGGCGGCGGCGCCGAGCCCAACCAGCCGAACACCATCAAGAGCCTCTGCTCCGACGGTACGGCGGGCGTTTTTCACTCTGACGAATCGAACGACCGAATCCTGGTGTCATCCACCAATGGCGGCTCGTTGACGCACGGCCAGTCCGCGACGGTCACGGCCACGGTGTGGGCCTATAGCAGCTACACGTCCGACGCTCTCGACCTGTACTACACGGCCAACGCCAACGCCTCCAACCCGACTTGGACGTTCATCAAAACGATTACGCCCACGAAGTCAGGAACCAATACGCTCTCGACAACGTTCACACTTCCCACCGGCACGCTCGAGGCGGTTCGGGCGCAATTCCGGTATCTGGGAAGGGCGGGCTCGTGCACGACGGGCTCGTATAACGATCACGACGACCTGATTTTCGCCGTACAATAGCATTGTCCGCAGCGGATTCATCCCGAGCATGTCCTCGAGCCCGGTCCCTTCGGGGGCCGGCTCGACCTTTCAGGACGGCTGGGGTTGTTGACCGGTGCATCGCCCTCGTGGGGTCGCCAGCTTCAACCACGACGGAACTCCTAGCGCCTAACTCGGGCTCCCATCCGCAGCGCGTGCCTTGGTCAGTCGCGGAAAGGGCTCGTCGTAGCAGACGATAAAACTCGGCATTGGAGGAAGCGTAATTCGAAGATCAGGTACGCCCCTGATACGATCATCGCGCTTGCGTCGATTTCGAGCATCGTTTCCCGCGATTGCTCTTAACCGTTGCTTGCCAGGAATGCAAATGACTGGATCAGTTAGAGTTAGTTGTCGAACAACGACCTCTACCAAGAACGAGATCTGAGGCCGTGTCTTCCAAGGACGTGCGAAAAACCAGCCCAGTTTACGCGGCTTGGCGGACAAGGATGCGCCGTTCGCGACTCTTTCGGCCGGGCGAGCGCGTCGGAATCGCTGTTTCCGGCGGCCCAGATTCGATGCTCCTGCTCGATTTTGCCCGCGCCTACGCCCAAGAGGCCGGTCTGACGCTCTTCGTCGTTCATTTCAATCACCACCTGCGTGGGGCCGAGTCTGATGCCGATGAGTCCTTTGTGCGGCAGCGCGCGCGGGAGTTCGAGCTTGAATTCTATTGCTCAGGCGCTGAGGTGAGAGCGGCAGCGCGCGCAAAGAAGGGCAATCTCGAGGCGGTCGCCCGAGAGTTGCGCTATCGCTTCTTCTTTTCCTTGGTCCGTCGGGGACAGGTCGACAAGGTGGCGACCGCGCACACGGCAAATGATCAGGCTGAAACCGTCCTGCTGCGCCTGATTCGGGGGGCCGGTACGAGAGGTATGGGCGGCATTCATCCCGTCCTTGAAGGTGGCGTCGTGCGCCCGTTTCTGACGATCACTCGCTCGCAGGTCGAGGTCGAGATCGCTGCTCGCGGACTCCCCTACCGCATTGATGCCAGCAACCGCGAAACTCGATTCGCGCGGAACTGCCTCCGGCAGAGGGTTCTGCCCCTGTTGGAACGCGAATTCAACCCCCGGGTAGTGGAGTCGCTAGCGGGATTTGCCGACCGGGCGCGCGACGACGACGCGTTCCTCGATGAACAGGCCCGGGAGCGGTGCACGCCCTGGCTGCGGCGCGAGGGCGACACGGTGCGGATTCCCGCCGGTCGCTTGGCCGAGTTTCCTCTTGCCATCGCTCGTCGCGTTTTGCGGTTGATGGCCGCCGAGGCGATCCATGGCGCCACGGCCACCTCCGGACCGGTCGCCATTTCCCACACCGAAATGGAGAACCTGCGCCGCCTTGCCGTAGGCCCTGGGGGCCGGCGGGCGATCCTCCGCGCTGGGGCTGAGGCGTGGAAAGAGTTCGAGTGGTTGGTCATCGGCCGGACCTCAACCGGAGCGCGTCCCTGCCCTGACGCAAAAGGTCCTGGCTTCAGCTATCCGCTCCGGCCGCCGACCACGATCGACGTCCCGGGACTGGCGCTACGCCTGAGTTTCAGCTTTGCTGATGAGACTGGTGCGAACGAACCAGAAGAGGAGTATACTGTTAAGAGTGAGAGTGTGTGGCTCGGCTCCGTCAATCCGGGGGCGCCCCTGACCTTGCGCAGTTGGCGTGCCGGAGATCGCATTCATCCTGTCGGACATACCCGGCCCGTCAAGTTGAAGGAGTTGTTTCAGCGGCGTCGCATCCCGGTCCAAGAACGCCTCTGGTGGCCCGTGCTCGACTTCGGGGGGGACATTGTTTGGGCCAGAGGCTTTACAATTCTGCGACTTGCCGCGCAGGGTCAGGCTAGGCGATTGCTCATTCAGGAGGAGCGGGCAGGCCGCCGGTAAAGCCGCAGCGCTTCAGGCAGACAGAGACTGATTTCGGGTAGCACCTCCGACGGGAGATTCGTTCGCCGGTTGTCACAAAAGGTCCGGACAAGCATCCAACGAGGTGGGTAGGGCGGCGCTCAGGCGTCGGGATATGGCAGGAGGGCAGTTGTGAATTCGGCGGTCAAGAACATAATTTTTTGGGTGGTTATGGTCGTAACCGCGCTCGTGCTGTGGGAAGTGTGGATCAGCAGCACGCGCGAGAAGGTTCAGGAGCTGAGCTTCAGCCAGTTCAGCAACATGGTGAACAATGGCGACGTCAAGGACGTCACCATCGCCGGCACCGATGTCAGCGGAAGCTTGAAGAAGGACGGCGTCAAGTTCAAGACGACCATTCCCGCCAACTACCCTGACCTGTACAAGTCCCTGATCGAAAAGGGCGTGAGTACAAACGTGAAGAGCGACCAGGCCAGCCCGTGGCTCACCTGGGTCGGCAATCTGCTTTTGCCCATCATGGTCCTGGTAGGCTTCTGGATCTTCTTCTTCCGCCAGATGCAGAGCGGAGGTAACAAGGCGCTTTCATTCGGGAAGAGCCGCGCCCGGTTGCTTTCTAGCCAGCAGAAGAAAGTCACGTTCAAGGACGTGGCGGGGGTGGATGAAGCCAAGGAAGAGCTGCAGGAGATCATTGAGTTCCTTCGCGAGCCGCAGAAATTCCAAAAACTGGGCGGGCGCATCCCGAAGGGTGTGCTGCTGGTAGGGCCGCCGGGAACCGGCAAGACCATGCTGGCGCGCGCGATCGCCGGCGAAGCCAACGTGCCCTTCTTCTCGATCTCCGGCTCGGACTTCGTGGAGATGTTCGTGGGCGTGGGCGCTTCGCGTGTGCGCGACCTCTTCGAGCAGGGCAAGAAGAACGCGCCTTGCATCATCTTCATTGATGAAATCGACGCGGTGGGACGCCACCGTGGCGCCGGACTGGGCGGTGGTCACGACGAGCGCGAGCAGACCCTGAACGCGCTTCTGGTGGAGATGGATGGTTTCGAGTCCAACGAGGGCGTGATCCTGATTGCCGCCACCAACCGGCCCGACGTGCTCGATCCGGCCCTGCTGCGGCCCGGACGTTTCGATCGCCGTGTCGTTGTGCCGCGTCCCGACGTGGGGGGACGCGAAGGCATCCTCAAGGTCCATACCAAGAAGATTCCGCTCGGCGAAGATGTCGATTTGCCCGTGCTGGCGCGCGGCACGCCGGGATTCTCGGGCGCCGATCTCGCCAATCTGGTGAACGAGGCGGCGTTG
>Ga0335078_10014921_pt1 | contig 11531 bp, 11 predicted proteins | sample Lox_Sample_32_FD_206711 | JGI IMG/M metagenome (GOLD analysis project Ga0335078, IMG submission 206711) | Soil microbial communities from Loxahatchee National Wildlife Refuge, Florida, United States - Lox_Sample_3.2 | ecosystem: Environmental > Terrestrial > Soil > Wetlands | place: USA...
GGGCGTCAGCCGGCCTTGGTGAACGCGATGCCCAGTGGCGCCGCCAGCAGCGTCGCGGTTCCGGAGCCGCCGGAGATGGTGGCCGACACGGTGTCCGTGGCCGGGTTGATGACCGAAATGTTGCCGGTCAGGTTGTTACCCACCCAGACCTGTGACCCGTCCGGGGTGACCGCCACCGAACCGGGCAGCCGGCCCACCGGCACGGTGGCCACGGTGTGCAGGGTCGCGGTGGACAGCACCGACACGGAGTCGGAGTTCATGTCGGTGACGTAGACCCGGCTGCCATCCGGGCTGACCGCGACCGCGTAGGGCTCCGCGCCTGCGGGAATCCGCGCGGTGACCTGCCCAGAAGCCGCGTTGATCACCCACAGGCCATCGGCGTTCGGGTTCGTGACATACAGCGTCTTCCCGTCCGGGCTGACCGCGATGCCCTGCGGCCCGGACGGGTCCCGGACCGTCCGGACCACCTGGCCGCTGGCCGTGCTGATCACGGCCACGCCGGTCTCCGTGGTGACGTAGGCCCGGCTGCCGTCCGGGCTGAACACCACCTGGCGCGGGGCCGGGCCGACCGTGATGTCCCCGGTCACCTTGTCCGTTGCCGTGCTGATGACAGCCACCACATCTGAGCTGCCCGGGCCGCTGTCGCTGCCGGTCACCGTGGCGTAGACCTGGCTGCCGTCGGGTGACACCGCGACGTCCTGCGGGTAGGGGCCGACGGTGATCGGTGTCTCCGAGCCCGTGCTGGCGTTCACGGCGATGACCTGGTACTGCCCGGTCTCGGCCACGTACACGGTGGCGCCGTTGGGCGTGACGGCCACGCCTTCAGGTGAGTCGGCCGAGATGCTGTCGGCCAGGATCGTGTCGCTGGCCACGTCCATCTCGGCGATCGAGTAGGCGCCCGCCAGCGCGACATAGGCGTGGTAGTCCGGGCCGGCCGCGTCGGCCGCCGACTTGGCCCCGGACGTGGCCGCGGACCCGGTGATCTTGGTGGCGTTGCCGGTGTGGAACTTGATCGCGCTCATCGGCGGGTTGGCCGCGGGCCCGTGGCCCAGCGCGCCGGTCAGCCCGAAGGCGGCCGCGGGCACGCCGATGACGGTGATGGCGGCGGCCGTGACGCCGGCCGCGATGGCCAGCCGGCGGCGCGGCCGTCGCGACGGGCTGGCCGCGGCGGGGCCGGGGCCGGCGGCCTGGCTGGGGTCGGGAGTGGGCTCGGTCACGTCTGCATCTCCTCTGCTACGGGAGGGGTCGGGAGCGGGCTTCCGGGGCTGGCCGGGCGCCATCACGCGGCCGATCCGCGCGGCCGGGGCCGCGGCCCGGTCTCCTGGGTGGGCGGTGTCTGGTCGGTCGTCGGGAACTGCGGCGCGGGCAGCGTGTTGACCTGCTGGACGGCCTGGGCGAGCTGGTCCTTGGTGCCGGGCAGCCGTGGGAACGGCGCGTTCACCGGGAAGCCGAACGCCGAGGTGAGGTCGCCGAACGTGGCCCGCCGCCAGGCACTGAGGTTCGGCACCGTGACGCCGGTGAGCGTCTCAAGGAAGCGCAGCACCGACGTGTGGTCGAACGTCTCGCTGGCGATCCAGCCACCCTGGGTCCACGGCGAGACGATGATGCAGGGCACCCGGAAGCCCGCGCCGATGGGCAGCCCGCTGACGTATTCCAGCGCGGTGCCGGCCGGCGCGGTGGGCGGCGGCACATGGTCGAACAGGCCGTCGTTCTCGTCGTAGTTGAGGATGAACACGGTCTTGGCCCACACGTCTGGGTTGCTCGCGATGGCGTCGATCTTGCTGGCCACGAAGTCGGCCCCGGCCGCCGGGATGTAGTCCGGGTGCTCGGATTGGTAACTGGTCGGGACGAGCCAGGACACCGTGGGCAGCCGGTCGTGCGCGGCGTCATACTCGAACTGGCCGGGGGCGAAGGTGCGCACGCCACTGCGGTACAGCGTGGAGCTGACCGCCGCGTTCTGGAAGCTGGCGAACATCTCCAGCAGGTTGCACTCGTAGTTGTCCACTTCCTGGTACACCTGCCAGCTCACGCCCGCGTTGGTGAGCGCCTCCGGGTAGGTCTGCCAGGTGTAGGGGGTGGGATCGACGTTGCTGATGATCGGTCCGCCGTGCTGGCCGAGCGGGTCGATGGTGGCGCTGATGTGGTACAGCCGGTTCGGCCAGGTCGGGCCCAGGACCGAGCAATGGTAGTTGTCGCAGATGGTGAACGACTCGGCCAGCGCGAACTGGAACGGGATGTCCTCGCGCTCGTAGTAGCCCATGGTGAACGGGCCGTTCTTGCCGTCCGCCGCTAGGTGGGCGGGCAGCCAGTTGTCCATCTTGCCGCTGTCCCAGGCCGAGTGCTGGACGGCCCACGCGTGGCTGGTGGATGGGATCGCCTGCGCGCTGGTGGTCTGGGTGTTCAGGTGGAACGGCAGCAGGTAGCCGTCCGGGTTGTTCGGGTCGGGCTGGTAGAACACCGACTTCCCGGTGCTCAGCGTCAGCGCCGCCGGGTCGGCGAAGCCCCGCACGCCGGGCAGCGTGCCGAAGTAATGGTCGAACGACCGGTTTTCCTGCATGAGGATCACCACGTGCTTGATGTCGCGCAGGCTGCCCTTTCTGGTAGGCGGCCCGGCGGCCAGCGCACGGCGCACGTTTGTGGGCAGGAACTCCGCGGCGAAGGCGGCTGCGGCGGCCGTGCCGGCGGTGGCCAGCAGACGGCGTCGGGTCATCTCGGGCATGGGGGCGCACTCCCGTTCCGAAAGGGATCACTAAATGCCGGGTCAACGGTGAGCGCCATATGAAGCCATTTAGAGGCCATTCAGAGAATGGCCGGCGAGTCCCGGGTGAACACTTCGGGAGAGGGGCCGGGCCGGCTGAACGGGCCCGGCTGAGCTAATGGGCTGCGCCCGAGCTGATGGGGCGCGGCCGGCTAACGGGCGCGGCTGAGCGCGCGGCCGGTCCCGGTGCGCAGCCGGGCCGAGCCGATATCCGCCCTCTGCCCTTCGGTGTAACCGGCCCCGTACCCGCTGCCGGAATAGGTGACCCGGCTCTTCCTGGTGACCGGGTAGGCGTGCTCGATCTTCCGCGTGATCACCTGCGACCGGTCGGCCAGCACCAGGGCGGTCCGCTCGCCGGCCCGCCCCGGCGCGGTGGCCTGGCTGATCACCTGGTGCTCCGCCGCGCGCACCCGGGACACCACCGCCGAGGTGAAGCCGAGCAGCCAGCTGCGCCGCCAGGCCCGCGGGCTCCGGCTCCAGCCGGGCACCTGGGCGGCGGCCAGGCCGTGCCACATCTGCAGCAGCAGCGAGGTGTACAGCACGTCGGTGCGCTCGATGTCCGAGGCGAACCCGAAGATGTGGATGCGGCTGCCCGGCCCGGGCCGGGGCAGTATCACGCACTGGCAGCGCAGCGCCGAGGCCAGGCCGCAGAGCAGGTGGGCCTGGACCCGGGCCCACGGGTTGTCGACATCCACCTTCCGGTCGGCCGGGCGGTCGGTCTCCGGCCGCCGCGCGGCCAGCAGCGCCCGGTCGATGCCGTATTTGGCCATCAGCTCGGCGGCCTTGGCCGTCAGCGCCTGCGCCTCGTCGGGGGTGACCCCTTCGGCTTCCGCCTTGGCCAGCAGCTTGCGCACCCGGGCCAGCAGCGCGGCCGCCGCCTCCGGCCCAGCGCCCGTGCCCCCTACGCCCGTGTTGTCAGGGAAGGTGCCCTCGGCGGACACGCCGTCACCGGCCGTCCCGCCCGGTGGGTAACCGTCCTCTGGGTAGCTGAACGCAGTCTGCTGAGTCACGAAGCTCCTCCTGTCCGGACCGGTAATCGAACGTGTGCTCGAAAACCGTATCCGGCGGTGGTGACAGAATGCCGGTGCGCGGCCACTCGCCGCACCCTACCGCCCCCAGCGTTGCGGCGCGGTTTCACCGGCCAGGTGAACCCAGCTTCACCTGGCCGCTCACCCGCGGGGGGACGGCGCCGCCGCCTAGACTCGGGCCCATGCCCGTGCAGATGGCCCCCAGCATCCTGTCCGCCGACTTCGCCCGGCTGGCCGACGAGGCGGCCGCGGTCACCGGCGTGGCCGACTGGCTGCACGTGGACGTCATGGACAACCACTTCGTGCCCAACCTCACCCTCGGCCTGCCGGTGGTCCAGGCGCTGCTCAAGCACGCGGGGCTGCCGCTGGACTGCCATCTGATGATCGAGGACCCGGACCGCTGGGCGCCCGCCTACGCGGAGGCCGGGGCGCGGAACGTGACCATCCACGCCGAGGCCGTCACCGCACCGGTGCGCACGCTGCGGATGATCCGGGCGGCCGGGGCCCGCGCCGGGCTGGCGGTCAACCCGGCCACCCCGGTGGAACCGTACGAGGACCTGCTGCCCGAGTTCGACATGCTGCTGCTGATGACGGTGGAGCCGGGTTTCGGCGGGCAGCCGTTCCTGGACATGGTGCTGCCCAAGCTGCGCCGGGCCCGTGCCATGGTCGCGAGGCACGGCGGCGCGGTGTGGCTGCAGGTGGACGGCGGGGTGAGCGAGCACACCATCGAGCGCTGCGCCGACGCGGGCGCGGACGTGTTCGTCGCGGGCTCGGCCGTGTACAGCTCCGACGATCCGGCCAAGGTGGTGCAGTCCCTGCGGGCCCAGGCCGAGCGGGCCACCACCAGCGCGGACTGGTCCCGCTGACCTGGCCGGCCCGTCACGCAGCGTTCACGCGGGCCGGCCATGCTGGGCTCAGCAAGGGTTGTCGATTCCGGGGAGGGTCGTTCGTCGGGTTAGGTGACGGACGAGTCGAGACATCGAAGGAGCTGCCGTCATGGCTGAATACCTGATTCTCATCTTCGAGGACGAGAACGCGTACGCGACCGCCACGCCTGATGTGTTTCAGCAGGTGATGGAGGCGCACAACCGGTTCGCCGGGCAGGTGGGGGAGAAGGGCGGCAAGATCGTCGAAGGCCGGGCGCTGCAGCCGACCAGCACCGCCACCACCATCCGCAACGACGTGGTCACCGATGGCCCGTTCGCGGAGACCAAGGAAGCCCTCGGTGGCTACTACCTCATCGAGGCCCGCGACCTGGACCACGCGCTGGAGATCGCCAAGCTCACCCCGGCCCGGTTCGGCGGGGTCGAGGTCCGGCCGATCATGGTCTTCGACAACGCGTGACCCGTCCCACCGCGGACGGCCCTCCCGCTGACCCTGGGCCCAGCACCGGATCGGGGGCCGGGAGGGATCGTCCAGCCGCGGCGGCAGCCGTGGCCGACGCGCACCGTCGCGAGTGGGCGTTCGTGCTCGCCGCGACGGCGCGCGTCGCCGGGGACCTGGACCTGGCCGAGGAGTGCGTGCAGGACGCGTACGTGTCGGCGCTGGAGGCCTGGTCCCAGCAGGGTGTGCCGCGCAACCCCGGCGCCTGGCTGACCACGGCGGCCCGCCGCCGGGCCATCGACCTGCTGCGCCGTGACACCACGCTGCGCCGCAAGCTGCCGCTGCTGGTGGAGCCGGACGAGCCAGCCGCGCAGGAGGGCAGCACGGTGATCCCGGACGACCGGCTGCGCCTGGTGTTCACCTGCTGTCACCCGGCGCTGGCCCGGGAGGCGCAGGTGGCGCTCACCCTGCGGCTGGTCTGCGGGCTGTCCACGGCCGAGATCGCCCAGGCGTTCCTGGTGCCCGAGCCGACCATGGCGGCCCGGGTGACCCGGGCCAAGAAGAAGATCTCCGCCGCCCGGATCGCCTACCGGGTGCCTGGGGCCGCCGAGCTACCGGACCGGCTGGACGCCGTGCTGACCGTGGTGCACCTGCTGTACACCACCGGGCACACCGCGCCCGACGGGGACGGCCTGGTGCGCGCGGATCTGGTCGACCGGGCGGTCGGCCTGGCCCGGATGCTGGGCGGGCTGATGCCGGACGAGCCGGAGGTCCGGGGCCTGCTCGCGCTGATCCTGCTCACCGACGCGCGGCGGATGACCCGGTGCGCGCCCGACGGCCGGCTGCTGCTGCTCGACGAACAGGACCGGTCGCAGTGGGACCGGCCCACCATCGACGAGGGCATCAGGCTGGTCCGCGGGGCGCTGCGTGGCTGCCCGGGCCGGTTCGCGCTGCAGGCTGCGATCGCCGCGCTGCACGCCCAGGCGCCGAGCTACCAGGCCACCGACTGGCCCAAGATCGTCCGGCTCTATGACCTGCTCGGCCGGGCCTGGCCGTCCCCGGTGGTGGCGCTCAACCGGGCGGTCGCGGTGGCCATGGCGGACGGCCCGGCCGCCGGCCTGGCCGAGCTGGACGACCTGGAGCGCGACGGCAGGCTGGCCGGCTACCGGTACCTGCCCGCCGCCCGGGCCGATCTGCTCCGCCGGCTGGGCCGCGCGGACGAGGCCGTGGAAGCGTACCGGGCCGCGCTAGAGCTAACCGCCAATCATGCTGAACGCCAGTTCCTGGCCAGTCGCCTCGCCCAGGTGCGGGGGGATTAGGGGAGGAGCGGGGGCAGCCGCCTGCCCGGGGTGCCGGGGACTAGGGGGGTGGCGGGGCAGCCGCCTGCCGGGGGTGCGGGGGATTACGGGAGGAGCGGGCAGCCGCCTGGCCAAGGTGGCCGGGAATACCCGCCTGGTCCTGCATGGGTGACACTTTGCTGTAGTGGGGACTACAGGAACTTTTCACCGATACGTCCGGCCGCGGGGAGTTGGCGGGCCGGGCTGGTGCCGGTGTGACTTGCGGGACTGGAGAGGCATCCGGGCCAGGCTGAGCAGGTGGAGGGCGCGTTCCTTCTCGAAGTCGAGGGCCTGCCGGCTCGCCGGGGTGACCGGGGATTAGGGCTGGCAGAATCCGTAGGCGTGGCGAGCGCGAGCGGAGACCATCTCAAGTCCGGCCAGCTCGGTATCCCCAGCGTGACCGCGTCGACGGTGGCGAACATCGGACCGGGCATCGACTTCTACTTCGGATTCGGGGTGATCGCGGCCACCGCTGGTGTCGCCGCGCCGCTGACGATCCTGGCCGCGACCGTGGCCGTCGCCCTGCTGGCGTTCACGGTGGCCGAGTTCACCCGGGCCGAACCTTCGGCGGGCAGTTTCATCACCTACGTGGAAACCGGGCTGGGGGCCAGAGCCGGTGTCGCCACCGCCGTGCTGGTCGTCGTGGGCTACACCGTCGCGATCTCGGCGGTGTTCACCCTGTCGGGTGGGCTGGTGGCGATGACCCTCGCGCAATTCACGGCGTGGCATCCGCCGTGGGGGCCATTCACCCTCGTCCTGACGGTCGGCGCGATCTGGCTGACCGCCCGCGGGGTCAAGCTGTCGACCGGCGCGGTGGGCGTGGCCGTGCTCGTCCAGGTGCTGATCATGCTGGCGGTCTGTGTGCTGGTCCTCGTCGATCAGCGGGGCGTGCTGTCCGGCATCCCGTTCTCCTGGGCCCACCTCACCGGGGGACTGGCCGGCCTGTCCGCGGGCTTCCCGCTGGCTCTGTTCATGTTCATCGGCTGGGAAAACGGTCCCGCCCTGGCCGAGGAGGCCCGCAACCCGCGGCGCACGATACCCGCGGCGCTGTACATCTCGGTCGCGGTCGCCGCGGTCCTGCTGGTCCTGTTCGCCTACGCGACGGTGACCGGGTTCCGCTACGACGTCTCGTCCATCGGCCGCTCCTCGATCCCGTTCCTGACCGTGGCCGATCACTACCTCGGCCGGCTGGGCGTCCTGGCCTGGATCGCCGGCATCGTCTCCGCGCTGGCCACCCTTATCGCCGGCGCGGATGCCCAGTCGCGGATGCTGTTCGACGCCGGCCGGACCGGGCTGCTGCCGGCCCGGCTGGGCCAGGTTCGCCCGCGGTCCGGCACGCCGGTGAACGCGCTGCTGGCCATGACGGTGGCCGGGCTGGGCATTATCGGGGTCTGGTGGCTGTCCCGGCTCCTCACCGGGGACACCGGGTCGATGAACCCGGTGGGCCTGTACGCCGAGTGCTCGACGATGGCGACGATCGTGATCCTGTTCGTCTATTTCCTCACGATGCTGTCCCTTCCGTTCTTCATGTGGCGCCGGCACCGGGACTCGTTCTCTGTGCTCCGCCATGTGGCCATCCCGGCCCTTGGCTCGATCACGCTGATCGTCCCGTTCGCCGAGCTGTGCCAGCCCGGGCAGCCCGCCCCGTACAGCACCTTCCCGTACCTGGCAGTGGTACTGGCCGTGGTGGCCGCGGTGACCGGCTGGCTGCGCGTCCGGCGTGACCCGCGCGCCGGCGCCGGCGAGGGAGCGGAATCCCCGGCCACCTGACCGGCGCGGCGACCCGCCGGCTGGTTGACGAGGGCCGTGGTGGTGTCCTAGTGTCTTAATTATCTAAGACACTGGAGCATCAGCATGATCAGATTCCGGGTGGACGGGCGGTCCGCGGTGCCGCCCTACCAGCAGATCGCACGCCAGGTGCGGCAGGCGCTGCGGATGGGCGTGCTCACCGTGGGCGACCAGCTGCCGAGTGTGCGAGAGGTGGTCGCGGCGACGGCGATCAACCCCAACACGGTGCTCAAGGCCTACCGCGACCTGGAGCACGAGGGCCTGGTCGAGGCGCGGGCCGGGCACGGCACGTTCGTCCGGGCCCGGCCTCCTGGCCCCCCGCCGGGCACGCACTCGCGGCTGGGCCGCGGGCTGGCTGCGTGGGTGCGCGAGGCGCGCGCCGCGGGGCTGGACGACGAGGCCATCGAGTCGCTGCTGCGGGTCACGCTGCAGGCCCCCGCCGAGGAGGGCATCGCCTGATGGCCGCGATAGAAACCACTGGCCTGGCCAAGCGGTACCGGCGGGTCACCGCGCTGAGCGACTGCACGATCAGCGTCCCACAGGGCCGGATATCCGCGCTGGTCGGGCCGAACGGCGCGGGCAAGACCACGCTGCTGCGGCTGCTGACCGGGCTGGCCGCGCCGACCGCTGGCCGGGCCACGGTGCTCGGCGGCATGCCCCGCCAGGACCCGGGCTACCTGGCCGGGATCGGTTTCCTGGCCCAGGACATCCCGCTGTACCGGCGGCTGAGCGCGGCGGATCACATCGGCATCGGCGCGCACCTCAACCCGCGCTGGGACGGCGAGCTGGTGCGGTCCCGGCTGGCCGGCCTGAAGATTCCGCTGAACCGGCCGGTGGGCACGCTGTCCGGGGGCCAGCGGGCCCAGGTCGCGCTGGCGCTCACCCTGGCCAAGCGGCCCCGGGTGCTGCTGCTCGACGAGCCGCTCGCCGCGCTCGACCCGCTGGCCAGGCAGAACTTCCTCGGGGCGCTGGCCGAGGCGGCGGCCGGGCCGGACGGTGGGCTCACCATCGTGCTGTCCTCGCACCTGCTCGCGGACATCGACCGGGTCTGCGACCACCTGATCCTGCTGGCCAGCTCCCGGGTGCAACTGTGCGGCGACACCGAGGCGCTGCTCGAGGAGCACCGGATCCTGGTCGGCCCGCGCCAGGACACCACGGCGATCGGCCGGACGCACACCATCGTGCGGGAGGACACCACCGCGCGGCAGACCACGCTGCTGGTCCGGACGAACGGGCCGGTGCTCGATCCCGCCTGGGCCGTCGAGGAACCGAATCTGGAGGAGATCGTGCTCGGCTATATGCGCCAGGACGGCGCCGAAGATGGTGGCGGTCCGGCCGCGGGCCGCCTGTCGGCGGTAGGAGGAGACCGATGACCTGGGTCACCTGGCGGCAGTACCGGTACCAGGGCGCGCTGGCCGCCGCGCTGCTGGCCGCGCTGGCCGCGGCGCTGGTGATCTCCGGCTTGCACGCGGCGCAGGTGTGGCACGCCGCGCTGTCCGGATGCATGAAGGACAACAGGTGCGGCGGCGTGTCCCTGGCCGGCCCGGCCGTCATGACGCTCGTTGTCGCGACGTCCGTGGTGCCGCTGCTGCCCGGGCTTTTCTGGGGCGCACCGGCGGTGGCGCACGAACTGGAGACCGGCACGAACCAGTTCGCCTGGACGCAGAGCATCACCAAGCGGCGCTGGCTGGCGGTACGGGCCGCCTGGCTGCTGCTGGCCGCAGCCGTCCTGGCCGGAGCGGTCTCGGCCCTGGTCACCTGGTGGTCCGGGCCGGACAACGCGCTGAGCCGTGACGCCTTCGAGGCCAACCGGTTCGACATCACCGGCATCGTGCCGGTCGGCTACGCGATCTTCGCGATGGCCCTCGGCATCTGCGCCGGCGTGCTGCTGCGGCGCACGCTGCCCGCGATAGCCGTCACGCTGGCCGGCTTCGCCGGGGCGCGGGTGCTGTTCGCGCAGTGGGTCCGGCTGCACTACATGACGCCGGTCACCGTGTACTACAAGCTCACGGGATCCTGGGCGCCCAAAGGCTCCTACCTCAGCGTCAGCCAGGGCATCGTCGGCCCGGACGGCCGGCCCCCAACCGGGCTCAGCAGCTACGTGTTCAACGGCGCACCGGTCCCGGCCGAATGCGCGAAGGTCATGCAGAACCCCGCGCCCTGTATGGCGGCGCACGGCTACCGGGCGTACCTGACCTACCAGCCGGCCGACCGCTTCTGGGCCTTCCAGGGCATCGAGACCGGCATCTTCGTGCTGCTGGCCGCCATCCTGCTCGGCGTCGCGTTCTGGGTGCTCAGGCGGCGCGACGCCTAGCCCCGGGTGGGATAGCGGTTGGCCTGCGGAATACCTCCCGTGGCACACTGGTTTCAGCAAACAAGCGTGCTCCGGGGTCGGTGAAATTCCGAGCCGGCGGTTACAGTCCGCGACCCGGCCAAGGCGATCATCGCCAGCGGCTGGCTGACCCGGTGGAATTCCGGGACCGACGGTCAAAGTCCGGATGGGAGGCAGCACGCGCGCGGTGGCGGTGTCCATGCTGCCGTCCGCGCCCGCGCGTCCGCGCGTCCCCCGGAGCACAACGGCTCCGAGGAGAGGACACCGCGGATGTTCACCGGGATAGTGGAAGAACTCGGCGAGATCGTCGCTGTCGAGCGGCTGGCTGACGCGGCCCGGCTCACCGTCCGCGGTCCGCGGGTGACGGCCGAGGCCCGCCGTGGCGACTCCATCGCGGTCAACGGCGTCTGTCTCACGGTGACCGACAGCAGCGACAAGACGTTCACCGCCGACGTGATGGCGGAAACCCTGCACCGCACCGGACTCGGCGCGCTCGCGCCAGGTTCCCCGGTCAACCTGGAACGGCCGGTCCAGCTCGGCGGCCGGCTGGGCGGTCATCTGGTGCAGGGGCATGCCGACGGGACCGGCGTGATCCTGTCCCGTGATCCCGCCTCCCATCCCGGGGGGTTCCGGGGGGTCGTCCCTCCGGGCCAGCCCAGCGACGTGGTCCGCGTCGCGTTGCCCCCGGACCTGCGCCGGTACGTGGTGCTCAAGGGCTCGGTCACCGTGGACGGGGTCAGCCTGACCGTGTCCGGCCTGGGCGGGGCCGGCGGGCCGGAGCCGTGGTTCGAGGTCAGCCTGATCCCGACCACGCTGGAGCTGACCACCCTGGGACGGCTGCAACCGGGCAGCCAGGTCAACTTGGAGGTAGACGTGATCGCCAAATACGTGGAGAGCCTCTTTGGGGAGCGGTCATGACGATCAGCACAGAGCACGATGGAGATATCCGGCTCGACGACGTAACG
>Ga0335078_10014922_pt1 | contig 11530 bp, 5 predicted proteins | sample Lox_Sample_32_FD_206711 | JGI IMG/M metagenome (GOLD analysis project Ga0335078, IMG submission 206711) | Soil microbial communities from Loxahatchee National Wildlife Refuge, Florida, United States - Lox_Sample_3.2 | ecosystem: Environmental > Terrestrial > Soil > Wetlands | place: USA: Florida...
CGCTCGCCGACGAGGTGTACCGGCGAGCCGACGGCAACCCGCTGTTCGTGGAGGAGTTGCTGGTCTGCGAATGCGACGGCGGCCTCGGGGCGGCGCTGCCGGACTCCCTGCGCGAGCTGCTGCTGGTCACCGTGCGGCGGCTGCCGGAGGAAAGCCAGGAAGTGCTCCGCGCGGCCAGCGCGGGCGGCCAGCGCATCGGGCACGCCTTGCTCGCGGCGGTCACCGGGCGCGGCGGCGACGCACTGTCCCGCGCGCTGCGGCCCGCGGTGGCAGCCAACGTGCTCACCGCAGACGCGGACGGGTACGCGTTCCGGCACGGCCTCATCAGGGAGGCGGTCCTCGACGACCTGCTGCCCGGCGATCACACCCGGCTCCACACCCGCTTTGCCGAGGTCCTCGAGGCTGATCCCGGCCTGGTCGCTCCCGGCCGGGCGGTGATCGAGCAAGCGCACCACTGGTACGCAGCCCACGACGTCCTGGGCGCGCTGGTCAGCAGCTGGCACGCGGCACAGGAGGCCGGCCGGGCGCTGGCCTACGCCGAGCAGCTCACCTTGCTCACCCGGGTCCTTGAGCTGTGGCAGAAAGTGCCGGACGCCGGGCAGCGGATCGGGGCCAGCCACCTGAGCGTGCTGGAGCGGTCGGCCGGGGTCGCGAAGACCGCCGAGGAGAACGAGCGCGGCGCCGCGCTCGCCGCCGCCGCGCTGGCCGAGGTCGACCCGGCCGCAGAGCCCGCCCGGGCGGCCCTGCTGATGGAGACGCGGGCGCTGCTGAGGAGGCACGCCGACACCCGCGAGAACCTCCGCGCCGACCTGCAGGCAGCGCTGGACCTCGTGCCGCCGGGCGTGGCCGACGCCGCGCGGGCGCAGGTGCTCGTCAGCATGGCCTGCTTCGCCCGGCTTGCCGACGAGGCGGAGATGGTCGCCGCCCTCCACGAGGGCCTGGCGCTGGCACGAGGGTCCGCAGACGCCGCCACCGAGGCCGGCGCGCTGCTTGAGCTCGGCCTGATCCAGTCGCATTCCGGGGACGACGCGGCCGCCCTGGAGACGCTCGGCCTGGCGCGGTCGGTCGCCGTCCGGGCGGGCGCCCACCTCCCGATGCATGCGGTGATCAACGAGTCCCACGTGCTCGAGGGAATGGGCGAGCATGCGCGGGCCGCCGACGTGGCGCGGGCCGGGATCGCCAGCGCGCAGGCTTACGGCCTCGCCCGTTCCTCGGGAGCGTTCCTGGCGATCAACGTGGCGGAGCCGCTGGTCAGTCTCGGCAGGTGGGACGAGGCGCTGGAGGTCATCGAGCACGCGCTGGCGCTGTCCCCGCGGCCGCATATCCGCGGCGCGCTGCGGCAGCTGGCGGGCGATGTGGCGCTGCGGCGGGGTGACCTGGCCGGCGCCGCGGAATCTGCCGCGGCAGCCAGGGCCGTGCTGGGCGGTGTGAGCTACCAGCGCCGCGGCCAGTACCAGATCCCGGTGCACCGGCTCAATATCGAGCTGCGGCTCGCGGAGCGCCAGCCGGCCGCCGCGCTGGCCGCCGCGGCGGCCGCGGCCGCCAGCCCGGACCTGGCCCACAGCCCCCGGTATGCGTGGCCGATGCTCGCCGCCGCGGTCCGCGCGGTCACCGCGGCCATGGCCGGCCGAAGCGACGCCCTGACCGCGCCGGCCGCGGACCTGCTGGCCCGGCTTCGCGGCGTGGCCGGCGAACTGCCCGCGGCGGGCCCGGTTCAGCAGGCCAACCAGCTGACGTTCGCGGCCGAGGTCCTGCGGGCGGAGCGCGCGGCCCCGGGCGGCCGATGAGCGCGCCCGCCCGGCCGCGGTCACGGCGACGCCGCTGGGCCTGACCGCCCGGGAGTTCGAGGTCCTCCGGCTGGTCGCCGACGGCCGGTCGAACCCGGAGATCGCTGCGAGGCTGTTCATCTCGGCCAAGACCGCCAGCGTCCACGTGTCGAACATCCTGGCCAAGGTGGGCGTCGCCAGCCGCGGTGAGGCGGCAGCGGCGGCGCACCGGCTGCATCTTTTCGACGCCGCCGGGGCGGCCTAGCCGCAGCAGCCCAGCGCAGCCCAGACCCGGCCCGGCGGGCCGGGTCTGGGCTGCGCGCCTGCTGTCTCTTAGCCGGCGGCCTGGGCCAGTTCGGGGACGAACAACGCGGCGTTGACCGTGCCGACCCCGGATGCCAGGTCGTAGCCCGGCCGGGCGCTGAAGCCAGTCACCGTGTAATTCTTGCCGTCCTGGGCGAACGACACGGTGTTGTTTCCGGCGGTGACGTCGACGAGGCCGGGCGCGTGCCGCGCCGACAGGGCGTACAGCGCCGGGTTGAGCAGGCCGAGCGAGCGGTGGGCCACCTGGCCGGCCAGGGCCACGATCCCGGCGAACAGCGGGGTCGCCTCGCTCGTGCCGCAAACCACGTACCAGCCGGCCGGCTCGCCGGCGTAGCTGTCATAGGTGAGGACCAGGCCGGAGCAAGCGCCGCTCATGGCGATGTCCGGCACCCCGCGCCGGCCGCCGACGACGCCAGCCACGCCGTTCTGGTACGACGGCCTGGAGAAGATCACCGACTTGCCGCCGCCGGTGGCCAGCGGGTTGGGGCCGTTGTCACCGAAGAAAGCCTGGTTCAGCGCGGTGTTGTAGGTGTCGTTCCACACCTGGTCGGGCGCGGTCCGCCGGCCTGAGGCGCTGAGCTGCAACTGGGTGCCGCCGACCCCGGTGACCAGCGGGTCGCTGGCCGGCCAGCCCACGACCGGGTGGGTGTACAACAGCGTCCCGGCGACATTGGAGTAGTTGGCCGCCCCGGTGTCACCGGAGGCTGCCAGGACGGTCACGTGGTGCAGGTAGGCGTTGACGTAGGCGCTGCGCAGCCGCAGCAGGGACTGCGCCGTGGGGAAGGTCTGTTCGGTCGCGTCGAGGCTCTGGCTGATGACCTGGCCGAGATGATGGTCGATGACGTAGTTCTCGGCCCGGACGATCTCCGGGAACCCGGCGACGCCTTCGGTCTCCGCTACCGGGGTCTCGACGAGCAGGATGTTGGCGCCGGGGGCCATGGCGTGCGACCAGTCGACGTCGAGCGTGGTTTCGCCGGCCCAGCTGACCATGAGGCTGTTGGTGGGGTCATACGGTGGCACGGCCCCGGCCGGCTGGATGACCTTGAACGACGGCGGGGCGGGCAGCCCGAACTGCGCGTCGAACGTCGCCAGGTCGGACTGGATTGTCGGAGATCCGAAGGAGTCAACGATCACGATGGTCTGCCCCTTGCCGGTGATCCCCCGGGAGAACAGCGGCTGCTCGTTGTAGGCCGCCTGGAACTGGGCCGGCTGGTAGCAGGGGACGGTAAAGGCCGCGACGCATTGCGCCTGCGTGGGCGGCTGGACGGTCGAAGCCAGCCGGCTGATCGACGCTGGGGGGACGCTGGTGGTAGTGGTCACGGCGGAAGCGCCCGCCCCGGCGGCGAAGAATGATCCGCCGACCAGGGTGACAGCTCCGACCGTCCTCGGGAACCATGCACGACGCAGCAAGGCAGATCCTCCTTCGGTGACAACCCCATTGTTGACGTATGCGGCGGTCCGCCACAGTTGGCATTGTGTAACACGGAAGTTCCAGGTGAAAGCCTGTTTGGGGGGATAATTGAGCTGAGCTCGATGCGATGCCCTCGTGGCGCTGCCGAACCTCACACGATGTACGGCTGGATCGGCCTTATGCTGGGGATTGTCCGGCGAATGGTGGTGATGACAGGAGGACTTCCGGTGAAATCGATCATCGGTCGGCCGAGTGCCGGGACAGTGCCAGGGCCGGCCTGCGACGCCGCGATCGTTCCGCAGCGGGTGCACGAGGTGCTCGGCCGCCACGTTCTCGCCGACGGGTTCCGGCTCGTCTACGACACCCGGGCCAGCCACGGGTCCTGGCTGGTTGACGCGCGGTCCGGGGAGGAGTACCTGGACCTCTACACGTTCTTCGCTTCCGCCCCGCTGGGGTCCAACCCGCGCGGCCTGGCCGACGACCGCGATTTCCTGGCCGTGCTCGCCGAGGCCGCGGCCAACAAGCCGGCGAATCCCGACGTCTACACGACGCACTACGCGCAGTTCGTCGAGACCTTCGTGCGCGTGCTCGGCGACCCGGCGCTGCCGCACCTGTTCTTCGTCGAGGGCGGAGCTCTCGCCGTCGAGAACGCGCTGAAAACGGCGTTCGACTGGAAGAGCCGCCGCAACGAGGCGGCAGGCCGGCCTGCCGGGCTCGGCAGCAAGGTGCTGCACCTCACCCGGGCGTTCCACGGGCGGTCCGGGTACACCCTCTCGCTGACCAACACCGAGCCGGCCAAGACCGACAGGTTTCCCAAGTTCGACTGGCCGAGAATCGACGTGCCCGCGGTCACGTTCCCCGTGGACAAGCACCTCGGCGACGTCGAGCGCGCCGAGTCGCGGGCGCTCGCCCAGGCGCGCTCGGCCTTCGAGGCCGATCCGCACGACATCGCCTGCTTCATCGCCGAGCCGATCCAGGGCGAGGGCGGGGACAACCACATGCGGCCGCAGTTCCTGAGGGCCATGCAGGAGCTTTGCCACGCCCACGACGCCCTGTTCGTGCTGGACGAGGTGCAGACCGGGGTCGGGCTGACCGGCACGGCCTGGGCTTATCAGCAGCTCGGCCTCCAGCCGGACATCGTCGCGTTCGCGAAGAAGGTGCAGCTCGGCGGCGTCATGGCCGGCCGGCGCGTCGACGAGGTCGACGACAACGTGTTCGCGGTCTCCGGCCGGATCAACTCCACCTGGGGCGGCGGGCTGGCCGACATGGTCCGCTCCCGCCGGATCCTCGAGATCATCGAGCGTGACGGCCTGATCGGGCACGCGGCGAAGGTCGGTGACTGGCTCCTCGCCGAGCTGCGGGCACTGGGGGAGCGCCACGCCGCCGTGGCTTCCAATGTCCGCGGCCGCGGCCTGATGTGCGCGCTCGACTTCCCGTCGGGCCAGGCCCGCGACGCCGCGGTACGCCTGCTGCGGGCGGAGCATGTCATCGCGCTGCCGTGCGGAGAGCGCTCGCTCCGGCTCCGCCCGGCTCTCGACGTCACCGAGCAGGAACTCGCTTTCGGGCTGGCCGCCCTCGACCGCGTGCTGGCCTCGCTGCATAGCCTTTCCAGCAGCCGACCACAACGTAAGGACGCCGCCGATGGCTCATCCCGCTGATCCCGCCGGCGTTCCCGCCCCCGGCGCCGAACTGCGGACCGTCTCTTCCGTCATCGCCGGGCGCCCGGTGCCCGGCGCGCCCGCCGGGCGGCTGCGGTCCGCGAACCCGGCGTGCCTGGGCGACACCGTGGCGCAGGTCGCGCTCGGCGACGCGGCGGCGCTGGTGACGGCGGCGCGGGCGGCGCGGGCGGCACAGCAGCAGTGGGCGGACGTGCCGGCGCCGGTGCGCGGCCGGGCGATCGCGCATATCGGCCGGCTGGTGGAGGACAACAAGCAGGCCCTGGCCCGCCTGGTCACCCGCGAGATCGGCAAGCCCTACGCCGAGGCGCTCGGCGAGGTGCAGGAAATCATCGACACCTGCGACTTCTTCCTCGGCGAGGGCCGTCGCCTCTACGGCCAGACGGTGCCGAGCGAGATGCCCGACAAGCAGCTCTTCACGTTCCGTAATCCGGTCGGGGTGGTCACGGTGATCACCGCCGGGAACTTCCCGGTGGCGGTCCCGTCCTGGTATATCGTGCCCGCGCTGCTGTGCGGCAATGCCGTGGTGTGGAAGCCGGCCGAGTACTCGGCGGCTTCGGCGGCGGCCCTTTACGAACTGTTCTGCCGTGGCGGCGGGCTCCCGCCGGGCGTGTTCAACGTGGTCCACGCCGACGGCGCGGCGACCTTCGCCGGGCTGGAGCAGGCGCTGGCCGCGGGCCTGGTCGACAAGGTCGGGTTCACCGGCTCGACCGAGGTCGGCGCGCGGATCGGCGAGCTGGCCGGCCGCCACCTGCAGTCGGCCTGCCTGGAGCTGGGCGGGAAGAACCCGATGGTGGTCACCGCCAACGCCGACCTGGACCTGGCAGTCGAGGGCGCCCTGTTCGCCGGATTCGGCACCGCCGGGCAGCGTTGCACGTCCCTCGGCACCGTGATCTGCCACGAGTCGGTGCACGACGAGTTCCTGACCAGGTTCGCCGAGGCGACAGCGGCGGCCGCCGTCGGCGACCCGTTCGGTGACGTGCTGTACGGGCCGATGCTGGACATTCGTTTTGCCGAACGCTTCGAGACGTACCTGACCTGGATCGGCCCGCAGCACAAGGTGCTCGGCTCGACCGGAGTCGGGCGGATCACGGCGGCGAACCCCCGGGCGGGCTTCGTCGGCGACCCCGAGGCCGGCCTCTTCTACCACCCGACCATCGTGGACGGGGTGCGTCCCGGTGACCAGATATTCGGCAGCGAGACGTTCGGCCCGCTGGTCGGGGTGACCACGTACGCGGCGATGGACGAGGCGGTCGAGCTCGCCAACGCCCCCGGTTACGGGCTGTCCTCGTCCATCTACACGACCACGGCGGAAGAGGCGTTCGCGTTCCGGAAAGGCGTTGGCGCCGGCATGGTCAGCGTGAACAACTCGACCTCCGGGGCAGAGGCGCACCTGCCGTTCGGCGGCAACGGGAAGTCCGGCAACGGCTCCCGCCAGTCGGGCGTGTGGGTGCTGGACCAGTTCACTCGCTGGCAGGCGCTCAACTGGGACTACTCCGGCCGGTTGCAGAAGGCGCAGCTGGACGTGGCCGAGCTGACGCCGGACCCGCGGTTCCGGCTGTGACCCGCCGCCGCATCCTGGCTCGCCGATGACCACCGCCGCCGAGCTCGACGAGCACTTCATCCAGGCGGTGGGCAGCCTGCCCGGGGCCGCCCGGCCCGGGCCGCGCCGCCCCGACCCCGCGGCCCCGGTGCGCGCGGGCAGCCGCCTGGACGGCGGCACCCTGCTCGCGATCTTCGACGCCCAGGCGCAGAGCCGGCACCTGGATTTCGCCGCACGGTGGATGCAGCAGCAGGGGCGCGGCTTCTACACGATCAGCTCGGCGGGCCACGAGGGCAACGCCGCGCTGGCGGCGGCGCTGCGGCCGACGGACCCGGCGCTGCTGCACTACCGGTCCGGCGGGTTCTACTGCGCCCGCGCCGGCCAGGTGCCCGGCGTCGACCCGGTGCGGGACGTCCTGCTCGGCGTGGCCGGGTCAGCCGACGAGCCGATAGCGGGCGGCCGGCACAAGGTATTCGGCCGGGCCGAACTGGCCGTCATCCCGCAGACCTCGACGATCGCCTCGCACCTGCCGCGCGCGCTCGGCGTCGCGCTCGGCATCGGCCGCGCGGCGAAGCTCGGGGTGAGATGCCCGTGGCCGCGCGACGCCGTGGCGGTCGCCTCGTTCGGCGACGCATCGGCCAGCCACTCCACCGCGGTCGGCGCGGTCAATGCCGCCTGTCACACGTCCTACCAGGGCATCGGTGTTCCGCTGCTGCTCGTCTGCGAGGACAACGGGATCGGGATCAGCGTGCCGACCCCGCGCGGCTGGGTGGCGGCCGCCTACAGCGCCCGGCCCGGCCTGCGTTACCTGGCCGCCGACGGCTGCGATCCGGTCGCGGTGTACGACGCGGCCGCCGAGGCGGCGCGGCTGGCCAGGTCCCGGCGGTGCCCGGTGTTCCTGCACCTGCCGGTGGTCCGTTTCCTCGGCCATGCGGGCAGCGACGCGGAGTCCGCCTACCGCGCCCCGGCGGATCTCGCCGCCGACCTAACCCGCGACCCGCTGGTGTGCACCGCGTCCGCGCTGGTCGGCTGCGGCATGCTCACACCGGGCGAGGCGGTGGCCCGCTACGTGTCCATCGGGGGCTGGGTGCACGGCGAGGCTGAGCAGGCACTGGCCAGCAGGCCGCTGTCCGGCGCCACCGAGGTGATGGCCCCGCTGGCACCGCGTCACCCGGACCTGGTCGCCGAGCGGGCCAGGCGAGGGGTGCCGGCGGCTCGGGACGAGCCGGTCACTCTCGCCCAGGCGGTCAACCTGGCGCTCGGCGAGCTGCTGGAGACCTACCCCGGGATGTGCGTGTTCGGTGAGGACGTCGGGCCCAAGGGCGGTGTCTACGGTGTCACCAAAGGGCTGCAACGCCGGTTCGGGGCGGCCCGGGTCTTCGACACGCTGCTCGATGAGCAGTCGATTCTCGGGCTGGCCCTCGGCAGCGGGCTGACCGGCCTGCTGCCGGTGCCAGAGATCCAGTACCTCGCGTACCTGCACAACGCCGAGGACCAGCTCCGGGGCGAGGCTGCCACCCAGCAGTTCTTCTCGGCGGGCCAGTTCCGCAACCCCATGGTGCTGCGGGTGGCCGGCTACGGCTATCAGAAGGGCTTCGGCGGCCATTTCCACAATGACAACGCGCTCGGGGTGCTGCGCGACATCCCCGGCCTGGTGATCGCCTCGCCGGCCCGGCCGGATGACGCCGCGGCGATGCTGCGGACCTGCGTGGCCGCCGCCGCGGTGGACGGCTCGGTGTGCGTGTTCCTGGAACCGATCGCGCTGTACCACACCCGGGACCTGCGCGGCGACGGCGACGGAGGCTGGCTTGCGCCGTATCCCCGGCTCGGCGCGCACGTCCCGGTGGGACGGGCGCGCAGCTACGGTGACGGCAGTGATCTCACCATGGTCACCTTCGGCAACGGTCTGCGGATGAGCCTGCGGGTCGCCAGCAGGCTGGCTGGCCAGGGGATCGGCGTGCGGGTCGTGGACGTGCGGTGGCTTGCCCCGCTGCCAGCCGACGACATCGTGCGGGAGGCGGGCGCGACCGGCCGGGTGCTGGTCGTCGACGAGACCCGCCGCACCGGCGGGGTTTCCGAGGGGGTCGTCACCGCACTCGTCGATGCCGGGTTCGCGGGCAGGATCTCACGGGTGACCAGCGAGGACAGCTTCGTCCCCCTCGGCCGGGCGGCCAACGCGGTCCTGCTGGACGAGACCACGATCGAGAAGGCCGCCGTCGAACTGGCGCGCCCCGCCTGACGCCGCCCGCGGGGTGCGGTCAGCGGGGACCGGGGCGCGGTTCTGCGGTCGGCGGCGGGACCGGCGGCAGGTGGCCGTCGTCGAAGGCAACCCCGCGCATGGAGTCCCAGCCCAGGATCCGGAGGATCTTCCGCAGCCGCGCGGGCACCGCGTGGAGTACCACTTCTCTGGCCGGTTCCGCGTCCGGGCACTGCGCGCCTCCCGGCTCCGCCGCGCACACGATGGCCCGCAGCCCGGCAAGATCGCAGAACTCGACCCCGCCGAGGTCGACGTGGACATCATCGCGGCGGTCCAGAGCGGCCAGGCTCTCCAGGAGAAGCGGGTAGCTGGACTCGTCGATCTCCCCGGCGATGATCAGCCCCGGCGGGCCGTTGGTCCGGGCGATCCGCAGCACGTCGTCAGCTGGGACGCGGCTGCCCGGGTGCGGTTGCCCGCCAGCGCGCGGCATGCCCGTCACGGTGGGGTCACCAGCCCCCGTCAACCACTCACCGTCTCGTTGCGGAGTTATCGAAGAGCATACGGCCGATGCTACTGCCCGGGCAGGCTTGTCGTCCCGCCCGGATGACAGGCGGCTGGGTGGATGCCAGGAGCGGCAGCGGCGGCTGGGCAGGCGCGAGCTGCGGGCTGGTGCGGGGCGGGGCGGCGTGGCCGCGACTCGCCGGGTGCGCCACACTGGCAAAAGGGCTGCCGGTCGCGCGGCCCCGCGCTGCGCGCACGGAAAGGATCACGAGTTGCCCTACAAGATCCCGGAACGCGATGTCGTCGCGATCATCGATGCGCCGCCGACACCCGTGGCGCTGCTGGCTCCGGGGGGGCGGTTCGTCGCGCTCGTGCATTACGAGTCGCACCCGCCGGTCGCCTTGCTGGCGCGCCGCTACCTGCCGCTTGCCGGGATCCGGGTCGATCCTGCGCTGGCCGGCCGCCAGCGCTCGCGTCGGCTGACCGGCCTGTCGGTGCTGCGGCTGGCCGACGGGGCGCAGCGCGACCTGCCCCTGCCAGCCGGGGCCCAGCTGAGCGTGCCGAACTGGGCGCCCGACGGGCGCAGGTTCGCCTTCACGGTGGACGAGGCGGACGGCATCGGCGTATGGGTGGCTGACGCCGAGTCGGCGACCACCTGGCAGGTGCCCGGATTTCGGGTTCGCGACGTCCTCGGCGGGGACCCGCTGACCATCGGTGCTGCCGTCCGGTGGTCCCGCGACGGCAGTTCGCTGCTGGCGCTCGGTGCACCGGGTCCCCCGCCCTCGCTGCCCGAGGCGCCGATGGAGCCGCGCATCGAGGAGACGGCGGGCAAGCGGTCGCAGATGGCGACCTACCAGGACCTGCTGCGCACCACGGCCGACGCGGACGCGTTCGAGGCGCTGGCCACGACCGTGCCGCTGCGGGTCGAGCCGCGGACCGGGATGGCGAAGGAACTCGGGCCGCCCGGGCTCTACCAGCGGCTGGCCGACTCGCCGGACTCCGAGCACCTGCTCGTCCACCGGCTGCGGCGGCCGTTCTCGTTCCGCGTCCCGTACCAGTACTTCGCTCGCAGCGTGGAAGTGTGGTCGGCGTCCGGCGCGCTGCAGCGCGTGGTCGCCGAGCTCGACGTCAGCGACGAGGTTCCGCGGCAGGGCGTCGCGACCGGGCCGCGGCAGGTGTCCTGGGAGGAGCGGGCGCCGGCCAGCCTGGTCTGGACCGAGGCGCTGGACGGCGGAGATCCGGTCGCCCCCGCGGAGCACCGCGACCGCTTGATGCGGCTGGCGGCGCCGTTCGACGGGGATCCGCAGCACGTGTTCGACGTCCAGCACCGCTGCCTTGGGTGGCTCGACCTGCACGAGCCGCATCAGCTCTTGCTGACCGAACACGACCGTGACCGCCGGTGGCTGACCACCTGGATCTGCGACATGGCCGGACCGGGGAGCCGCCGGGTACTGTTCGACCACTCGATGGATGACGCCTACGCTGATCCCGGCTCGCCGCTGATGGTCACCAATCCCGACGGCACCAGGACCGTCCTGCAGGACGGCTGCGTGATCTACCTGCGCGGTGAAGGCTCGACACCGGACGGTGACCGGCCCTTCCTGGACCGCCTGAACCTGGAGACCACGCGGAAAGACCGGCTGTACCAGAGCCCGCCGGACTGCCTGGACCAGGTGATCGGCTTCCCCGCCGCGGAAGGCTCCGCGCCGGTCCGCGGCAAGGTCGTGCTGTGGCATGAGAGCCACGCCGAGCCGCCGAACCTGTATCTCACCGCCCTGGACGGCTCAGGCTGGCGGGCCCTGACTGTCTGGCCAGACCCGCATCCGCAGCTGACCGGTATGGAGAAGCGGCTGATCGTGCATGACCGAGGCGACGGGGTGCAGCTGTCCGGCCTCCTGCATCTGCCCCCGGGTTACGACCCGGCGGCGGGCGGCCGCCTGCCGCTGCTGATCTGGGCCTATCCGCTCGACTACGGCAACCCGGCCACCGCCGGCCAGGTCCGCGGCAGCAGCAAGCGGTTCACCAGGCTGAACGCGCTGGAGCCGACGTGGTTCGTGCTTCATGGCTATGCGGTGCTCTCGAACGCGACGATGCCGGTGATCGGTGACCCCG
>Ga0335078_10014923_pt1 | contig 11530 bp, 7 predicted proteins | sample Lox_Sample_32_FD_206711 | JGI IMG/M metagenome (GOLD analysis project Ga0335078, IMG submission 206711) | Soil microbial communities from Loxahatchee National Wildlife Refuge, Florida, United States - Lox_Sample_3.2 | ecosystem: Environmental > Terrestrial > Soil > Wetlands | place: USA: Florida...
GGTCGTCCGCGGGGGCATGCTGCCCAAGCTTCAGGCCTGCCGCGAGGCATTGCGGCGGGGCGTCGGCCGGGTGCGCATTCTGCCGGCGGCGCAGGCCGACGCGCTGTCTCAGTTTTATTTCACCAAGCTCGCTTACGGAACCGAGGTGACCGGCTGATGAGCCTCGCTTCTGTGGCACGTTCCGAAGAAAAATTGCTGCTGCCCACTTACGATCGCCACAAGATCCTGTTTCAGCGCGGCCGTGGGGTATATCTCTGGGATTCGCGCGGCCGTCGCTATCTCGATTTCCTGAGCGGCATCGGAGTGAATGCGCTCGGCCACGGCCACCCGGCGATCCAGGCCACGCTGCAACGCCAGGCGGCGCGACTGATTCATGTCTCCAACCTCTTCTTCCACGAGTATCAGGCAGAACTTGCCAAACGGCTGACCAAGATTTCCGGGCTGCAGCGGGCATTCTTCTGCAATAGCGGGACGGAAGCATGGGAGGGCGCGCTAAAGCTGGCGCGTTCTTACGCGCGGGCGCAAAACCAGAACGGCCACGCCCCCAAATGGCGTCTGATTGCGCTCGACAATTCGTTTCATGGGCGCACTTTTGGCTCATTGACAACCACCGGACAGGCCAAGTATCGCGACCCCTTTGCGCCGCTGTTACCCGGGGTGAGTTTTGTCGGCTTCAACGACACCGAGGAGCTCAAGCGTCAATTTGATGGCAGTGTGTGCGCCATTTGCATGGAAACGATTCAGGGCGAGGGCGGAATCCGGCCTGTAAGCCGGGAGTTCCTGCAACTGGCAAGGCAATTAAGCCAGAGCAACGGCGCCTTGCTGATTCTCGACGAAATTCAATGCGGTCTCGCCCGCACCGGCAAGTCCTTCGCCTACCAGCACTATGGCGTGCAGCCCGATATCGTCACCGTCGCCAAGCCATTGGCGGCGGGTTTGCCACTGGGCGCAATTCTCACCACCAATCAGGTTGCTACCGGAATGCATCCCGGCATGCACGGTACGACTTTCGGCGGCGGACCATTAGCCTGCGCGGTGGCGGTTGAGTTCCTCAAGGTGCTGGAAAAACTGCAGCCTCACATTCACGCCATCAGCTCGTACTTCAGGGAGCAGCTAGAAGGCTTGAAAAGCAAGCACAGTTCGGTTCGGGAAGTTCGCGGCCTGGGGCTGATGGTGGGCATGGAATTGGATTCGGCAGAAGTCGCCAAGAGCGTCGTCAGCCAGCTTTTGCGGCGCGGAATTCTGATTAACCGCACCAACGATAACGTACTGCGATTTCTGCCGCCGTACATCATCCAGCAACGACATGTCGATCAAGTCGTACGCGAGTTGGATGTAGCTCTGACCACCGCTACTCCGAGATCGAAAACAAATTCTAAAGTTGCAGTTTCCCCAAGGAGCCGCAATTGAATAGTCAGTTACTCAATCCTCAACCAATTACAACCCCGCCGGCGGCTGCTGCGCTTCGTTACGCCGACCTAGTATCGACGCGCGATCTGGGACCGCACGGGGTCGAAAACGTGTTGCACCTGGCCAAGGCCATGAAGTCGCGCCCGGCAACCTTTCGCCGCGCCCTCGCCGGCAAGCAGATCGTGATGTTCTTTGAAAAGCCGTCGCTGCGGACCCGATTGACGTTTGAAACCGGCATCGGCAGCATGGGCGGTGCGGCGTATTTTGTCGATCAGACCCAAGGCCGGCTCGACGCGCGCGAGAAACTCAGCGATATTGCTCACAATCTGGAGCGCTGGGTCGACGCGATCATACTGCGCACCTTTGCGCAGGAGACGATTGAGGGCATGGCCGAACACGCTGCCGTTCCGGTTATCAACGCGCTCAGCGACCTTGAACATCCCTGTCAGGCTCTGGCCGATTACTTTACTCTGCAGCAACACTTTGGCGAGCTCAAGACTCTTAGCCTGGCTTACGTCGGCGACGGCAACAACGTCGCTCATTCACTGTTGCTAACCTGCGCTTGCCTGGGATCGACGATCCGCGTCGCCACGCCGCCGCAATATCGCCCCAACGAGCAGATCGTGGCTGACGCGCGCGAGATCGCGAGCCAGACCGGGGCAGTGATCGAGCTGCTCACCGATCCGATTGAGGCAGTCCGGGGCGTAGACGCTATTTACACCGATGCCTGGGCCAGCATGGGACAGGAACATGAAGCCGCAGAACGGGCACAGATTTTCCCTCCTTATCAGTTGAACGAAGTGCTGGCGTCCAAAGCCGCTCCCCACGCGGTATTCATGCATTGCCTGCCCGCGCACCGCGGCGAAGAAATCACTGACGAAGTGATGGATTGCAGGAGATCCGTCGTCTTTGATCAGGCCGAAAGCCGCCTGCACGTGCAGAAGGCCATTCTTTATTTGCTGCTGGGCAGAAAGAACGACCGCTTGCCGCCGAGGAGAGCTCATGCGTGAAAGACTTGTGTTGGCCTATTCCGGAGGATTGGATACCTCGATCATCATCCCGTGGCTGAAGGAGAACTACGACTACGATGTCATCGCGATGGTGGCCGACGTCGGCCAGGGTGACGACATCGAAGCGGTGGTCAAGAAAGCTTATGCCACCGGCGCAAACGACGTGGTGGTGGAGGACCTGCGGGAAGAATTCCTGACGGGATATGTCTTCCCTGCTCTGCAGGCGGGCGCGGTCTACGAGCACAAGTATCTGCTGGGCACGTCGCTGGCTCGTCCCGTCATCGCTAAACATCAGGTCGAAGTGGCTTTGCGCAAAGGCGCAACCGCAGTGGCGCACGGCTGCACCGGCAAGGGCAACGACCAGGTCCGATTCGAAATGGCGTATCAGGCGCTGGCACCGGAGTTGAAGGTGATTGCGCCCTGGCGCGAATGGTCCTTGAAATCGCGCGAGGATTGCCTTGATTATGCCGAGCAGCATGGCATCCCAGTTGCCGCCAGCCGCGCAAAGATCCACAGTCGCGACCGCAATCTGTGGCACCTGAGCCATGAAGGCGGTGAACTCGAGGATCCAGCCAACGCTCCGCTTGCCGACACATGGCAATGGACGCGTTCCCCACAGCAGGCTCCGGATCGCGAAGAGCAGGTAACAATCGGCTTCGAAACGGGTGCTCCCATCTCGGTCAACGGCATGGAACTGGACCCGGTCTCGCTGGTGGAATTGCTGAATGAGATCGGCGCTCGTAATGCTGTCGGCCGTGTAGATCTGGTGGAGAACCGATTCGTGGGGATCAAGTCGCGCGGTTGTTATGAGACCCCCGGCGGAACGCTGTTGATCGCGGCGCATCGCGAACTGGAATCACTCTGCCTGGAGCGTGAAGTCGCACACTTTAAACAACACATTGGACTCAAGTATGCGGAGCTCGCCTACTTCGGCTTGTGGTTCACGCCGCTGCGGGAGGCGCTGGACGCCTTCGTCGCCAGCACGCAAAAAGATGTTACTGGCACGGTCACGCTTTCCCTCTACAAAGGCAACGTTGCCACTGTAAGCCGCCAGTCCGACAACTCTCTGTACCGCACCGACCTGTCCTCGTTCACCATGGGGGAAAGCTACGACCAGAAAGATGCGTCCGGGTTCATTCGCATCCTCGGACTTCCGTTCCGCTCCCGGGCGCGTGCCCGTCAGGAGGTGGCGAAGTGAAAATGTGGTCGGGCCGATTCCGCCAGCCTTTGGACCCTGAGTTCGAGAGTTGGCAGCGATCTTTCAACTTTGACCGGCGTCTGCTGGTGCATGAACTGGCGGCGAGTGGGGCTCACGCGCGGGCGGTGCGGGAAGCCGGCATCCTCTCCTCCGATGAGCTGATCACCATTCTGCAAGGCTTGGACAAGATTGGCGAATTAGCAGCGGCTACACCGGGCTTTGTCGAGGATGCGCAGGCCGAGGATGTGCATCACTTTGTCGAGAAGCAACTGGTCGCGCTGGTGGGAGACGTCGGATATAAGCTGCACAGCGGCCGCAGCCGCAACGAGCAGATCGCCACCGATCTGCGGCTTTATGTCCGGGCTGCTGTCGATCAGCTCTTGCAGGATTTGGGTGATCTCGGCGCCACGCTGGTGGAACGCGGGCAGCAATCCGGCGGAGCTGTCATGCCCGCATATACGCATCTGCAGCGGGCAGAACCCGTTCTGGTGGCGCACTGGCTCCTCGCCTATCTGGAAATGTTTTGGCGTGATCTGGAGAGACTGCGAGATTGCCGACGCAGGCTGAATGCTTGCCCTCTGGGGTCGGGCGCAGTGGCCGGAGCAACGCTGCCGCTGGACCGACGTTCCATGGCTGCGGGCCTTGGATTTGATGGCCCGACCGCGAACAGCATCGACGCTACCAGCGATCGCGACTTCGCGCTTGAATTCGTGAATTCGCTGTCCATCCTCGCTACTCATCTGAGCCGCTGGGCGGAAGAGATGATTCTGCTTTCCTCACAGGAATTCGGATTTATCAGCCTGCCCGAAGCCTATTCCACGGGCAGCAGCGCCATGCCCCAGAAAAAGAATCCGGACTTGCTGGAACTGACTCGCGGGAAAGCAGCACGGTTGATTGGTTGCGCGACAGCTCTTCTGGTCACGCTCAAGGGGCTGCCGCTTGCCTACAACAAAGATCTACAGGAGACCCAGGAGCCTGTTTTCGAAGCGGCGGAGACTATGCTCGCGTTGATTCCGCTCGTAACCAAATGGATGAGATCGGTCAGCTTCAACTATCAGCGCATGCAGGAGGCGGCGCAGTCGGGATTTATGAATGCGTGGGCTGCGGCCACATATCTGGTGTTGCGCGGCGTGCCCTTCCGCCTGGCGCACGAACAAATTGGAAAAGCCGTGCAGATATGTCTGGAAAAGCAGTGCGAACTGCAAGAGCTGCCGCTGGAAGATTTGCGCTCCTTGAACCCGGTCTTTGACCGGGATTTCTATGAATGCCTGACCGTTGAATCCGTCCTTGCCATCCACGATGTGCCGGGCGGTACAGCTCCGGCACAGGTGCAACAAGCGCTGAACGCCGCCCAGGAGCGGATTAAGTCGGTATGCGAGGAGGTCCATGCGCACGCGTAGAGCAATGTTGTCTGACGCGCAGCACATCCACGGCCTCATTGCCGGGTATTCAACCGACGGTACTCTGCTGCCACGTAGCTTGCCGGAAATCTGCGAGAATGTCCGCGATTTTGTGGTGCTGGAGGAAGATGGGCAGATCATCGGTTGCGGCGCGCTTCATCTATACGGCCTGCATTTGGCGGAAATCCGCTCGATCACTGTGGCGCGATCGCATCAGCGCATGGGCGGCGGCGGGCGGCTGGTCCGGGCACTCATGGCCGAGGCCAAACGCCACCGTGTCAGCTGTATTTGCTTGTTCACGCGCACTCCGCAGTTCTTCGCCAGCCTTGGATTCGAAGAGGCCCAGCGGGAAGATATGCCCGACAAGATCTACAAAGACTGCTGTGTTTGTCCGCGATTCCACCATTGCGACGAAATCGCCATGGTCCGGGGCGAATTACCCAAGTTCGCCATTCTGCCCGAACCCGCGAACTGGCTGGTCAAGCTGACGGTGTGATCAGCCGCCTAACCTGGTGTCATTCCCTGGCACACATGAGCAATCTGTAGTTTTCATCAGGCGAAGAGAAACGGTTGATTCTTCTCTGCCTTCCCTTCTCGAAATGACAGCTGAAAGAGGAGCGACCGACCGCACTATAAGTCGCGCCGCTGGCCGGTTTTGCAGCGAATCTCGCCAATGGGTCACCCCAGCGAATCTTGCATAGTAACAATCGAAATTCTCGATTGTACTTTCTTGCCAGTGAAAGGTTACACAAGTTAAATGGCACGCAAGTCCATTCCTGTCGATCACGATGCCTGCGGCGTTGGGTTTGTCGCTCAACTCGGCGGTACGGGCTCGCGCGAAGTCGTGGATCGTGCCTTGGAAGCGCTACAACGCCTGGGTCACCGCGGCGGCGTGGATTCGGACGGTCGCAGTGGCGACGGCGCTGGCTTGCTGACCGCAATCCCGGAGAGATTCTTCCGCAATTGCGCCCGGGAAACCGGAATCGAACTGCCTAGCGGCTTCGCTCTGGGGATGGTCTTCCTCCCGCGTCACCAAACGGATGAAGCCAGAGAGCTGATCGAAGACCTGGCCAGGTTCCGAAGATTGCAGGTTCTGGGCTGGCGAAAGGTTCCGACCAATCCCGAAATCGTTGGCGCGCGTGCCCTCGATACGTTGCCGGTGATTGAGCAATGCTTCGTCGCTCCCAACCACAGGACGGTTGACTTCGAATCGCGACTGTTTGCCTTGCGCAAGCAGGTGGAAGCCAATGCACCGGCCGGAACTTACTTCTGTTCTCTTTCTCCGCAAACCGTGGTCTACAAAGGCCTGCTTACGCCCGAGCAGTTGCCGGCCTTTTATTCCGATCTGGCGGCTCCGGGATTTACCAGTCCGTTTGCCATCTTCCATCAGCGCTACTCCACGAATACGAAGCCGAGTTGGTCTCTGGCGCAACCCTTTCGCTGCGCGGCACACAACGGTGAAATTAACACCATCAGCGCAAACCGGCGATGGTTGCGAGCCAAGGAGCGTTATCTATTGGCTCGGCTCCAGCTTCCCGCTGGCTCGCACTTGCTTGAAGGCGGCGTGAGTGATTCCGCGAGCTTCGATAACGCCCTCGAAATTCTGTTGCGGCGCGGCTATAGTCTGCCGGCAGCGATGTGGTGCATGGTCCCCCCGGCGTGGGAGAACGACAAAAGCCTACCCGCGAACCTGCGGTCCTTCCTTGAAGGGCAAGCACGCGAGCAAGAACCCTGGGATGGGCCCGCCGCGCTGGTGTTTTCAGACGGCACCCAGGTAGGCGCCAAGCTTGACCGCAATGGCTTGCGGCCGTTGCGCTACACGGTGACTTCGGACGGGCTTGTGGTGGTCGGTTCGGAGGTAGGTATTGCCGATTTCCACGGTAAGCGCGTGATCGAGCGGGGACGGCTGGGGCCGGGGGAAATGCTGCTCGTCGACCTGAGGGAAGGTAGCATCCTCCGCCCAGGTACAGCCGCCAACTTCGGAGAATCGATGGAGGCCAGCGCGGGTGCGTATCACGTGGAGCCTTCCTCAGACTTGGCTGCGACTGCGCCTGGAGAGTCCAAGCAAGTTCTCGGAGCCCTCGGCTGGACCGAGGATCAGTATCGGATGCTCTTTCAGCCGTTGGTGCAAAGCGGGCAGGAAGCGGTCTGGAGCATGGGAGATGACACTGCGCCAGCATTTCTGTCGGCAATTGGACGCTCGCTCTGGGACCACTGCAAGCAGCGTTTCGCTCAGGTCACGAATCCTCCCATCGATCCGATGCGCGAAGCACATGTGATGTCGCTGAGCGTTCGGCTTCGTCCGAATGTTGTCTTGCGTTCTCCGTTGCTCGACGCCAGTCAGTTGGATTCCATAGGGAGGTATCTTCAGCCTGTCGAACGCATCGCATTGACGTTTCCAGTTGCCGGCGGAGTTGAGGCCGGGAAAGCACTTCTCGGCCAGCTGGAAACCTGGGCGGTTACACCGGGAGTGAGAAAAAGCGGGTTCGTTCTCCTGACCGATCGCGGTGTAGATGCCGAGCACGCAGCGTTACCCGCTCTCCTGGCGCTTAGCGCGGTCTGGAAGGCGATGGTAGAGGCTGGGGCCTGGGATGTGCCACTGGCCATCGAGAGCGGTCAGATCATCGATACCCATCATGTTGCGCTGTTAATTGCGGCGGGCGCGAGCGCGGTGTTTCCCTACGCTGCGATGGAGCAGGCGAGAAACGTCCGACCCGACGGAGGAGCCGCAATTCGCTCTGCGATCGAAAAAGGGTTGCGCAAAGTAATGGCCCGGATGGGCATAGCGGATGTGGCCAGCTATCGCAACAGCCAGCTCTTCGAGACCATCGGCCTCGACGATGAATTGCGTGATCGATTTTTCGAGGACGCGGGCAGCGCTTTGGCCGGGGCCGGACTCGATCATCTGCTGCGCGACGTTCTCGACCGCCATGCCGCGGCATTCAAAGCCGAGAATTTTGCGCTGCGCGACCACGGTTTGTATCGCTTTCGGCATAACGGCGAAACCCATGCCACCTCGCCGGAGCTCGTGCGCCGAATGCACCGCTATATCAAGTCGCCATGCCCGGAAAATTACCAGTCCTTCACCGAGCTCGCCATCAGGGAACAACCGGTTGCGATTCGTGATCTGGTGGAGATCGTCCCAGGCTCGCCCATGCCCATCGATGCGGTGGAATCTGAGGCTTCGATTCTTAGCCGCCTGAGCACGCAAGCCATGTCATTGGGAGCCATTTCTCCAGAAACGCATCACACCCTTGCCATTGCCATGAACCGGCTGGGGGCCCGCAGCAATACCGGGGAAGGCGGCGAAGATCCCTTGGTGTATAGCGAGCGTACCGAAGCCAACAATCGCGTGAAGCAAGTGGCGTCGGCTCGATTCGGAGTTACAGCGGATTATCTCATCCACGCGGATGAATTAGAGATCAAGATCGCCCAAGGGGCCAAGCCGGGCGAAGGAGGCCAGCTTCCGGCAAGCAAGGTGTCAGCCTACATCGCTCGCCTGAGACACTCCGCGCCCAACATGTCGCTGATCTCGCCACCGCCGCATCATGACATTTACAGCATTGAGGACCTGGCACAACTGATCTACGACCTCCGGTCGGTGAATCCCCATGCGCGTATTGGAGTAAAACTGGTATCCAGCTCGGGCGTGGGAATCATCGCGACAGGCGTGGCCAAGGCTGGAGCTGACGTGATCACCGTCAGCGGCTACGACGGGGGCACTGGCGCGTCACCGCTGACCTCGATCAAGAACACGGGGATGCCGTGGGAAGTGGGCCTCCGCGACGCCCACGTTTCGCTGGTACGCGCAGGATTGCGCCGACGGGTTCGCCTGCGAACCGATGGCGGCTTCAAGTTCGGCCGAGATGTGATTGTGGCGGCGCTGTTGGGAGCGGACGAATTCGGTTTCGGCACCGCTGCCCTGCTCTCCGTGGGTTGTGTGATGGCGCGCCAATGTCATCTGAATACCTGTCCTGTGGGCATCGCGACCCAAGACGAGCAGCTCCGCACGCGCTACACAGGCAAGCCGGAGATGATCGAGAGCTATTTCCGGGCACTGGCCAACGAGGTCCGTGAACTGTTGGCGGCCATGGGTGCCTCTTCTATTGACGAAATCGTTGGCGCGGCCGACCGCTTGCGCCCAATAACGCCGGAAGTTGCCGGCACGCTGGCAGAATTACTTGAGCCGGTCGGTTCGCCGGAGCAGACCGGACGGGCGCGCGAGCCCGACAGCAGTTTGCACTTGGAGTTGAAGCATACGCTCGAGGAGCTGGACACGCTGATTATTCGCTCCCATCGTTTCCGCATCACCAATGAGGATCGGGCCGTCGGCACGCAACTGACGGGTGACGTTTTGCGGCGGATGGGGCGCTCCCAGATGATTGCACCGCTCGATTACAGGTTCGTCGGCGTAGCGGGCCAGAGTTTCGGAGCTTTCCTTACTTCGGGAATCAGCTTGCGCTTGGAAGGCGAGGCCAATGACTACGTCGGCAAAGGGTTGTCGGGCGGGCGAATCGCCATTACTGCAGGCGCAGAGGCGTCTCAGCGCGGCGACGTGTTGGCGGGGAATACCGTGCTCTATGGCGCTACTGGTGGGGAGCTGTACATCGCGGGGAGGGTCGGAGAACGATTCGCGGTGCGCAACAGCGGGGCTCTGGCGGTGGTCGAAGGGGCCGGCCAACACGCCTGCGAGTATATGACGGCGGGGGTCGCTGTCATTCTTGGGTCTGCCGGAAATAACCTGGGAGCGGGGATGACGGGTGGCCTAACCTATCTGCCTCTGGATTCCGTTGCCGGGTACATCTGCAATCATCAGTCGGTCCGAGCGGTTGAGCTGGAACTTCAGGAAGAAATTTGGCTGCGCCGCGTGCTGAAGCGGCATGAGCTGCTCACGGCAAGCCCGCTCGCTGCGCGCCTGCTGGGCTCCGGTTCGGAATTGCCTTTCGTTCGCGTCGAGCCGTTATCGCGGCCATGTTCGATTGCGGAGACCTGGGAAGTAGTTGTTCAACGGTTTAGAAAATACGACGAAATGGCCCCGGATTTCCCTCGCTTTGTGCCCTTCGAGGACGTGCCGTCGTGGGAAGAGCACTAGCTTTTGGAAGGAACTGCCGAGCTTCGGATGATCTTCCGGAGGCAGTTCTCCGATATAATCCGCTCATCCGCAAGTCGCCACACTCATGGATTTTGATCAGCTCATCACGTTTTTGCAGGTCGCGAAACTGGGCAGTTTCTCGCGCGCCGGACAAAAAGTATTCCGGTCGCAATCGGCAGTAAGCGCGCAGATCCGGCAACTGGAACAGGAATATGGAGACAAGCTCCTCGATCGTTCCGGGAAGAACGTCAGACTCACTCCTGCAGGCAGGGTGTTGTTTGCTTACGCGGAGCGTTTGCTCACTCTGCGCGACGAATCTCTGCTGGCGGTGGCCGACCATGGCGCTTCGACCAGGGGCACCTTAGCGATCGGGGCGAACGAAGCCACTTGCCTCTACGTGCTGCCGGAAGTGTTCGCGGAGTACTGCCGTCTATATCCGGGCGTGCAGATGAGCATCTACCGCAACTTTAGCTACAAAATCATCGAGAAGCTGGAGAACGGCTCGATTGATGTGGGTATCGTGACGCTGCCGGTGAAAATGCCCAGCTTGAGAGTGCATCCCATCTTTCGTGACCGGCTGATGCTGATGGTGAGTCCACAAAATCCCCTGGCCAGGCATAAGGCAGTTTCTGTGAGTGACATTGCGCAGCAGCCCTTGCTGGTTCCCAAGACCGGCTACACTCGCCAGCTCATGGACAAGCTGTTTCGACCGTACGGTTCTCAAGTGCAAGTGAGAATGGAATTGCCAAGCGTGGGGATGATCAAGAGTTTCGTAGCCGCGGGGCTGGGGGTTTCATTGGTCAGTTCAAGCTTCGCGCGCGACGACGTGGCCGCCGGACGGGCGGCGCTGATTCCCCTGCAGGACGTCGAAGTATGGCGAGAGCTCGGGCTTGCCTATCGTCGCGACAGAACGCACACTCGGGCCACGACCACCTTCATCACAACCGTCCGGGAGCTTCACAAGGTGGACAGATAGGAGCTTCAGAAAAGCTCCACAATTCCCATATGAGGCGGCAAATCGAACTACCGTCGTCGCAGATATACAGCGAACCGTCGGCCGCTATGCCAAATCCCACTTGACCGCCCATCCATTTGCCACGGCGCGTTCCGCCTGGGGAGCCGCAAAGCCGTATACCCTCGGCTAGCGCAGAGTTCTCCGCTCTGAATCACGGTACCCACGTCTTTTGGGCGACCTGTCCCGAAAACTTCAGCCATAACAAAACTTTACAGAATAAAAGTGCGACTGGTGCTAAGTCACTGAATCTAATATGCTAGTTTTGCCTGGCTGCCATCTGCACCGGTCGATTCGCGATCGGGATTTGGATAGGCCAAGTGCCGCCAACCGGACTACCTGTTTGAATTTACTCCGGAGAGCCTTCTTCCGAGGAAATTATGTGGATTGTTCGACTCGCGCTGAGAC
>Ga0335078_10014924_pt1 | contig 11528 bp, 11 predicted proteins | sample Lox_Sample_32_FD_206711 | JGI IMG/M metagenome (GOLD analysis project Ga0335078, IMG submission 206711) | Soil microbial communities from Loxahatchee National Wildlife Refuge, Florida, United States - Lox_Sample_3.2 | ecosystem: Environmental > Terrestrial > Soil > Wetlands | place: USA...
GCGGGCCTCCGACGTTCGGGATCCGGACCAGCGGCGTAGTCTTCGATCAGACGGCGCGTGGCTCCGGGCGATAGCAGCGCCGCTCCCTGCGCAATCACGCGGACGCCCCGCACCAGCTCGGCGGGCTCGGTGTCGGCCGCGAGGAGCCCGCTGGCTCCGGCCCGGAGTGCGGCGAACAAATGCTCCTCACATCCCTCGGGTCCCATGACGAGCACCCGGATATCTCCCAACGGGGCTCGGGCGAGAATCTGACGAGTGGCTTCGAGCGGGTCGAGGCCTTCTAGGCGGATATCGATCAGAACGACATCGGGGCGCGCGCGGCGGGCGAGCTCGATCGCCTGCTGCCCGTCGGCGGCCTCGCCGGTCACGGTCAGGTCGGCGTGCTGCTCGAGGAGCGCGCGCAAACCCGCGCGGATCAACGTCTCAGGGTGGCAGAGCAGGACTCGGATCGCGCGCGCCGGACGCTCGGCCTCCGACTCGTCGGCGCGCCCACCGCTCACCAGTACCAGTCGTCGCGAGTTGCTAACCGGTTGATCGATGAGTGCGCTTGGCTGCATTGTCGGGTCCCTCGGAATCGGATGACATTGCACGATGTGTGCAGCTTGGCGGCAGGAGCGCCGCTTGTCATCGTGGCCAGCGGAACTTCCGGGGGCACCCCAGCCGGATACTCGGATTGCAGCTAGCTGCAATGCGCCAGCGATACGTGGCTGAAATGCTGCATGATCGCCGTGCGCTGCCTGATCGTTGATGACAATGCTTCGTTCCTCGATGCCTCACGCTCACTGCTCGAGCGGCAGGGGCTCAGCGTCGTGGGGGTCGCGTCGACTGGCGCCGAGGGCCTCGAGCTCGCGGCCGAGCTGGCTCCCGATCTGATCCTGGTCGACATCGACCTCGGTGAGGACAGCGGCTTTACCGTCGCTCGCGAGCTGGCAGGCGCCGACGGTGCCGCCACGTTCCGGGTGATCCTGATCAGCACGCATCCAGAGGACGACTTCGCCGAGCTGGTGGCACGGAGCCCGGCCGTCGGCTTCATCTCGAAGTCCGACCTGTCGGTCGCGGCGATCGAGCGGCTGCTGAACGACCGCTGAGGCCCGCGCGAACCCTAACGCGTCTCGAGAAAGGCGATCACCGCAAGTACACGGCGGTGGTCGTCTTGGGTGGCCTGGATCGGGAGCTTGCCCAGGATGCTTCGAACATGCTTCTCGACCGTCCCCTCGGTCACCCACAGACGGTGCGCGATGCCGGCGTTCGATCTTCCCTCCGCCATCAGCGCGAGGACTTCCCGCTCACGCTCGGTCAGCTCGCCTAGCGGATCGTCCTTGCGGTGCGCCTCCACCAGCTCGTGCACGAGGGCAGGATCCACCACCGAGCCACCCTTCGCGACCCGGCCGAGGGTCTGGATGAACTCCTCCACATCGGTCACGCGACTCTTGAGCAGATAACCGGTGCGCTCACCTCCGGCCAGAAGCTCCATGGCATGCTCGACGTCCACGTACGCCGAGAGGACCACGATTCCGGTGCCGGGATACTCGGCTCGGATGACGCGGGCAGCGTCGAGCCCTTCGGTGGAGTGGCTTGGTGGCATACGAATGTCGACGAGCACGAGGTCGGGGCGGCATTCGCGCGCGAGCTCGATCAACTCGGCGCCATCGCCGGCCTGACCCACCACCTTGAAGCCCTCCCGGGTCAGGAGGCTGGCGAGGCCCTCGCGGAGTAGAACGTCGTCCTCGGCCAGCACGATGCTGATCGGCTTCGCCGCCTCATCGCTCGCACGACGTGCCCGGTCAGCGCTCGTAGCCACCGCTCCACATAGTAGGGCTAGCTGGTAAGCCCACGGCGGCACGCCGAAGATCAGCGGAGCGGCTGACGACAAACCCAGCGAAACACGGGACTATCTGCTCAGCACTACTCCCTATCACCCACGCAGGAGTGGGACTTATGTCAGCGATCACCGATACCCCACCTCTGCTCGCCCACGGCAAGCCGTGTGGCCATCAGGGCCATGTCGGCACCTGTAGCAGCTGCCAGCGCGCTCAGCTGGCCCGTTGGCGAGAGCAGTTGGCGCAAGCGCAGCGATCATCGCGACCCCGGCTACCGGGCTTGCCATCGCCTTCGTGACAGCCGGCGCGCTCGACTATTCAGGCAACGGCGAGGACGACCAGGGTCTGATTGTGAAAGCCGCTGATTCCCTTGGTTCGAGCGATCTCCCCGTAGGTATAGAAGCCGGCCACGGGCGCTCCGCCGGCGCTCGCGGCAAGGCGGTCGATCTCGGTCCGGATGCCATCGTCTCCGAGCACGCTGCGCCGCGCGATGCAATCGAACGCGAGCAATCCGACCGGTGAGCGTCCGCCGAGCGCGGCGAGGGAGTCACCGCATGCGGCGTCGGCGGCAGCCAGCACCGACTCGGCGTCGCCGGTCATCAGCCACACGAGCCCGCCCTGTGGGACCTCCGCGACACACGACAGCGAGCGGTCGGCGAGGTCGGCCCCACCGATGAAACGCACGTGCTCCTCCCCGTTTGGGCGGCTCAACCCAAGCGGGTGGGTGAGCGCAAGGCGCGCGAGCCCTTCGCGGTCTGTCCCCGGAGTAGCTCGTGGACCTAAACGCTCCAGATATACATCGAGTGCCGGCCGGTCATCGAGCGTATAGATCCGATTGCCGTCGCTCGCGGTCACCAGCATCGGCTCGCCGACCCGTCGCCACCCGTGCCGCACGCCGATTCCGAGTGGCCCGCTGGAGGCGATTCCGGCCGCCACCACGGAGTCTTTGAGGATCCGGTCGCCGTGGAGTTGGAGCGTCCTGGACATCTTCAGGTCGTCGCCCGCGCAGCCGCCAACCAGCGGCACCCCGGCCCCGAGCACCCCGTAGGCCCCGCGGAGGACCTCCTGTTGGTCGCCGGCCAAGCCGTCGGTCAGCAGCAGTAGGACGCGATGGGGGTGAGCGTCGCTGCGGGGGACGCAGCACGCCGCCTTCGCTCCGGCGGCGCGCAGGTCATGAGAGGCGCCCGCCGCGCACGACGTGTCGACCGTGAACCCGTCGCCACCGAAGACGGTCACGACGATGCTCGCGTCGCGCGGGCCGGTCGTGGCGATCTCGCCGGCGGTCGTGCATCCGATGAGCGGCGCGTCGATGCGGCTGCGGATCGCTCGGAGCGCTGCCTCCAGGTCGAGCGACTCCGAGCAGAACACGACGACCAGCTTTGGGTCGTCGTGGAGGAGCGCCTGTTCCGCCGCGCTGGCCCCGGGATCGGGATCGCGGGCGTCCGCAGATCCGATCCCGAACCAGCGCGAGGGAGGGCGAGAGGAGTTCTCGTTTGGCATGAACGATCGAGAGGAAGCTAACCGGTTCCGCTGGGGTTCGAATCCTCAGGATGGTCAGTCGAGGAACTCGCTGGCTAGCCGGTCGGCCTGCTTGCCGTCCTGAATCGCAGCCCAGATCAGCAGCGTGAACGCGACGACGCACGCGAACCCGGACACCTCTCCGAGCAGGATTGCTCCAAGCGGCGCGCCGAGCGTCGCGCTCAGCGTTCCGATCCCGGCGGCGAGCGCCGAAACTGCGATGACGACGATCGAACGGATGGCAAAGCGCTGGTCTGACTGCATCTCTTCCTCCTGAGCAACATCTGGGTCGTTGGATCGCGAAGCGGACGAATGGTTCAGTCGGCCGGGATCGCGTGGGGAGCCAACCTACGGCGGCCCAGATCGAGCTTCCATGGGCGCTTACACCAAGCGCCAGGGGTGCGCCTAGCGGAGCGCGACAAGTTACGCCCGCGGTCGGGGCGAGTGCGAGAGCAGGTACGAAGGTGAGACCCCGGGATGGTGGCGCGAGATCCGTACGCGCAGCGCACCGGGGCGGACTGTCCAGCGTGCGGGCGCCGGCAGCGTCACGGCCTCGCCGTCGACGCCGGCCGGCAGTGACGCGGTGGCTGGGACGTCGAACGAGGGCGCGCTCCATGCGGAAATCGGAGGACCCTCGGCACCGGCACGATCCACGACGATGATGCCGAGCAGACCGGTGTCGAGCCTTGGGCGCGAACCCCGGACAAGCGGGTGGTCGACGGCGTACGCGTTGTTCGACACGAGCACGACCAGCGGCGAGGTGTGCTGGTGACCCATCTCATCTCTGATCATCAACCCCGGGGCCGGCGCGGCTGAGCCGCCGCCACCCGACCCCCGATTCGACGTCCCTGTCGTCGTTGCGCCTGGGCTTCGGCAGCACGCGATCAGCACGGCTCCCACCGGCACGGGTATCACCAACAGGATTCCAAAGCACGTAGATCGCCGAGCGTCCGCCCGCGTTGGCTGCGTGCGCCCCAGAGGCGGTGCTTTGGATATGCGCGAGGCACGTTGTGGTCACGCGCTGTCAGTACGGCTGGAGAAGGACACGAACACCTTGTCACTCGTTCTACGCGGCCAGCGAACCGTCATCGCTCGTGGACCATCGGATGACGGGTGAGCCACTTCGCTGCTTGTTCATCGTGACGCCGGCGGCGCGGTAAGCGTCGATCGCGTCCAGAGTCTCGGCTTCGAGGAGGCCGCGGCTGAGGCTGTCCAGCTGGTCCCGGTGTTCGATCAGCGGCTGGGTGACCTCGTCTGAGCCTCCTCGACCAAGCGTCGGACCTCCTGGTCGATCAGCCATTCGGTCTGGGGCGAGGTCTCGCTGACTCCGGGCATGAGTGGCCCCTGGCCGTCACGCCGGAGAGGCGATCCGCGGCGCGACTAATGGTCGGGCGAGCGCAATCACCCGGAGCGATCCGTCAGCCGGTTGGCCCGGCCTCCATGACGAAGTCGGCGATGAGCGTCGCCATCTCACGCGCCAGCTGCAAGAGAAACAGGTGACCGCCACCCCGGACGACGACGAGGCGCGCGTGCGGTATCAGCCGGGCGAGGATACGACCGTTGGCCACGGGAACCAGCGGGTCGTCGTCGCCGGCCAGGACGAGGGTCGACTGCTCGAGCCCCCTCAGCCACGGCAACCCCGTCCAGCCCTGCACGGCCCAGAGCTGGCGTCGGTACCCCTGGGATGACGGGGGCTTGCCCAACCGTGCTGCGAGGTGCCCCTCGGGCAGGCTGAACCCTCCGCCTCCATAGAGGCGACCGGCCACCGAGGCCAAATAGCCAGGGTCGCGATAGCGCCGAGGATTGAGCATGCCGATCAAGGCACTTGGCCTGCCCGGCACACCGCCGAGCCCGGGCATCCCCGCGGATGTGGACGCCAGCACGAGGCGACGCACTCGGTGGGGAGCCTGATGGGCCAGCTGCTGCGCGAGCGCGCCGCCCCACGAGACGCCGAGCACATCCACCCGCTCGTAGCCCAGATGGTCGAGCAGGTGCTCGACCATCCGGGCCAGCCACGGCATGCGGCGCGGACGGTCGAGCTCGCCCGACGCCCCGGTCCCCGGCGCGTCAAAGCTGATCGTGTGGATGCCGCGGCCATTCAACTCCCGATCAAACGGATGCCACATCTCGATGTTGCCCCCCACCCCCATGATCAAGACCAGCGGTTGCCCCTCGCCCAAGGTCCGGACGCGCAGCCGCACGCCGTCGACGTCGACGAATCGGTCAGACGAGACGTCGGCAGGATCGGCGGTCACGGCTCGCTGCCAGTCAGAGGACTCCCTCCTCGAGCCACGTGTAGCGGCCGTCGAGCAGCTTCTGCGCATTCGCGTAGCCGGCCGTGTCGTCGTTGTGCCACAGCGCCGTGAACAGCACGTCGACGCGGCGGCGGGCCTGGCACGCGAACAGCTCGGCGAGGTCGTACGCCGCGCGGCGCCGCTCGGGATGCTCGCGTGCGATCGTGTCCGCATACACGACCGACGACGCGATCGCGAACAGCTCGGCGCCGATGTCGACGATCCGTCCGAGGACCGCCTGCTTGTGCTCGAGCTCGGCCTGCCAGCGGGTCATGGCATAGAACGTCGAGCGCGCGAGCTTGCGCGAGGAGCGTTCGACGAAGCGCAGGTGAGGCGCGAGCGATCCGAACTCGTGGAAGGAGCGTGGGTTCTGGCCCTCGCCGACCGTCAGCTGCGGCAGCCATTTCGCGTAGAACCTACTCGCTTGGATCGCCGCGTTCGCTTTCGCCTGCAGGCCACCGTCGCCCTGGAGGAGCTCGCCCGCGACCTGGAGGTGCTGGTCAACCGCCTCGCGCGCGATCAGCAGGTGCATGATCTCGCTCGATCCCTCGAAGATGCGGTTGATCCGCATGTCACGCAGCACCTGCTCGGCCGGGATCGGCTCCTCGCCCCGGGCCAGCAGCGACTCCGCCGTCTCGTAGCCGCGGCCGCCGCGCACCTGCACGAGCTCGTCCACCACCTGCCAGCCCAGCTCGGAGGCGTACAGCTTCGCGATCGCCGCCTCGATCCGGATGTCGTTCTTCTTGTCGTCGGCCAGCCGGCTCGAGACGTCGACCACCGCCTCCAGCCCGAACGTGCTGGCGGCGATGAACGCGAGCTTCTGGGCGACCGCGTCGTGCTTGCCGATCGGCTGGCCCCACTGGACCCGTTCGACCGACCACTCGCGGGCCACCCGGGTCGCCCACTTGGCGGCGCCGACACAGATCGCCGGTAGCGCGAGTCGGCCGGTGTTCAGCGTCGTGAGCGCGATCTTGAGCCCCTGGCCCTCCCTGGCGATCACGTTCTCCTTCGGCACGAAAACGTTGTGCAGCCGCGTGACCGAGTTCTCGATTCCGCGCAGTCCCATGAACGCGTTGCGGTGCTCGACGGTGATCCCGTCGCTGTCGTAGGGCAGCACGAACGCGGTGATTCCGCCGCGGCCTCCGTCGTGCTTGGGGACCTGGGCCATCACGACGACGATGTCGGCGATCGCCCCGTTCGTGGCCCACAGCTTGAGCCCATCGAGCATGTAGCCCGTGCCGTCCGCCGTTGGCGTTGCGATCGTGCCCAGACGGGCGGGGTCCGATCCGACGTCGGGCTCGGTCAACAGGAACGCGGAGATGTGGTCCTTGGCGACCAGCGGCAGCCACTTGCGCTTCTGCTCCTCGGAGCCGAACAGCATCAGCGGCTCGGCGACCCCGATCGACTGGTGCGCGGACAGCATCGTGGAGATCGCGGCGTGCGAGCTGGCGGCCAGCGCGAGCGCGCGGTTGTAGTACACCTGCGACAGCCCGAGGCCGCCGTACTCCTCAGGTACCTTCATCCCGAGCGCGCCCAGCCCTTTGAGACCGTCAACGACGTGGTCGGGGATCTTCGCGTCGCGCTCGATCTGGAGCGGGTCGACGTGCTCCTCCAGGAACGTCCTCAAGCCTTGGAGGAAGCGCTCGCCCTTCTCGACCGCGATCGGATCGAGCGCCGGCTGGGGGTGGATCAGGTCGAGACGGAAGTTTCCGAGGAACAGCTCCTTGCCGAAGCTCGGCAGCTTCCACTCTGTCTCGCGCGCGGCCTCGACGACGTCTCTTGCCTCTTGCTCTGTGACAGTGACTGCCATTGGGATCAGCGCTCCTTTGACGTCGGCGCTGCCGGCCGCATAACTGGCACGTCTCGCCGATGCGCCGACAAGTTCTGGATTTCTATGACCTTTGGAGTAAGCATGGCCGCAAGGTATCCCCGGCCTTCTGCCGCGCCCATGAGCGCTCGTTACAGGAAACAGCCACGGCTTTGTGCTCCGACGACATCTATCACCGCGAGCGCGCCGGCGAGCAGGACGGGCGACCGAGGCGGGAAATGTGGTCAGGGCCCATGGGGCGAGTCGAAACCTGTTGTCTGGCCCCGAGACCCGGGGCGCCTAGCAATGGCAGGATGGAACCCCTGAGAGGGTTGTAGAGGAGCCACGCATGGCGATCGATCTGATGGCCAGCATGTCGCCGCACTCCTATCACGACTTCCGTCTGACGACAGCCACGCGCGTACTCGCGGCCGATATCGATATGGAACGCGCCGCGGCGGCGGTGACCGACGACATCCTGGCGGCGGTCTGGCCAGGCGTCGAGGATCCGGCCTTTCTTGCGGCTCTTGGCCGCAGCTTGCACGATGAGCTGCGGGCGATCCTTGACCTGCTTGCCGGTCAGGCCGACCTCGCGATTGTTCCGGAGACCGCGCTCGAGTTCGCCGACGCGGCGGCTCACCTCGGCATCCCGGACACTGAGATCCATCGGGCATACCGCATCTTTTTCGTGTCGCTGTGGTCCCGCTGGTGCGCGGCTGCTCGGGCTCTCGGCGGCGACGCGGCGATGTTCGATGAGCTGATCGATGACCCGACCCGGGTCATCCATTCCTACGTCGACGACGTGGTGGAGGCGGTCGTCGCTCGCCACGGGCAGGTCTACGCGGAGCTCCATCGAACCCGTCGCGAGCACCGGCGTCGGCTGCTCACCCAGATCCTCGACGGTTCGATCGATGAGACGACCGAGGAACTGGACCGCGAGCTCGGTTACTCGCTGGCCGACACGCACCTGGCATTGCTGATCGACGACGATCATGGCTCGCCGTCGGCCGTCGACATCGCCGCGTTGAGAGACGTGGTCGACGCGCGTGGATCGCTCGTGGTCGAGCACACGGCGCGAACGTGGGTGGTGTGGCTCGGACGCCCCGGAGGCTTCGAGTCGGTGCACCTGGAGCGGCTGCTGGCCTTGCTCGCGGCGACCGGGCTCACGGTCGCGGTCGGCGAGCCCGGCGAAGGCTTGCCCGGGCTGCGCCGTACGCGTCAGCATGCGCTCGATGCCGCGCGCGTGCAACGTGCTCTGGGCGTGGACGAGCGCCGTTGCCTGTGGGCGCGGGAGGTTCGATTGGAGATGCTGCTCTTGGCGGACAAGGAGCGCGCACGCGAGTTCGTCGCCGACGAGCTCGCTCCGCTCAGTGCATCTGATCCTTTCACGCGGCGCTTGCGAGAGACGCTGCTTGCTTGGCTGACGACAGGCTCATATAACGGCGCCGCCGCGTGCCTAGGGGTGCACGAGAACACCGTGCGCAACCGGCTCCGGGCCGCCCAGGAGCTACTCGGTGTGTCGCTGATTCGACGCCGCACCGAGCTGGTCGTGGCGCTGCGGCTTGAGCGCGTGCTGAGATCGATCTCCGGCGAGTCGCCTTCCTCATGATCGTTGTGTGGTGGCGGGTGCCCAGTGGCCGAATTCTTGGCGTAGCGGGGGTTTGCTGATCTTGCCGGTCGTGGTTTTCGGCAGCTCGGACCTGATCTCGAATCGGCGCGGGACCTTGAAGGCGGCGAGGCGTTCGGCCGCCCAGGTTTTGAGCTGCTCTTCGTCGAGCTCGGCGCCTGGTTTGGGCGCCACGAAGGCGAGCACCTCTTCGCCGCGGATCTCGTCGGGCACGCCGATCACGGCGCACTCGAGCACGCCGGCGTGGGTGTAGAGCACCTCTTCGATCTCGCGCGGGTAGATGTTCTCGCCGCCACGGATGATCATGTCCTTCGCGCGATCGACGATGAAGAAATATCCGTCGGAGTCGACGTAGCCGACGTCGCCGGTGTACAGCCAGCCGTCGTGGATAGCCTTAGCCGTCGCCTCCGGGTTTCGCAGGTACCCGGCCATCACATTCGGCCCCTTGACCACGATCTCGCCGAGCTCGCCATCCTCTACCCGCGCTCCGTCAGGGTTGACGATTTTCATCTGCTGACCGCGCACCGGCAGCCCGATCGACCCGGGCTTGCGCGCTCCGTAGTACGGGTTCAGCGACGACACGCAGGTCGACTCGGTCAGCCCGTAGCCCTCGAGGATCCGGATATCGAAGCGGTTCTGGAACGCCTCGAGCAGCTCCCGCGAGAGCGGCGCCGCGCCGCAGATGATGTAGCGCAGTGAGGTCGCGCCGCTGGGAGCGTTGGCGGTGTGCAGCACGGCGGCCAGGATGGTGGGGACCGCCGAGATCGCCACCGGCCTCAGATCGGCGACTGAGTCCCAGAACTTCGATGCTGAGAACCGCTCCCATATCGCCACCTCGCAGCCAATCATCATCGGGATCACGCAGGTGACAACCTGGGCGTTGACGTGGAAGAGCGGCAGGAGCATGCCGACGCGCTCTCCGGCGACGAGAGGCAGTAGCTCGGCGCCCATCGCCGCGTTCGCGAGGACATTTGCGTGCGTGAGCATCGCGCCCTTCGGCTTACCAGTGGTGCCCGAGGTGTAGATCAGCGCGACAACCTGATCGGGAGCGCTCTCGATGTCCGGCGCCATGCCGGCGCTGACCGCAAGCGAGTCCAACGCCACGTCCGCGCCGCCGTCGATGGAAATCACCCGCCGCAGCGTGCTCATCTCGGGCGCGTGGCTCTGCTCGGTGAGCGTCGCCGCCCCGCCGGCATCGGTGACCACGGCGACGGCCTGTGAGTCGCCGATCACGTAGGCCGCTTCCGGTCCGGTGAACGCCGGGTTGATCGGGCCGAACACCGCTCCGGCCTTGAGGATCGCCCACCACGCCTCCACGAACTCGAGGCAATTGGGCAGCATCACGGAGACGACGTCGCCGGGCCGGACGCCCAGATCCGCCAGCCCGCCCGCCAGCGCGTCGGTACGAGCGTCAAACTCGGAATAGGTCACCGAGCTCCCATGCCACCAGATGAACGGCTGGTCGGAATTCCGGGAGGCCTGCTCGCGAAGCAGAGCTGGCAGGGTGGTTATCGTACTCATGTAGTTCTTCTCCTCTCGAGGCGGCCGCGTTCACATGTCGAAGCCGCCGTTGACGCCCCACACCTGGCCTGTGATGTACGCCGACCCGTCGGCGGCCAGGAACCGCACCACGCGGGCGACTTCGTCAGGGCGGCCCATCCGGCGCAACGGGATCGCGGCTCGGAGCTTCTCGACCACCTTGGGCGGGATGGCCTCGGTCATCTCGGTCTCGATCAGCCCGGGCGTCACCGCGTTGACCGTCAGCCCAACACCCTCGTCGTCGAGCCTGCCCGCCTTCTCGAGGGCAAACGCGGCCTCGCGGGCCAGCGTCTTGGTCAGCCCGAAAAGGCCGGCCTTCGAGGCCGCGTAGTTGGCCTGGCCGACGTTGCCAGTCTCCCCGACGACGGAGGAGATGTTGATGATCCGGCCAGAGCCACGCTTGACCATGTGCGCCAACGCCGGCTGCGACATATAGAACGCGCCCGACAGGTTGACCCGCAGGACCTTGTGCCAGTCGTCCACCGTCATCGTCCATACCGGCCGATCGACGGTGACGCCTGCGTTGTTGACGAGGATGTCGAGACGACCGTGGAGCCCGATCACGTCCTCCACGACCCGCAGGCAGTGCTCAGGATCGCCGACGTTGCCCTGATGAACGCTGGCGCGGGCACCCGCCTGGACCAGCGCCTGCCGGAATGCCTCGGCCGCCGCGCGGTTCGCCGAGAACCCGGCTGCCACCGTCGCGCCTCTACGGGCCAGACTCAGCGAGATCGCGGCGCCGATGCCGCGTGTGCCGCCGGTGACCAACGCCACTCGCCCGGCGAGCGACTCCTCGTCGACGGGCGGTCCCGCCGGCGCCTCGCTCGCTGCGACCGGTCCCATCAGCTTGCTCGTTCCATGCGTGGCAGCTCAGGGGAGCTCGCGCACCCAGCGCATCACCGCGTCGGGGTCTGCGGCCGCCG
>Ga0335078_10014926_pt1 | contig 11527 bp, 9 predicted proteins | sample Lox_Sample_32_FD_206711 | JGI IMG/M metagenome (GOLD analysis project Ga0335078, IMG submission 206711) | Soil microbial communities from Loxahatchee National Wildlife Refuge, Florida, United States - Lox_Sample_3.2 | ecosystem: Environmental > Terrestrial > Soil > Wetlands | place: USA: Florida...
GCAAGCCTGGCCAGCCTGCCGGCCGATGACCCAGGGATCAGGGATGAGCAGGAACTGGTCGAGATCTTCGCCGACATCGCCGCCCTGTCCGCGCACGTGCCCGACGACCTGCAGGACGAGCACGTGCTCAGCTCGCACGAGTACCTGCTCAGCTACCTGGCATTCCTGGACACCGAGCGCAGCGGGACGCCCGACCGCTTTGCCCGCCAGCTGCGGAGAGCGCTGGCTCGCTATGGCGTCGTGTCACTGGCACGGTCACCCGAGCTCGAGCAGGCGCTACTGCGCATTTACCGCTCGGTTGGCCGGATGCCCGCCGCGGCACCGATTGTGATCGCCATACTCGGCCGGTGGCTGCAGGCCCGCTCCGAGCTGGCAGGCGCGCTGCCTGGCGAGCGGCTGGCCATACTCGACCGTCTGATCAGCTGCACCATGGGACGGTATCCGGGGGTGTGCGACCTCGCCAGGGAGGTACGCTTCTCCTCCGTCGATGAGCCGCTGCTCAAGCGGACCCGCGCGGCGGCCTATGCCGAGATCGGCCGCACACTCGACGAGCTGTGCGGCTGCCAGGATCCCGAGCGGACTCGCGAGCTCACGAACCGAGTCGTCTGGTTCCCGCTGCCGATGCGCTCCACGCTGCGGGACCGATTCCGCGGCGCGGACCGAACGGCGAGCGCGCGGCTGCTCCAGGTTCGCACGCTGCGCTTCTACCGCATCCGGACGCTGACCGAGCTGCGCTGCGAGACCTTCGCCGGGCACCTGAGCTGCCTGGCCGAATACCGTGACACGGCTGCCCCCGCGGCCGTGCACCTGGTCACTTCCTACGTGCCGATGGAGGAACTGCCCGCGTTCGCCAGCGCGCTCTCCGCGCACCTGAGCACGATCGACAGCGACCGCCCGGTCGTGGTCGACGTCGAATCCTGGCGGAACGCGCCGTTCGAGGCTGCCGACGAGATGGCGCGCCGGCTCGACGGCCTGCTCGCTCACACCCGCTTCGGCCGTGACCTGCACCGGCTTACCATCACGGTGACCAGCGCGACGGACGGCGCGGAACACGCGGAAGAGCATCAGCGTACCCAGAGCTTCACCTACCTGCAGAGCGCAGGGACGTTCGCCGAGGACACGCTGTTCCGGAACATGCACCCGATGATCGCCGAACGGATGGAGCTGTGGCGGCTGTCGAACTTCGAGCTGAGCCGGCTGGCCAGCGCTGAGGACGTCTACCTCTTCCGCGCCGTGGCCCGCTCGAACCCCCAGGATGAGCGGCTGATCGCCCTAGCCGAGGTGCGCGATCTGACGCCCGCGCGGGACGCGGCGGGCGCGATCACCGGGTATCCGCACATGGAGGGCATGCTGGCGGAGGCGCTCGCGGGCATCAGGCGGGCGCTTCGCGGCAGGCCGCCGCGACAGCGGCCGATGAACAACCGGGTCGTGCTGTATGTCCGGCCGGCCTGGGACATTCCTACATCGACGTGGCGCGTGCTCGCGCATCGGCTCGCACCGCTCGCCGCCGACCTCGGGCTGGAGAAGGTCGTTGCCCGGATCCAGCGGGTCGACGCGGCGACCGGCGTCCTGGCCGACGAGGTGCTTGACGTGGAGAACATCGAGGACAAGGCGGTAGCCGTGCGGCTGCGAGCCCCAGCCGACCGGCCAATCCGGCCGCTGACCGAATACAAGCAGAAATCCCTGCAGGCCAAGCGACGCGGACTGCCTTACCCGTACGAGCTGGTCAGGATGCTCACGCCGCCGGTCGATGCCCCGGCGGACTTCCCGGCTGGCGACTTTGTCGAGTACGACCTGGACGACGCGGACCATGACCATGAGCTGGCGCCGGTGAGCCGGCCCTACGGAGGCAACCTGGCCGGGATCGTCGTGGGCGTGATCACCAGCTACACGGCGCTCGTGCCGGAAGGCATGCGACGCGTCGCGATCCTCGGTGACCCGACCGCCGGCCTGGGCAACCTGGCCGAGCCAGAGTGCCGACGAATTCTCGGCGCACTCGACCTCGCGAGCCAGATGCACGTGCCGGTCGAGTGGTACGCGCTGTCCTCCGGCGCCAAGATCGCCTGGGACAGCGGCACGGAGAACATGGACTGGATCGCGGCCGTACTGCGCCGCCTGGTCGAGTTCACCCAGTCCGGCGGCGAGGTCAACGTGGTCGTCACCGGGATCAATGTCGGCGCCCAGCCGTACTGGAACGCGGAAGCCACCATGCTCATGCATACCAGGGGCATCCTGATCATGACGCCGGCCAGCGCCATGGTCCTGACGGGCAAGAGCTCGCTCGACTATTCCGGCGGCGTGTCCGCGGAGGACAACTTCGGCATCGGCGGCTTCGAGGGGATCATGGGCCCCAACGGCGAGGCACAGTACTGGGCACCCACCCTGGCATCGGCCTGCGACCTGCTGCTCCGGCACTACGAGCACACCTACATCGTCCCCGGCGAGCGGCATCCGCGGCGGGCGCCGACCAGTGACCCGGCCGACCGAGACATATGTGCGTCCCCCCATAGGCCCGTGGATGGGTCGGAGTTCACCGCGATCGGTGACATCTTCTCCGTCGAGCTGAACGGCGACCGCAAGAAGCCCTTCGACATGCGCTCAGTGCTGCGCGCCGTAACAGACAGCGACCACGAGCCGTTCGAACGGTGGGCGCACTGGCGAGACGCGGAGAGCAGCATCGTCTGGGAGGCGCACATCGGCGGCTTCCCCGTCTGCCTGATCGGCCTTGAGTCGCGCACGGTCACGCGCGCCGGCTTCGTTCCTGCCGATGGGCCGCCGTCGTGGACGTCGGGCACCTTGTTCCCGCAGTCCTCGCGCAAGCTGGCGCGCGCGATCAACGCAGCGAGCGGCAACCGCCCGGTGGTCGTGTTGGCCAACCTGACCGGATTCGACGGATCGCCGGAGAGCATGCGGAAATGGCAGCTGGAGTACGGGGCGGAGATCGGCCGAGCGGTCACCAACTTTGTCGGCCCCATCCTGTTCGTGGTTGTCTCCCGGTACCACGGCGGCGCCTTCGTGGTCTTTTCCAAGCGACTTCACGACGACATGGAGACCGCTGCGGTGAGTGGTTCGTTCGCGTCGGTGATTGGCGGGGCGCCAGCGGCGGCGGTAGTGCTCTCCCGTGAGGTGGTTGCCAGGACGGACAAGGACTCGCGGGTGGCGGACCGGCGCATGCGGCTTGCCTCGGCTACTGGCAGGGAACTGGCCGACCTGCGGCACGAGCTAGCCGACATCGCCGCCGTGGTCAGAGCGGAGAAGCTCAAGGAAGTCGCCGACGAATTCGACAGCATCCACGACATCGAGCGCGCGATGCGCGTGGGATCGGTCGATCGCATCATCTCGCCGTCCGAGCTGCGGCAGTTCGTGGTCGGCGCGCTGGAGCGGCGACTCGCTAGCTGACCGGCCGGTCGATCCAGCTGTGCGACGGCGGCGTCGTGTCCAACGGCGAGGCCCGCTCGAGCGCGGCGGGCGGCGGACCGCCCCCGGGCCAGCACACGGTCAGCAAGAACGCGCCGCTCTTGCGCCACCATCCTGGGAACACAGCGCCTTCCGCCGTCCTCACCTGCAGAGCGGACCAGGTGCGTTCGGGAGAGTGCAGGCCTTGGACCGTCACCTCGACGGAACGAGTGTCGCGACGCAGCCCCGTTCCCAGCACCTTCAGCGCGCTTTCCTTCGCCGACCAGATGAGGTTGGCGGTCATGTCCCTGGCTGAGCCCGCGGTCTGGACTTGCCGGCGTTCAGCCGACGTCAGGTAGTCGCGGACGAAGGCGTCGCTGCGCGGCTCGGTGATCTCCAGGTCGCAGCCGACAGCCGCGTCCCGCCCGGCGACCAGGCAGACCGCGCAGCCTGCCCGGTCGGAGAGCGATATCCCCCAGGGCGCCAGCTCGCCGTCGATGAAGAGCCGCGGCGCACCGCCGGGCGCGGGACGCGACTCGATCCGCGCCAGGACCGCCGCAGTCTCCGGCCAGCCAAGGCGGCGCGCCACGGCCGCCTTCATGGTCCAGCGACTCAGCATGAAGTCGGTGCGCCGCTTGGTGTACCTCAGCTGACCGGCCCAGCCGCGTTCGGCTGCGGATAGCCAGTCGCTCCCGGCGGGCAGGCGCTCTTCGCTGCCGGCGAGCCACCAGGTGGCCAGCTCGGGTCCGGGATCGCTCATGCGCGCCTTCCTCGCCATCGCCTCGCCTTGAGACCAGGCTGACCGGTGTCACGGACGCCGGCAACACGCTCCTTGCCCTGCCAGCCACGGCTGATACCCAGCCAACCATCACGGACGGCGGCGCATGCCCGCCGCATCGGAGCGGCGTGGCAGATGGTGTGGTGGTGGCCGGGCCTCCTTGCTACTCGACGACTTCCGCGCCGCCGTCGCATACTTCGACAAGCACCCCGTCTCGCAGGTGTGCCGATCCGGACGAGTGCGTCAAGTGCCGGCGCGCCGAGCCGCCGGTGCGCCCGCAGGAGGGCTTCGACGGCCTGCGGGTCGCAGTTCCCCCAGCGCACTCGCCGACGCGACCGGGATGGCAGCGTCCTTCGGGTACTGAAGGGCCTTGATCAGCCCCTTGACGTCCTTCTTCGCCGCGAGCCTGGACACGCTCGGCGGTCCCAACAGTGACATGCCCCGGCCTCCTCATGGAGCCACCGCTCACTCCACCGCCAATGCTCGTAACACCACAGCGCCGCTCAAGAGCCGAACGGGCCGCAGCCCACGGCCACAAGACCCGCGTTCTCGTTCCATAAGTGGCGCGGCCGGGACCGGTCAGTCCTTTCTGGCGACCCCGCCGATGACGGTCATGACGTCGCCGGAGACCACGACCGTGTCGGCGTCCGGCTGCCAGTCCCAGACATCGGTCAGGCCGGGCTCCACCACGGTCAAGTCGCCGAAGAAGGCAGCGACCTCCTCCTTGGTCCGGGCGCAGGCCGGAGGCATTCCCCGGCGAGCTTCCCCAAGCTCGCGTGCGGTCTCGGTCTGAGGCTGCGCGCTGGAAACTTGGCCCGGCGTCATCACGACGTGGGAGATCACCAGATAGCTGCCGGGGGCCATGGCATCCCGCAGCTTCGCCACCGCTCCGACCGGATCGACGTCGTCGGGAATGAAGTGCAGGACCGCGACGAGCAGGATGGCCACGGGCTCGCTGAAGTCGATCACGGCGCGGACATCCGGATCGCCGAGGAACTCGTCAGGTCGCGTCAGGTCCCCGCGCACAGCCAGGGTCCCTGGCGTGGTGAGCAGCGCCCGCGCATGGCTGACCACCACCGGATCGTTGTCCACGTACACCACCCGCGGATTCGCCGCGACCTGTCGGGCGACCTGATGCACGCTGTTCATGGTGGGCAGCCCGGTGCCGATGTCGAGGAATTGCGTGACCCCGGCGCTCGCGCAGAAGCTCACGGCCCGACCCAGGAATGCGCGGTTCTCGCGAGCGAGCCACGGCAGCTGCGGCACCGCGGCCGCCGACCGCTCGGCCGCCACCCGGTCGGCCGCGAAATTATCCTTGCCGCCCAGCCAGTAGTCGTACATGCGCGCCGCGTTCGGAACCGACGTGTCGAACGACGACACCGGCTCGCTCGCTTCCACCATGCCTGCCGAGCCTAGCGCGCCTGGACCTGAGCATCCGCACCAGCCTGTCCAGATCTGCGGCCGTCACCGCGTCCCGGGCCGCGGCGTTACCGAAGGTCCCGCTTGCGGGGGACCTTCGGCCATGGCGCGCGCTCGCGTGGCGCGATCGACTAGGGGCGACGAGAGGGCCCGACCAGACGCGGGGTAGCGGAAGGACTCGCGCACCGCGCAATCGAGATCCGCGAGAAGCGGAGGCGGGCCCTCTCGCCGTGTGTGAACGCTGTGCAGGTGGTGAGCCCTCCGGGCGTCCCGTGCACACCGCATGCCGCCCCAGTGGTCCTGCATGCCGGGCCCTCTGCCGGTCACTTCCAGGCTGTGCCGTTCCATTGCACAATCCATCCCGCGCCGCCGCCGGCCGCGTAGCCGACCGCCCAGGCCGCGTGATCGCCGACGGCGGCCACCCCGCCGAGGCCGTCGCCGTGCCCAGGGAACGGATTGCGGGGGCTGGGCACCCGCTGCCACGCTGCGCCGTTCCAGTGCACGATCAGCGTCGCGTAGTGATCGCCGCCGGTGCCGTAACTGCCGACGGCCCACGCGTTCCGCGCGGACGTGACGGCCACGCCATCCAGGGACCCGGGACCCGGGCTGGGCACCCGAATCCAGGCCTGCCCGTTCCAGTGCATGATCAGCGTGCTCGGGTTCGGGGTGTTAACGCCGGCGGCGCCGACCGCCCAGGCGTTCCGTGCCGAGAGGGCGGCCACCCCGTCAAGGACGCTGGTGCCTGGCGGCCGGGGGCCGGGCACCCGCCTCCAGCTCGTTCCATTCCAATGCAGGATCAAGGGCCCGCCGTCAGTACCGACCGCCCAGGCATCGCTGGCGGAAACAGCGGCCACCCCGGACAGGAAACCCGACGTAGTGAAGGCCGGCGGCGCGCCAGCAGGCAGGACCCCGCCATGGCAGCCGCAGGAGCGGACCACGCGGCCGTACCCGCGACCAGCAGGGGGACAGCGAGAATCAGACCGCGCGGACTGCCATCTGCCTGAAGCACATCACCGCGTTCCCTTCCCCACCGCTGCCGAGCCAGCATCGCACGGCAGCAGACCCAGCGCCGCATCGAGCTGCCGATCTCGCATTGTCGCGGTCGAGCAGAGCGGGGAAGATCGCTGCATGACCGGCCACCAGCTCGATCCGACACCGGCGACGACGGCCCAGGTGTTCAGCCGGGAATTGCCGCCCGTGCTCACGGTCGAGCCAGGCGACACCATCCTGCTCCGGTCGCTGGATGCGGCCGGCCATCTCGAACGCCAGCAGACGCCGGGCCAGGAGGTCCCCATGATGTTCGCCGAGTGGCGAGGTCACTGCCTGACCGGGCCGATCGAGGTTCGCGGGGCACGGCCGGGCGACGTGCTGGCGGTGCGCTTCGTGTCGATGCGGCCCGACGACTGGGGCTGGACGCGCGCGGCCGGGCGTGATACTCCGCTGACCCGCCATCTCGGCCTGCACGAAGCCCCGCCGGCCCGGCTGCTCTGGCAGATTGACGTGGACGCAGGAGTCGCTACCAGCGACCGAGGGCACACGGTGCGGATAGCCCCGTTCCACGGCGTGGCGGGCGTCGCCTGGGACGAGCCAGGCGAGCATTCCACGATCCCGCCCAGGGCCGTCGGCGGCGGCAACATCGACTGCAAGGAACTGGTCGCCGGATCGATCCTGTATCTGCCGGTTACCGTGCCTGGGGCGCTGCTGAGCATCGGCGACGGCCACGCTGCGCAGGGTGACGGAGAGGTGGGGGGCACCGCCATCGAGTGCGGCATGACGACCGAGCTTCAGCTCGACCTGGTCACGGCCCGGCCGGTTCCGGGAGTGCACGCCGAGACTCCGGCGGGCCAGATCACCTTCGGCTTCAGCCCGGATCTCAACACGGCAATGGGCGACGCGCTCGATGCGATGCTGACCTGGCTGCAGGCCAGCTACGGAGTCGACAAGGCAACGGCGTTGGCGCTGGCCAGCCCGGTGCTCGACCTGAGGGTCACGCAGGTGGTGAACCAGTCCAGGGGCGTCCATGCGCTGCTCCCGGCGAACGCGATCACCTGACCGCGGGGATTCCTTAGCCGAACTGGTTGCCTGGTGCGGATGGGGCCAGGGGTCCGCTCAGGTCAGGCTCTCGCGAGATCCGCCGACGGCAGACCTGGACCGTCGCCAGGTCCGGTAGCCGACTGCCGCCAGCAAGACAATGACCAGCACCTGGCCGATGGAGCCATTGACCGTGTCGGCGCCCCAAGCCCCGCCCTGGTCAATGAATCCGTCCGCCAGCAACGTCCCGTAGGCCAGCACGCCGAACAACAGCGCCAGGCGCTTGCCGTGTGCCGAGCTCAGCCACATGACCAGCAGCAGCACGGCCACGGCCAGCCCGGCCAGCAGCGAAGCGTTCCGGTGCAGGCTCTCGCCGCCAAGTTTGAGCAGGACGAAGCCGACACCGCGGGTCAGCGCCGCGGCCACCGCCGATCCGGCTGCCAGCAGCGCCCAGTCCCGGCGCGACATGAGCTGCCTGCTCCGGCGCGGACCCGGCGATGCCAGCAGCGCGACTGTCTCGCTGATCGGCGCGACCAGCGCGAACGAGACGTACAGGAGGCTGATCGGGATGCCGACCGACAGCGGTACGTACAACTGCAGGACGGCGGTAATGCCCAGGTACAGCGCGGAGACCGCCGCTGCCGCTGCCGCCCACCGGCGCAGGTCAAGCAGAGCCAGAACCGCAACCACGCCCTGGCCGCCGATTGCCACCCCGGCCGCCGCATCGGTCAGCAGGCGTCCGGAGCCGACGCCCGCGAGCATCACGGTCAGCCCGGCCGGGCCGATGCGGGCCGACTCAAACCCTGCGGCCAGCCAGCCGATGAGCGCGGAAATCAGTACCAGCAGCGGCGCAGCAACGCTGTACACCGCCAGCGCGTCGCGCCACCCCCGCCCGTCCGAGAGCGCCCGGCCAGGCCGCAGCCGGATACGCGCCGCGCCGGCCAGCAGGTCGGCCGACTCCGCCCCGCCCGGCCGACTCCGGCCGGGTGCGGCGCCCGCCATCAGCACGCCGAGCATCTCCTCCAGGTGCATGACCCGGTACTCGGCCGGATACCAGCGCAGCAGACGCCGGTAGCGGACCTCCAGCCCAGCGGGCGCCATCACTCACCCGCCAGGCGCAGCCGACTGGCCGCCGCCGCCGCGTTGGCGCGCAGCCGCGCGGTCTCGGCCGCGAGCCTGGAGCGGCCGGCCGGACTCAGACGGTAGTACCGCCGCAGCCGGCCGTCCACGATCTCCTCGCGGTCGACCTCTACCAGCCGGTCCTCGCTGAGCCGGTCCAGTGCCGCGTACAGGGTGCCGGCCCGCAGCCGCACCCTGCCACCGGAGATCTGCGCTACGTCGGTCATGATGCCGTAGCCATGCTGCGGCCCGCCGGCCAGCGCGGTCAGGATCAGGAACGAGGGCTCCTGCATCTGCCTCATGCTCATGCCAAGAGAATATACCGATGAAAAGTACATGTGAACAAGGCTGCGCCGCGCGCCCGAGTACGGTCACACGCTGGCTCACACCGCCGGCGCGCGACGTTTAGGTGGTCAGCGCCATCATGGGAAAGGAGGCGGCCATGCCGCGGACCGGCCGCTGACCAGGGCCGCCCCGCCGTGTGAAGCCCCGTGTGAACGCGGAGCATCACCCCGCGGTCTTTCTCGGCGTCCGTGCAGAAGGCGGTCGGTCAGAGCCAGCCGTTCTGGTCCGCGACCCTGACGGCTTCTGCCCGGTTGCGTGTTCCGGTCCTGGCGATCGCGGACGAGAGGTAGTTGCGGACGGTGCCCTCGGACAGGCATAGCCTGCGGGCGATGTCGGCGACGGTCGCGCCGGGCCGGGCGGCGACGAGCACGTCTCGCTCCCGCCCGGTCAGCGGGGAGACTCCGGCGGCGAGCGTCGCTGCAGCCAGCGCCGGATCCACCACCCGCTCGCCGGCGGCGACGCGGCGGATGGCATCGGCGAGCTGCTCGGGCGGCGCGTCCTTGACGACGAATCCGCAGGCACCGGACTCCATCGCCCGGCGCAGGTAACCGGGCCGACCGAAGGTGGTCAGGATCAGGGACCGGCAGCGCGGAACCTCGCGGGCCAGGACGGCGGCGGCGGCCAGGCCGTCGATGCCCGGCATCTCGATGTCCAGCAGCGCCACATCCGGCTGGTGCATCCTCGCCGCGGCGAGTACCTGGTCGCCGCGGGCGACTGACGCGACGACCTCGAAATCATCCTCCAGCCCGAGCATGATCGCCAGGGCACCGCGGATCAGCTCCTGGTCGTCGGCGAGCAGCAGCCGGATCGTCACGCGTCACCGTCTGGTACCAGCGACACGCACAGCCGCCATCCGGCGGGCTGCAACGGCCCGGCGTCGATGGTTCCTCCGACCGCCGTCACGCGCTCCCGCAGGCCGCGCAGCCCGTTGCCCGGCGGCGCAGCCGTTCCGGCGCCGTCATCGGTGATCTCCACGGCGGACGGCGACAGCCGTACCGCACACGTGCTGGCACGAGAGTGACGTATCACGTTGGTCAGCCCCTCCCGTACCGCCCAGCCGAGCAGTTCCTGGTGCGCAGGATCGACCATGCCGGCGTTCGCGGGCAGGTCGGCGGCGACACCCGCGGCCTGCAGCAGTTCACGGCCGCGGGCCAGCTCGCCTGCCAGCGTGACATCCCGGTAGCCGGACACCGCAGCGCGGACCTCGGCAAGCGCACGCCGGGACAAGTCCTCCACTTCGGCAATCTGCCCCAGCGCTCGCGCCGGGTCGGCGTCTGAAAGCCGACGGGCCAGCCCGGCCTTGACGGTGATCGTGGTCAGCGAGTGGCCGAGCAGGTCGTGCAGGTCACGGGCGATCCGGATGCGCTCGTTCTCGGCTGCCAGCCGGGCAACCTCCGCGCGCGCCGCGGCGAGTGCCTGATTGCCGCGAAATATGGCCAGGGTGACGAACGTCACCAGGGCGGCGACCGGGATCGCGACCGGCGTGATGTCGTCGAACGAAGCCTGGAGGCTGACGTGCCAGGACGGGATCGCGACCGGAGTCAGCAGGGCGGCGAGAGCGAATCCGGCGACCACCGGAACAGACCAGACGCCCAGCCGACCGACAATGAGAATCGTCAGGAACAAGCACAGGACGAAGCCGGCAGCGCGTGCGAACGGCAGTTCCGCGGCGAACAGCGCCGCCAGGACGGCGTAGTACAGCCAGAACCCGCGCCGCAGCCGGTCCGACGAGAACAGCAAGGGAAGAGCCAGCCAGCACACAGCAAACGCCGCCAGGACGGCGTAACCGGTGATCCGCCCAGCGCCGCGAGAGTTCTGCGCCACCGCCTCGACGAGGAAGACCAGGTAGGCCAGCGGGATCGCCGACATGATCAAGCGCCGCCAGTTGCCGGACCACCGGCGCTGAGCGGCGACCCACTCCGCCTCGGCCGCCGTGGCCGGCTGCGGGTGCGCGTCCACGTTCATCGAGCTTACTGATTCCGCACCGATCAGGCTCGGATCGCCGAGCGCCGGTAGGCCAGCGCAGCGACCGGGATCAGCACGATAGTCCACACGGCGACCACGATCCACGCCTCGGCCGGCCAGCCGCCGCCGCCCAGTGCCGTTTTGCCCGCTTGCACCAGCCAGTACGATGGCAGGCCTTTCATCACGTCGAACATCGGCCCTGACGTGGCGAGCTGGAACCCGAACACCCCGCCGAGCAGCGCGAACAGGACCACGACGCCGGCAAACGCCGGCGCCACGGCATCACCGGGCAGCAGGTAGCCCAGGACCAGGCCGATCACCACGAACGGAGCCAGGCCGACCAGCAGAAGCCCGGCCATTTCCAGCCACTGCGTCGCGCCGAGCCGCACACCCAGCGACGCGCCCGCCAGGAACAGCAGCACCAGAGCGGGCAGCGCGAGCAGGTAGGCGCCGACCACCTTCGCGGTGAACTCC
>Ga0335078_10014927_pt1 | contig 11527 bp, 7 predicted proteins | sample Lox_Sample_32_FD_206711 | JGI IMG/M metagenome (GOLD analysis project Ga0335078, IMG submission 206711) | Soil microbial communities from Loxahatchee National Wildlife Refuge, Florida, United States - Lox_Sample_3.2 | ecosystem: Environmental > Terrestrial > Soil > Wetlands | place: USA: Florida...
ATGTGACCCTGCTGCTCCAGAAAATCGGTTACGTTGTCGGCGCGCTCGGTGCTGAGTTTCTGGTTCAGCGCAGCCGATCCCACGGACGACGCGTATCCCTTCACCTGGATCACATAGCCGTCGATGGTCTTGGCTTTTTGGGCCAGTTGCAGAAGCTGCGGCTTGTACTGCGGATCGATGGTCGTCTTGCCATTGGCGAACAGAACGGTCACTTCACCCATGGTGTTGTAATCGCCCAGTTCGCTGAAACGCTTGTTGGTGGCGGCGATGGCAGCCTTATTGGCGTCGAGGCTGGCTTGCTCCGCCGCCATCTGTTGTTGCTGCTGCTGCATCTTCTGCTGTTGCTGCTGGATCTGCGCTTCCTGCTGCGCCATCTGATCCTGCTGCGCCTGCAGGGCAGCCTGTTCCGGCGCCATGCCGGCCTGGATGTCCTGCGCCGTCTTCAAGTCGGAGGCTTTGAACTTCACCGACTCCGCCATGAGCTGGTTTTGCGCGTTGTAGGAGCCTTGCACCTGCACCGCAAGCCCGGGCACCAGAGCTGTCATTCCCATCTGCTTTTTGCGCATGTGGAGACCGCCTTCCACTTCCTGCACCTGCGTACTATCGGAAAGGACGACCGCGACGGTTGTGCCATCCGAGGACTTGACCATCATGGTCGAGCCTTTGCGTGCGTCAATGATTCCCTGAAGCTGTGCGCTCTGGGCGCTGGCTACGACACCGAACAGCACCACGGCTGCCAATGTCAAAGTGACGGCAACTGCTGTCTTTGCCAATGTGCTACGGAACATAGTCTCTCCTCTGTTTCGTGTGCCTCAGGGCAGTCACGAGGGTTGAATGGGCGTTGTCGCCCGCGTCGGCTTTGGCCGCATCGCTCGCGGACAGGAAATCCGTACCCGTGAATAACTCGATCTGTACATGGAACCAGTTAAGGGCAGCGCGCGGGCTGCCCAATCTGCTTGCTTACTGCGCCACTGCGACGGCAGGCGGCTTCCACGTGCCGTCACCCGGAGGCAGAATGGAAGGTGCGGGCGGCTCCTTCGGCCAGTACAACCGCATTACCATGTAAATCGGCCCGTTCGGAGCGGGCAGCCAATTAGCTTTCTTATCGGCAGAAGGCGCGTCCTTCTGGATGTAAATCGTCAACGAGCCATCGGGGTTCTTCTTCAAGCCCGCCAGCATTGGCGAATTGATGAGGTAACGGTTGATCGGGTTCTCGATCAGCAACTGCGTCTTGCCGTCGTACATGGTCACCGACCAGAAGGCATTGACGGGAGGCAGCTCGCCTTTGGCGAAGGTCAGCGTGTAATTGTGCTTGCTGCCATCGAGTTCCGCGCCCGCGCCGTCTTGCTTGGTCAACGGGTACATGGCCTCGTCGGGATCGTTGCCGTAGATGCCGGCCTTGGCAGCTGCTGCCAATAGCAGATAGTCGCCTTTGTAGTAGGAGCGATCGCCCTGCGCCGCGCCAACCTGCCATCCGTTGATGACCTTGCCTATCGCCGACACGCGCTTATCAATGGCGTCGAAACCTTCCTTCACGCCGATGCCAAGCTCGGCCTTTTGCGCTTCGGAGAGCTTGCTCTCATCCCACGGCTGTCCTGGAACGATGCCGACCGCAGCCATCCTGGCGCGAATGTCCTTGTCCTGCGGATTCTCCGGGCAGAATTGCAGCAAGAAGGCAAGATACTTCGGGAATTGCAGTTTGAAGGGATCCTCGCCGTTGAAGGCCGGCCAATCGACAGCCGGTGCCGCCGGCGGGGCAGGCTGCTTGAGATATGCCGACAGTGGCTGCACCTGGTAGCCCTTCTGGATTTTGATTACGTTCGGCATGTCTGCCGCGCTGAAAAGCTGAGTGCGAAAGATGGCAAAGCCGAACTGCGTTTCCAGCGGAAAGATTTTCTTGATGCCCTTGGGCGTCTCGCCCTTCCAGTTTGGTCCGGAGATCAGGTAGCAGCCGGGATCATTGCCGGTGGTGCGCGATCCCATGTATCCCACATTGTAGGAGTACATGTCGGCCAGCTGCACCGAGTAATAACGCCCTTTTTCTACCTTGGGCAGACAGAAAACCAACGGCTCGGCGCGCAAGTCCATCTCCACCATCGAGTAGGGAGTGTCGGCATTGGGCGTGACGATCGCCGTGTCCTTCGGCGTGAAGGTTTTCGCGTCGTTCCAGATGATGTTGAATGGGGCCTTGAACTGCGAGTTGCTCTTGTCGATGGCGAACTCGTACGTCGCCTTGTAGGCCGCGATCATGGGAAAGCCATAGATGTAGGCCTGCTGGTAATCGTCTTTGTGGGACACGGCCTCCCGCACCGGGCCTTCCTGCCTGCTGCAGGAAACGGGGAGGAGGGTTGCGAGAAGAATGAGTGCTGCTGCGAACGGTTTTGCTTTCATGATTCCTCGGATCAGTTGGGGCCTACTACTGTGAAACGGTGATTGCCGGCGCTTCCAGGTGCCGTCGCCGATCGAAGGCGGCGTCTCCTTCGGCCAATACAGACGCAACATGGGAATGAACTGCGTTTTAGGCGCGGGCAGCCAGTTGGCTTTTTTCGCTTTGCCCGGCGAATCCGCCTGCAGATAAATGCTCACGCGAGACTTGCGTCTCGCTGCCTCTTCGCACTGCTTTCATCTTGCCTCCGAGTCATAACAACTCGGTTTCGCCCGCGAAGAGTCTGTCATTCACGCGGGCGGCACGTGCGGGCGCCTCAATGTCTAACGTCTCAACCGCGGCCAGCGGAACTCCCACGTCCCCAGCGATCGCCACCCCAGCTTCCGCCTCCGGCATCGAATCGACTGCAGATGCTTCGAGCTCTACTCTGAGGCATATAAAAACCTCACATCAAATCTGGTTATCGACTTTGACCGGGGCAGGCCCCGGCTCAGCGCTTCACTGAGCCGGCGCCTGCGTGGTGGTTTTCTTGCCTTTCTTCCTGGGTGCGGGAGCGTTGCGGCCCTGGCCTTTCACCTGCGTCTCATCGACGGCAACGGATTCCTGGGTGAAGGTTGCGCCGGAAGGTACGAAGTAGATCTTCGCGCCCTTCTCTTTCACCGTGCCGCTGGTGCGGACGTCAACGCGCGTGGCATCGATCTGCTGCTGACCTTCGCCATTGACCAGGTAGTACTTCATGTTGACCGAGCGCTGTGCCCCGAGTTGCGCTTCGGAAATGGTTTCCTGCTCGTCGGTGTAGCCGACGATGACGAACTTGCCGTTGGGCTCGTGCTGAATGCGGAGAGCTACGTCGTCCAGAATCGCCTTGCAGGTGTTATCTACACGCGCCGGACGCTTGGCATCCATGAACTTGCATTCGCCGATCTCCTGGACTTCGGCCACCGTGACCGGAGGCGAGAGGACATTGACCGTCGCGGAGCACGAGGTGCTCAGCCCGCGAGAGTCGGTGACCGTCGCGGTTGCGGTGATGGGAGCGCCTTCCGGAGCGCCAGTCGTATCCAGGCTCACGTTGGCGCCCGTGCCGTTGACGTGTCCGGCCGACGCAGACCACGCGTAGGTCAGCGGGAAGTTGTCAGGGCTGCTGGCATTGACGGTAAGCGCAGAAGCTTCGTTCGCCTTAACCGTATTCGGACTGGCGGAGCAGTCGGCCACCGGCGGATGCGGCTGCTTCACCCTGAACGGCGCTTCGCAGCTGGCGATGTTGTTCTTCTTTTCCTTCGCATCCGTCGCGGTTCCCTTCACGATATAGCTGCCCGGTGCGAGACCAGTCGTGTCGACACTGCCGGTGGTGCTGGTCCCGGAGATCTTGCCGCCGCTCGCCGTCCAGGCGTAGGTGATGGTGTGTTTGGGGTTGAAGTTCTGTGTGCTGATGGTCGCGGTTACCGGATCGCCCGACCAGATCTCGGTAGGCGATACCGAACAGCTGGCGGTTGGTGGCACCGGTGGCTTGCCGCCCAACTGCATGTTCAATCCGACGACTGGGCCCGTCTGAGCCACGTTAAACAGGAATCCTTTCTTACCGCTGTAGTCGACATACAGATAGCGCCAACCCGCGAAGAATCCGAGCATCGGCTTGGGCTGCACGTTGAAGGTGCCCACGGCCTGATAATCGAGGTCCGCGCCGCCGCCACCGGCATCGCCGCCGGCGGTAATCCAGACTTTGGGCGAGAAGTCGACCTCGAACTTGCCACCGGCTACGCCGTCAACCCAGTTTCCTGACTGGTGGTAGGGGACATTGGCCGGACGCGGGGTCACCGTCAGACCCTCATACCAGTAGCGGAAGCCGATCAGGGCATCGATCTTGAAGTGCTCCATGTCGACGATGCGGTAGCCGACCTTGGGAGTGAGAATTGTCTGTGTCTGCTCGAACCGGACCGAGCTCTGACCAGTATCGGTCAGCGGAATGCCTTGCGTGGTGGCCAGCCGCGCCCAGAAGAAATCGATGGGCAGAACAAAGCGATTCTTGCGCGCCTGCACGAAGCCGGCCAGTCCGCCGTTGAAGTTCGACAGGACATCCGACCCCGAGACATGAACGCTGGCATCGTGACCGAGCGCTCCGACTGTGCCGTGGATCCCGGGAACAAAAACGTAGGCCGAGATGTCGAAGTGCCAGGCGTCGTCTTCCGACGGGCTGGCCGTCTTCTGCGCCGAAGGCGCCTGCGGCGGGTTGTTCGCCCGATCGTCCGCGCTTAATTCAGCCGGACCCTGAGCTATGGCGGCTGCACAAAGCAGCATGCCGGCTAGAGCTACGGGGAGGATTGCGGCGCATGTCTTGCGGTATGGGTGCATGGAGTTTTCTCCTACCTCGGGCATCGCACATCCGGCGATAGCACAGATTCACAGGCCCTTAGTGCAAGGTACGCCCGATAACAGCCAGGGATAACTAGCACTCTTGCTAGCCCCGGCAGGGAAAAGCTAATAGGAAGAGACTGGTACGATTTGTGTCATTCCGACCGGTTGCGAGCCACGGAAAATCGGCCGACCGGCACAAACAGGCTACTTCCTGCCCAGCCGGCGGGCCGAATGACGTCGCAGGAAATTTGTGATGTACATCACAGAGACTCATGTTAGTGTCGCGTAGACTCATTTCAAACATGTCAGAGCGCTCTTTCCGTAGACCCTCGGCGCGTGTCCTGATTGCCGACGACCACCGACTTGTGGCTGAAACCTGCAAGAATACCCTTGAGCCTGAATTTGAGGTCGTGGGCATTGCCACCGACGGCCGTGCTCTGGTGGAAGCTGCCTTTTCTCTGAAGCCTGACATTGTTCTGCTGGATATTGGCATGCCGCAGCTCAACGGCCTGGACGCCGGGGAGAAGATCAAAGCCAAGATGCCCAAGATGAAACTGGTATTTCTCACCATGAACCTGGGGGCCGATATTGCCGCCGAAGCCTTTCGGCGAGGCGCTTCGGCGTACGTCTTGAAGCAATCCGCCGCCGAAGAGCTGGTCATCGCGCTGCGCAAGGTGCTGCGCGGCGAATCCTACTTATCGCCACTGATTACGCGGGAGACGATTACCCAGTTGCTCAATCGCCCGAACGGGCGGAGCGAGAAACGCATTACCTCGCGGCAAAGTGAGATTCTGCAGCTCCTGGCAGAAGGGAAGTCGATGAAGGAAGCCGCTGCCATTCTCGATCTGAAGCCGGGCACAATCGCATTTCACAAATACCGCATGATGCAGAATCTCGGTATCAAGACGAATGCGGAGCTGCTGGAGTACGCGATCCGGCATCAGATGACCGGTTCCTCGTAGTCTCCCGTCATAACAAATACTTCTCTTTGGAATCTCAAACCGGCGCCCACCCTTGTCCGTATCCTGCGCCTGCCTTGTCGCATTTGGCTTATACTGCGCTCAGAGCACCCGAGCGCAAGGATTGTCCATATGCACGACCCTCGCGGGCATAGTTCGCCTGGCGATACCGGTATTGCGATAGCTCAGCTGGGATTGGACGGCACATGGCTTACGGCAAATCAATGCATGTGCGATCTGCTGGGCGCATCTTTCGAAGAATTTTCCCCAGTTCCTTTCGAGCAGCTTTTCCAGATCACCGATGCGCAGCAGGAGAATGACCTGCGCACCCGCCTGCTCTCTCACCAGATTTCGCAATATACATCGAAGCGGAGAGTTACTCTCCATAACGCCGGCGTTTCGCAGGTCGATGTGGTTTTCTCGCTGACGCCGGAGGGAGCTGGCGTTCCGTCGATCTTTGCCCTGGTTGAGGACCTGACGGCGTTGCGTTCGGCCGAAGCCGCGCTCAAGGAATCAGAAACGGCGCGCCACGAGTTGGCTCGCCGGCTGACCAACGCGCAGGAGAAAGAGCGTACCCGCATTGCCCGCGAGCTGCACGACGACATCGGACAGTCGCTGGCGATCCTGAGAATTCAAATGCTGCGTGCCGGCCAGCCGGTGTCGGGGATGATCGGCAAACGGCATCCCAGCATTACCGACTTGTGCGCCGACCTCAAACTGCTGGCGGAAAAGGTCAGCCGCATCTCCCACCAGCTGCATTCCTCCGAGCTGGAATATCTGGGGCTGGCGGTAGCTATTCAGAGCCACTGCCGGGAGTTTTCCGCGAAATACAAGATCGCGGTGGAGTGTTCCTGCACCAATATTCCCGAAGACCTGGACAGCCTGCTGGCGCTGAGCCTGCTGCGCATCGTTCAGGAAGCCCTGCATAACGCCGCCAAACACAGCAAAGCCAAGTCGATCCAGGTTGCGGTCAAGGGGTCGGACACCGAACTGTCGCTACTGATCGCCGATGACGGCGTGGGCTTTGATCTGGAGGAAGCTAAACTCGCTGCCGGGCTGGGTCTGATCTCCATGCGGGAGCGCATTCATCTCGCCGACGGCCAGTTCGAGATCAGCTCCGCTCCCGGCAAAGGCACCCGTATAACGGCGCGTGTTCCCTTGAACGACGCCCCAAGGGAGCTGGCCGCCTCGGCCAAATAGGTCCTCGATGCTCACCTTGGTGGTTGTTCCGTGCTTCCAGGCGCAGACCCGCAGATTTTCTTACCAGTAAGATTCTTGCAAATTTCTTACTGGCTCCGGAAATGGCCTCGTTCAATTTGGCGTATTCTGCCTTGGCTTGCTTCAGGATGGGTATATCGGGATCGGCGTCTTTCCACAGAGCCAGGAAATCCTGATAGCGCGTTCGTGCAGCATCATGGTGGCCCATCATCTCTTCCGCCCGCGCTAATTGCAGATAGGATAAAGACCCGACGATTGAGTTCAACACAACGCCGGGATTATCAATCACCTTCTCAAATTCCCTGGCCGCGTCGGCCCCGCGTTGCATTTGAAGATAGGCCAGTCCGCGTATGTACGCGGGCCGCAGATCCGAAATGGAGCCCTGCGACAGTTCGTAGGGCTGCGCCGGGTTCAGGACTTCTACAGCGCTTGCAGCGCGCCCTTGCTCAATCTGAATCAGCGCGCGAATGGACGGCAGCGAGTAATGCTGAACCAGTGAATACTGGGGATACTGGCGATTCAGCTCGTCAGCCAGTTGGGTCGCCTGCGCTAGATCTCCAGCTCTTGCAAGGGCGAAGGCAGCATTCTCCACGACCTCGCGCCCATGGCTCATGCTTAGCGCCTGCGCCGCAAACTTGCGGGCCAGGGGCGCATTTCCAAATTCAGCTTCAATCCAAGCCTGCGAGGCATAATACAGCGCCGCTCTCTCCTGGGCGCCGGCAGCAAGGGCGGCCGACTCGGCTTCCTGCCATAGGCTCCTGGATTTCTCTAAACGGCCGTAAAACGCTTCGGTTTCGGCGGCGTACTGCAACAAAATATCTTCGAATCCAGGCTTGCCTTTGGCCGAGTCAACGATGTGCTGCATGGCTGCCGTGTCGACGTCCGCGAACGCAAGCTGGTAGCGGCTAACCAGCAAGTTCTCATTCGAAAGATGCTGGGCCTGTGCAGCTTCCAGAGTGGCACGGGCTTCGTCGGGCCGTTTCAACCCAAGGTAAATCTCGAAGAGATTGACGTAGGGAACGTAGTTATCGGGGGCGAGCCGAATGGCTTCCCGCAACTGCTCCGCGGCTTGCTGGTACCGGCCAAGATCCACGTATTGCGCAGCGAGCCGGACGCGGGGATAAAAGTCTGCGGGGTACGTGCTGATCCACTCGTTGCACATCCGCACGGTTTTATCGGTGTCTCCGAAATTCGCATGGTATGCGACTTCAATATAAAAGCGTTCCCATTCGCTTACCCGATTTCGCAGCGCAAATGCCTTCAGCAGGTTCTCTCTGGAGAGCCCGGCTTCGTCGGTGTTGGCATACGTAGCCCCCAGGGCCGCGTACGCCATCGCAAAATTTGGATCGATCTCGACCGCTCGCTTTAAGTAGGGCAGGGCTTCGAGGCTTCCTTGTTGCTGACGTAATGTCTGACCGGTGGTGAACGCCTGCAGCGCCTCCAGCGAGGTTGTGGTAGCTTCGGCGAGCGGCTTGTTGAATCTTTGCCGCGAAGAAAGGGATTCACCAAGTTCCCGGCGAAGCTGGTCATCCGCGCTATTCAAGGCGCCAATCACCCCATTCCGGCCGGCCGCTTCCCGTTCAATGCTGGCGATGGTTTGCCCGGTTTCGCAATCCAGCGTCTCAAGTTGAAGCTGGTACTTATCGCCCTCTTGTGCGATCGAACCGGCGACATAGGCTTTGCTGTTCGTGCGCAGGCAGACCTCTCGCGCAACTTCATGGGACAGCCGCGTGTCCACCGGTTTTTCCATTTGCTTCAGCGCCGCGGTTATTCTGCGGTCGCCCACGACGTTGACGTAAGGTGACTGCGCCAGGTCGATCGCCAAGGCCTGCCGAAGCGTGCCATCGAAAACCTGATCTCCCGTGGTGTTGGCGAAATCCGCGATGATGATGCTGCTTTGTGCAGCGAAAGCATGAGCCTTGCGCGAATGGAAATAGAGACCACCGGCGACAAGGACCGCCAGCAGCAGTGTCGCAGCACCAGCGACTGTCTTCCCCCGGCGCCGCGGTTTCGATTCCGGCACGGCGGACGGGGCTGAGGTTGGCGGCTCCTGAAGCGATGGGCAGGAAGGCTTGGAGTCAGTCTGCCGCTTCCACTGATCTCCGTTGCCCGACGCGGTGGCTCCCCGCGCCATTTCAGCCACGGCGAACTTGTGGGAGTCCGAGACGATCCGCAGCCGCTGCAAGTCGGCGCGAATCTCCGAGGCATGCTGATATCGCACCCCGCGATCTTTCTCCAGGCACTTGCCGATGATGCGCTGCAGCTCGTCGGGCACGTCGGGATTGAGTTGGCGCGGCGGCTCGGGAGTTTCCTGCACGATCGAAAGAAACAGCACGCCGGTGGTGTCGCCCTTGAATGGCGCCTGGCCAGTGGCCATTTCATACAGAACGATGCCGAATGAGAAGAGATCGGTACGTTCGTCCAGCGGCTTGCCCAGAGCCTGTTCCGGCGACATATAGGCCGCCGTACCGAGGGCCGCCAGACCGCTGGTCATGTGCGTGTCCTCGATGCCGGACGATCCGCCGCCAGCAGCGACCACGGCGGCGGGCTTCGGAGCGGTCTTCTTGGCTAAGCCGAAATCCAGGACCTTGGTGCGGCCTCGGTTGGTGACAAAGATGTTAGCCAGCTTGATGTCGCGATGAATAACGCCCGCGCTGTGCGCCGCCTCCAGGCCATCGGTCACATCCACGGCGATGTCCAGCAGCCGGTCGTAAGATAGCGGGCCGCGCCAGACCAGTTCCTTCAGGGTGACGCCGTCGAGGAACTCCATCGCGATGAAGATCTTGCCATGGTCTTCGCCGACGTCATAGATGGTGCAGAGGTTGGGATGGTTCAGGGCCGAGGCGGCACGGGCTTCGCGGAGAAAGCGGTCGCGCAGGGCCTCGTCGTGCGCGTAGTCGTCCGGCAGAAACTTGAGCGCGACAAAGCGCTCCAGGCGGGTATCGATGGCCTTGTAAACCACTCCCATACCGCCTTCGCCCAACTTTTCCAGGACTGTGTAATGCGATACGGTCGTGCCTACCATGGGCGCCTTGCAAAGCTTTCTGAACCGAATCCCCCATCCTAGGTGCGCACGGAAAAAGGGTCAATCACACAGATAGGGGATGCGCGTTAACAACCCAATCTAAGTCCAAGAGATACAGCAGAATACTACCTTTCTGTGCGAGAGTCTGTGACCTCGATTTTGATGGCGGAATGCATTTTCCCCCGAAGCACTTCATTTAGAACTGCGATCTATCACTTTAAGCTTCCGTCGCTTGCACTTTTGCAAGTTGGAAGGGCTGGATTCCCTCACTAACATCGAGTTGATACTTACACGCGCGAGGAAGGGCAAGCACGTGCCTCTGGTCCAACTCCTCATTGCCGTTGATAATTCTGCAATCCGGCTAACCCTGCTTGAGCTGGTGCAGGAACACTACGATGTGGTGGGAATTGTCGGGGAGGGGGAGTCTGTACTAAAGGAAGTTGAGGCAGCGCAACCCGATGTGCTCCTGCTCAGCGTAGCGTTTTACGGGCTAAGCGGTTTCGAGATAGCTCGACGTCTCCGCCAGGCCCAAAGCCCCACCCGGATCATCCTGCTGTCTATTCACGAGTCACAAGACATGGTTCGAGCCGCGATTGCCGTCGGCGTATCCGGCTACGTCTTCATATCACGGCTGCTCGACGATCTGCCCGCAGCGATCGATGCAGTCTCCCAAGGGCAAATCTTCGAACCCGCGTTCTAGCGGCGGTTGTAGAGTCTTTTCCTGACAAGAAATTAGGAAGGGCGGCGGCGATTGGGCCGGTCTTGCTGCTCGCCTGTTAAACGCCGCCGATCTGATCTCCGGCTCACGCAAGAAGTTATGTGCGGGCGGCTGTCCTACTGGCCGCCGCCACCGAATGTGAAGTTGATTCCACCGAAGTACTTGAAGTTGTTCTGGGTCGCCGAGTAGTTGGCGATATGGTTAGCTCCGAAATGAGTGAGCAGATAGTCCACTTCGACGGGCCGGATCTGGACGTGTTCCGACACAGGAATATCCAAGCCGCCGCCGAATTCCATCGCAAAGCCATTGTTGTTGCCATATCCGTTCTTGGTGCCGCAGCCCATGTTCTCGATGCAGCCGATCAGCGTGCCGTAGCCGTTGGAGTGGACTGCGCCAAACAGACCTTCGCCAAAGGGCTGGAACTTGCCGCTGTGCTTCTTGAGCTGCGGGCCGAACATGTAGGTAAAGGCATTGGCGCTGAAGTTCACGGCACCGTAGCCGTGCTGGGTGAGATAGTTGCTCCAGCCCGTGCCGCCGGTGTAACCCATAAAGTCGGCTTTGATACCGAAAATGGGGCTGAAGTTATACACAAAAGCACCGCCGCCGCCGTTGAAGTTCTGGCTGCTGGCCACCTGAGGATTCAGGTTGACGTAGGAATAGCCGCCCGCTACTTCCACTTTCGGATACTCGGTCTGTGCGGCTGCCACGAGGGTCGCCAAGACCACGAAAACAAACAGGCAAATTGACCTTTTCACTGCTACTCTCCTTTAACGAAGTAAGTTAAGCCTTGTGCGTCGCGGACGGTCTGGCTGCCGCGCCACCCGCACACACCCACTGTGAGTCGAGACCTACTTAAATGCTATGGCGGT
>Ga0335078_10014928_pt1 | contig 11527 bp, 7 predicted proteins | sample Lox_Sample_32_FD_206711 | JGI IMG/M metagenome (GOLD analysis project Ga0335078, IMG submission 206711) | Soil microbial communities from Loxahatchee National Wildlife Refuge, Florida, United States - Lox_Sample_3.2 | ecosystem: Environmental > Terrestrial > Soil > Wetlands | place: USA: Florida...
CCTTCGTCTGCGGCCCACCGATCATGTTCCGCTTCGTGATCAAGGATTTGCTGGCCATGGGTTTCGATGAAAAAAACATCGTCTCGACGCTCGAACGCTACATGAAGTGCGGTGTCGGCAAATGCGGGCATTGCTGCATCGGCGTGGCCTATGTGTGCGTCGATGGACCGGTTTTCACCTATCAGCAAATCAAGGCGCTGGGAGAGGACATCTGATGCCCGATTTGCGAGAACAACTCGCGCAATGCCTCACGGGCCATGTGTGCCTCATGGGCCTCGGCAACGTCGATTACGGTGACGATGGCTTCGGCGTGCGCCTGGCGGAACTTTTGATCGCCAACGAGATTCCTGAGGGCTGGCGAGTGGTGAATGCGGGGACCGTTCCCGAGCGCGTAATTGCCCGGGTGGCTGAAACTGGCTGCGAACATCTCGTCTTCCTCGACGCGGTGGAGTTCGGAGGCGCGCCGGGGTCGGTGGTGTTTTTGGGCTCAAGCGAGATGGCCGCGCGGTTCCCGCAAGTTTCAACGCACAAAATTTCGCTCGGCCTCTTGGCCAAGTGGGCGGAGGCCAACGGCACCACGAAAGCGTGGCTTCTGGGCGTCCAGCCCGAATCGCTGGCCGCCGGCGAGCGCCTCACGCCGGCGATGCAGACGACTCTGGATGCGCTCTTTGAGTTGCTGCGCGACGTAGCGTTGTCACAACGCGCCGAAAAGCCCTCGGCCACAAAGCCGATGGCGGAAGTGAACGCATGATGACTCCGGAAGAAGCCGTCGTCTCCGCAATCCTGTTGTGCGTAGTGGGCGCGATCCTTACGCTCGCCGCCTCGCACTTCAAGACGCTCGCGGGCTGGATCGGATTCTTCGCCACGCTCTCCACCGCGGCGCTGATTTTCTACGCCGCCGGAAAAGTTTTGTTGTTCGGTGCCTCGCCGGAATCGGAACGTTTCTGGCAGATGCCGGGCATCGGTTACGTTCTGCGATTGCACGTGGATGGTTTGACGGCGACCTTTCTCTTGCTGGCCGCCGTGATCGCCGTTCCCGCCGCGTTCTATTCCATCGTCTACATGCACCATTACACCGAATACACCGTCGCGCGCTATTACCCCTATTTCCTGCTCTTTCTCGCCGCGATGTACGGCTTGCTGAGCACCACGGACATGATGTGGTTCTTCTTCATCTTCTGGATGATGATGACGCTGGCAGGCTACGCGCTGATCCGCTTCGAGTACAAAAAGCGCCAGAACGTCCGGGCCGCCAATAAATTCCTGATCATGATGTTGATCGCCTGCGGCTCGACGATGGTCGGCGCGGAAATCCTGGCCGTCACCGGCGCTGCGGCGCGCGGCAGCACCAGCCTGATGTATGACTTCGATACCGTCAGCCGAAATCTTCCCTTGCTGCTGGCCAATAATCCCATCGCGGCCGCCGCGGCCTTCGCACTCTTCCTGATCGGCTTCGGAATCAAGATGGGCATGTGGCCCTTCGGCCAAGTTTGGCTGCCGGACGCGCATCCCGCCGCGCCATCGCCTGTCAGCGCCATGCTTTCCGGCGTGATGATCAAGACCGGCGTGTACGGCCTCATGCGCTATTTTCTGTGGCTCGTGCCGCTGAGCGCGCTGCCGCACTATCCGCTGGCCAAGTGGGGCACTCTGGTCGCCGTGCTCGGCACGATCACGCTCTTCACCGGCACGATGCAAGCGCTCAAGCAAGAACAATCGAAGCGCTTGCTCGCGTTTCACAGCATCGGCCAAGTCGGCTACATCCTGCTGGGCACCGGCGCGTGCATGACGCTGCTGCCCTCCGCCAGCCCCAACGCGCAACTGTTCGCCACCATCGCATTCTTCGGCGCGCTGTTCCATGTGCTCAATCACGGCCTGTTCAAGGGCCTGCTCTTCCTCAACGCCGGCTCGATGCTCCACGCCACCGGCACGCAAGACCTGAACAAAATGGGCGGCTTGATGAAGTTCATGCCGCTCACCGCGATCACCGCGCTCGTCGCATCTTTCTCAATCTCCGGCGTGCCGCTCTTCAACGGCTTCGCCAGCAAGTGGACCATTTACGTCGCCACGATTCTCGGCAGCGGCTCCGCGCGCTTCTTGGCCGTGTGCGCAGTGATCGCAATTCTCACCAGCGCTCTCACGCTGGCTTCGTTCATCAAATTCTTTGGCGTCAGCTTCCTTTCGCGCGCCAGCACCGTTGTCATCGATCAAGCCGCCAAGCGCGGCCGCCTGGAAGTCGGCTGGAAAATGCAAGCGCCGCAAGTTTTCCTCGCCGCAGCCTGCGTCTCGCTCGGCGTAGTCCCGGCCATCGCCTTCCGCCTAATTCAGCGCGCGCTCGACTCCAGCCAACAAGGAATTGGCGGGCTGATGGCCAGCGCGATGCCTGCGACCGCCGGCCCGATTCGCGGCATCGGCTTCTTCAATGGCATGGCGCAATTTGCGCCGCTTGGATTCGCCGCCGTGCTGGGCGTCACATTCTTGGTGGCGTACGCGATCTCCCGCGTGGGCGCCTCATCGCGCCGCGCCGCCGCGCCATGGCTGTGCGGTTACGCGCACGAGGCGGAGGCTTATCGTTACGTCGCCCACAATTTCTACGGCGAAATCAAACGCTACTTCGGCTGGCTCGGCGGAGCGCCGCGGCACGCGGCCGGCAAGTTGCCGGCTTGGAAAGAGCACTGAGATGGTCGCCCGCGACAGGCTCAATCAATTGAAAGAAAAATTCGGCGCGTCAATCTTGCGCGCTGATTTGCCCGCCGATAATCGCCTGTTCGTGATCATCGAGCCTTCCGCGGTGAAAGCGGTTTGTCTTTACATTTTTCGCGATCTGGACGCGCGCTATGTGATCAGCATCGGCGCCGACGACCGGCCTTATTCCGGAAAGTTTCTCGTCGCCCACGATTTCGCCTTCGATCGCGATCACGTCCTCTGCAGCATCTTGGTTTACGTCTCTGCGGCATCGCCAAGAATCGACAGCATCACTGAAGTGGTCCCCGCCGCCAGTTGGGCCGAGCGCGAAATGCGCGACCTCGTCGGCATCGAGCCCGTCGGCCATCGTTACATGAAGCGCCTCGTGCTTCCTGACGGCTGGCCCGAAAACATGCATCCGCTGCGCAAGGACGTCCCGTGGAATCAAGTGCCCGAAGGCTTCGACGACACGCGCGAACTTACCTTCGATGAGCCTCCGGAAGGCTGCATGGTCGTGCCGTTCGGCCCCTTCCATCCCACGCTCGACGAACCCGCGCATTTCCGCCTCTACGTTGAAGGCGAAATGGTCCGCGGCTGCGAATACCGCGGCTTCATGGCCCATCGCGGAATCGAAAAGCTCGCCGAGACCGTGCTCAGCTACAACGATATTCCCATGCTCGCCGAGCGCATCTGCGGCATCTGCGGCTGCGTGCACAGCGTGGCCTACGCGCAATCTGTCGAGGACGCCGCGGCGCTCAAGCCGCCTCCGCGCGCGGAATATATCCGCACGATCATGCTCGAGCTCGAGCGCCTGCACAGCCATCTGCTCTGGACCGGCCTCGCGTGCCACATCGTCGGCTTCGACACACTGTTCATGCAAAGCTTCCGGATCCGCGAACCGATCATGTGGATCGCGGAAAAAATCACCGGCAATCGCAAAACCTACGGACTCTGCGTGATCGGCGGTGTGCGCTGGGACATCACTCCCGAAGTGAAAACCGAGTTGAGCCACGTGCTCGATAAGCTCGAATCCGAATGGCGCCCCGTCGTCGATGCTGTCAGCAAAGACAAGAATATTCAAAAGCGCACCAGCGGCGTCGGCGTGGCGAATCTGAAATTGGTGAAGGACGAAGCGCTGCTTGGCCCCGTCGCCCGCGCGGCCGGCGCGGATCTCGATTGCCGCCGCGATCATCCCTACGCCGCATACGATCGCGTGGAATTCAACGTGATCACCGCGCACGGCGGCGACGTCTGGTCCCGTGTCCTTGTCCGAATCCAAGAAGTGTTTGAATCCATCCGGATCATTCGCCAATGCCTGGAGAAGATGGAGCCGGGCCCAATCCAGTTGCAGATCAACGACGAACTCCCGGCAGGGCGCATGGGCCTGTCATCGGTCGAAGCCCCGCGCGGCGAAAGCCATCATTTCGTAATCACCGGCGAAAATAATCATCCTCGCCGCTGGCGCGTGCGCGCGCCCACGTATCAGAACCTGCAAGCCGTCCCGGCGATGATCAAGGATCAGCAAATCGCGGACATGACGATTTCGCTCGGCAGCATCGATCCGTGTTTTTCCTGCACCGATCGATTGGAAACGATTGACGTGCGCTCCGGCGCCGTCAAGGTGTGGTCGCAGCAGGAATTGCTGAAGCTGACGCGGGCCAAGAAAGTTTAGGACCGAAAATGAATCTTCACGTCATCTGGGCGATCGTGGGCATGGTGCTGAACGTGGGCGTCGTGCTGCTCGCGGCGCCGCTCTTCCAAGGTATTCTGCGCAAGATCACCGCGCGCATCCAATCGCGCCAAGGCCCGCCGATTCGCCAGCCGTATCTCGATCTATTGAAACTGCTCGGCAAAGAAGACATCGAATCCGGCCAAACCCCTGCCATGCAACGCTTCGCCGCGTATTTGGCGCTGGCCTCGGTGCTGACGGCGGCTTGTCTGGTTCCGATGGGCTTCCGCGCGCCGCTGAACGGCGCGGGCGACGTGATCCTGCTGATTTATTTGCTCACGCTGTGCGGAATCTGCACGCTACTCGCAGGTCTGGCGGCCGGCTCCACATACTCGCTCGTCGGAATCAGCCGCGAGATGATGACGATGATCGCGCTCGAGCCGCTTTTCGCGATCGCTATCGTCGTCGGCGCAATTCACGCGCATTCCTTCCGCTTGGATTCCGTGCTCACCGGCTCCGTTTACTCCACCGCCAGATTCCCGTGGTCGGGCGCGCTGATGCTCGCGGTGATCCTCCTCTCATTCCAAGCATTTGTGCAGCGCGTTCCATTCGATACCTCCGAAGCGGAAACCGAATTGATGGAAGGCCCGCTCATGGAATACTCCGGCCCGAAGCTCGCGCTCTTCAAGTACGCGTCGATGGCCAAATTGCTCGTCTACAGCGCGCTCTTCGTGGCGATGTTTGTGCCGTGGGGTTCGGGCCCGTCGTTTTTCCCCGGCGTGGGCTGGCTAATTTTCTGGGCCAAAGTTTCGGTGCTGGTTTTGTTGGTGACGGTAGTCGCCGCGACGCACGCGCGCTACCGAATCGATCAGGCCATCCGCTTCTTCGCCGGCTTGCTCGCGGTGGCTCTGGTCGCATTGGTTCTGGCGACGTATGGACATTAACCGGGTCATGAAAATGAAAGAGGTGCGGCCATTTCAGTCTTAAGCAAATTGAAAGAGACGGCGATCTGTCTCGGCGCGGGCCGCGTCACGCTTCCGTATCCCGCCGCGGCCAAACCCGTGCCCGAAAAATTCCGCGGCCGGCCGATTTTCGACGCACGCAAATGCATCGGCTGCGCTGGCTGCGCGAATAATTGTCCCGCGCGCGAAATCCTGATCTACGACGTCTCGCAAGAAATTCGCGTCCTCGAATATCTAGGCCGCCGCTGCACCTACTGCGGCCGCTGCGCCGATGTCTGCCCCGAAAAAGCCATCACCATGAGCAAAGATTTCGAGACCGCAACGAACCAAATCTCCGACACCCGTCAGCGCATCGAGCTGTTCATGAGCACCTGCCAGCGCTGCGGTCGCTGCTTCACCGAGCCTTCGGCGCTCGAAACTTTAAAGATGAAAGGATATCGCTTCGACGATTTGCAACACGATCGCTGGGTCTTCCACTCCGAGACGTTCTTAGAGAAGGACAAAGTCGCGGACGATATCGAGATCGAGTTGGATTGAGCTGACGATGCTAAAAACGCTCTGCGAAAAAATGTTCGGCCGCTCGCTGTGGATCTACCATGCCAATAGCGGCGGCTGCAACGGCTGCGATATCGAGGTCCTCAATGTCCTCACGCCGTATTACGACGCCGAGCGCTTCGGCATTAAGCTGGTCGGCTCTCCGCGCCACGCCGACGTGATGCTATGCCAGGGCCCCGCGATGCGCTCCACGGCCACGGCCCTGAAGCGCGCTTACGAAGCCATGCCCGCGCCGAAGCTCGTTTTCGCCATCGGCTCCTGCGCCGTCGGCGGCGGCGTTTGGTTTGATACGTACTCCGTAATCGGCCCCGTGGAAAAAGTGATCCCCGTAAATTTCTATATCCCCGGCTGTCCGCCGCGCCCCGAAGCCATCATTTATGGCGTTGCAGTCGCCGTCGGCCTTGTGGACAAAAAAATCGCTCCCATCGAGTTCAAGCAGCTCGAACTCCCCATCCCGCGCTACCACCCCAACGATTTGCACGGCACCGGCCCTCTTGTCATCTACGAGAAAGCTGATAAGGTGTAAGGTACTTCGCTCCACTGAACTGGAAGTCAATCGCGGGGCAGCCCATGAATACCCTCCCCTGTTTGATTCTCTCCAAGGCGCGTCGCGTCGTGGTGTTACCGCTATTTTTCTCGATGATTGCAAGCGCCGGGGCGCAGCAGCGCTCGCTGATCACCATCCCCATTGACGATGCATCGCGCGTCACAATCCACGGCTCGGTCCATCCACTCGCTCGGCCGGAATACGACGTGGGTGCATTGGGATCGGGCGTTCTGCTCGAGCGGATGATCCTGGTGCTCGGGTCTGCGCCGGAGCAAGACGCCGCGTTGCCCGCCTTCTTGGACAGCCAGCAGGACAAAACATCTCCGAACTATCACCGCTGGATGACTCCGGAAGAGTTCGGTGAGAAGTTTGGCCCCTCCGACGCCGATCTTCGACAGGTGGTTGCCTGGCTGCAACAAGAGGGCTTCCTTGTCGACGCTGTGGCGCAAAGCGGACGCTGGATCGAATTCTCGGGAAGCGCGCAGCAAGTGGAAACCGCATTTCGCACTCAGATGCGGCGTTATCAGGTGAATGGAACCGTGCACACCGCCAACGCAACGGAAATCTCGATTCCCGCCGCGTTGGCCCCCGTTGTTCTCGGTGTCGCCTCACTGCACGATTTCTTCAGCAAGCCACTTGTGAGTAATGTGTTTACCGTTCGTCGCAATTCTCAGGGCGCGCTCGTTCCCGTGGACCCGGACTTCACATTCACTGGAGTGAATGGCACCGCCTACTACTTGGCTCCCGGTGACTTCGCTTCCATCTACAATTTGACTCCGCTCTATCAAGCGGGATTGAACGGCGCAGGGCAAACCATCGCCATCGTGGCGCGCGCGACCATCGAGATCTCCGACGTCGAAACATTCCGCAAAATTTTCGGCCTGCCGTTCAATGATCCCAACGTCATTCTTGCGGGATCCACGCCCAGCGCTCTTTACACCAGCGATGCTCTCGAAGCCACTCTCGATGCTGAATGGAGCGGCGCTGTGGCCCCGATTGCGGCAGTCACGTTGGTTGTCAATCCATCGACCGTCACTTCCGACGGCGTGGATCTCTCCGCCGCCTACATCGTGGACAATGACGTTGCCGGAATCATGAGCGCGAGTTTCGAGGCCTGCGAGCAATCCTTGGGTTCGGCGGGCAACGCGTTTCACAAAGCCCTTTGGCAACAGGCCGCCGCGCAAGGCATAAGTGTTTTTGTCGCCGCAGGCGACAGTGGAGCTGCTGGTTGCGACGATCCCGCCGATCCCAATAATCAGCCCGCGGTGGACGGCTTGGCCGTAAATGGACTTGCGTCAACTCCCTACAACACCGCCGTCGGCGGCACGGAGTTCAACGAACTTGGCAACTACCCAATCTACTGGAACACTTCCAACGCATCGGGGTTCAGCTCGGCAATAGGCTATATCCCGGAGACGGTCTGGAACGAAAGCTGCAACCCAACGGTATCCGGATCGGCGTGCTTCGGTGGGCGGTACAGTCTGTACGCCGGAGGCGGCGGCGCAAGCGCGATTTATGCCAAGCCGAGTTGGCAAACAGGCACCGATGTCCCTGCCGATGGCGCCCGCGACTTGCCAGATGTTGCTCTGTCCGCCGCCAGCGGCCATGACGGCTATCTTTTCTGTTGGGGTCTGCAACAAGGCTGCGAGACAAGCAGTCAAGGGGCCTTCACCACAGCCGGTGTGGTCGGTGGAACTTCGGTGTCTTCCCCCACCTTCGCGGGAATGATCGCACTCGCGGCCCAGCAAGCCGGCGGTCGCCTGGGACTCGCAAACTATGTTCTCTATCGTCTCGCCGCAAGTCAGCAAAACCTCGGCAGTTGCAAATCCGCTAATCAGACGAACCCTGCGGTGAGATCGACATGCGTCTTCAACGACGTCACAACGGGCAATAACAGCGTCCCCGGCCAAGTGGGGTACTCGGCGCAAGCCGGCTACGATCAAGCCACTGGGCTTGGCTCCGTGGATGCCGCGAATCTCGTAAACCAGTGGAATTCGGTAAACTTCCAGGGCTCTTCCACGACGCTCGCTTCGACCCAAACTCAGGTGCAGCACGGTCAGCCCTTTCCCCTTACGGTTACCGTCAGCGCCGCTTCGGGCAGTGGCGTGCCCACCGGAAGCGTTGCATTGTACTCGGACAAATTCGGCCCAGCGGGCCTCGTTGGCGTCGCCGATGGCACATACGTGGGTTCCGTTTCGTCGCTGCCCGGAGGTCAATACAATCTGACAGCTCACTACCAGGGCGATGGAACGTTCGGAAGCAGCAACTCGAATTCGATTCCGGTCAACATTTCCACGGAGAATACCTCCATCGCGCTCTCGGCATATACCTACGGCTCCAATGGTCCAGTTTCTGTCAGCACTTTACCGTATGGAGATTTTGTCTACTTTCATGCCCAGGTAGCGAGCGCTTCGGGGAACGGCACCCCGACCGGCACCATCACATTTCAGGACGGTGCCACGGTCTTAGAAACTCTCAGTGTGGATGCAACGGGTGCTTCCGAGCTGGTTTCCGGTGGCGCTGCCGAAGAAGGAGCGACGATATGCCTGACCCTGGGTTCCCACTCGATCACGGCCAGCTATTCCGGTGACAACAGTTTTAATGCCGCGAGCAGTCAGCCGTACGCATTCACCGTTACGAAGGCGAATGCCAACGTGATCTTCTCGGATGGGAATCCATTTGACCTGGTTCCGGGCCAGGTTCTCCCTGTTTCCGTGTTTATTGGGAATGCCGGGCCGATCTTACCTACTGGAACCGTTCAATTCCTCGATAATGGAACGTCTTTAGGGAATCCGGTGACGATCGGCTCGGCGGTACCCGATGAATCTGCCACGGCCTCAACGCAGGCCACACTTTCAACAGGGTCTCACAGCATCACGGCCGCATACAGCGGCGACGCCTTGTATAACCCAAGCACGTCGCTCAACTCGCTCGCCGTGACGGTGGCTTCTGGCGCTGGCACGCCAACTCAGACCACCCTGATTGGCCCACCCGGCGCCACTACGATCGGCCAGCAGATCGTTTACACCGTCAGCGTCACCTCTGCAAAGCCCACGCCGGTGCCGACGGGCACGATTCAACTCAACGGCCCCTTGGGCGAGCCCACGGGCCCTGTAGCCCTACAGAACGGCTCCGCGACAATTCCCGTGGCCGCGTTCCCCTCAGGGCCCTTAGTTCTGTTCGCTCAGTACTCGGGCGACAGCACTTACGCACCGAGCGGAAGCGCTCCCGTGACAGTGAACGTGGCCAAAGCGACTCCAGCGGTCACTTTGACTGCTAGCGCCTCATCAATAGCGGCAGGCAACCCAGTGAGTTTGGTGGTCACGGTGATCGATTCGGCGACCGCATTCGACGAACCGAATGATATGGTCCAGTACTACGATTCTTTAAACGGAGCAACTCCTCTGCCGATTGGCGGTCCGCGCTTCCTCACTTTTGGCAACCCGTATAACGCGCTCGTCTATGCGCTTTCCGTGGTGTTGCCCGCGGGATCGCATGTGATCACGGCGCAATTCCTCGGAGACGCCTTCCTGAACCCCGTCACCGCAGACCCGGTCACAGTCGTGGTGGCGGGTAGCTCGTTTCAATTCTCGTCCAGCAGCAATATTCTTACCGTCACCTCCGGACAGTCCGGCTCCGTCGTATTGACCTTGACCCCCTCCGGTGGTTTCAACGCCTCCACGACTCTGTCATGCGGAACGCAACTTCCCGCTGGAGCAACCTGCTCCATCTCTCCGAACCCGATCACGTGCAATGGTTCCGCGGTGTCCACAACGCTGACTCTGTCTACGATCGCGCCCTCATCTTCGGGCACTCAATCGTCGTTGACTCCGCAGGGCGTTTGGCCGGGGTTCGCAACGGGCATCGCCCTGGCGGGATTGATTCTAGTTCTTTCGCCTCGGCGCCGTAGCGTGCTTGGCGTCACAGCTTGTGTCGTGATTGCTGCGGTTCTTTTCTCGTACGGCTGTGGTGGCTCAGGCTCCGGGTCGTCTTCCTCCTCTCCGGCTCCGCCGCCGTCGGGACCCGTGGCGACCACGACCACGCTTGCCTCCTCCGCAACCAAAACCGCCCAGGGCAATAACGTCACGCTGTCTGCGACCGTCAGTTCCACCTTGGCCGGAGCGATAGGCAGCGTCACCTTCTCCGACTCCGGCACTGCTCTCGGCCAGCCCGTTGCATTGACCGAGGGAGTCGCGCAGTTGCAATTAAATTCTCTGTCTGTGGGCACGCACGCCATCACCGCCCAATACGGAGGCGACTCGAATCACGATGCTTCCACTTCCTCCGTTTTGGAGCAGGCGATCACGGGTTCACTCCAAATCCAGATCACAGCGAGCGGCGGAGGACAGAACAAGACTCTTCCGATCGACATCCTGATTCAGTAGCGTTCGATCGAAAACCAAATCCCCAAGCACCAACTTCGCAACAAAGTTTTCCATGGGTAGTCCGTGCTGCTATGCTGTACCAAGACCAATGCCTACGCTGCAGGAAAATTTAACCAGTTCCTCCCGCTTTCTCGTCGGGACCGAACTCGTCTCCGTGCGCGGCTCGATGGCCGAAAGCACCGCGATCAAAGCCCGCATGTTCGCCGACGAACTGATCGAAAGCCCAGTCGTCGACTGGATTTCCGTGACTGACAACGCCGGCGGCAATCCGCAACTTGCGCCGATCGCTCTCGGCCGGCCGATTCTTTACGCTGGCAAAGAAGTCGTCATTCATCTCACCTGCAAAGATCTGAATCGCAATCGCCTCGAGAGCGAAGCGTGGCTGCTGAATAGCGACGGCTTTTACAACATTCTCGCCATGACCGGCGATTATCCCGCCGTGGGCAACGAAGGCCTCGCCAAGCCCGTTTTCGACATCGATTCCATCGGCCTGATTTCGATGCTGGACAATATGAATCGCGGATTCGATCCCACGGACGCGCAAGGCCACAGCAAGCACCAGCAATTGATGAAAACACAGTTCTGCATCGGCGCCGTCACCACGAATTTCAAATTGCGCGAAGGCGAAGTGATTCCGCAATACAAAAAGCTCGAAAAAAAGGTCGAGTGCGGCGCGCAATTTATCATCAATCAGATCGGCTTTGATTCCCGCAAGATTTCCGAGCTG
>Ga0335078_10014929_pt1 | contig 11526 bp, 12 predicted proteins | sample Lox_Sample_32_FD_206711 | JGI IMG/M metagenome (GOLD analysis project Ga0335078, IMG submission 206711) | Soil microbial communities from Loxahatchee National Wildlife Refuge, Florida, United States - Lox_Sample_3.2 | ecosystem: Environmental > Terrestrial > Soil > Wetlands | place: USA...
CGGCCTCGAGCAGCGCCGTGTGGTGGCTGATCACGACGAGGCCGCCGCGATGTGCGCGGAGGTGGTCGCGCAGCCACGAGATGGAATCGGCGTCCAGGTGATTCGTCGGCTCGTCCAGCAAGAGCGTGTCGGCGCCACTGAACAGGATGCGGGCGAGTTCGACGCGGCGCCGCTGGCCACCGGACATGCTCCTGAGTGGCTGCCCGAGTACGCGGTCAGGCAGGCCGAGGCTGGCCGCCATCGACGCCGCCTCCGCCTCGGCCGCGTAACCGCCGAGCACGTGCAGCCTGTCCTCGAACCGCGAGTACGCACGGATCGCGTCATCCCTGCGCGCGTCCGTCTCCGCCATCTCGTGCTGCGCCTTGCGCATTCCTGCCAGCACCTCGTCGAGACCGCGCGCGGACAGGATCCTGTCCATGGCGAGCATGTCGAGATCGCCCGTGCGCGGATCCTGGGGGAGGTATCCAACGGTGCCCGTACGTCGAACCGCGCCCGCGGCTGGAAGTGCCTCGGCCGCAAGCACCCGGGCAAGCGTCGTCTTGCCCGCACCGTTCCTGCCGACCAGCCCGATCCGGTCTCCCTGGGCGATCTGGAACGACGCATCGTCAATCAGCAGCCGCGCGCCGGCGCGCAGCTCAAGGCCAGATGCAACGAGCACTTGGAGTGCCACTCCTTCTGGTGACGGGTATGCGGGCGGGCTCCACAAGCGCGTCGGCCGGGTCCGTCAAGTGACACCGGTTGCCGGTGCCCCGTACACCGGGGCCCTGGCGGGGACCGCGGGCTACCTGCCGCGGCGTACCCCGAGTGAGGCTCGGGTGGGTGGACGGCGCGCTCCCCGTCACCGGAGGCGTCAGATTCAAAGCGGCAGCATAGCCGCATTCTACCGTGGCCTTGACTCGCGGTGACGGAGTTTCCGCTGGCCTGCGCGCTGACCTGGGCACGGTCCGCGGCGACTGCTCCGGCCCGCACTGGGCGCGGTTGGTAGTCAAGTTCTGCCGAGGAGTGTCACCCGCCCGCCACCGCGGCGGGCGTGGGCTCGATCAGTCTGATCCGCACGGCACGGAACAGCCGTGGTGTGTCGCGCAGTACCGCTAGCCTCGGCTCGGGCACGGTGAGGAACCGGTCCACGGCAAGATCGAAGTAGGGCTGCATCCTGTCGTCCTGGCGCATTCGGCCGATCGCCATCCGGTCACCGCCGAGCACAACGGCATCGAGCCGACCCGGATACCCCTCAAACACGCGGGCGGCCGTCTCGGCGGCAGCGGCGAGGGCCTCCCCCGCCTGCTTTTCCCGCCGCCGCGCGAAACGCTGCTGCGAAGTTCCGCCGGCCGCGCTGCGCCCGTGCACCAGCCGTGAGCCAGTCTTGGATGCGACGAGGCGCGGCGGCGCGCCGGAAAAGACACCGGCCGCGTAGCCGCCGAGGCGGACGATCAGCACGCCGACGGCCCGGTCCGCGGACGCATGTGCCGCGATCCGCTCGGCGACCTCATCCGGTTGCCCAGCCGTCAATGACAATGCCGTCGCGTCCGCCAAACCAGGCCACGGCGGAAAGGGCGCGTGACACTCGGCTATCGCACCGTCTTCACCCGTATACCGAACGGCTGCCGCCGCAGGCGCAACCTCCGCCCCGCCATGCCCGGCTGTGAATGCGGAGAGCCAGCTAACTATGCGTTCGGGAGCAATGTCCAGCCACCTGCCGCCAGCGAGAGCATTAGGTGCCAAGCTTGTCACTACGCAACGCCTCCATGCGATTACTATTTGATAGCGGCCTCGTCCAGTCGGCACCATTGTCCAGGTCCCGGGCACCGCTCTGGGCTGGCATTGTCCGCGGGCCCGGGGCTTGGGTGGGCTCGGGGCAGCGTCCTGGGGTGTCTCCAGTTCGGCAATGTAGCGGGTTCCGGGGTGGCTAGCGGGATTCGGGGTTTCTAGCGGGATTCGGGGTGGCGAGTGGGGTTCGGGGTTCGGGGTGGCTAGTGGGCGTCGCGCAGCCAAAGAGACTCCGCGCACAGATCACGACACCCGCCGGTACGCGGCGGCGCCCAATACCAGTCAAGGAAGATGCTGATGACCATACGATCCGAGGCTGCCGCACCGGCGGGCTTCCCGGCGAACAGCGTGGAGAATGCGCTTTTTGCCGCTGTCAGGGACCGGACCCGGGTGGGCGAACTCCTCGACGAACTGTGTCATGGCCAGCTATGGCTGCCGCTGCCTGACGGCCGGCCCGTCACCGACGGGCACGCGCTCACGCTGCCGACGGTCCGCTACCTCGACGCCGAATTCATCCCTGCGTTCACGTCGGCTGGCCAGCTCAACGAGGTAGTCGGCCAGGCGGCCCCGGATATGGCGTACGGCTCCCCGGCGCGGCAGAGCGCGTCTGTGGTCCGGGGTGCGGACGTGCCACACGCGGTCGTGCCAGCCGTACGGCTTGCCCGGCTGCTTCCCGCCGGGCTCGGTATCGCGCTGAACCCCGGTGCCCCGGTGAGCGTCCCGATCTACCCCGACGACGTCGCCTTTCTTGCGAGTACCCACGCCGTCATCGGCGGCAGCAAGATCCGTGTCGGTCCTCCGCCCGAGCAGCCGACCAGGCTGCTCAGCGCAGTCGCGGCGGGCCTGCGCACCGTGCGGGCGGCCAAGTCGGCCACCAGGGCGTGGCTGACCACGGAAGAAGGTCACGGGCTCGTCATCTGCGTGACCCTGGACGATCCACAGGACGGCTCCGCGCAGGAGGCCGCGGCGCAGGCGGTGCAACATGCCGTGGACGTCACAGAGCCCGGGTTCGCCATCGACATCACGTTCCCTGGCCAATATGAGCCAGGACCGCTCGAGCAGTGGACGGAAGCGAGCGCTGGGCCTTTCTACCTGCGTGGCTGAGCTTGACCGGGCCAGAGCTGGCCGGCGCCGGCCTCGGCCTGGCAGCGCGGGTGGGCGTGCTGGTCGTCAGACGTTGAAGCCGAGCGCGCGCAGCTGCTCGCGGCCATCCTCGGTGATCTTGTCTGGTCCCCACGGTGGCAGCCAGACCCAGTTGATGTGGAATCCCTGCACCAGGCCGTCAAGCGCCTCGGCGGCTTGATCCTCGATCACGTCGGTGAGCGGGCACGCCGCACTGGTAAGAGTCATGTCGATGGTGGCCACACCGTCGTCGGCCAGATCGACGCCATAAACCAGGCCAAGGTCGACCACATTGATACCGAGCTCGGGGTCTACCACATCTCGCAGGGCCTCGAGCACCTCGTCGGCCTCCGGGGAAAGCTGCTCGCCTGCCAGCGGGGTGGCCGACTCGGCTGCCCCGTCCGCGTCATGGCTGACGACCTGCCCGGCTGCCTGTTCGCTGATCGCGTTCTCCGTCATGATGCCTGTCCTGCCTTCCCATTGAGCGCCCGGACCGTCGCGTCTTTCCACGCCATCCAGCCAAGCAGGGCGCATTTGACCCGGGCCGGGTATTTGGCCACGCCCGCGAAGGCGACCGCGTCCTCGAGCACGTCCTCGTCCGGCTCCACGTCTCCCCGCGCCTGCATCAGCGCCAAGAACGCGTCGCCCACAGCGAGCGCCTCGTCGACGGTCTTCCCGATCACGAGATCCGTCATGACAGAGGCGCTGGCCTGGCTGATCGAGCAGCCGAGCGCGTCGTAGGACACGTCGCTCACCCGCACGTCGCCTTCTGCCGGGATGTCCCCGGCACCGTTGCCCGCGCCGGATGCGGCGCTGTTAGGCGCGTCGTTTGCGGCGCTGCTCGCGCCGTTCGCCGCGTCACCTGCTACGTCCTCCCCGGCGCCGCCGAGCCGGACGCGGACGGTTACCTCGTCACCGCAGGTGGGATTGACGTGGTGCACCTCGGCGTCATAAGGCTCCCGCAGCCCCCTGTGGTGCGGGTGGCGGTAGTGGTCCAGGATGATCTCCTGGTATATCGACTGAAGCATCACGCCGCTCTTCGTATCTCCGCTCGCGCTAGCGCCGCCCGTACTAGTAGCGCCCGTGCTGGCACCGCTGCCGCTGGCACCGCCCTGAGGGAAGCTGCCACCGAGGTCGCGGGTCGTCTTGATGCCAGTGTGCTTCCTGGGAACGCTCTGCCGCGGCCTCGGCCGCCTGGCGCGATCGTGCAAGATGACAGCCGTGCCGCGCACTTGCCGATCTTAACGTTCATGACCGCTCACACTGTTCCGAAGAACTGTTGCGCGTAGCGCACTCCGTCGGCAAGGGCAGCTACCTCGGCTGGTGTGTTGTACACGTAAAAGGTGGCACGCGTGCTCGCCTGCACCTGGTACCTGCGGTGCAGCGGCCACGCGCAGTGATGCCCGGTCCGCACCGCGATGCCTAGTTCGTCGAGCACCTGGCCGACGTCATGCGGGTGTATTCCCGCCACGGTGAATGCCACCGCAGCGCCGCGATCCCCGATGCCGTGCGGACCGAGGATCCGCACGCCAGGGATCTCGCCGAGGACCGAGAGCGCCTGCGCCGTCAGCATCTCCTCGTGCGTGGCCACATGTGCCATGCCGAGATCTGTCAGATAGTCGCAGGCCGCCGCGAGGCCGACCGCCTGTGGGGCCATCGGCACGCCCGCCTCGAACCGCTGCGGCGGCGGCAGAAAGGTCGAGTTCTCCATCCGGACTACTTCGATCATGGAGCCGCCGGTGATGAACGGCGGCATCACTTCGAGCAGCTCACGCCGGCCCCACAGCACGCCGATGCCGGAAGGCCCGAGCATCTTGTGGCCGGAGAAGGCGAGGAAATCCACGCCGAGCGTGGACACGTCCACCGGCTGGTGCGGCACGGACTGAGCGGCGTCGGCGAGGACGAGCGCACCCGCCTGATGGGCGCGGCGAGCAATCTCCATCACCGGCGGTATCGTGCCGAGCACGTTCGACTGGTGACTGAGTGCGACCATCCTCGTACGCTCGCCGATGAGCGCATCAAGCGCTTCCAGGTCGAGACGGCCATCCGCCGTGAGGCCGAACCAGCGCAGCGTGGCGCCGGTGCGCTGGCACAGCTGCTGCCAGGGCACGAGGTTCGCGTGGTGCTCAAGCTCCGTGACCAGGACCTCGTCGCCGGGACGGACGGCGAAACGCGCGGCCGCCGGGTCGGTCGCTGGCAGCGCCGCCGCGTTGCTCATCGCGTAGGCGACCAGGTTGATCGCCTCGGTCGCGTTCTTGGTGAACACAATTTCGCCAGGCTGCGCGCCGATGAAGGAGGCTACCGTGGCTCTGGCGGTCTCGTACGCGTCGGTCGCCTCTTCGGCGAGCAGATGGGCGCCGCGGTGCACGGCGGCATTGTGGCGTTCGTAGAACTCGCGCTCAGCGTCAAGCACCTGCCGCGGCTTCTGTGAGGTGGCTCCCGAGTCGAGATACACCAATGGCCTGCCGCCCCGCACTGTCCTCGACAGGATCGGGAAGTCGGCGCGGACCTTTTCCATATCAAACGGCGGGCTGGCCGACAGCGCCGTCTCTGCTGCGTGCGGTGTCATGGTCACGACGGCGCGCCTGCCTTCGCGAAGCGCTCGTACCCGCCAGCCTCGAGCACCTCAGCGAGTTCGGGCCCGCCTTCCTCGACGATCCTGCCGTCGATGAACACATGCACGAATTCCGGCGTCACATAGCGCAAGATCCGGTTGTAGTGGGTAATCAGCAGTATTCCCGGGCGAGCCGGGCCCTCCTGAGCACGGAACCGGTTGATGCCCTCGGAAACGATCCTCAGTGCGTCCACGTCCAGACCGGAGTCAGTCTCGTCAAGCACGGCGATCTTCGGCTGCAGCAGTTCAAGCTGGAGGATCTCGTGTCGCTTCTTCTCGCCGCCGGAGAAGCCCTCATTGAGGTTCCGCTCGGCGAAGGCGGGATCGATGGCGAGGCCTGACATCGCCGCGCGCATCTCCTTCATGAAGTCACGCAGCTTAGGCGGCTGGCCGCGCACCGCGGTGATCGCGGTCCGCAGGAAGTTCGACACCGATACGCCCGGCACCTCGACCGGATATTGCATAGCAAGGAAAAGGCCGGCCCTTGCTCGCTGGTCCACGCTCATGGCCAGCACATCCTCGCCGTCCAAGGTAACGGTTCCCTGGGTGACCTCGTACTTGGGATGGCCGGCGATCGCATACGCGAGGGTGGACTTACCTGAGCCGTTCGGGCCCATGATCGCGTGGGTCTCCCCGGACACCACGGTCAGGTCGACGCCCTTCAGGATCTCCTGCTTCGGGCCGCCGGTGTCCGAGACGCGGACGTGCAGGTCATGAATCTCAAGAATGGACATTATTCGCCTTGTCTCCGAGTTCTCTCTCTTCTAGGAGGTTCCGGTCTGGAGGTTCCGGTCTGGAGGTTCCGGTCTGGAGGTTCCAATTTGCCCGGGAGGCACTTTCGCTGGCACCGGCGTCGCCCACGGCAATCACTCAGCGCGCGGAGACCTCAGGGCCAAGCGACACGAGCACGTCCTCGCCCTCGATCCTCACTGGATACGTCGGCACCGGCTTGGTCGCCGGTGGCCCGGTCGGGTTGCCTGTGCGCAGATCGAAACAGGATCCGTGCAGCCAGCACTCGATCGTGTGGTCGTAGACCTCGCCCTCAGAGAGCGCCACCTCCGCGTGCGAGCACACGTCACGCAGCGCGTAAACCTCGTCCTCAGCGTGCACGACGACGACGGGTGTGCCGTTCAGGTCGATCCCGATCGCACCTTCGTCTGGCAGGTCCGATACCGCGCACGCGCGCAGGAATGTGGAAAGCTCCGTCATGAGCGCCGGCCTTCCGGGCGGTACTGCGTCGCCGGGGCCGCCTGAATGTCATGCGAGCGCCGCATCTCGGGCGAGCTGTCCGACTCCAATGAGCCCTGCACGTGCGGGGCCTGCGGTATCTCGCCGGACGGCCGCTTCTGATCGGTCCATTTCTCATCAACGGAATGAACAAGTTCGGCCTCGACCGCCGCGGCCACCCTGGTCCGCAGGCTCGGGACGTCGATCCGCTCGATGAGCTGGCCGAAGAAACCCCTGATCACCAGGCGGCGCGCATCCTTGTATGGGATCCCGCGTGCCATCAAGTAGAAGAGGTGGTGGTCCTCAAGCCGCCCACTCGCGCTCGCATGCCCCGCCCCCGCGACCTCGCCCGTCAAGATCTCCAGGTTCGGGACGGAGTCCACCCGGGTGCCGTCGGTCAGCACCAGGTTGCGGTTGTACTCGTAGGTGTCCGTACCCGTCGCCTCGGCCCGGATGATCACGTCGCCGATCCATACCGCGTGCGCGCCTTCACCCTGCAGCGCCCCCTTGTACTCCACCCGGCTTCTGCAGTCCCTGACGGCATGATCCACGAACAGCCGGTGCTCGAGATGCTGGCCCTCGTCGGTGAAGTAGAGACCAAGCAGTTCGGCGTCGCCGCCCGGCCCCGTGTAGCGCACCGACGGAGCCAACCTGACCACGTTGCCGCCGAGGGTTACGGCAGTGTGCTTAATCCGGGCATCCTTGCCGAGCTGCGCGTGGTGGTGCGAGAGGTGCACAGCATCGTCCGCCCAGCCCTGCACGCTGACGACCGACAGCGAGCCGCCTTCGCGCACGACGAACTCCACATTGTCCGCATAGACCGCGCTGCCCGAGTGGTCGAGCACAAGGACAGCCTCGGCGAATGGCTCCACCTCGACGAGGAGATGGCCGAATGCGGCAGCGCCCGCCCGCACGCCCGATCGCTCGCCCTGCCCCGATCGCTCACCATGCACAGAAAGCACCGTGGGCCGCGACGTCACTGTGTCCTTGGGCACGGTAAGGATGGTTGCCTGGGAGAACGAGTTGTACGCGCGCGCGCTCACCCGGTCAGCGGGCACGAAGGCGCGGCCGATCCTCGGGTCGTCGCGGCCCGCAACTTCCACTCGCACCTCAGGCGCGGCATCCGCTTCTGCAATGACCTTGCCGGGCGGTGATGCGTTAGTAAAGGCAGATTCCGCGCCGGCAGAAAGCCCCGCCGAAGAAGCCGCGCCACCTTCCGTGTGCAGGCCATGAAGCCGTCGCAGGGGGGTGAACCGCCACTCCTCCTCCCTGCCGTTCGGCACGGGGAAGTCGGCCACGTCGTAGGACTCACGCCCATGCAGCCTGGACGAAGGGACCGCCGTCTCCACAGCCCCTTGAATTCCTGCCATTAGCCGACTGCCCCCTCCATCTGGAGCTCGATCAGCCGGTTGAGTTCCAGCGCGTATTCCATCGGCAGTTCGCGCGCGATCGGCTCGACGAAGCCACGGACGATGGTCGCCATCGCCTCGTCCTCAGTCATGCCACGGCTCATCAAGTAGAAGAGTTGCTCTGCAGAGACTTTGGAGACCGTGGCCTCATGGCCCATCTCCACGTCATCCTCGCGAACATCCACGTAGGGGTACGTGTCAGACCTGCTGACCGCGTCGATGAGGAGCGCGTCGCATTTCACCGTGGACCTGGAGTGGCTGGCACCCTCCTGCACCTGGACAAGACCTCGGTAGGAGGTACGCCCGCCGCCGCGGGCCACAGATTTGGACACGATCGTGGACGAGGTATGGGGAGCGCAGTGCACCATCTTCGCGCCCGCATCCTGATGCTGACCCTCCCCCGCGAACGCGACGGACAGCGTCTCGCCCTTGGCATGCTCGCCCATCAGGTACACGGCCGGATATTTCATCGTGACCTTGGAGCCGATGTTGCCGTCGATCCACTCCATCGTCGCGCCCTGGTAGGCCACCGCCCGCTTGGTGACAAGGTTGTAGACGTTGTTCGACCAGTTCTGGATCGTGGTATACCTGCAGCGGGCATCCTTCTTCACGATGATCTCGACGACGGCCGAGTGCAGCGAGTCTGACTTGTAGATCGGCGCGGTGCAGCCCTCGACATAGTGGACGTAGGCACCCTCGTCGACGATGATGAGGGTGCGCTCGAACTGGCCCATGTTCTCGGTGTTGATCCGGAAGTAGGCCTGCAGCGGTATCTCCACCTGCACGCCCTTCGGCACGTAGATAAAGGACCCACCGGACCAGACCGCCGTGTTGAGTGCCGCGAACTTGTTGTCGCCGGGCGGAATCACGGTGCCGAAGTACTCCTGGAACAGCTCGGGATGTTCTCTCAGCGCCGTATCGGTGTCGAGGAAGATGACACCTTTTTCCTCCAGATCCTCGCGGATCTTGTGATACACGACTTCGCTTTCGTACTGCGCCGCCACCCCCGCGATGAGGCGCTGCTTTTCGGCCTCGGGGATGCCCAGCTTGTCGTACGTGCTCTTGATGTCGGCCGGCAGCTCGTCCCAGGTCGTGGCCTGCTTCTCGGTCGACCGGACGAAGTACTTGATGTTCTCGAAGTCGATCTCGCTGAGATCGGCGCCCCATGCGGGCAGCGGCTTCTTGCCGAACAGCCGCAGGCCCTTGAGGCGCATATCGAGCACCCACGCAGGCTCGTTCTTTTTGGCCGAGATTCCCCTGACGACATCCTCGGACAGTCCGCGCTTTGCGGTGGCACCTGCCACGTCGGTGTCGGCCCAGCCAAACTTGTACCGGTCAAGCCCCTCGAGTTCGGGGCGCGTCGTTGTCGTCATTAGGAGGGCCCTCCGGACCTAGAGTTCGTGATGAGGCGACTGCACGGTGTTTTCCCGCAACCCGGTGCTTTCCCGCAACCCGGTGCTTTCCCGCAACCCGGTGCTTTCCCGCAACCCGGTGCCTTCCTGCAGCGATGTGCCGGCGTGCGGGCGAACCGTCGACAAGTCAGTTACGTGTGTCGTGCAGATCCCGTCGCCATGCGCAATGGTGGCAAGCCGCTGCACCGGCGTGCCGAGCAGGCGGCCAAATGCCTCGGTCTCCGCCTCGCACAACTGCGGGAACTCGGCCGCCACGTGCGCCACGGGGCAGTGGTGCTGGCAGAGTTGCTGGCCACCGCCGGCCGGGGCGACATCGGCCGATGCGGCGTACCCGTCCGCCGTAAGCGCCTCCGCGAGCGCATGTACGCGGTCGCCTGCTGACGCTGTCTCTACCGCGGGCCGGTACCGCCACTCGAGATCGGCGACCTGTTCTCGCGCGAACTCGGCGACAGCCTCGGGCCCGCGCGAGCTGGCGAGGAACCTGAGCGCGCTGCTTGCCAGGTCGTCGTATGCGTGCTCGAAAGCGCTCCTGCCCGCATCGGTAATGGCAAACAGCTTCGCCGGGCGCCCCCTGCCGCGGCTCCCGTAGGTCCGCGCCTTTCGAGTCTCGATCATCTCGTCCGCGAGCAGCGCGTCGAGGTGCCGGCGGATCGCCGCAGGCGTCAGCCCGAGCCTGCTACTGAGCGCGAACGCTGTGATCGGGCCGTTTTCGAGGATCAGCCGAGCAACGCGCGCCCTCGTGCCACGCTCATTTCCCGCATGGACCGCAGCGGCGTACGCCTTCGCCTGAACCGTACGAGCCTGGAGGACGGCAGCGGTCACCACGCCGCGAGCGTCATCGCTCGCTGCTACGGCGCTCACTTCAGCCTGCCTCACATATTTCACAACATCAGTGTGGCGTAAATCCATCCCTGCGCGCAACGCCGGCGGGGACCAACGATGCTCATTGCAAAAGATGAACCTTGCCAAATTCGAACCGCCGACGGGGCCGGCATCACCATGGTGTTAGGTGATGCCGACCGTAGCTGGCGCGGATGTAGCGGCTGGAGCGATGGCTGTTGCCAATATGAAGTTTGACACGGCACGGACGCGGCAGAGACGCGGCACGGACGAGGCACAGACGCCGCAGAGACGCGGCGCGGGCGCGGCGCGGACGCCGCAGAGACGCGGCACGGACGCCGCAGAGACGCGGCGCGGGCGCGGCGCGGACGCGGCGCGGACGCCGCAGAGACGCGGCACGGACGCCGCAGAGACGCGGCGCGGGCGCGGCGCGGGCGCGGCGCGGACACGGCACGGACGCGGCACGGACGCCGCAGAGACGCGGCGCGGGCGCGGCGCGGGCGCGGCACAGAAACGGCACGGACACGGCACGAACAGGGCACAGGCACGGCGGCTCGCTCGGCACGGAGAACCTGCCACTGTGGGTCAGGCGGCCAAACTGGCATTGAAGCACTGCTATGCTCGCGTTTCCTGCCCGGGATCGGGCAGGAAACTTGACCCAGACCTATTCCTATTGAGAGTGTCTGGTGCTGTGACACATCCTGCGCCACAGGATCTTGTCCGCCACGTTTGCGTGACCACGGGGCTGGCACCGGGCATCGCGGAGCGGGTTATCGCCGACGTTATCGCTTACTTCGGTGAGACCGCAGAGGAGTTCGTCCGCCGCAGGCATAACGAACTCCACCGTCGTCAATACAAGAATCCCCAGATCTGGCCCCTGATCGCGAACGAGCTAGGTCAGCGGCCCGTGGCCGCCCCTGGCTTGTCGCAGCGTCAGCTTCGCCGGATCGTGTACGGCTGACCGCCACTAGCGGGCACCGGACAGAAGACCGGTGACAGAAGACCGGTGACAGAAGACCGGTGACAGAAGACCGGTGACAGAAGACCGGTGACAGAAGACCGGTGACAGAAGACCGGTGACAGAAGACCGGTGCCGGACAGAGAGGAGCACACGCGATGTGCGGGATCGTCGGCT
>Ga0335078_10014930_pt1 | contig 11526 bp, 11 predicted proteins | sample Lox_Sample_32_FD_206711 | JGI IMG/M metagenome (GOLD analysis project Ga0335078, IMG submission 206711) | Soil microbial communities from Loxahatchee National Wildlife Refuge, Florida, United States - Lox_Sample_3.2 | ecosystem: Environmental > Terrestrial > Soil > Wetlands | place: USA...
TCCTTGACGTGCTGCTCAAGCTCAGCTAGGCGCTCGGTTGTGGTCTTGATGAGCAGTTGCCATTCTTGCGAATCCTCAACGGTGTCATGCCACCAATACACAGAACGAATAGGACCAACGATCTGCACGCACGCCGCGAGACGCGCGGTGGTAATGCTGCGCGCGAGCCGTTCCGCTTCTTCCGCACTGTCCACCGTCGTGAGTACCTGCATATACTCGGTCATATCCTCGCTCCTAGAAAATCCTAAACGTCAACCGTGTTACTATGACCCCGCGGGATGTCCGAGATCCAGTACCCTACACATCGGTCACAATACCAAATGCGAATATTCATGCTTCAAGTCCCCTCGGTATCTTACAAGGCCAAGCGGTCCACGTATTGTCGCGGCCACCATAAAATTTGCCGATACCTGAAGATCCTTGGGCGCCTGGATTACGGCCGAGAGCGCTTGCATGCCGACAAGCGGGCGCTGCCTTGTTCCGGTGAACCGCCATTCTGGATCACTCTCCCGTTTGCCTCTGGCCAGCAGGAAAGGCTCTTCCACCGATGTTTCCGAGGTTTGGCTCTCCTGATAGGACACCATGACTAGCTTCGCTGTAAACCCAATCCGGTCAGTCACTGTTGTGCGAGTAACAATTTTCGCCGGCCATAGAGACCACGCGATGGGCTGTGGAATCGTCGAATCTCCCGAATGAGAAAGATACAAGCCCACAATCACTCTCTCGATCCCGGCGTCGGTCAGCTGGTGGGGCAGCTCGCGCCGTGTTGTACAGCGGGTTGTTCCCGACGGTGACCGCCCCGATCCGCAGCGCCGCGAAGTACCCGATCACGTACTGCGGGCAGTTGGGGAGAACCAGCCCGACCCCGGCCGCCCTTCCTCACGCCCAGGCTGACCAGGACCCTGCTGAACTGTTCGACCTGGCTCAGCAGCTAGCGGTAGCGGAGCGTCTTGCCCATCGGCGCGCCGGGCAGCCAGAACGCGATGGCCGGGCGGTCGGGAAACCTCACCGCCGCGTCCTCGATGATCGAATACAAGGACCTGTCCGGGTACGGGGCCAGGGACGCCGCAACGCCGGGCGGATAGCTGGAAAGCCACGGACGATCCGTATCGCGCGCATTCTCCGCAACCTTGCGGTCGCACCCCCTACGGGCGCATCCCCCTGCCGGCACCCATCGGCGACAGCCTGCGCGCCGTCGCCCGGATGCTCAGAGCCGCCGGATACGCCAGCCGCGACCACCAGACCATCGCCCAGATGGCGTTCATCGCCCAGCTCGCTGCGCTCATCGCCGCGGTCGCCGAACTTCGCCAGGCGCAGCAGCGCGCCGCCCAAGCCGCAGCGGCAAGGACAGCAGCCGAACGGCTCCGCGCAAGCGTCACTCCCCCGCCAGCCGCCTCGCCAACCGGGCGCACCCGAGCGCCCACCCACGGCGAGACCGCTGCCGACCTGGCTGGCACCAGCTTCCCAGCACCGCCATATCCAACGGCGCCAGCCACGAACCCTGGCCAAGCGCCGCCGGCCGAGCCCAGCAGGCCACGGCCATCTCGTGCGCCTCGGCCGCACCGGCCACGCGGCCCAACCCGGTAGGCACCGCCCGACGTGAAAGGACGACCCCCGATGACCGACCAGCACCCCGACCCCCTCAACCAGTCCCTCAGCCAGAGCGCCGAACGCGTCACGCACCTCGCGTCAATCGTTATGGCCGCCATCCAGGTCTTCGCGCGCTACCGAGCTCAACGCGATCGCGAGCACTCTATTGAGGACGAACACGGTGTCCGCGCCATCCGCGAGCAGATCCGCGCCGACCACCAGGAGGCGCGCGTCAGGTGGGCACCCGCCCACGATGTGCGCTGGCTGCGCCAGGCCGACGTGCTCCAGACCGCCCAAGCCTGGGGCGCCGCCGCACCGTGTGCCGAAACCGATCCAGGCGCGGCGGCGGCGATGCGCAAGAGCGAGGAGCGTCTGCGGACGCTGCACCCGCACGCGATGGCCCGCTACGACCGCCTCCGCGCCGAGGGCATGAGCCCACTGCACGCGATGCGCGAGGCGACGCCACTGTTCGCCCGCGACCCAGATGTTCGTACCGGCGATCCCGCTCCCCACCGCCGAAGCCTCGATGCTCCGCCCGAGACCGGGATCATCTGGACAGCTGCCGACCCACCCCACGGGCCAATCAACGACCCCGTTGCGCAGCGGCGCGCCGACTGGGCTGAGCAGCGCGGCTTGGAAATCATCGAACGGCTCCAGGCTCGCGCCCGAACCGCAGATCGGCCAGAACTCGCCCCCGATGAGCTCGCAACCGTCCTGGAAGCCCTCACCAACCTCCCGGAGGAAACGATCATCAAGGTCACCGGGCAAGCTCGCAAGGACGGCCAGGCCGCCGTCTCAGCGGGCGCCACCCAACCGGCTGGCGCTCTGCGCGACCCTGGAACGTCGGATGCCGTCAACGCCGACGCTGCTGCCCGCACCGCCGCGCAGGTCGCGGCCGAGAGCTTCCCCTACACGATCACCCAGGCCATCAACGCAGCCCCCACCAGCGGCGCAGGCCAAGGTCCGCGGCGGGTATCCACAACCTCGCGGCAGCCAACGCCCAACCCCCGCCGATCGCTCTAAAGTAGAAGCCTGGCCTATCGGAAGAAGCCGGTTATGCAGGCGCTCCGGGCAGGTGGCGCCGGGCGGCCAGGCGGGGTCTACCATCATGCGCCTTCCCCGCCCAGGCCAGCAGGGCCGCCAAGGCGTCCGGCGTGGCGCGCGCCACGGACTGGCCCCTGGGCGGAGCACCGGGGCTCCCAGCCCCGTGCTGGATCTTCCCAAGGATCGGAGTGAGCGATGGACGCGGCCGAACGCGAGATGCAGGTGCGCAAGTTCGTCGAGGAGGTCTGGAATGGCCGGAACTACCAGGCCGTCTCCGATCTCTACGGAGAGAAATACGTCAACCCGTTCGGGATAGGTCCGGCGGCCAGGGCCGAGCCCATCCGCACACCTCCGCGCCATACACCTCGGCCAGATGCGCGGCGATCTCCCCATGCGTCAGCCCTTTCGCCGACAGGGAAATCACCAGTTCATCGACGCCGGTCAGCCGCCGCTGCCTTTTGGCGAGGATTTTCGGCTGGAAACTGGAATCGCGGTCCCGCGGCACCGAAAGCTCCACCGGGCCGGCCTCGGTGATCACGGTTTTCGGCCGGTGGCCATTGCGGGAATTCCCGCCATCACGGCCCGCCGGGTCGTGCTTGCCGTAGCCGAGATGGTCGTCCAGCTCGCCCTCCAGCGCGCCCTCGACCACCATCTTCGTCAGCTTGCCCAGCAGCCCTGTGGGGTGCCAGAAGTCTGCTCGCTCCTGTGACCTGGGTCGATAGACGGCTCAGGGCCATCGGGAATGATGATCAACCGTGCCCCTCCGTCTGCCCTACCTGATCTTCATTCGACTGTGCGGCTGCCTGGTCTTGCTCGGCCGGTCAACGGCGTACAAGGACATCGAGCTGCTTGTGCTGCGGCACGAGGTCGCCGTGCTGCGCCACAACCATCCCCGGCCCCGGCTGGACTGGGCCGACCGCGCTGTCCTGGCCGCGCTGATTCCCCCGTTTCAACGACGCCACGTTCTTGATCGCTGCCTTTCGCCGCTGAAACACGTCGCATGATCTTTCCCGGCGCGGTGAGATCCAGAACTCGAACGCCCCTTCACACATGATCGCTTCCCTCGTCACGCTGCCAGATGAAACATGTCGTCGCCGACTTCGCGTCTCCTCGGCCCGCCCACCCTCAACCGTGACCACCCGGGGCAAACCTGGCGGAAGCGAAGATAGAGCACCACCGGACATCTCCAGGCGACAGCAGGGCGCGCGGCTGCCGGGACCGCCGCCGTGAGGCAGTTCGTGCTGACCACGATAGGCGGGAGATCACATCTCGCCGGTCATGCCCATCCTCGCGGCCCGGCGAAGGGAGCGAGGCCGGTCACCCGACTCGGTCCAGGCGGCGGGTGAGCCCGGTGTGGCGTCATGCGCGGCCGAGATTAGCAACTGGAGATCGCCGAGCCCGGACCCCAGAATGATCCACCGTGCTACGCCGACTCCCTTACCTCGCCCTGTCCAGCATGATCGCCCTCATCCGCCTGCTAACTATGAGCGGCACCGACAAGGACATCGAGATCCTGGCGCTGCGCCACCAACTCGCCGTCGTGCAACACCAGATCGATCAACCCAGACTGACCCCACCCGACCGGGCATTCCTCGCCGCCCTCCTGCACCGACTCCCCCGGCCCACACTGCGGCAGCTGCACCTGATCGTCTCCCCCGACACCGGTCCTGTGCTGGCACCGCGACCTCATACGCCGCCACCACGCCAAGGCTTGTCGGCCGAAACGACCAGGCCGGCCCCGCACCAACTCGGTATCCGAACCCTCGTGCTGCGCCTCGTGCGGGAGAACCCCAGCTGGGGCTACCGCAGAGTCCACGGCGAACTGGCGACCCCCGGGATCTCGGCCGCACCCTCCACCGTGTCGGAGATCCTTCAGCACAACGGACTTGATCCCGCGCCCGAACGTCGGCGTTGGGAAGACCGGGGTCACGACCGCGGGGAGAGCGCTGCGCGTGCGGTCGTCTGAGCCGGCCCGCTACGTGGCTGGGGCCAGCGTCCACGTCGTGCCGTCCCCATATTCAGACCCGGGCGTTTGACCAGCCATGCATCAATCCCGGCCATTACGATCATGTATTCGAGCCCAACAGGCTGCGACCCAGAAGTAACAGCCCGCCAGCGACCAGGATCATGATCAGATAGAGGAGGCGAAAAGACACAAACCGCGATCCTGCCACAACATGCATAGTCGGCCAAACCGCAGGTCACGACCCCTGCGTCGACTTTTGAAGCGGTACAGGCCTACCCAGTCACGGTGTCCTTGCTGTAATCGCCACGGAGCGAATAGATCTTGATAGAGATGTTCGCGCTGTGGGCTGGCAGCTCGCTTTGGAATATCTTGACCATCTCCTTTCTGTCGAAGTACCGCCCGGCCGCTTCGAGCGAATCGAACGTGAACTCGACGATGCGATGGGGTGAGGCGGAGAAGGCGTTGTCGTATGACGCCAGCCGCTTCAGCTCTGCAGGTGCCTCAAGGGTGTCCGCGATAGTACGGACCCACTCCAGGTACTTGCGCTTTTCTCCCTGCGGATAGTCGATCTCGTAAACATACTTGATCACCGGAGAAGCCTCCTTAGGGCCTGCAGATGATTAACGCGGAGGTTGATCATGGCGGACGACGGCAGTCCTGTGCCGATTGCACGTGCCCGTGTTTGTGATCATCGGCACTAGCGATCCTTGGTCGCTAGCTGCATCTCTCTGTCGCCCAGACCACAGAAGTTCAATCTAGATCCACAACCGACGCGTATTTCTCGACGCTCCGTTACCGTCTATGCCGCCACCCACGCGCGCCCGGCGACACGCTGCTATGGTCCGCCTAGGTCTTGCGCGGCGCAAGATACGGCAGCCGTACTTCGTGACCTGTCGCTGCAGCCGGTCGGCTCTGATGCCCTGATGTGCCCGGATCGGGCAGGTTACGGCGTGTTGATACGCGATGGGGGCGGCCGCCCCGTGATCATCGCCTTGTGACAGATTCCGATCTTGGGGCGGCCGTTGCCGCCATGGTAGGCGTCCAGCTGGCCCGCGAGAAACGACAAGGCGAACCCGCCCCATGCCCCCCTGCCACGGCCGGGGACACGCGAAGGGATGAACGCAGCCAGCGGCACTACCCGGCACCGGGATCACCCAGCACCTGGAGACGGGCCCAGACAACCACATACCCGAAGCTCCAGCTCCCGTTCCCGCCGGCCCATCATCGGGCGCCGGGGCGGTCACGGGTCAGGTCATAGGAAATAGCAGTCGCGAGCGACTGTGGAATCGTGGCCGGGGCGTCAGCGCCTCGCCCGCAGTTCATCACGTGGCGCATCGGGCGGAATGGGTTCTCGTGGACGCAAGATCGGGCAGCGTGACGAGAGAAGCGATCATGTGTGAAGGGGCGTTCGAATTCTGGATCTCACCGCGCCGGGAAAGATCATGGGACGTGTTTCAGCGGCGAAGGGCAGCGATCAAGAACGTGGCGTCGTTGAAACGGGGCCATGAAGGACGCTCGTCCTGGTATCGGGGCGGTCGATCCGGCAGACGTGGCCAAGCTGGCATGGGTGATGAACAGCTGTTGGAGATCGCCCGTGATTACGGGACTGCGGTACCGATCACGGTAGTGGCACCAGGCCCGGCTCAACCCGCCGTCGCGGCAGATGGGCGCTCGGCCACTCGCTACACGCCGCACGGCGACAGACACACTCACGCCACCTGGCTCGACGCTGCGGACCTGCACAAAGTGGTCCAGATGGACAGGCGCGGTCACGCCATGCCTGGGATGGACGCCATCTACACCCACGTGACACCCGAGATGCGCCAGCGCCTCTGCGACGTCCTCGAACAACTCTGGCTGCGCGCCCTGGCCCAACGGCTCCAACTATCGGCCACCTCCGCGGTGCCGCTTCTCAGCCAGATCCTCGTCACCTACGAGCACGGCGACATCGCCGCACTGGCGGCGCAGGCCGCGGAGGCGAGGCCGAAAGCCTGGCCAGCGAGTGCGAACCCGGCGACGCAGAACGGCGCGGAAGACCTGCGCCTGGCCTGTGAAAACCCGACGTGGGCTACCAGCGGATCAGCGGCGAACTCGCCGGGAGTGGCATCCGTGTGCCGCCAAGCACGGTGCGCGACATCCTTCAAGCGAGAACCTCGAGTGCGGGTCGTTCTTCCTGGGATTCAGCCAGACCCAGGGCTTTAGGGGGCCTTCGAGGTTAACCGGGATCGGGTTTCCGTCCGGTTACTGTTCGTGTCCTATTCCTGGTTGCGGTGGGTGACTGGCGCCGGTATCCGCGGGTGCAGGCGATGCGGACGCGGCGGCGCTGGTTCAGCGGGTTGCGGAACCCGTAGGCCAGCCTTGCCTCAAGCTTGGCGAGCCGGTTCAGGCTCTCGCTGGTGGCGTTCGTCACCCCGGTGATCACCGCGGCGGTGATCTCGTCCTCCCAGCGGGATATGGTCGCGGCGAGGGTGGCCAGCTCGGGGATGTCGTCGTGCTGGGCGCACCAGTCGTAGAAGGTGAACAGCCGGTCCCGGACCTGGCGCTCGCACGGGATAGAGCCGGTCACCCTTGCTCGCAGGTTCAGCACGTCGCGGAGCTTTTCTTTCGCGATCCAGGCGGCGGCGATCTCTTGCACATACCGGTCACGGTCCAGGACGTCGATGATCTTGGCGAACTGGGCCGGGGACAGGTGCTCCAGTTTCCGCACGAGCAGGCCCTTGATGCCGTACTCGGGGTCACTGGAGCGGCCGCGGCGCCCGTACCGGGCGCGGACCACCCGGCGGCGCACGTCGCCGGTGGCCTTGACGGCGAGCTGGACGACGTGGAACAGGTCGATGGTGAGGGTCGCGCGGGGCAGCATCCGGCGGATCGCGGCGGCGTAGATGCTGCACATGTCGATGCAGACGACCTGGACCGCGTCCCGCCAGGCCGGGGTGGCGCCGGCCAGCCAGTACGCGGCGTCGTCGGCGGTGTGGCCCTGCACCTGGCCCAGCAGGCCCTGCTTTCCGTCCAGGTCGAAGAAGCAGGTGTGCCACCGGTCCGCGAGCACGGTGTACTCCCCGGTCTGCGGATCCACGGCGAACCGGGCCCGGCCGCGGCGGTGCTCATCGATGCCCAGGTGGGCCACCGGCGCCGGGTCCTGGTCCAGCACCGGGTCCACGGCGGCAGCAAAAGCCTCATGCGCGGCCGGCCAGGAGATCCCGGTATGCCGGGCCGCCTCCGCCGGGGTGATCCCCCGCTCGGTGACCTCGTGCGCGGCCTGCTCACGCACCCGGGCGGTGATCCGGCACCGCGGCGGCAGGGGCGGCACCCACTCGGTGAACGTCTTGCGCGGGCACTCCTGGTTCTCGCACTTGCGCCGCACCTTGACCCAGCGCAGGTCCACCGCGTCGCCGGCCCGGCGCACGTCCCGCGGCCGGGTCACCACCGTCTCGTGCACCCGGCCGGAGACCGTGCCGCAACCCGGGCACCCCGCCGCAGCCGGGTAATCGGTGACCGCCCATACCTCAAGCGTGCCGTCGGCTCCCTCATCAGCATCGGTGACCTGCAAACCCTGCACGCCGAACAGCACGGACGCCGTATCGTGGAACACGATGCCCGCGGCTTTCTGATCTCGGATTCTGTGGTAAGGCCCGAGAGCGTAAAAGCCGCGGGCTTCGGTCGCTGTGCCAGAGACCCCGGCATGCGGGTGCCCGGCCTCGTCGCGGACCCGCCGTGGATGCTGACTACGGCTTGCGGCTGGGGATCTGCCGCGGCAGGGCCAGGACGAGGAGGAGAGCGAGAACGAGGATCGCCACGTTGGCCAGCAGGGCGAGCTGCGAGCTGTGGCTGAACGCGGAGGCGACGGCGTCCGGCTCGGGGTGGACATTCAGATTGCGGTACAGCACCGTGCCGATGACCGCGATTCCGATGGCGCTGCCCGTCCGCTGGGCCGCGCCGAGGATGGCGCTGGCGGTGCCCGCCTCCTGGCTGGGCACCCGGGCGAGCACGAAGTCCTGGTTCGGGGCGATCACCATCCCGCTGCCGAGTCCGGCGAGCAGCAGCGGGCCGACGAGATCCCAGCCGCTAGGGTCCGGGGCGGTCAGGTGAATCACGAGCGCCGACAGGGCGAGACCGATTCCCGTCATCGCGCAGCCGGTGACCAGGACCATCCGGCCCATCGCGGCCGATAGCTTGTCGCTGTTCGCTGCAGACACCAGGCTGCCGAACGAGAACGGTACGGCGATCAATCCGGTCATCAGGGCACTGCGGGCCAGCCCTGACTGCCACAGGATCGAGATGGTGAAGAACACGCTCGTGAAGCCGGCGAAGTAGACGACGGCGAAGACCGCCCCGGCGGAGAACGACGGCTGAGCCAGCAGGCTCGGCTTGAGCAGCGGATCCTTGCTGCGCCGCTCGGCGTGCACCTCCCACCGCGCGAGCGCCGCGAACACGACCGCGCAGCCGGCGAAGCACGCGTAGCACCAGGCAGGCCAATTCTCTTGCTGACCCTCTACCAGCGGGATGAGCATCAGGAGCAGGCCGGAGGTCAGTAGAAGCAACCCGAGCGGGTCGAACTGGCGGCGGACGTGCGACTGCGCACGCGGCAGCTGCCAGGCGGCCATCGGCACTGCGACCGCGCCGATGAAGAGGTTGACGAGGAACACCCAGCGCCAGCCGTCGCGGGCACCCGCGCCCGCTATGATCAGGCCGCCCAGCACCGGCCCGAGCGCGATGGAGGCGCCGATCGTGGCGCCGAGGGCGCCGAACGCTTTCGATCGCTGAGCTCCGGTGAACGACAACTGGATGGTGGCAGAGATGGCCGGGTAGAAGATCCCGGCTCCGGCACCCTGGATGGTACGGGCGGCGATGATCTCGCCCTGGTTCTGCGACAATCCGCAGGCCACGCTGGCCAGCGTGAAGATGCTCAGGCCGATGAGGAACAACGGCTTGTGACCGAACCGGTCGCCAGCCCGGCCCGCTGGCACCAAGGTCAGGCCGTAGGCGAGCGCGTAGGCGGAGACGATCCACTCCAGGGTGGCGGGCGAGGCGTGCAGGCCCGTCCTGATCGTGGGCAGCGCGACGGTCACGATCGTGGTGTCCAGCAGCGCCATGAAAGCGCCGGCGAGCACGATGGAGACCACGCGCCAGCCGTGTCCGTCCGCCGCCGGGACCTGCCCGGAGCCGGGCGCGCCCAGGGCGCCGGGAGGCGAGGTAGGTGCGGTGCTCATGATCTGGTGCCCCTCTCTCTGTCGTCACGGACAACACTAGGTCGGACATAAATTTATGTCAATCCTAATCTTGTGTCCGGCATAAACTGGTGCTAGCGTGACGGCATGACCACGGGACTGCGGGAGCGCCGCAAGCAGGAGGCCCGGCAGGCCATCTCCGGCGCCGCGATGGCGCTGTTCGCCGCCCAGGGCTTCGACGAGGTGACGATCTCCCAGGTCGCCGACGCGGCCGGGGTGTCGAAGATGACCGTGACGAACTACTTCCCGCGCAAGGAGGACCTGGTCTTCGACCGGGCCGAGGTGATCATCGCCAGCCTGGCCGATGCCGTCGCCGCGCGCGCGCCCGGCGAGAGCCTGCTCGCGGCGATCCGCCGTGACTACGCCGAGCGGATCGCCGCGGGCGACGTTACCCTCGGCCCGCCCACCGCGGAGTTCGCCCGGATGGTCCACAACAGCCACGTGCTCACCAGCCGGGGCCGGGAGATCGAAGACATGCGCGAGCAGGCGCTCGGCGACGCCATCGCCGCCGAGACCGGCGTGGACGACCCGCAGCAGCGGATCGTGGCCGCCCAGCTCGCGTCGGTTCACCGGGTGCTGTTCACGGAAGGCGCCAGGCGGATCCTGGCCGGCCAGCCGCGCGACGAGATCTGCCAGGTGCTCGCGGCGGCCGCCCGACGGGCCTTTGACCTGCTCGAGCCGTCCCTGGGCGGCTACGGTGTCAGGGCCCGGGCAGATCGGACGTTCCCCGGCAGCTGAACGGGCAGGGGCCGGCTTTCCCTTGCCGGACGATCACCTTGCTCCCGCTGCTGGCGGACTTGTGCCTGCGGGCCGGTGCCAGCCCGGTACGGCCGCCATCGAAGGCGACGATCTGGCGGGTGATCACCCGGTGATCACCACGCCCAGTAATGACATCTAATCACCCGAAGTAACCGGACAGTGACAGCGTCCCGGCCAACTTCGAAGAGCCGCTTTAGGCAGGCCGCCGATGCGCTTCGACCCCTCAGCCGCCAACCAGACGGCGAACATTGACTTGCCTGTATTGCGCGGAGCCCAGACGGATGAGACTATCCGGCGCGGGAAATAATCGGGTACGGCCCACCTGATTGGCTGCTTTATAACTTCCTCTGCCCAGGTGGATCGTTGTACATGTGTCGCCATGCTGATCCGCTGACCCGCATGTCGCCTCCTCAGCCCAACTGGTTGCTAAGATTAGCAATTGCGGAGTCTGATAAGGAGAGCCGTGGCCGTTGCCGGGCATGTTGGGCCACATGGGGTGACGGCCAGGCGATCCGGGCACCCTGGGGGACGCGGCGTGGAAGTCCGGGATAGGGAGGCTGCCGGGGTGATCGCGCCGCTGTACCAGCTGAAGGCGGACTTCTTCAAGACGCTGGGCCATCCCGCCCGGATACGGGTGCTGGAGCTGCTCAGCGACCGCGAGCACGCGGTGGCGGAGATGCTCCCGGAGGTCGGCATCGAGGCAGCGCACCTGTCGCAGCAGCTGGCAGTGCTGCGCCGGGCGAACCTGGTGACATCCCGCAAGGAAGGCTCCACCGTCTACTATTCGCTGACCAGCCCGCACGTGGCCGACCTGCTGGCGGTAGCACGGCGGATCCTCACCGGGGTGCTGTCCGGACAGGCCGAGATGCTCCAGGACCTGCGCGCCTCCGCCAGCTCCCAGTGACACCACGCGGCGCCTGATCACCGGGGGCAGCGCCT
>Ga0335078_10014931_pt1 | contig 11526 bp, 12 predicted proteins | sample Lox_Sample_32_FD_206711 | JGI IMG/M metagenome (GOLD analysis project Ga0335078, IMG submission 206711) | Soil microbial communities from Loxahatchee National Wildlife Refuge, Florida, United States - Lox_Sample_3.2 | ecosystem: Environmental > Terrestrial > Soil > Wetlands | place: USA...
GTGGCGTGTAACTCGACATTTTGTCCTTTTGACAATCGATCTAGATCTCGAGAGATGGTGTCAAGGTCCTGTTTGAGAATTTCTACTTCGTCTACGACGTCGAGATATTTCGACCGTAATTCTGATCGTTTAGAACCTAAAGATTCCATGGATTGTCTTAAGTATTTGAGCTACTATTAGCTTATTCAAAACTGAGAAAGAAACATGTTCCTGTGAGCCTTGTATTACCCATTCTACGTCCTTTAATCTGTATCCCTCGGTCGGGTTGCGTACGACGTGGATCGTCTTATCGGGTAAAGGAATTGTCCGAGAGAAAGTCGAGGCGCGAGACAAAGGAGGGCTACTTGTCGAATCGTCTGCACGCGCCGATTCGGAGGAGTTAGGGGGAGCTGAGCGCGTATGTCGAAGGGAGGACTTCCGGCTGCTTGAGCTCATTGGAATTGATGGGGGAGTTAAGCGAACCGGAGGATCGACAGTGGATTGATATGAAGGGGCTAGGTACTCTGTGATTGGTGCAAGATCCGAGAGATGAAACCAATGACGGAGGAAGAGATGATGCGGCTTAACCTCATCTCATTAAGCCTGAATTTAATTTCAATTTTGCTCTATCGTATCTATTCCGCGAATTCACTGTTACGGAAGGCGAACCAGGTCATTTAAGTATTTAGACTTGCCCTTGTGGGTGGGATGTCAACGTAATAGACTTGATGAATAAGCTTTGGGTCGCGACATCTTTAATAGCAACATTGCCATGCGTCTGTAACCAATATATCAAATCTGGTTGATATAGTTGTGAGCGGGTTATAAACTAGACATGCCTAATGAGAATACGAAGCAATCTTGCTTGCAGGCCAGCAATGGTCCTGTCTGAGACTGTAAAAACTGGAAGAACTGTTCGTGTCCCCAGCTCCAAGCAGACACCGATATTGAAGGGATAAGGGTACGTCCACCTTTTACAAATTAACACAGGTGGTAATGGCGTTTGTCCTTACCGCAGGTCTGGCATTGGTGCTCTCCTGGGTTGCTTTATTGTGTGATCTCATGGATATCGACGAAGAGCTCGCGGATGCACCGCAATTACCGAAACTTGATCGATGGCTTCGAAAATACATCAAGTAGGTGCCCAAGCAGAAGCGATCGGTCCCTAAAGTTGTTCGCTCCAGTCTACTAGGTCTGAGGGATCCGCAATTGTTAGTGGGTTGCTCCATGATTCTCACCGCTTTCATCAAAATTCCATACAAAAGCGGAGATATGGGATGGTATCATCTTGTAGTCGTGTCAGACATTGCCTGGCTATCGTCCAACGTTCCTCTTCTAGCCATTATCATTTTGAGGTCCTATTTCTATAAAAAGGCATTTTGGGGGAAGGTAAGATACGGCGCAATGATTATTTTGGCTCTCGGATTAATCGTTGATTCTGTCTTCATCGGAGACAAGGACTCTAATGACAAAATACTCGGGTGTCCTGCCCTATGCGTTATTGCCGATCCGCTATCAGTTATCAGCGGGGTACCCAGCAAGTAGACGATTGCGAATATTGTCCTTGTAGTCTGGGGTTACTCTGTCGCAATAACTTCAATCTGGGAAGCCGCTGACCAGCTTTGGGACAATATAGTTCTCCGGCTACGGAAATTTTCAGATGATCAACAGCCTCATTATTTTTTGAGCAGATGGACAATGCTAGTCTTAGTGTTTATGGTCCATGACGTCTTGTCTTCCGATACTTGCATAGTTGTTGAATCAACGTGTTGGTTCATCGCAGGCGTTGTTCGGCTTTTCAGGGACAGATCTTCCGGTCAAAGACTTATGCCTGCTGGCCAAGGAGAAAACGCATGGGGTTTTGGTCAAATTGTGGAACTACTCTTATTGTGGTCAATCATCTTTACGATCGCGGAGGCCATAAGTGGTATGAGCTTGAAGGATGATGTTCCTGATTGCAGAAAGTAAAGAAGACATTCCAAAAGCAGATGTCAGTCTAGAGTCGTTATGTGAGCAAGGAGACTATCACAGAGTCGGAAACACGCCCAATATTACAAATCCGCCCGTGTCGAGATCCGCGCAAACGTGGGACGCTTTGTCAGTATCCCAGCCATATATTCTCAGAAATTCCAATCTCTCAGAGGCGTCACAGTCAGAATCAGTGGAAACTGATGTGTCCAATTGCAGTTCTTTACTTGGACAATTGGACCCGACTTCATCGGAAACCGTGCCTGAAGAGACAAGCGCCAATTCGACGATGACCGGGAAGGATGAAATGGTTTCGGGTCGGAGAACGCTGGCAGCGCGAGGGCCTGGAAATCTGCTACGGCCGAGAGTGAGGAGGGCGTGGACAGAGTAAATATCTGCACTTGAATTAAACGCGCCTGGAGATATTTCGAGAGAAGGGAGCAGTTTACCGATATTCTGGCAGATGTAAGAACTTCAATCCGTGTCTTCGAATCATCGAAAGAATCAAAGAATTAAGTTGCCCGCGTACGACAACGTTTTGGACTATAAAGGAAAAAAAAGCTGTGTACCCACGAAGGAACTCGGAGCGCCGTTGCCTGAAATGCCCGAAATACGCATTCTATATTATATCTCACCAGGGTGAGATTGATATTTATCTTTTGTTACCATCTCAACACTAGATCTCGTGACTTGATCGACGCAGATCTCAATTAGGAGATGCCGAAGGTGGCGCCGTTAGGAGATATCCATATATACATGCATATAGTTACTACGTGACGTGGATTTGGGTCCTGTAAGAATATCGATATAGTTCCATCGTTCTACGTGGGTTTCCTTTCCTTGTGCTATGGGGATCATTGTCACGATTCATAACGTGCCGATGCATAAAGCCGTAAATTCCTGTAGCCAGATAAAAGGAACGTGGAATGATCTGATCTGATCTGATCATTGGTCGGATCAATTACTGTTCTTTCAAATAGATCTGCCTTGGCTACAGTGGGGTTACAGGGTAGACCGTTAGGTTGATGGAGGTGTGGATCACGAATATAAGAGTAGAAAATCTCGAAAGGTCTATGAAGGGAATATTGTTTAGAAATATAATGATTTAACTATGTAGAGCTTGCGTTTCGTAGTGTTTGTATCTCATCTCAATCCGTAATATATTACAAGTTAGATATCTCGAGTGAATGTGCTGTTCGTCGGTTTACGAACTGACGCATCGAATGATTGACTGACTTCATGGAATAAGATTGATGCATATATTCAATTCCGAGAGTCTGCTCGAAAGGCCATTCGCGTGAATACGCGTTCACGACAGCACGCGAAACGTGAGCAGGTCGTGGTATTTGAATGCAACAAGGCAACCCAGGGCCTAGGCGGTCCTTGTCCGTCAATCACTGTCGGTTGGTGATATCCGCCCCGTTTGCTACCAACCAACGCACCATTTCATCGTTACACGGCTTGCTCTTTGCCGCATGGAACACTGTCCTCCCGCTATTGTCTGCTGCTGTGATATCCGCCCCATGTTCCAGAAACCATTGCACCATTTCCAAGTTGCCGCGAGTCACTGCCTCATGCAGCGCCGTCTCTCCAGCTTTGTCTGTCACTGTGATGTCCGCCCCATGTTCCCCCAACCATTGCACCATTTCCAAGTTGTTCTGACGCACTGCCATATGCAAGACTGTCCACCCATTATTGTCTGCTGCTGTAATATCCACCTCATGTTCCACCAACCATTGCACCATTTCTAAGTTGCTCCAACCCACTGCCATATGCAAGACCGTCCATCCAGTATTGCCTACTGCTGTAATATCCGCGCCATGTTTCACCAACCATTGCGCCATTTCCAAGTTGCTCCTTCTCACTGCCACATGCAATACTGTCTCTCCAGCCTCTTTGTCTGTCGCTGTGATACCCGCCCCGTGTTCCACCAACCATTGCACCATTTCTAAATTGTTCCAACCCACTGCCATATGCAAGACTGTCCACCCAGTATTGTCTGCTGCTGTGATATCTGCCCCATGTTCCACCAGCCATTGCACCACTTCCCATGCCTCTTTCCGAGCTGCCAAATGCAATGCCGTGTCTCCAGCTTCGTTTGTCGCCGTGATATCCGCCCCATGTTCCACAAACCATTGGGCCATTTCCAAGTTGCTCCTTTTCACTGACTCATGGAACGCCGTCTCTCCAGCTTTGTTTGTCGCTTTGATATCCACCCCATGTTCCACAAACCATTGCACCATTTCCAAGTTGCTCCGTCTCACTGCCTCATGCAATACTGTCTCTCCAGCCTCTTTGTCTGTCGCTGTGATACTCGCCCCGTGTTCCACCAACCATTGCACCATTTCCAAGTTGTTCCAACCCACTGCCTCATGTAAGACTGTCCACCCATTATTGTCTGCTGCTGTGATATCTGCCCCATGGTCCACCAACCATTGCACCATTTCCAAGTTGTTCCGACTCACTGCCTCATGCAAGACTGTCCACCAATTATTGGCGGCTGCTGTGATATCCGCCCCATGTTTCACCAACCATTGCACCATTTCCAAGTTGCTCCTTCTCACCGCCATATGCAACACCATCACTCCAGCTTTGTCTGCTGCTGTGATATCTGCCCCATGTTCCACCAACCATTGCACCATTTCCAAGTTGTTCGGACTCACTGCCATATGCAAGACTGTCCACCCATTATTGTCTGCTGCTGTGGTATCCACCCCGTGTTCTACCAACCATTTCACCATTTCCCATGCCTCTTTCCGAGCTGCTAAATGCAACACTGTCTCTCCAGCCACTTTGTCTGTCGCTGTGATAACCGCCCCATGTTCCATCAACCATTGCATCATTTCCAAGTTGTTCGGACTCACTGCCATATGCAGGACTGTCCACCCTTTATTGTCTGCTGCTTTGACATCCGCCCCATGTTCCACCAGCCATTTCACCATTTCCCATGCCTCTTTCCGAGCTGCCAAATGCAACACCGTCTCTCCAGCCTCTTTGTCTGTCGCTGTGATATCCGCCCCATGTTCCATCAACCATTGCACCATTTTCAAGTTGCTCCTTCTCACTACTTCATGCAAGACTGTCCACCCGTTGTTGTCTGCTGCGGTGGCATCCGCCCCATGGTCCACCAACCATTGCACCGTTTCCAAGTTGCCGTGCTGAGCTGCCAGGTGCAGAGCAGTAGACCCGTCTAGCCTCGTCCGGCCATCCACATACGGGCCAATCCTCTCAAGAACTGGATGCCTTGAAGTTAGTCACGCCCGAAATCGAAATATACAGATCATCGATGTCGAAACCTCGGTCATGGAATGCAGCACAAATGACAGTCAGACCATGTTGGCAAATAACATGAAGCAATGACAAGCGCAGGTGTGTAGGGTCATCTGTAGGGTCATTCAACCAGGAATCTGCGAGCTGAAGAATGGACACTCTCTTGTTTTGAGACATGAAGGTCTTGAGAACTTGATCTTGAACACTGGCATCGTGCTCAACATCTCGAACATGTTGATGCCAGTACTTAGAAGTGTAATCGCTCAGCTTGTACATCTCCTGGCGTTGCCTCAACGACTGCCGATCAATACAAGGTTCATCGAACTCATCCTGGTCGAGGTGGTTAAGACAGATCTTTGCAATCTCTACAGGCGACAGAAGATCGTTCCAGATCGTAGACTCTGGTAGCCATTCTCGCACCGTAGCATGGCAAAAGCGAAGGACGCCGCTCGACTCCTCGTGAGTAATAAGACTTTCGCAACTCGTCATGAAATCGTCACCTACATCCTCCTCTTCGCTTCCCTCGTCCGGAGAATTACCGTCTCGGAAATCCAAAAGCTCTCGCATCTCGTCCAACGTTAGAAGTCGTTTGGCATGATAAACCCAGGATAAGACCGGCAGTACAACAGAGTTTAAAGTGAAAGCGGTTCTCTCCCTGATTCTTTGGATAATTAGTTCATATGCTTCTTTCTCACTTGTTGGGAGGTGCGTTAAAGCGATTTTCCTGGCTCTACTGCTAGTTTCCCTAAGTATGAACTTGAGTTGAAAGTCTGCCAATAGAAACCTAAATCGGAATTAGACTGGAAGATAAGATCGCATACATTCCTTGTGCATGTTGAGTTATTGCGCTCATGATTTCGGCTTTGAGCTTATTGTTGAGCTTTTCTGATTTCATTCTGTGTTCCAAAAAGAGTTTGATGTCCTCCTCTCTTGCAAGAATTTGTTTGAAAACGAGGCCATCGACTTTCTCAGTTAAAAGAGTTCGATAATGTGGTCGAGTCGTGATATATACTCTGATGTCCGATCGTTGTAATTCGGTGACAAGCTTGAGGATCTTATATCGTTCATCGGGCAGGCATTCATCAAAGGCATCGAGCAAAATAGCGACACGGGAGAAGTTGGTCGAAGTAAGTTCAATAAACTCAATGAAGGTGGTGGCATCAGGTGTCATTTCACCGCATTCGAATTTTAAGAATGCCTCTTGAATTCGGGACGGAACATGAGGAAGCGCCGAGAGCAATTGCTTCAACAGACTCGCTGTTACAGCCCGGTACGTTTGCTCGTGATCTTCAGAATTGAAGTAGATAAAAGCTGGTTTGACTTTGAGATCAATCAAATGGTCAATAACCAGTGACCTAGGAAATCAGCAATTAAGCTGTAGGATAAAGTATACGTGAGCAATGACTTGCCTGCACCAGCTAAAGTAAATTAGAGAAACGTACTACGAGGATGGATACGGATGCCATAGCAAACGAGCGTCTTGGGGACTGTGCTCTCGATCCAAGCCTCGAATTCGGGAGAGGCTATAAACCATGTCCCAGTATCCGGTGTACGGATTGTCCGTTTGCTCTGGTGGGTCGAATTCGGATCTTTATTATAAATCCATTTCAGTATTTTTCGTCTTCTTTCCTCTTCCGAATCAGCAAAGGGGAAAATATGAAGTACGATCTACAAATTCATGAAGGGTCTCGTTAGTATCTTGGCGAATAAGCGAGGGTATGACCACGGTTTCAAACCTGATACCACGACAAAATCTCCGGCTTGAATACTTAGAATAAACCTGTCCAAACACTTCCGGAGCCGATCTCCTGTATCTTTATACCATTTGTCCGTATCCGTCAATAAAGTTGAAGCTATGCGTTCTGGAAATCCATTAGCGCAACAAGTCATTGAAAATACTGGCACGAACTTTTTTCAGATGAGATAGCTGTTGCCCCATCAAATCCAGCATCGCAGACAACACATCCAGAACACAGACTTGGGTCTCCTCCTTTGCATACTTAAATCTTTCGGGTACATGAGCATGCAACCGCAGCCGTCGCAAAGAGATTTGGATATTGGCGAGTTCATTGTCAAAAGCAGCCTTCCGATCGGAATCATCTTCCACGAGCTGGAGATACCGTCAGCAAACGCAATAAAACGCAAGAGTAAGCGAAGCGAACCTTTATGAATTTGTTCATAGTGGCGAATAAAATGGTAAATGGACTCAACATGGGAATCGGAAAATTAGTTCAGGGATGAAGCGAGAGTACCCATTTAAGTCCTTCAGCAGCGCTGCTGAGGACATTTTTCGCAGCTGGCGCGATAATACAACCTACAGTCTTCACGAACTTCGCTGTGTCAGGAAGAATACCTCGACGGCATTTGTCGAAATCTCGGGAAAGTTGCGAGGAGAGAAGTAATTGGTTCGTAAGTTCTGTGATTTTGTGGATTTCATCATCCAGTTTTTCGATGTCGAAGCTGGTGGAAGTGGCGGTATCGATGTTGCCGCTGATACTCCCTTCAAGAGCGCATTCGGTTAAGTTAAACGAGATGTCAATGACCTCGTTCACTTTGCAAAGTCGTGTTACAGAGGTGATGAGGCGCTCGGTAGCCTTCTCCATAGGAGAGCGAGGGTCGAGAGCACTTGATGACATTCTTTCCGACGGTGATGAGGATAGGTGGAGACGAATGTGTGAGTCAGAGCTGGGAATGAAGCAAGGTTGGGGATAAGAGCGAGCATATACATACTGGAGGTGCTATGGATAAATCTCCATGAAATCGAGTGCAGTGGTTCGACGAGGCGGGAACCTTAAATATTTGTATATTCTGGATGTGCTGCAACTTGTTGACTTCCGTTTGCATGAAAGCGATTTAGGTTCGGCTTTTTGCACCTACCCCAAAAAGCTAAAGCCGAGTATTTTCCATCGTTCATGATATATATAATTTGATGGTCCAACAAGGTTAGAATTACATAAATGATCAAAGTTCTGAAATTTGAGAGTATGTACTGTAATCCGCATTGCGATTGCGTTGATTGACCAGTAACTAGACCCGGTCAGGATAGTGAGGGAAGGGGGAGGAATAGTCTAGTGGTAGAGGGCAGACGGGGTCCGTCGTCGGCCCTAGACTAGGGGAGGAAGGACGGAGAGGTTGGGTGTGCACAGAAGAAGTGGTGACCTCCAAGACGATTTGAGGCAGAGGTAGTCTAGTGGTAGCGGCCGGACACGGGGCTGTCATCCCTAGACTAAGGCAGAGAGGATCGACGATACTGACGGGACCAATAACGAAGCACAAGTTGACGAATTGAATCAGAGACAAGCAGTCTCATTCCGTAAAGTCGTACATTTGAATTTATACACTCAAGATTAGACTTTCTTTCTGTCCTTATTTCATTATCATTGAAATTATATGGCTCTGCAAGTGATTACGTATGTACATACACAACCACACCGTCGTATGTGCCTTCATCAGGCTTGATAACTGGAGAGGCTACGGTCTGGAAGAAAGGCGCATATTTGAGGAGATTCTACAGGCTTTTTGTGGAAGCGACTGCTAACTGAATTGGACCATGTCGGAAATTCCAGACTTCGCAACATGGTTCGTTTATTTATTAGTCGTACAGAGCTGACAAAAGTGGTCTTAATAGTCATGAATTATTTGTTCTGGACTGTTTAATTGAGATGCTATTCGAGGGGAAAATCTCGTTTGGGTCGTTCTTATTGGAATTCCTTGTATGCGGTATCCTCGGTGTTATATTCTCGGTGTTGTCTGTTGGATACGTATGGAGACTGATCCGACTAGAGCACCACGAAGATCTTGAGAATCAAAGAAGGCCACTGCTTGGAGGCTCGCTAGACTCAAATCACCCCAATTGCCTTGCATACACACCAATTTATCAACAGACGACTGCTCATCACATTCCATGCGATTATTCTGGAATAACGGGTGCTTCTAAAAACCCTGACGGCCGACAGGCTTTGGTCCCTTCACCACCGTCTACATCACACCAAGCGGAGACCGCAGCTGACTTTGCCGAACTAAAACCTATTCTTCGGCATGTTCAGTCCAATTTACTTGCCTCGAGTGTACGTCTAAACAACGCATGCCAACTGGTTTTCACCGATCTTAGCACAAGTGTCAAACCGGCTACGATAGGCAATCCCTTTCAAATCTCACTACAAGATCTCCAGCAGTGCCTTGAAGAGGCTAATCAGTTGAGTGTCCTCCAGCTCATCTTTGAAAAAGCTTCACAACTGCCTGCTCTTCAGGTGATTGTAGAGATTTATATTGCTCCATTAGTGTAATCATATTGATCATGCAAAGACTAATGAAAGGACACCCCACCTCAAGACTCCATTAGGAGATGATGGCGGTCGTGGAATTCCGGTTCACATGGACACGATTCGGGACGGTGGTTATATTGTGAGATCCAGATTTACGCTATTCACGCCATTCTGTACCATTGCCTCCCGGAAAACCAAACAATTCGCCAATACACTTCCATCTTCTTACTTCTTGCAACGCTGCGTCAACGCGCATTCCAGCCATTCCGAGATGATCGTCCAGACCAGGAAACCCCGAAAGCTGCTCTCCTAGTGTGTTTCGATTCCTCACTGCGCTCAAAAGCTTTCATCGGTTTCTCCGCTATGGCCTGTCAAGATGTCAAAGAAAAGATTATTCGAGATCGTCGTAGAAATCTCCCCGTTCTCTGCGAGCCAGCGATCCCATCCGACATATGGGAATCTACCGATTGCGCTGAGTTGGAAACATTTTCGCATCTGAGGGAAATGGCGAGTAGATGGAAGGGAGAGGAAATGATTGTTGCTAGTCTTGCGTTGGATTTGAAGACACTTGAACCATGTAGACTTTGTCCGCAATGTGGATTCGTGTTCAGAAAATTGCGTAAGGAGTGCAAGTTTGTCGGGATGGATCTAGCACCGCGGAAGCCCTCGTGCGGAAGTTTGAATTAGAAATTTTAGGATGTAACCATTTTGATTGAAAACCTTTGTTGGATAAGTTATAGCATATATGTGGCGGATATCTTGCAGGAATTGTACATTTAGTCGATGAGATGGAGATCAGATCAATCGTTATCATGGCGCAACATTGATTGGCGCAACAAACGAGACCAATGAGGGCCCGAGGCTGATAAATTCGATCAGATCATTAACGATTGATCAGGGAGCTGAATCTCATCTCGTAAGCATAGATGTATACTTACTATAAAAGTTATTTAACATACCTGTGACAAAGGGTGTAATTATCTTTAGCGAAAGTATGTCGTTTGTTGTCGGTTAAAGTTACCTCCTGGTACCTGCCTGCGGACCGATCTGTTATCAGTGTAGCTACTGGCTGTCATGAATTCCTCCCACTCTAAGAGAGATGATTCACACATGAAAGAATACACAATCAGAAGCATTCCGAATCTCCCCCCTTGACTGAGTACGATCCCTGAGGGACTCAAAATGAATACATCAGAGTTCCTTCGTCAGCATGCCGATGCTCTTATCGAATATCTCGCGAAATGGTTCAGGAGCAGAGAAATTAGAGTTAATCACTTCCCGTTCGCCAGTTGTTCAGAAAAAGCTCATGTCTTCATTGCGGGTCACTGGAGCAGTCTAAAGGCGATGATTAAGCTGCCATTCCAAAGAGTTGGCAAGAGTATCGTCGACCTCCTTGTCAGCATTCGACATATCACATACGTTATCTTCAGGAGTATCGCAATTGGATTTTTGGTGGTTAGTGCTGTTTTGGTCATACCGGGGTTATTGGCATGGCTAAAGGAGTATTATTTGAAGTTAAGCAAGGAACGTGAGCAGAAGGAGCTTGAAGATCAAAGGAAACGTCATCAGAGAGTTTTTCAAGCTCGGTCGAAACCGCAGCCTCGAAAGACCTTGTATCAAGAATGGCGGGAATGTCAAGAATCGATAAGTATTCTACAGGCGACATATCGAAATTCGAATCAGACTGTTAACTACTCAACATCCCAACTTCCATCCAATCGTATAAGAGACGAAACATATCGGCCACCATCGCCCCCTATAACAGATCATTTCGTCACTGTAGATGTTCCGACGTCCGTCGATGGTGATTTGGAGCGTTATATTGAGTATGCTGCACGAGAGTCGAGAAAGGCTGCAAATCAGTTTCTCTTTCGCGTTGGAAAGGCTTGGAAAATGGTTTATGAGGATCTCATGACAGACCTTGGGGCGTTATACTCACGGCCTGTGCGACCAAAGACTGAACAAATCTCGCTTTCCGATCTCCAACAATGCATCGAACATCCGTATGACATGCGAATCGTTCAACTTATCTTGGATAAATCTC
>Ga0335078_10014932_pt1 | contig 11525 bp, 6 predicted proteins | sample Lox_Sample_32_FD_206711 | JGI IMG/M metagenome (GOLD analysis project Ga0335078, IMG submission 206711) | Soil microbial communities from Loxahatchee National Wildlife Refuge, Florida, United States - Lox_Sample_3.2 | ecosystem: Environmental > Terrestrial > Soil > Wetlands | place: USA: Florida...
GACGCGCTGGCCAGCCTCTGGTACTGCAACGTCGGGCACGGCCGGGCGGAACTGGCCGACGCCGCCGCGGCGCAGATGCGCCAGCTTGCCGCGTACCAGACCTTCGAGCTGTTCGACAACCCGCCGGCCGCGGCGCTGGCGGCCAGGGTCGCGGCCCTGGCGCCGATGCCAGGCGCCAAGGTGTTCCTCACCCCGGGCGGCGGGTCGGACGCGGTGGACACGGCGGCCAAGCTGGCCCGCGGCTACTGGCGCGCCAGGGGCCAGGGGTCCAAGCAGGTCACGATCGCCCGGTCGCACGCCTATCACGGGATGAACGCGTACGGCACGTCGCTGGGCGGAATTCCGGCCAACACCGAGCCTTTCGTTCCGCTGGTGAATCTCGTCGAGCATGTGACCTGGGACGATGCGCCGGCCCTGGAGAAGGCGATCGAGACGGTGGGCGCGGGCCGGGTGGCCGCGTTCTTCTGCGAGCCGGTGATCGGCGCCGGTGGCGTGTACCCGCCGCCGCCCGGATACCTGGCCAGCGTGCGGGAGATCTGCCGGGCCCACGACGTGCTGTTCGTCGCGGATGAGGTGATCACCGGGTTCGGCCGTACCGGGGCCTGGCTGGCCAGCGAGCGGTTCGCGCTGGACCCGGACATGATCACCACGGCCAAGGGGCTGAGTTCGGGGTACGCGCCGATCGGCGCGGTGATCGTGAGCTCGCGGGTGGCCGAGCCGTTCTGGCGGCCCGGCTCGGCGGAGGTGTTCCGGCACGGGTACACCTATTCCGGGCACCCGACCGCCTGCGCGGTCGCGCTGGCGAACCTGGACCTGATCGAGCGGGAACAGCTGGTTGCGCGGGTGGCCAGGCTGGAGCCGGTGCTGGCCGGCGCCCTCGCCCCGCTGGCCGGGCACGACCTGGTGGCGCAGGTACGGGCCGGGACCGGGCTGCTCGCGGCCGTCGAGATCGCCGGGGCAGCCCGCGCCGCCGACCCCGGGCTCGGCCCGCGCCTGGTGGCCGGGATCCGGGAGCGCGGCGTGATCACCCGCCTGCTGGCCGGGGCCGCGCTGCAGGTGTCCCCGCCGTTCGTCATCACCGAGGCGGAGATCGCGCGGATCGCGGAGGTCTTCGCCGCCGCCCTGGACGCGGCCGCGCACTGAGCCCGGCGGGACGCTACCGCCACCACGGGCGCTGGCGCATCTGCGCGACCTTCGCGGCGGGCTCGATGATCGCCTGGCCGTGCGCCGCGAGGTGGTGCAGGTGCTCGCCGACCCACAGCATGTCCGGCTGGTAGGACGGCGGCGTGGTCCCGGCGCAGGCCACCCCCTGCGGGTAGCCGACACCGTCCGGGCCGGGCAGGGCCACCGTGGCGGGCGGCTGGTGACCGGGCGGGCCGACCTGGACCGCGACGCCCTCATAGAAGCCAGCCAGGTCCGCGGTCTGCTTGCGGAACGCCGCGAGCACCGGGCCGGGGGCGGCGTCGGGGTGCGGCGCGCCGGTCCCGTTTCCGGGCAGGCTGGCCACCGCGTACGCGGTGAGCCGGAGCTGGGTCGTGGCCATGACCAGGGTCCACAGTTCGTCCCGGCCCAGCCGTTTGGTGCCCTGCTCGGCCAGGTAGGCGCGCAGCGCCTCGTCCAGCCGGATGCCGGCGGTCACCGACGCGACCGCGTTCTCCGGCGGCCGGCGGCGCAGCCCGAGGGCCCAGTCGACCGCCTGGATGAGATACCTGGCGCCGTTGCGGAACGCGTCGGCGAGGTCGTCGCCGACGATCGTGGCGGCGCCCCTGGGCCAGAACGCGATCCCGACGGCCAGGCTCACCGCGCAGCCGATGGCCACGTCCTCGATCCGCAGCAGGCCCACCCGCCAGCCCGCCGGGACGAGCAGGTTGAAGATCACCACGACGGTGACCGTGAACGCCGCCTGGCCGACCGCGAACGGCATGGTGCCGGGGGAGTAGGCGGCGACGAACACGGCGAAGGGGAGGGCGGTCCACAGGGCGGCCGGGCCGGTGCCGATGGCCAGCAGCAGCAGCGCCCCGGCGACGAACCCGGCGGCGGTGCCGATCAGCGCCCGCATCGCGGTGGTGCCGGTGGACGCCGCGGTGGTCCGCAGCACCGACAGCGTGCCCAGCACCACCCAGAACCCGTGCTGCACGCCGCTGAGGTAGGCCACCGCGACCGCGGCGGCGAGGGCGATCGCGCCGCGGGCGCTGTTGCGGAACCAGACCGACCGCAGGCTGGCGTGCCGGGCCAGGAACCCGGCCGCGCCGAGCAGCCCGGCCAGGTGCCGCGCGGGGAGCGCGCCGGGCTGCCCGTACCAGCGGCGCCGCTCGGCCGCGACCAGGTCGGGATCGGCCTTCCGCGCCGCGATCAGCGCGTCCGCTACCGCGGCCCGCGCCGCGAGCGCGATCGATTGCGCGTGGGCGGCGAGGGCGCCGGCGGCCCGGACCTCGGCCGGATCGCCGGTCAGGCCCCGCTCGTGCGCGGCGCTGGCGGCGCTGGCGGCCTGCAGCCGGTCGATGTCGGGCACGGCGTCGTGGCCGGTGAACAGGGCCGCGACCGTGGCGAACAGCCCTCCGGCGGCGGCGAGCAGCTCGTGGTCGGCCGGCGCCGCCCCGGTCAGGTCCAGGTGACCGTCCAGGGCGTCGCAGACCAGCGAGACGGACCAGTCCAGCAGCTCGACCACGCTGGCCAGCGCCTGGTCCGCGGTCGCCAGCCCGGTCGGCCTGGTCGGGGCGGCCGCGAACTGCTGCCGCAGGTCCCGCCGCGCCGCCAGGGTCGCCTCCCGGAGCGCGGGCGCAGCCGGGCCGGCGATGGCCGCGTCGAGCTGGCGTGCCAGGGCGGACGCGAGCGTGGCGGCACCGGCCCGCAACCGGTCCCCGGGCGAGCGCGGCGACAGCAGCAGCACGGCCGCCGTGCCCGCCGCGGACGCCAGCCACCAGCCCGCCAGCCGCGAGCCGATCGCGCTCGCCGCGGCGGGGGAGGCCACCGGCAGGACGTAGGCGAGCAGCGTCCCGGTGACGCCCGACGCCGCGTTGGGGCCGGCCACCCCGGCGAAGAAGACGGCGAACGTCACCGGGATGGTGACCAGCGCAGCCAGCCAGGCCGTGCCGCTGACCAGGGTGCCGATGATCAGGACCACGCTGCCGGCCACGGCCAGGCCGAGGTGGGCCACGGCCTTGTCCCGCCTCGTCCCGCCGAACGACGACAGGACCAGCGTCGCGAAGCTGCCGAACACGGCGAACAAGGTCATCTGCGGGTCGCCGATGACCACGAAGGTGAGCGCGAACAGGCCCGGCATCACCAGCGTGGCGCGCACCGCGCGCATCGCGGCGGGCACCGACCACACCGGCAGCCAGGCGGGCCGCCCGCCGCCGGCCGGCCCGTGCGACGGCCGGGCCCGCGGCGGCCGGACCCGGGACAGCAGGGCGCGGGGGGAGGCCCTCACCGAATCAGGCATCCTGCGGAGTGTATGGAGCAGACCGGGTCCCGGCAACGGGGGGGCCGTAGTTGGCCGGCCGGATCCCGGGTAGTTTGCCCCGCATGACGGAGAGAGGCCCGTAATGCTCGCGGCGCTGCTGCTGGCCGGGATCGTGGCGGCACCGCTCGGCTCGGCGGCGCTGCTGCTGCCGCCGCGGATGCGGGCCGGCCCCGCGGGGAGATGGCCGGCCACCCGCAGGTTCGGCCTGGCGGTGCTGGGCACGGTCGTGCTGGCCGCGGCCGTGGCCGGAGTGCTGAAGCTGCTCGGCGTGTCGCAGCACAACCTGCTCGTCGGCATCGCCGGCGTGGTGTGCGCGAGCCTCGCCTGGCTTCCGGCGACCCGGCAGTGGAGCGCCCGCGCTCATCTGTGCTGGGCGACCAGCGTGTTCCTGTTCGTGGTGTACCTGGCCTACGCGCTCGACTGGACGTTCGCCAGCCACCTCGGCGCGGCGAGCACGGCCGGGGGCCTGCTGCTGTGGGTGTTCGAGTTGCTCGCCGCGGTCATGTCGTGCGCCTACCTGTGGGAGATCTGCGACGCGCTGGGCACCGAGCACTGGCGCCGGCGGATCACCGCCGAGGTCCGGCTGCCCGCGGCGGACGCCGACCTGCCGATGGTCAGCCTGCACGTCCCGGCGCACAACGAGCCGCCGGACATGGTCAAAGAAACGCTCCGGTCGCTGCGGCGCCTGGACTACCCGCGGTTCGAGATCGTGGTGATCGACGACAACACCGACGACGAGACGCTGTGGCGCCCGGTCGAGGAGTGGTGCGCCCGGCACCAGGTCAAGTTCGCCCACCTGGAGAACTGGCCCGGCTACAAGTCCGGTGCCCTCAACTACGCCCTGCGCCGGATGACCGACCCGCGGGCCGAGGTGATCGGGGTGGTGGACTCCGACTACCAGCTGGAGCCGGGGTTCCTGCGCCGCTGCGCGCCGCCGTTCGCCGACGCCTGGATCGGCTTCGTCCAGTCACCGCAGGACTACCGCGGCTGGGAGAGTGCCCGCTACTACCGGCGGCTGTACTACTCCTACAAGTACTTCTTCGCCGTCTCCCAGCCCTCCCGCAACGAGCACGACGGCGCGATCTTCGCCGGCACCATGGGGCTCATCCGCCGGGTCGCGCTGGACGAGCTCGGCGGCTGGGACGAGTGGTGCATCACCGAAGACGCCGAGATCTCGCTGCGCCTGCTCCGCGCCGGGTGGCACGGGCTGCACGTGGACCAGACCTGGGGCCGCGGGATCATGCCGCTGACCTTCGAGGCGCTCAAGGGCCAGCGGTACCGGTGGTGCTTCGGCGGCATCCAGATCCTGCGGATGCACTGGCGGTCGATGATCCCCGGGCGGCGGACCAGGGAGAACCACCTCACCGCCGGGCAGCGCTGGGCCTACCTGGCCGGCGGCCTGCAGTGGTACGGCGACCTGCTCAGCCTGGTCTTCCTGGTGTTCCTGCTGGCCGGGGCGGCCAACCTGGCGACCGGCGGCGGCGAGCTGTTCCGCAAGCTCACCCCGTTCCTGCTCGCGACCGTGCCGGTGCTGGTGGGCCTGGGGCTGGTGCGGGCGGTGGCGCTGCTGCGCCGCGGCACCGGCGCGGCCTGGCGGGACGCCCTGGGCGCGTTCTTCATCTGGCAGTCCACCTCGCTGGTGGTGGCCCGGGCGTCGGTGCTGGGCCTGTTCGCCCGCAAGGCGGCGTTCCTGCGCACGCCCAAGACCAGCGAACGGGCGAAGTGGTGGGAGGCGCTGCGGGCGAACTGGGCCGAGTCCGCGCTGGCCGTCCTCGGCCTGGCCGGCATCGGCCTGGCGCTGAGCCGGGCCACCACGCTGGCCGCCCCGCTGCTGGCGGCGATGCTGGTCTTCCCCACGCTGGGCATGGCGGCGGCGCCGGTCAACAGCTGGGCCGCGCAGCGGGCCGCGCTGCCGCAGTGGCTGCGGGACCGCAGGCGCACCGAGTACCGGCGTGACCGGCGGGCGTTCGCGGCCGGCGCGGCGGCGGGCGGCGCGGTCGCGGTGCTCGCGGTGGTCGCGGGCGCACTGGTGCTGCTGCTGGCGCCGAGCCGGCACGTGCAGACGCCGAACCTGATCGGCCCGGCGCCCGGGCCCACGGCGTCCCCGCACCACACGTCCCCGGCGCATACCCCCTCGCCCAAGCCAACGACGGCCTCGCCCTCGCCCTCGCGCTCGGCCGTGCCCAGCACCGGCGCGCCGTCGCCCACGCCGACCGCGCCAAGCGCCACGCCGACAGCCGCCCCGTCAGCCACGTCCACGGCGGCGGCCAGCCCCGGCCCGTGAGCGCGGCCGGGCCGCGCTCACGGGTCCGGCGTGACGGCCGCCCCGGACCATGACCACGGCCGGGCCGCCGGGCCGGCCCTCGCGTCCGGGCGTTGCGTGACTATTTGAACTGGGTGAACGGCGTTACCCTTGAGGTAGCTGGAACCGGGACCTAGGTCCCTGCATCCTCCCGCCGGCCGGCTACTAGGCTGACGCGGGCGGCCAGTCTGCCGTCGATCGGCCGGCCGGCCGGCATGGGACCAGCCGCAGGGTCAGTAGCGCCGAGCCGGGCGCGTGCGGGACAGGAGCAAGCCACGCAGTGAACGAGAACTCGCAAGGAAGCGGGCAGATCAGCGTCTTCCTGCTGGATGACCACGAGATTGTCCGCAAAGGCGTGCGTGACCTGCTGGAGGCCGAGCCCGACATCACCGTCGTGGGCGAGGCGGGGACGGCCGAGTCAGCCCTGGCCCGCATCCCCGCGCTGCGGCCCAACGTGGCGGTGCTCGACGTCCGCCTGCCTGACGGCGACGGCGTGAGCGTGTGCCGGGAGATCCGGTCGCGGATGCCGGAGGTCGCCTGCCTGATGCTGACCTCGTTCGGTGACGACGAGGCGCTGTTCGACGCGATCATGGCGGGGGCGGCGGGCTACGTGCTCAAGCAGATCCGCGGCACCGACCTGGTCGGCGCGGTCCGCACCGTGGCGTCCGGCCAGTCGCTGCTGGACCCGCAGGCCGCCAGCCGGGTGATGGCCCGGATGCGGGACCGGACCAGGCGCGCCGACCCGCTGGCCGGGCTGACCGAGCAGGAGCGGCGCATCCTGGAGCTGATCGGCGAGGGGATGACGAACCGCCAGATCGGCGAGCGGCTGTTCCTGGCGGAGAAGACGGTCAAGAACTACGTGTCCGCGGTCTTCGCCAAGCTGGGCATGGAGCGCAGGACCCAGGCGGCCGCCTATGCCGCGCGGGTGTTCGAGGACCCGGCCCACGCCGACCGGGGGCACCACGACGGCTGACTCCACCCGTCCGGCCAGGACCGCGGGCGCCGGCCATCCCTGCTGACGGCCCGCGGGTCAGGAACGGGCCGCGGCGGGCAGCGGGACCCGCCACTCCATTTCGGTGCCGCCGCCCTCGGCCGAGGTGATCCGCAACGTGCCGCCGAGTTCCGCGGCACGGTCGGAAAGATTGGCGAGCCCGCTCCTGCGCGTGGTCTTTTTCAGGCCCGCCCCGTTGTCCCGCACGACGAGAACCAGGTCGGTCCCGGCCTCGACGGCGACGTCGACCCGGCTCGCCCCGGCGTGCTTGGCCGCGTTCGCGAGGGCCTCGCGCAGCGCCGCCAGCATCTGGTCGGCGACCCTGGCCGGCACCCGTGACTCGAGCTGGCCGGCCATCCGCAGCGCGGGGGCGAACCCGAGCGGCTCGGTCATCTCATCGACGACCGAGAGGATCCTGGTGCGCAGCCCCGGCGTGTCGGCCTCGCCGCGCGACTGGAGTGAGAAGATCGCCGACCTGATGTCCCTGATCGTCTCGTCCAGCGCGTCCACGGCCTGGTGCACGCGGTGCACGACCTCGGTGTCGCCCATCAGCGCCGTGGCGCCCTGCAATGACATGCCGGTGGCGAACAGCCGCTGGATCACCAGGTCGTGCAGGTCCCGGGCGATCCGGTCGCGGTCTTCGAACAGCGCGAGGCGCTGCGCGTCGTTGCGGTGCTCGGCAAGCTCGAGCCCGATGCCCGCCTGCGCCGCGAACGTGATCACCATGTCCACCGCGGCGGGCGACAGCGGCAGGGCGCCCTCATGGCGCCCCGCGGTCAGCACGCCGCGCACATCCCCGGCCGGGCCCAGCGGCACCAGGACCGCGGGGCCGAGCGGCATGTGTTCCCGCGCCGCCGCCGCCACCCGGGGATCGTGGCTGAAGTCGTCCACCGCGAGCGGCTTGCCGCTGGCCATCACGATCCCCGAGGCCGACTTCTCGGTGGGCAGCACGAGGCCGATGGCGTCCGCCGCCCCGTCGCCGCGGGCATGCTCGATCACCAGGGCCTGCTGGTTCCCGGCCGGAAGGGCGAGCGCCACCAGGTCCGCCCCGGACATCTCCAGGGCGAGCTGGACCACCTGTTCCAGCACCTCGCGCGGCTCGTCCCCGGACAGCAGCCGCCTGGTTACCTCGGCGTTGGCCCGCAGCCACTGCTGCTGCCTGCGTGCCTCGGCGTAGAGCCGGGCGTTGTCGATGGCCACCCCGGCCGCGGCGGCCAGCGCGATGGCCAGCGCCTCGTCGTCCTCATCGAAATCGCCGCCGCCCTGCTTCTCGGTCAGGTAGAGGTTGCCGAACACCTCGTCGCGGATCCGGACGGGCACGCCGAGGAATGACCGCATCGGCGGATGGCCGGGCGGGAACCCGCTGGAGCGGGGGTCGCCGGACAGCTCGTGCAGGCGCATCGGGCGCGGGTCGGTGATCAGCAGGCCGAGCAGCCCGCGGCCTTCGGGCCAGTGGTGGATCGCCGCGATCTGCGACTCCTCCAGGCCGACCGGCACGAACTCGGCGAGCCTGCCGCCCTCGCCGATGACGCCAAGCGCGCCGTAGCGCGCGGAGACCAGCTTGACCGCGGCCTCGACGATCTGCTTGAGCACCATCTCCAGCTCAAGCTGGCTGCCGACGGCGATGACCGCCTCGATGAGCGACTGGGTGCGGTCCCGTGTGTTGATGACAGCCTGCAGCCGCACCTGCAGTTCCCCGAGCAGGTCATCCAGCCGCAGGCTGGGCACCAGTTGCGGTGAATCCGAGTCGGCCAAGCGCTACTCCCACCGTTGTGAGCAGGCCACGGCATGATCGTACGCGACCCGCTCACCTGGCGGAATAACCACCACGGCGGACCCACCGGTGGCGTCCGCCGGCAGCGGGGCGGCCCGGCCGCCGCGCACCCCGGCCGAAGGCCCCCCGGGCTCGCGGACTGAGGTCCCAACGGCAGGGGCCATGCGGCCCTGCTGCGCCGGCCCCGGCACGGGCGAATCTTAAGCACAGCAAGAAAGTCTGCGGCCGGGCGGTGAGCCCGGCGAGATGGAGGAGGCATCACAATGCGCAGGAGGACGTTTGACGTTCTGGCGACCGTGACAGGTTTTGTGCTCACGGCTGTCCTGCTGATCGGCGGTGGGCTGCTTCTCTGGGGCCACTCGACCATCAACACCCAAGTCCACAACCAGCTGGCCGCCCAGAAGATCGTGTTCCCGGCGGCGAACAGCCCGGAGATCAAGGCTCTGCCGGCCGCTGACGCCGCTGCCATGAAGCAGTACGCGGGCCAGCAGATGACCACCGGCGCGCAGGCCGAGACCTGGGCCGACCACTTCATCGCCGTTCACCTGGTCAAGATCGGTGGCGGCAAGACCTACGACCAGCTCTCGGCGGCGTCGCTGGAGAACCCGAAGAACGCGGCGCTCGCCGCCCAGGTGATGACCGTGTTCCGCGGCACGACCCTGCGCGGGATGCTGCTGAACGCCTACGGCTGGTGGCAGGTCGGACAGATCATGTTCATCGCCGCGTGGTGCGCCTTCGGTGCAGCGCTCGTCATGCTGGTCCTGTCCATCCTGGGCCTTGTCCACCTGCGCGGCACCGCGCCGGAGTCCGAGGTCTTCCCGAAGCTGGCCACCAAGGCTCAGGCGAGCGCCGTCTGACCCTGGCTACCGGCCGAACGCGCCCCTCGCCCCACGTCCCCGGCGAGGGGCGCGTTCGCGTGTGCGCCACGCGCGCCTGACCGGCCCATGGGACCAAGGTCCCAAATCGACGGGACAGACCTCCCTTCCCCCGCCCGTGGCGGCGGCCTCACCCTTACCGCAAGGCTTCCTGCAGTCGATTGCGCACATTTGAGGAGCACCGCATGCATACCGCGCTATTGGCAGCCGCCCCCCATGTCGCTGCCATTGACCTCAACAAACCGGGCACCTATCTGCAGTGGTCGATTTTCGAGATCTCGGTCGCGAACCTGGTGGTCATCGCCGTCATGGTCGTGCTGTTCGGCGCGGCGCTGCTGCTGCCGTTCCCGCACCGCAACCCCGCGCTGCCCGCTGGCCAGGCCCCGGACCTGCCGGAACCGGGCATGGGCGACGACGCCGACGCCAGCATGTGGACCTCGAAGACCCGGCGGCTGGCGCTGCGCAAGCTCCCGCCGCTGAGGATGCTGCCCGACCGGCAGCCCGCCTACGTGTCCTCCTGGGTGTACGTGTTCGGCGTCGCGACGCTGGCCGCGCTGGGCGTGGCCATCGCATCCGGATTGGTCATCGCGCTCGGCGGCACCGACTGGTGGCACACCAATCCGGTGGGCCATTTCTTCAACAGCATGCACCTGTGGAGCGTCGAGCTGTTCATGGCCTTCATGGTCATCCATCTGTGGGGCAAGTTCTGGATGGCCGCCTGGCGCGGGCGCAGGGCGATGACCTGGATCACCGGCGTGGTTGCCTTCCTTGCCTCGGTGGTGGAGTGCTTCACCGGCTACCTCTCGCAGCAGAACTTCGACTCCCAGTGGATCGCCACCAACGGCAAGGACGCGTTCAACGCGGTCGGCGTCGGGGCGTTCTTCAACGTGATGAACTTCGGCCAGATGCTGCTCTGGCACGTCGTGCTCATGCCGATCATCCTGGTCGCCGTGGCCGGGGGGCATGTGCTGCTGGTCCGGGTGCGCGGCGTCAGCCACCCGCTGCCGCGCAAGCGGACCGGATGGCGCGACCGCGCCGCGCGCAAGGCGGCCAGGCAGGCCGACGCGGCCCCCTGGCGCGGGGCCACCCGGCGCTACGACATCCTCAAGGAAGGCACCATCGCCACCGCGGTCGCGCTGGTCCTGGTCGTGCTGATGGCCGCGATCCTGTCCTCGCCGGACGTGCCGTCGGTGTCGGTGCAGAGCTGGGCCAAGATCGCGCCGGCCGACTTCCTGGGCACGGCGGCCGCGGAACTCGACGGCACCGGGCTGGCCGCCTCCTACGGGCCGCCCTACAACAACGGGACCGCCGCCGTGCAGCAGGTCGGGCCGGTCAACTGGCAGAAGCTGTCCGGTGTCACCCAGCCCATCGACGCGGGCCAGGTGTTCGTCCTCACGCCGCTGAAGAAGCTGGCCCCGTTCAGCCCGGCGCTGTCGGCCGCGCTCGCCACCTACACCAGCGCCCCGGCTGACCAGCAGCAGAAGTGGGCCACGGCCTACGGCAACGCGGTCACCAAGGTCAAGTTCGTCAACGGTGCCCCGGTGGTGCCCAGGGCGAACGACGGGCCGGTCCCGGTGATGATGGCGACCGAGCTGAACATGGCGCGCAGCGGCGCCCTCGACGCGGACCTGCTGGCGCAGCGGCAGTTCTACGGCACCGACTTCACCAAGCCGCTGCTGTTCATTGCCGACGGTGCCTACTACGCCAACCTGGCCGCGGCCATGCACCTGACCGGTGACCAGTGGGGCGTGATGAACGAGACCGGCAGCTACCCGGGCCAGCCCTGGCTGTGGCTGTACCAGCTCTGGTATCACGTGGCGCCGTTCAGCAACTCGCCCAGCGTGGACATCTGGGCGGTCTACCTGACCGGCATCGCCACCCTGTTGCTGCTCGCCATCCCGTTCATTCCCGGCCTGCGGGACGTGCCGAGGCTGATCCCGGTGCACCGGCTCATCTGGCGGGCTGCGGACAGCGGCGCGGACGCCGACGGCGCGAGCCCCGTCGGCTCCACCACGGCCGGCCGGTCGGCCTAGCCCGCCTGCGGACACCACGCCCCCGGGCGAGAGCGGGGCCCCGGCGGGGGCCGCCCGGGCAGCGGCGGGCAGCGGCCAGGCATGGCC
>Ga0335078_10014934_pt1 | contig 11524 bp, 8 predicted proteins | sample Lox_Sample_32_FD_206711 | JGI IMG/M metagenome (GOLD analysis project Ga0335078, IMG submission 206711) | Soil microbial communities from Loxahatchee National Wildlife Refuge, Florida, United States - Lox_Sample_3.2 | ecosystem: Environmental > Terrestrial > Soil > Wetlands | place: USA: Florida...
TAGAAGGCCTTGCGTCGCTCGGCGAACTCGGCTAAGGCTGATCGAAACACGTGGCAACAGACGCCCCAGTCCCGCAAGCAGTGGAAGTTTCGGCGGTCGCCCAGCCGCATACTGCGGTTGAGACGCGCCGGGATTCTCTCGTCGATTTTCTCGAGTCGCTCTTGGTCACGATTCTTCTCGTCCTTTTCGGCACCACCTTCGTCGTCCAGGCCTTCAAAATCCCGTCGGAATCGATGCAACCGACTCTTCTCGTCGGCGATCACCTGCTCGTCAACAAATTCATCTTCGAGGGCAGTGGCGCCTGGTATGAAAAGCTTCTGCCGTATCGCGCCGTCCGGCGCGGCGACATCATCGTGTTCCGTTTCCCCTACGACAATCATGAAGATTACGTCAAGCGCGTGATCGGCCTTCCGGGCGACCGCATTCGCATCATCGATCAGCAGCTTTTCATCGACGAGGCTCCGTTCCCGGAGCCGTATGCCTATCACGATCTTTCGGCATACGACCCGCTGAGCGAGAATTTTCCTCCCTCGCGAGGGCGGGTTGCTTTCATGGGCTTGCGCTCCGAATGGGCCGCGCAGATCGAGCATTACACTCGAGATGGAGAGCTTCTTGTGCCACCGGGGCACTATTTTGTGATGGGCGATAATCGGAATGACAGTTCCGACAGCCGCGCTTGGGGTTTCGTAGACCGCGAGGCCATTATCGGGCGCCCGATCTTTGTCTACTGGTCTGTGCGAGCTTCCGCTGACGACTATAACGATCGTAGCCTGTTCGGCTCTTTGCGCGGCATCGTGGGAACCCTCGTCCACCTTCCCAGCGAAACGCGCTGGCATAGGCTCCTGCGCACCGTGAAGTAGTAAGATCGTTTCGCATCTTTCGCCGCGATTCTCAATGTCTGGCACTTACGTCCAAACTGCTTCTGAAACGGAGGTTCTCGCCCGGGCCCCGTCGCGTCAAAATGCCTTCTGGCGCTGGGCTGCGCGGGTCGCCGTCCTGTTGATTGCGCTCTGGATCGTCGCGGAGGGAATTTCCCTCACAATTCAATACACGCGCCTCAATCGTATTCTCACCGCGCAAATTGCGGCCGCCATGGGCCGCGCCGTCGAGGTCGGCAGCTACCGTTTCAGTTTTTGGGATGGCCCGGTGATCGAGGCGCGCAACGTCACTGTCGACGAAGATCCGCGCTTCGGCGCCGAATATTTTGTGCGTGCGGATTCGATGGCCGTCCGGCTGCGCTGGCTGAGTTTGCTCCGCGGTCATCTTGAATTCGGCACTATCTCGCTGACGCGACCCAGCCTCAATCTCGTCCGCAATTCCGCCGGCGACTGGAACCTCGCCGAATGGCTTCCTCGACCCAACTCGCCTGCAGCGCCGCGCGGCTTCACCGGCCCCATTCCACTGCCAAGAGGCGCACGTTTCCACCGCATCGAAGTCGACGGAGGTCGTATCAATTTCAAGCTTCAGGACCTGAAGCTGCCCTTCGCCTTCGTCGGCGTGAACGGAGCCATCGACGCGGCTGGCCCTGGCCGCTGGCGCATCGATCTCCAGGCAAGTCCATGGCGCGCCGCCGTTCTCCTTCAGCAGGTGGGAACGATTCATCTTTCGGGGGACGTCGGCGGCACTTCATCTCGCCTTCTTCCTGCCGCTCTGAATCTGAATTGGCCGGATGCTTCTCTGCCGGACATTCTGCGCCTCGCTCGCGAAAACGATTTTGGCATTCGCGGCTCGCTTTCTCTGGCGCTCGATGCTCACACCATTGAACCCGGCAGCGCGTGGACCGTTCATGCTCGCGCCACCCTTCTGCAAATCCATCGATGGGACCTGCCCCTGCGCCCGGATAATCCTTCGCTTAATCTCGATGCCCAGCTCGGCTGGCAGCCCGGCGCGCCATACGTCGATCTCACGCAAGCAACGATCGAAGGCCCTCATTCGAATATTCAAGTGGCCGGTCGCGTTTACTATGCGAAAGCGGATTCGGCCGCCAAACGGCCGGTACCATCCGTCGGCGCCGTTTCTCCTTCCGCAACCCTCGACGCCAACGATCTCCTCGCCTGGCTTCGCGCATTTCGTCCCGGTATCTCGGACGGTCTCGTCGCGCGTGGTACGGCGGACGTTCATGCAGCCCTCGCCGGGTGGCCGCCGCACGTCGCCCACGCGGAAATTTCAACCACTGGGGTCGACTTGACCGGCTCTCCTGTTGCCAAGCCCGTTCATGTTGGCCGCCTGCAGCTTCGCTATGACGGCTCTTTATTTTCGGCTTCGCCGCTAAATGTCTCGTGGGGTGCGGCTGACTCGCATTCGGACGCTTCCTTCCGCATTGAGAACGCAGCAAAACCCGCAAGCGATGCAACACGCGCATGGCGTGTTTCGGGATATGCCAACCAAGCGCGCGATGTAATCAGCGGATTCGGCGCATTCGGATGGAATGTTGCCCGCGGCTGGGACTTCGCAGGACCATTCTCTTGCGACCTGCGATGGCAGTTTCCGCACGGCTCGCGTTTTGCCGATTCGCTGCGGCAGCCGTCCGGCTGGATGGAGTTTGGTGCGCCGGCGAGCGCTGGCGGAGCTACGCTTCGCGCGCCCTTCTTGAATCTTCCGATAGAGCAAATCAGCGCACGCGTCGATCTTAAGCCCGGTGTTCGCCAGGTAAAGCTGACTTCCGCCGAGGCCTTTAGCGCGCGCTGGACTGGCACTTTCGAGCGCCGAGCCCCCGGCGCGCCGTGGCAGTTCAATCTCTCCGCCGATCGCCTTTCGACCATGGCGCTTGACCGCTGGCTCAATCCGCGCTGGCGCGAAAGCTTTCTCGACCGCATGCTGCCGTTTCTCAATTCCCGCTCGGGTTCTCCGGCGTTGCCGGAAAGTCTTCAGGCCAATGGGCGCTTGAGCGTCGACCGTTTCCTCGTAAACTCGCTGATCCTCTCTCGCCTTCAGGGCGACCTTGCCGTCCACGGCCGCCAGCTCTCCCTCACGAACGCTTCCGCTCAATTCTACGCGGGCCAGCTTTCGGGCTCTTTCGACGCGACCCTAAAGCCCGTGCCCTCGTATCGCACGGATCTAAGCTTCTCGCGCGTCGATCTCGCCGCGCTCGCGTCTGCCTCGCCGAATCTCGCCGGCCTTTTTGCCGGTAACCTGGACGGAACAATTTCGCTTGAAACGCAAGGCGCCTCCCGCCCGGATCTCATCTCGAATCTCGTCTGCCAGGGCAAGGCCCATGTCTCGAGTCCGAAACTCCGGAATTTGGACCTTGAAAATTCCACGGGCGAGGCCGCCTTGCCTACCGGTTCGTCGTTGTTCACAGATGCCGGCGCGGCCTTCACGTGCGCCAATCGCAGCATTCAATTTCAGGACCTGGATTTCGTTTCCGTGGATACCGGTGTTGCAGGGACGGGCGCGGTTGACTTTCGCGGCAGCCTTGATTTGAGGCTGCATAATTATTCGGCCAGTTCCAGCGCCCCCGAAAATGCCGTCCGCGTAACCGGCACCCTTGCGGCCCCGCAGTTCACGACAATTCCTGCGGGCGCAGCCGCTCGCAGCTCTCATTAATGCCCAAACCAATCGCTCCGAAGTGTGCCCGGTGCGCTCGAACATGCTGCCTCATTGTCCTCGTCATCTCGGTCTCAGCCTTGGCAGGTTCCAGCGCGCGCATCAAACTCGCGCCGAAATATCTTCCCGGCGAAACCTTCACCTATCGGGTGGACTCGACCACCACGACCACCGGAAAAATCACTACTGCCATCCTCAATCCCGAAGGCGCCACGAAATCTAGCGTCTCCATTCATCTTCTCGTTCGCTTCGATGCGTTGGATGTGCCCGCGAATAGTGCTCCAGGCTCGGCTCACTTTCGCGCTAAGTATGAGAAATCGACCGCCAGTTCGCAGAGCGACGCCTTCGATCCCGCCCAGCCATCCGCCTCCGCTTTATACTCGCGGCTCCAGAGCCGCTCGTTCGAGTTCACCATCGATCCCGACGCGAAAATCGCGAATATCAGCGGGCTCCAAGATATTTTTCGCGACCCTTCTGCTCAGCAATCCGAGCTTTCCTGGCTCGGAGAACTCCAGCCTGCCGCTGCCTTTCCTTTGGAAGGCATCGCAATCGGTCAAAAATGGAAAAGCGAACGGCCACTCGAAAATGCGCCATTCTCTGACCTGGTATCGCGTTCCGAATCCACCTATCTCCGCGATGAGCCTTGTCACGCGAGCCCCGGCACCGGCGCTCCTTCCAATCAGGGCGGGGAAGCGCCCGAGACGTGCGCCGTCATCCTCACTCGCTTCACCATTTCTCGCCGCGGCTCCTCCCATTCCGATGCAACTGCCGAGCCTTACCTCCGCAATGGCCTCCGCGTCACTGGCTCGATCAACGGTTCCGGGGAAAGCCTCGATTACATCTCGCCTGCGAGCGGCTTTCTCGTTCGCTCGACACAAACCAGCGATCAGCAAATGGACTACACGGTCGCCACCGCAACCGGCGGTTCCACCGTCCACAATCAACGCCACGTCCAGTCCCAATCCGAAATCAACCTCGCTTCGTTTCCTGCCATGGCGCCTGCAAAGCGCTAGCGCGACCGTGCGACAGATGTGATAACATGCACCTAGAATAAGAATGCGTATGTATGCATAACTATGCACAGCAGATGACTGCCACTCGCCAAGCCGTTCTCCCCGATGTGAATCGAATCTACGCGATCATCCAGCCCTACGCCGATGCCGGCATTCTTCTCCCCCGCAGCACTGCTGAACTATGCGAAAACGTCCGCGATTTCATCGTCGCCGAAGGTGAAGGCGAAATCCTCGGCTGCGGCGCGCTCCATCTCTACGGCACTCATCTTGCCGAAATCCGTTCCATCGCCGTAGCGCCCGAAGCCAAAGGCCGCGGCATCGGTCGCGCGCTCGTCGAAGCGCTAATGCACGAGGCTCGCCGCCACACCGTCACCTGCGTATGCCTCTTCACGCGCACGCCTGGCTTTTTCGGCCATCTCGGATTTGAAATGGCCCGCCGCGAAGAGTTGCCGGACAAAATTTACAAAGATTGCGTTTGCTGCCCCAAGCTCCACGACTGCGACGAAATCGCCATGATCAAAGGCAAAATCCCGCCGAATACCAATGGCTTGCGTGACCCGCGCATCGCCATCCCTCTCATCCAAATCAAGCCCTGATCCCCCGGCTCGCCTCACCCCGGTAGCGGCTTCTCGGCTGCGCTATAATGGAAAGTTGCCCATTACGCGTTTTGCGCACTGAGCGGCCACCCCATGAATTTCAAGCTTGCCAGCGATTACGAACCTCGCGGCGACCAGCCCGAGGCGATCAGCCAGCTCCTTCATGGTGTGCGCGATGGCGAACGCCACCAGGTTCTTCTCGGCGTCACCGGCTCCGGCAAAACGTTTACTATGGCCAAAGTCATCGAACAGGCCAACCGTCCCGCGATCGTCCTGGCACACAACAAAACACTCGCCGCGCAGCTCTATCACGAATTCAAAGGGTTTTTCCCGCAGAACGCCGTCGAATATTTCGTCAGCTACTACGATTATTACCAGCCCGAGGCTTACGTCCCTTCGAGCGATACCTACATCGAAAAAGAAGCCACGATTAACGACGAGCTGGATAAGCTCCGCATGTCCGCCACGCGCTCGCTTTTCGAGCGCCGCGACGTAATCGTCGTCGCCTCCGTCTCTTGCATCTACGGCATCGGCTCGCCCGAAGCGTATTACGGCATGATGCTCATGCTCGAAAAGGGCCAGTCCGTCGCGCGCGAATCCATTCTGCGCAAGCTCGTTGAAATTCAGTACGACCGTTCAGAAGATCTGCGCCGCGGCACTTTTCGCGTTCGCGGCGACACGATCGAAATCTATCCGCCCTACGAAGATTTCGCCGTGCGCGTCGAACTCTGGGGCACGCAGATCGACGCCATTCGCAAAATCGATCCGCTCACCGGAGAAATTCGGCCCGACGCTCAGCTCGACCGCCTGCCCATTTACCCGAAATCGCATTACGTTCTCCCCGCCGCGCAGCGCGAGCGCGCCATTCAAACCATCTACGAAGAGCTCGATTGGTGGAAAGGCGAACTCGAGCGCCAGGGAAAAATTGTCGAGGCGCAGCGTGTCGTACAGCGCACGCATTTCGATATCGAGATGATGCGCACCATCGGCTATTGCCACGGCATCGAGAATTACTCGCGTCACATGTCCGGGCGCTTGCCCGGCGAGGCTCCGCCCACGCTGCTCGATTACGTTCCTTCCGATTATTTGCTCTTCATCGACGAATCGCATCAGACCGTGCCGCAACTTCGCGGCATGTACGCGGGCGACCGCTCGCGCAAGCAGACGCTCGTCGAATACGGCTTCCGCATGCCCTCGGCGCTCGATAATCGCCCTCTCAATTTCGAGGAATTCGAGCACCGCACCAATCAGGTGATCTACGTTTCCGCCACGCCCGGCCCGTACGAGATGACCAAGTCCGGCGGCATTTTCGTCGAGCAGGTGATTCGTCCCACCGGCCTCGTCGATCCGGAAGTGGAGGTTCGCCCCGTGAAGGGCCAGGTGGACGATCTTCTCGAGGAAATTCGCGTCCGCGCCGCGCGCAGCGAACGCGTTCTCGTCACCACACTCACGAAGCGCATGGCTGAGGACCTGGCTGAATATTTCGGCGAAGTCGGCGTCCGCTGCCGCTATCTGCACTCGGAAGTGGAAACGCTCGAACGCGTCAAAATTCTCCGCGACTTGCGCCGCGGCGAATTCGACGTCCTCATCGGCATCAACCTATTGCGCGAAGGCCTCGATCTTCCCGAGGTTTCTCTCGTGGCGATTCTCGATGCCGATAAGGAAGGCTATCTCCGCAGCGCCACTTCCTTGATTCAGACCATCGGCCGCTGCGCGCGCCACATCGAGGGACGGGCCATTCTCTACGCGGACCGCATGACCGATTCCATGCGCCAGGCCATCGCCGAAACGAATCGCCGCCGCGCCAAGCAGGAAGTCTACAACCGCGAGCACAACATTACGCCGCAATCCATCGTCAAATCCGTCGATATGCAGCTTGCGCGCATCGTCGATGCGGATTACGTCACGATTCCCGCCGACGATGTCGCTATCAGCGATATCACCAGCGAAGAACAGCTCGTGAAAGCTATCGCGCAACTCGAGGCGCAAATGCGCGAAGCGGCTAAGAATTTCGAATTCGAGCGCGCCGCCGCCCTTCGCGACCGCGTCCGCGCTCTCAAGCAGCGCGACCTCGGTTTCACGTCATCAATCGACGTGCCCGCGTCGCCCACGGCGCCAGCTCCGCCCGCCCCGCCCACGCCGGATCAGTCAAGAACCGCCACGTCGCTGCCGTCCGCGCCGGCCGAAGCATCGGAATCCACCCTGCCCGCCAAAGCTGCCGCCGCCGTTGCCCCGCGAGCAACTCGCCCTCGCTCCCGCCACTGACGAACGTAAGTATCTTGGTTTTTCCGGTGCCCTCGTCTTCCAGTTCGAATTGGATGGTTGCATTCTTCCCGCGCATCTGTGGCGGGAAAACCGCAACGGAAATGAGACTGTCATCGTGAAGATCGAGCATCACCACACGTTCGGCGATTCGATCCTTCCCGGCTTTCTGCAACAATCTGATACAGCTTTTGGCGATTTTCTCTGCATATCCTTCACACCACGCCTCGCTTCAATTCATCCAAGGGATAGAACGTCCCCCGCCAGACGATTCCGCGCTGCCACAACGTGACCGCCATGGACCGCGCCATCATCCACGCAAACACCAGTGCACCCAGTGGAAACGTCAGCGCGTAAAGCACCGGCGCATCCAATTCGAACGCCACGGCGCCCGTCGCCAGCAACGATACTGCCGTCGCAACGGCCGCAAATACGCGCGCCCACCCGTGCGCGAATGGCAACGCCGCTACCGGGAACACGCACAGCAGCAGGACGCCCAGAATTTGCAACAGCGCGACAGGCAGTTTGTATCCCGTCGTTGCGAAGAAATTCTTCTCCGTCCCGCGAATCGTGTTTCCAAGCCCGGCGTGCCAGTGCACGCTCACGAAATCTCCGGCGCGAGCTACGCCCGATCGCACGCCCGCTTCCTTCGCGAGTTTTCCCAGCTTCATGTCGTCGATCACTTCCATCGCCAGCCGCCGGTGCGTTCCCAATTTTTCGTACGCGCTGCGCCGGATCAATTGGAACGCGCCCACGCCCGAATACCCCGCGGCGCGCTGATTGCTCGCTTCCCACGGCCGCGTCCCGATCATGAACGCCATGCCGAAAAACGTCATTACGAGCTTCTCGCCAAACGTAAATGTCTTCGCGCCCGCCAAGAGCGTCAGGTGATCCCAATTGCGCGACTTCGCCAGGGCAATCGCTCGCCGCAAGACCTCCAGCCCAAAATGCACATCCGCATCCGTGAAGACGAGCCATTCGCCGCTCGACTGCTCGTACGCCCTTTGCAGTGCGTGTGGTTTGCCCAGCCAGCCTGCGGGAAGGGAATCGACGCGCATCGGCTTCAGCCGCGCGTTTTTCGCCGACGCAGCGCAGAGAATCGCGCCCGTGCCGTCTTCTGAACGGTCGTCGACGGCAATCACTTGGTAGTCCGGATAATCGATCGCCAGCATCGTCGCGAGCGCCTCCGGCAGCTTCGCCGCTTCATCTCGCGCCGCAAAAAGCACCGAAATTAACGGGCAATCCGCATCCTTCGCCGGCGCCGCATCTTTCAGCGACGGAATCGATCGCACGCCCCGCCCGAGAATCGTCGCCTCGATAATCCACAGCACCGCAACGAGCCCGAGCAATCCTGTCCAGATAAGGTGCAGCACAATTTCTCCCGCAGGCAACTGCTCTAAAGTTATGCTAACACCCCGTGAAGCGAACTCTTTCCATCGTTGGCGCAGGGCGTGTCGGCCGCGCGCTGGGCAAACGCCTGCGCGAGCGCGGCTGGCGAGTCGGCGCGGTCGTCACCTGCTCTGCCGCAACGGCGCGCGCCGCAGTCCGCATCATCGGCGCCGGGCAGCCGAACGCGCGTCTCGGTCTCGACGTGCTCGCGGCCGACCTCATTTTCATCACTGCTCCCGATGACGCGATCCCCGCGATCGCGCAATCGCTCGTGGATCTTGCCGGCCCTGCCTGCCGCCGTAAGATTGTCTTGCATACGAGCGCCACGCTGGATCGTTCGGCCCTGGCTCCTCTCGCGCGCTGCGGTGCATCGACCGGTTCTCTACATCCCATGCAGGCCTTTGGCGGCAAAATCATCCCGAATCTCAGGGGCATGATTTTCGCTGTTGAAGGCGACCCGAAGGCTCGCCGCCTGGCATACTCGCTGGCCAAATCTCTCGGCGGCGTTCCCATCGCGATCAACACGCGCGATAAATCGATTTACCACGCCGCTGCCGTGATCGCCGCCGGCAGCTTGTATCCAATTATCGAAACGGGTTCACAGCTGCTCATGCGCATCGGCTTCACGCGTACGCGCGCCGCGCAAACGCTTTTTCCTTTAATCCGCCAAATCCTCGATAATATAGAGCGGGTCGGCCCGCGCGCTGCGTGGACCGGGCCGCTTTCGCGGGGCGATTACAGAATCGTCGCCAGGCATGCGCGAGCGTTGCGCCGCCATCCGCGCGAATTTCAGCAGGCGTACGCCGCGCTTTCATTGTTGGCCGGCCGCACGCTCGCAAGAAATCCGTCCGCGACGCTGAAGCGAATCCAGCGCGCGCTCGCGGGCCGTTGACGATTGGAATGTAGCGCCGCGGTTTTTGGCGCGGCAAGATTCTGCTTCTGAAATCTAAGCCTGGCGCTGGGCTTTTCTGGCCCTGAGCGAAGTCGAAGCGTGGCCCGGCATTTTCGGACATCATTTCTCGGAGGCAATTGTTGAATCCTGAACCCAAAAAACTTCACGTTCCTGTCGAACATACGACGCTCGCAAACGGTCTCCGCGTCGTCGCCTCGCCCGACCACTCCGCGCCCTTTGTTACGGTCGGCGTTTATTATCAAATCGGCTTTCGCCTCGAACCGCGCGGCCGCAGCGGCTTTGCCCATCTTTTCGAACACATGATGTTCCAGGGCTCCGAAAACGCCGGCAAAATGGAACACATTCGCCTGATCAATTCCTCCGGCGGGCTGCTAAACGGAACCACCAACTACGACATCACCAATTATTTCGAATCCGTTCCCTCCAACGCTCTCGAACGCGTCCTCTGGCTCGAAGCCGATCGCATGCGCGCTTTAAAAGTCGACGACGAAAATCTGCGCAATCAGCGCGATGTCGTGAAAGAAGAAGTTCGCGTCAACGTCTTCAATCAGCCCTATGGTGGCTTCGCCTGGCTCGATCTGCCGCCCGTCGCGTTTCGCAATTGGTCCAACGCCCACAATTTCTATGGCGACTTCGCCGATCTCGATGCCGCCACGCTCGGCGACGTACAGCAATTTTTCCGCACCTATTACGCGCCGAATAACGCGGTGCTCCTCATGCTCGGCGATCTCGATCCCGCGGAAGCCTTCAATCTGGCTCGCCGCTACTTCGAGGACATTCCCACACAGCCGCTTCCGCCGCGCGCCGACATTTCCGAGCCGCCGCAGACCGAAGAGCGCCGCGGCGAAGTCGCCGAGAAGCTCGGCCCGCTCCCCGCGATCGCCATCGGTTACACCATGCCCGAGCGCGAAACGGCCGATTGGTATGCCGCCGCGATTCTCGATCGCATCATGCACGGCGGCCGCGCCGGCCGCGTTTATCGCAAGCTCGTGCTCGAAGACCAAATCGCCGTCGATGCCGAAGGCGGCGCCGATCTGATCGATACCAACGGCCCCACCCAGATGGTCACGCGCATTTTTCACAAGCCCGAGTTCACTTCCGAAGGCACGGTCGCCGTCTTCGACGAAATCATCGAAGATTTGCAGCACAAGCCCGTCCCGCAGGATGAGCTGGACGCCGTAAAAGTGAAGTTCCGCGCGGATTATTACTCGATGCTCGAAGGCGGTATGGGCGCTTATATGCCTCGCTTCGGCCTCATGCACTATCTCGCCTGCTTCACGCTTTTCGATGGCGACCCAAAGCGCATCAACACCATTCTCAATGGCTTCCTCGCCGTCACCGCCGATCAAGTCCAGGCAGTCGCGAAAAAATACCTCGTGCCGCGCAACCGCGCCGTCCTCTTTCGCCGGCCCCCTGCGGCCCTGGCCGGGGGTGCGCAGTGACCTCGCCGACCGCATCCATTTCGCGCCGCACCGCGCCGCCGCAACTTGCTCCCGAGCGTCCCACGGCTTGGCCCAAGCGCACATCTGTCACGCTCGATAACGGCTTGCAAGTCATCCTCGCCGAATCGCGCGCCTTCCCCAAAATTTCCGCGCAACTTTACTTCCGCAGCGGCAATGCCGCCGTCGCTCGCACCGCTCCGGGCCTCGCTGAAATGACGGCCACCGTCGTCCGCACCGGTACCGTCTCGCGTTCGAGCCGCGAGATCGAAGAAAGTCTGCGCCGCATGGGCGCCGGCCTCGGCAGCAGCTCCGGCGCCGATTCCAGCTCCATTTCCGTTTCAGGCCTCGCCGAATTCTCTTCTG
>Ga0335078_10014935_pt1 | contig 11524 bp, 9 predicted proteins | sample Lox_Sample_32_FD_206711 | JGI IMG/M metagenome (GOLD analysis project Ga0335078, IMG submission 206711) | Soil microbial communities from Loxahatchee National Wildlife Refuge, Florida, United States - Lox_Sample_3.2 | ecosystem: Environmental > Terrestrial > Soil > Wetlands | place: USA: Florida...
GCGGCCGCGTAGATTGCGAGATCGCTCTCTGAAAGGCCGATCTTGGTGCGATAGGCTGCTGCTGTCGGCATCGAATGCATGCTGAAGACGGCGCTAACAGCCATAGCATCGGGAATCAACTCTGGGTGCTCGCTGCCGTTGACCGTGATTTGTTGGGCGGACGTTACGCCAGCCAGAATCAGCAGGAAGAGCGCGAGTAATCCTTTTATTCCACCCTCCTATTACATGTGTTGGTTTGGATGTAAAAGTTGACGACGTGCAGGGCGATTGAATGGGCCGGAGAAAACGGGACGAGAATAGGCCCCTTCCGAACCAGTCAAGTGAATTTCTGGTTTTGTTCCGAATTCAGAACAGAACAGACTCCGCTAGCCGAAAGGGTCGGAATTTCAAGTGGTCGGGATTGTTGGGCGATGCGCGTCGCATACCTGTGCAATGGAAGCTTGTTCCGTTTTCAGAACAAGTCATGGCTGCATGGATGCAATGGGAATCTCCACATCTGCCAACTGCAGGCAGATGCGGGGCACGGGGTTCACTTCTTTCTCACTACTGACGGTGAGAATCCACCTTTCAGTAATATCTCAGGCGGGCTGTCAGGCTTGGTTGGCAGCACCCAGATGTCCGTGCTTGCGCTCGCGCCCTTCTCATTCTCGGTAAGCGCATAGAGTATGTGATCGTTATCCAGCCACTCCACCTGATCATCAACACTGCGAGTTTCTGCCAAAGGGACCACGGTACCAGTGTTGAGATCGAGCAGGGCAATGCGCCAGGTAATGCGCCGGCCCTGCAGCAATCCGCCAACGCTGCGCTGCTTAAAGGCAATGCGACGGTTATCGGGAGACAGGGATGGGCACTCGATGTCATCGTGGATCACCTGCGCCGTGCGCCTAGCCATATCGCCGGCGACAAGATACGTCTTTCCTTTCGTCCACAGCGTGGCGTAAAAGCGGTTTTCGTCCTGCGCGAAGGTCACTCCCCAGAAGTTGAAATCCTTCTCTTTGAACTCCTGCCCGTTACGGGTGACGGAGAACTGCTCGAGGTCGGGGACCACCATTTCGCCGGTTGCCGTGTTAAGAATCGACGTCTGCGTAGCGAAATCGAGCGACGCGTATGACTGTCCCGCCAGAAAAACGGTGACGGCGGCCAGCTTTCCGCTAGGAGAAACGCGGGCGCGGCTGGGGAAGCCGGTCAGTTTAATCGACCAGGTCCGCTGCATGCGGTCATTGAACCCGTACGCGTAGTAGGTCGTGATGCTGCCCCGATCGGCGTGCAGGCAGATTCCGTGCCCAGCGGCAAAGTAAAGTCGGTCGCAGTAAAGATCGGCGGCGTACTGCCGTTGCGAGAGGTTACCCAGTGGAGCCATAGCGACCTTCCCGTAATTGTCGCCGAGTGCGTTGGACTCGAAATACAGAAGCGCCGGCTTTTCCTCAACGCTCGCCGGCGGAGGCGCGGCTTTGCCGGTTCCCGGGGAGGGTTCGGTTCTTGAGCGGGCAGGGGAAGTCGCGGCCGTCGTGGCTTGCTCAGATGGCGCCGGAGCCGGCGTGCTCGGAGGCGGTTGCGGTGGCGCTTGCGACGTCGAAGCTGGCGTCGGCGGCCCGCTCGGTGCACGACGGCCGCGCAGGGTCCACCATCCATAAACAATGATTGCGGCGATGCATGCCACGCACAGAACTGCGAAGGCAATCGTGCGGCGCTGGCTCAAGTCCCTCCTTACTCTTTGACTGCAATCCCCAGGGTCTTCATCTTGCGATAAAGGTGCGAGCGTTCCAGCCCCAGCACTTCGGCGGTGCGGCTGATGTTGCCGTGATTGTCGTCCAGCTTTTTCAGAATATAGTCACGCTCGTAGGCGGCACGCGCCTGGTGCAAGGTTGAGAACTCGCTGACCGAGCGGCTGCCGTCGCGATAGACCAGCGGCGGCAGGTGCTTGCGGTCGAGCCGGACGGCAGTGGGATTCATGATCACCATGCGCTCGATTACGTTGCGCAGCTCGCGCACGTTGCCTGGCCAGGCATAACGTACCAGAGCCTCGACGGCATCGTCAGTGAGTTCTCTGGCGCGCCGGCTATAGGCTGCGGAAAACTCCTTGAGAAAGTGCCGCGCCAGGTGGGGAATGTCTTCCTGCCTTTCCCGCAGCGGCGGAACGTGGAAGGGAATCACGTTAAGGCGGTAGAACAGGTCTTCGCGAAAGTTGCCTTTGGAAATTTCGTCATCCAGATCTTTGTTGGTTGCGGCGATGACGCGCACATCGACCGTGACCGCCTCGTCGCCGCCCACCGGAGTGAAGCGCTGCTCGTCCAGCGTGCGCAGCACCTTGGATTGCGTCTTCAGGCTCATGTCCCCGACTTCGTCGAGGAACAGCGTGCCGCCGTCGGCCTTCTGGAACTTGCCGATTTTGTCGTGCTCGGCGCCGGGGAACGAACCTTTGCGATGGCCGAACAGTTCGCTCTCGATCAAGTCTTCCGGAATGGCGGCGCAGTTTACCTCGACGAACATCTGGTTCTTGCGCAGGCTCTGGTTGTGGATGGCCAGTGCGACCAGCTCCTTGCCCGTGCCCGATTCGCCATAAATCAGCACGCGCCCGTTCGTGGGCGCCATGAGCGCCATCTGTTGCCGCAGCGCTTTAATGGGGATGCTGTCGCCGACGACCGTACCTTTGGCCTGGACCTGCTTCTTGAGATCGCGGTTCTCGCCGCGCAGCCGGCGCGCTTCCAGGGCGTTCTTGAGCAGGATGAGTGTTTTTTCCAGCGACAGCGGCTTTTCCAGGAAATCGAAAGCGCCCAGCTTGGTGGCGCGCACCGCCGTTTCGATGGTCCCGTGGCCGGAGATCATGATGACCTCGGGCCCGTCTTCCATCTGCTTGATTTTCTCCAGCGCTTCCAGGCCATCCATGCCGGGAAGCCAGATGTCGAGCAACACCACATCAAAGCCGCGTTTCTCGAGCGCCTCCACGCAAGCTTCGCCGCTGCCCACGGCGACGGTGCGGTAGCCCTCGTCCTCCAGCACTCCTTTCAGCGACTGGCGGATGCCGGGCTCATCGTCCACGATGAGAACGTTAGGCATGCTGAGCGGTGGCCGCTTGCGAGGCCAGCGGCAATTCCACTATAAACCGCGCGCCCACGGGAGAATTTTCTTCAACCCGGATGGAACCATGGTGGTCCTCGATGATGCGGCTGACGATGGCCAGCCCCAGCCCCGTGCCGCGGCCCTTGGTTGAAACGTAGGGAAGGAACAGCTTCTCTTTAAGCTCCCGCGAGACGCCGTGGCCGGTGTCGGCGATCACGACTTCCACCGAGTCGCGCGCGTGCCCCAAGGTCGTCGAGATTTGCACTTCCTTCACCATCGCGTCTTGCATGGCCTCGGCGGCGTTGTCGACAAGATTGGCCAGCGCGCGCTTCATCGAGCCCGGGTCAGCCATGACTAGCGGTAAATCGGATTCCAGCATCGTGGTGATCTTGATTCCATCCAGCCGTCCGTTGAACATCCCCAGCGCTTCGTTCACGATGGTATTGATATTCGCCGGCTCGGGCCTGGAGGCAGGGAAGCGGGCGAGCGTAGAGAATTCGTCTACCAGCGTGCGCACCGTTTCCACCGCGCCGGCGATGGTCTGCGCGCAGCCCGAGATGATGGCCAGGGACCCGGCATCGGGCTGCTCGCCGCGATCCAGGTGACGGCGGATGCGTTCCGCCGAGAGCGCGATGGGCGTCAGCGGATTCTTGATCTCATGCGCGACGCGCCGCGCTACCTCACGCCATGCCGATTGCTTTTGCGCGTGCAGCAGGTCGGAAAGATCTTCAAACACGACGACATAACCCTGGCGCTCACCGCGATGCTCGAGCGATGCCGCGGTCACTGCCAGCACTAACACTGTGCCTTTTACCGTGACTTCCATCTGGCTGGTGGTGGTGCGCATGCGGTCGGCTTTGCGCAGCAGGTGAAGCAGATCGCCGACTACATCGCTGCTGAAAACCTCGCGCAGACCGGCGCCGGCGGCCGGCAAACGATGCCCGTTTTCCCGGCCCCCGTTTTCATGGCCAAAGATGCGTCCGAAAGCGTCATTCGTATGCAGTACCCGCCGGCTGGCATCGAGGGAGAGCACGCCGGTCGGAATGCTTTCGAGGATGGTCTCCATGTGGCGGCGGCGATTTTCCAGCGCCACGTTAGCGTCGGCCAGTTCGCGGCTGGAAGTCTCGAGCTGCTGCCGGCTGGTTTCCAGGTCTGCGGCCATGCGATTGAACGAAGCCACCAGTTGTCCCAGCTCGTCCTGCGCGACCATGTCGACGCGATAATCGAGATGCCCGCGCGAAACCTCCTGCATGGCTTCCGCCAGTGCTGCCACCGGACGCGTTACCAGCTTCGAAAGATAGAGCGCGAACCAGGTGGCGGCAAACAGGACCAGCACGGTCAGCAGCAGCAGGAGGCCCATGTAGGTCCGCCGCACCAGCTTGCGCTGCCGCGCCAGCTCGAAGTACATGCGCTGGTTGGCTTCCATCTGTTGCAAGGTGGCGGAGAACTGCGGCGGCAAAGGCATGGCCACCAGAATTCGGCCGTTGTCGCCGACGCGCGCGCTTCCCAGCAGATATTCACGTCCGTTGAGCTTGATCGGTTCCGGTTGTGGTTTATCCAGTTGCGCGGGCGTTGGCAGCTTCTGGCGAAGAAACACCCAAGCCTCGGGAGCATGGAAGCTGGCAACTGCGGCATTCTCAACCAGTGCCAGCGCGAAGCCACCCTGCAATGTACCTTCGCGACGGCGGAATTCGCCGATCACGCTGGAGAAGTTCCCTGTCTCGAAGGCACGCAGCGTCTCGGGCACCGCGGCAATCGAGGTGGCCTCAGCGCGCGCATTCTCCGCCGCGTAGGCCGAGAGTTGGTGCGCGATCTCTCCCGAATCCTGGCGAAGCTCTTCGACCGGGTGCGAGAACCACTTGTCGATGGAGCGGTTCATCAACCCGTAGGCGAAAGCAAACAGGAAGATCACCGGCGTGAACGACAACGCCAGTGCCCCTACCACCATGCGCGTGCGGAACTTCGATCCCAGCTTGCCGGTGCGGCGCTCGGTGTAGAGCTTTGCCAGGTTGCGTATCAGCACGAAGCTGAGCGCGATCAGCAGCAGAAAGATGAGTGTGGACAGCGCGACAAAAATCAGCGCCTGTTCTGACGTCGTAGGGCGCAGCGCCAGGTTGAACGCCTGCTGCGAAAACACCAGCGCAAACAACAAAAGGATGGCGATCCCCAGAATGAGGATCAGGGTGCGGCGATGGCCACTGCGGTCGGTTTCTTCTCGCTTTTTCGGATCAGGAGACACGCGTTTCGGAGCGCTGGCTTTGAGCAATTATAGAGCTTGGAGGGGCAATTAGAACTTGGAACTGCCGCTGGAATCTGGCTTGGGACGGGCAGTCTTGCGGAGCCTGGCGGCAGCAATCGCCCGGTCGCGCTCGCGCATCTTTTCGAGGATCTTCAGTTTTTCAGAAAACGGCAGCGCTGCCAGGCGTTTACGGCGTGGCTTGTCGTCCATTGCACTTTTTGACCAGTGTCTGAGATTCCCGCTACCGCATCCGACAAGCGGAAACAACGAGCCTTGGCATCCCTTGAAACCTGCCCTTTGCGCGGCACGTCATGTTGCTCCAAGCGGAAAGGGGACAGGGCTTCGTGCGTTTCGGTATGGTCTGGCCGAACGTGGAGAGCGGCAGTAAGTGGAGAGCGGCAGTAATAGGAGGACTGACAGCATGACGGGGCCCGCAAGTCCTCGTGTTTTCCAGTAACAGCCACGTAGGATCCAATTCCGATCCCCATCGAGGCGGCGCTTCGGCGGGCCTTCCGCATATGAACCAACCTGGTAAACCCAACCCCTTGTGGACGCCTCGATCTACCCTTCAATTTCTAAGGTGTCCGGCTGACTGCTGCACGCCGGCGAGAGAATCCTGCTCAACCTCAAAAATTCCTATTGACACGTCAGAACTTAGGTGTAGGATGTGGGAAATTGTGGTACAAAGTGGCCAGAGAGGATTGCCGGTGGAGTGCAGGGATTGGGAGTGGGATGAATAACAAAATCCCCACAAAAGACGCCAACCAACCCGCAATCAGCTCGTTTTTGACCGTTTTTGCCTCCCTGGCAGCCATAGCGGCGGCAAAGAGAAGTTTAAGAGGCCAGGCGGCGGTTGGGAAGTATGTTTCGCGGCAACTATCCAGCCCGGGTGGACGAAAAGGGACGCCTCAAGGTCCCGGCGGAATTCAAGCGCGTGCTGGACGAGAAGTACTCCGGCGGTCAGTTCTACATCACCAGCCGGGACGGCAAGCTGGCCGAGATTTATCCATTCGAGGAGTGGGAAGCCATCGAGCGCAAGCTGGCGCAGCTTTCGAACTACAACCCGACCAAGAAAAAGTTTTTGGCGCATACGAACTATTACGGTCAGGTCGTCGAGATGGACGCGCAGGGCCGGCTGTTGCTGCCGCAGTTGTTGCGCGAGTCGGCGGAGTTGAAGGGCGAGGTGGCGGTTACAGGCTGGCTGAACCGTCTGGAAGTGCAGACGATGGAGACCGCTCGCAAGGAAGCCGAGGAGGCGTTCACCGCTGAGGACGATAAGAGCCTCGACGAGCTCGGTATCTAGTGGACGGAGAGTTTGGGGAATACGCCCCCAAGCGGGGCGGGCGTGGTGGGAACAGAGAATTTGGCCACGCTCCGGTTCTTTTACAAGAAGCGATCGACTTTTTAGCCATCCGGCGCGGTGGAACCTGTATCGACGCGACCCTCGGTTTGGCGGGGCACAGTTGCGAAATCGCAAGACGCCTCGGCGGACAGGGTCGTTTGATTGGCCTCGATAAGGACTCCATGGCGCTCGAGATCGCGCGCCGGCATCTGGAACAACCACCCGCGGAACTTGCGGGCGATTGGCCGCAGATCGAGCTGGTGAACGCGAGTTTCGCGGAAGTCGGCAAGCATGTTCCGCCGCAATCGGCGGACGGCCTGCTGGCCGACCTGGGGCTCAGTTCGTTGCAGCTCGAAGATGCCGCGCGAGGATTCAGCTTTCAGGCGGAAGGGCCGCTCGATATGCGCATGGATCAGCGCAGTGAGCGCACCGCCGATCAAGTGGTAAATCGCCTCGACGAGCGAACACTCGCCGATGTGATTTACGAATTCGGTGAGGAAAGGAGGTCGCGGAGAATCGCCAGAGCCATTGTCCGGTCGCGGCCGATACGCACCACCAAGCATCTTTGGGATGTTATATCGGCCGCGGGCCGGTCAATGAAATCTGACCGCATTCATCCCGCGACGCGCACTTTCCAGGCAATCCGAATTCTCGTAAACCACGAACTGGAAGACCTGGAGGCGCTGCTCGCGAGCGCGCCCCAGGTTCTGAAGCCGGGTGGGCGGCTGGTGATCATCAGCTTCCACTCGCTGGAAGATCGGAGAGTGAAAGACGCTCTCCGCGAAGGCGAGCGCAGCGGCCTTTACCGTGTGTTGACGAAGAAACCGGTAACCGCAAGCGCAGCCGAAGTTGATCGCAATCCAAGATCCCGCAGCGCGAAGTTGCGCGCGGCAGAAAGAGTTTAGCTGGCGAATGCTGGCAACAAATTTCGGGGCGGCGGTTGCCTCCATAAACGGGCAAACGCGGTTCCACACCAATCCTTCCTCGGAGCGGCGCTGTCCCGAAAAAAGTTTTAGTTAATTAGGCACGGAGGTGGACGATGTACACGGGAACATTGATTGAAGACCTTATCGCGACAGTAGAACGCGCCGAGAGCCGGTCAGCAGACGACCCGGCTCGGTTCATGCGGCAAGAGGACATGGACATTCCGGTGGCCTTTCTGCTCGATTCTTTATACGAAGAACAATTGTTGCAGGTGGCATAGGAGCCCTCATGGCAACCCAGGCAGCACTGGCGCCACAGCGGCAGCGGCGTGGCGTGACCCCGGAGATCTGCTTCGCCAAGCGCATCGACAACTCGCGCCTGGTGAAGGTGCACGACCCCCGGCGCACCCGCGAAATGGCGATGTTCCTCGGCGCAGCGGTGCTGTTGTTCCTGCTGGTGATGGTCTATGCCTGGCAGCACTTCAGCGTCATTGAGTACGGCTATCGCGTGGAGCAGTTGCGTGCACAGCGCGACGGCCTGGTGGAGATGAATCGCGCCTTGCGCCTGGAAGAAGCTTCACTGCGCGATCCGGAGCGCATCGACCGTCTGGCGCGCGCCATGGGACTGGCCGCTCCACAGGCCGGACAAGTGATTCGCCTCGATAACGGCGGCGACAGTGTCGATCCGAGCGCCCCGGTTATGGCGCGCGTTTCTGACTCAGTGCGCAGCTTAGCCGTGGTTTCGCCGCAATGAATCCTCCAAGGGTGCCCCACTCTTAACTAGTTTCGATAAGAGTACGGTTTTATTTTTGAGTGGTCGCAAATGTCACTCTTGACGCACCTCCGCGCCCTGCTTACCAGCATCTCAAACAAATCATCATGGGACAGCACGCGTCGCCTTTACGCGCTGGGCGCAATCCTTCTCTTATGGACCGGTGCTATCGCCGTCCGCCTGCTCGACTTGCAAGTTCTCCATTACGGTGATCTGACGCAGCGCGCCCTGCGGCAACAGCAGCGCAGCATTGAAGTTTCTCCGCGGCGAGGCATTATCTACGACCGCAACGGCCGCGAGCTGGCCATGTCGGTGATGGTCGACTCCATCTTCGCTGTGCCTGCGGAAATTCCCGACCAGGCCAGCGCGGCCTCGCTGCTGGGGCGAATTCTCAACGTCGATCACCGCGAGCTCCAGGCGCGCATGAAGGCCTCGCACGCTTTTTGCTGGGTGGCGCGCAAGGTGGACGCCGATCTCGCGGCTCGCGTCCGCGCCCTCAATCTGAAGGGGATTTATTTCCAGAAAGAGCCCAAGCGTTTCTATCCCAAACGCGAGCTGGCGGCGCAGGTGCTCGGCTATGTCGGCATGGACGACGAAGGGTTGGGTGGTATCGAGCGGGAATACGACGCGCATCTGCGCGGCAATCCCGGGAAGATGCTCATCAGCATGGACGCGCGCCGCCGCTGGTTCGGGCGCGTCGAGCGCCAGCCCGACCCCGGCCAGAACGTGGTGCTCACCATTGACCAGAACATTCAGTACATCGCCGAGCGCGAGCTGCAGGCAGCGATGGAGCAGACCAAAGCCGCAGCCGGTACAATCATCGTTACCAACCCGCACACCGGCGAAGTGCTGGCGCTGGCCAATCGTCCAACCTTCAATCCCAATGTGTTTAACAAAGTCCCCGCGGCATATCTGAAGAACCATGCGGTGAGCGACGTCTACGAGCCAGGCTCGACTTTCAAGATGGTGACAGTAGCCGCGGCTCTTGAAGAAAAGCTGACGCGGCCGGAGGAAATGATCGACTGCCAGATGGGAGCGATCGTAGTCGGCGGCATGCGCATTCGTGATCACGAAAGGTTTGGCGTGATTCCGGTAACCGACATCATCGCCAAATCCAGCGACGTGGGCGCAATAAAGCTCGGGCTGCGGCTCGGCGAGGAGCGCTTCGACCACTACATCCGCGCCTTCGGCTTCGGTTCGCAGAGCGGCATCGAGCTACCCGGTGAGACGCGCGGGATGGCGAAGCCAGTCAGCCGCTGGTCGAAGGTTTCAATCGGCGCGATTTCAATGGGGCAGGAGATCGGCATTTCGGCGGTGCAACTGGCAGGGCTGGTCTCGACCATCGCCAATGACGGCGTCTGGCAGGCGCCGCACATCGTCGCCGCGCCGCAAGGCAAGCTGCGCGAGGTTGCCTATCATCCCGACACGGCGCCGCCGGTCGAACAGCGCCGCGTTGTCTCGAACCTGACAGCCGCGCAAATGAAGATGATGCTGCAGCAGGTGGTGCTGCGCGGCACCGGCCGCAAGGCGCAACTCAATGGCTTCAGCGCTGCCGGCAAAACCGGCACGGCGCAGAAAGTCGATCCTTCAACCGGAGCCTATTCCCGCACCAAGTACATAGGCTCGTTCGCGGGCTTCGCGCCCATCAACAATCCTGCGCTCACAGTGGCTGTGATCCTTGATTCTGCCGTCGGACTGCACCAGGGCGGACAGGTGGCCGCGCCGGTCTTTCAGCGCGTGATGCAACAGTCGCTCGAATACTTGAACGTCTCGCATGACATCGACGTCAAGGCGCCGCGCTCGCTGCAGGCCAAGCTCAAAGAGACGGACCTGGATGAGGGATCTCCCGACCGTCTGAGCAGCGCGCTGGAAATCGCCGCCGCGGACATGCCAGGTGAGAAGCCGTCCGTGACGGCGGCGAATTCGGCGGTGCCGGCAAGCGCGCAGCCGCCGGCGGCTCTCGTTCCCGCTTCGGCAACGGTGGTGATGGACGTCGAAAGCGGCGGCCTCGTCGTTCCGTCTCTGATCGGGAAACCAGTGCGTGCTGCGGTCGAGATCGCGCAGGAGACGGGATTTGAGATCGACGTGATCGGCGAAGGCGTCGCCCGCGAGCAGGCGCCGGCCGCCGGTGCCCATATTGCGCCGGGAGGGCGCGTGGCGGTGCGGTTCGCACCGTGAGTCTTGGTCCGTAGAGACGCAGCGTGCTGCGTCTCTACACTATAATTTTTGTAATGACCTTCCCCCACCTCTTGTACGGCGCTGAGGTCTTATCTCAAAGCGGCGATGCCGAAATTTCCGGCGTCGAATACGACTCGCGCCAGGTCAAGCCGGGCGACTGCTTCGTCGCCATGCGCGGGGAAGCTACGAACGGCAATCGTTACATCGATGCTGCCATCGCCAAGGGCGCGGTTGCCGTGGTGACTGATTCCGCCGGAGAAAAGCCTCGGGCAGGCGTCGCCTGGGCGCAAGTCGCGCACGGCCGCCGCGCTCTGGCGCGCATGAGCGCAAATTTCTATCGCCGTCCGGCGGAGAAGCTGTGCATCACCGGCATCACCGGCACCAACGGCAAGACCACAACCAGCTTCCTGCTCGAATCCATCCTGCAGGCCGCCGGCCGCAAGAGCGTGCTCGTGGGGACGGTCGAATACCACGTCGCCGGCAAGGTTCTCTCCGCGCCCCACACTACGCCCGAAGCGCTGGAGTTGGAACGCATGTTCTCGCAAGCGCTGGGAGCCGGAGCGACCGAAGCCGTGATGGAAGTTTCGTCGCATGCGCTCGAGCAGCAGCGCGTGTTCGGAATTCCGTTCGATGTGGCCGTCTTCACCAACCTCACGCGCGACCACCTCGATTATCACCAGACCATGGAGCGCTACTTCGACTCGAAGCGCATCCTGTTTCGCGGGTGCGGTACCGAGCCGCCGCGGGTTGCTGTTCTCAATGTCGATGATGAATATGGCGTGAAGCTGGCGCAAGCGGGGAAGTGGGGACTGCGCATTACTTACGGCGTTGCCGTCGGCGACTTCCATGCCGAGAACATCGATGCTGGCCGCAGCGGCACGCGGTTCGACGTCGTCACACCATCCGGCCGGATTCCCATCTGGTCGCCGCTGATCGGGCGCGTGAACATCTACAACATTCTCGCGGCCGCAGCCGCAGCCTATGGACGCGAGTGCCCGGCCCAGGCGATC